>ENA-UEQW01001096-UEQW01001096.1-human-gut-metagenome-genome-assembly--contig:-NODE-1096-length-23362-cov-4.588920_pt1 | contig 23362 bp, 16 predicted proteins | sample MGYA00242947_ERZ507947 | MGnify/ENA primary metagenome ERZ507947 (study PRJEB26167, sample SAMN06115421) | human gut metagenome | host: Homo sapiens | place: China:Guizhou | collected 2015-03-17... | reverse complement strand
AAGAGAAAGAACAAAAGGAGGAAGAGAAGAGGAAGAAGAAAGAGAAAGAGAGACGGAAGAGGAAAGAAGAAGAAAAGCAGAAAAGAGAAGAAGAGGAGAGTTTGAAGAGAGAGGAAGAGGAGCGTAAGAAGAAGGAAGAGGAAGAACGCCTGAGAAAGGAAGAGGAGGAGAGAAAGAAGAGAGAAGAAGAGGAGCGTCTGCGCAAGGAAGAGGAGGAAAGACTTCGTAAGGAAGAAGAAGAACGTTTGAAGAGAGAGGAGGAAGAACGCAAGCGTAAAGAGGAGGAGGAGAGACTGAAGAGAGAAGAGGAAGAACGCAAGCGCAAGGAAGAAGAAGAACGTCTTCGTAAGGAAGAAGAAGAACGCCTCAGGAGAGAGGAAGAAGAGCGTCTGAAGAGAGAAGAAGAGGAACGCCTGAGAAAGGAAGAAGAGGAGAGACTTCGTAAGGAAGAGGAGGAACGCTTGAAGAGAGAGGAAGAGGAGCGTAAGCGCAAGGAGGCTAAAAAGGGTGACGATCCAGACGACAAATACTCCAAGCTGCTTGAGAAACTCGAAGCTCTCGAAAAGGCTAACGCAGAAAGAGACAAGAAGGCTGCAAGGAAGGCAACCATCGAGTCAGTAAAGGCAGGTTTGAAGGATAAGTTCGACAAGGCAAACCTTGAAATGAAGAACTACTTCCTCAATGCTGCAATCGCAAAGCTGGAGATTCCGGACGAAGATGTCGACATCGATGACCTGGTTTCTAAGGCTGAGAAAATCTACACCGCAGAGTACAAGGAGGCTACCGGTGAAAACGGTATTCCTGCAAAAGGCAGTCGCACGTCTAGCGGAGGCACGTCCACAGATGATGACAAGTTTATGGAAGAAGTGGCCGAGCGTCGAAAGAAGAGATTCGGCGGTGAAGACAAGAAGTAATTTCAGGATAACAATTTTAAAAAGGTAAAAAGATTATGGACAACACTTCTATTTCCTACATGGAACAGATGGGTACTCGTGGCATGCTGAACCACGGTGCGACCATCATTCAGACAGAAGGTAAGGTCGGCGGAACCCGATATGTGTTTGCCGGTCTTGAGGCGCTCATTAAGAATGCCTTCGTTCACCCACCTATTGGTGGTAAGCTCGTCAATCCGTTCAAGGGTCAGGCTAAGATTTATGCCGGTGACTTGATTGAGCACGACCTTGGTTTTACAGCTGGCAACGAGGGTCCTGGTGCAACATTCAAGATTCTGAAGGCTTACGGTGTAGCAAAGGCTACAACCGCTGAGACCGATACAGAAATCTACATCGTTCGCAACGGATTCGTTCACATTCCATTCCCAGGCGACAACATCATGATCGGCCAGAAGGACTTCAAGACTAAGGCAAAGGGTGTGACTGTTTCTGCTGTTGAGGCGACAACCGATGCCACAGCAGGTGATGTTTGGAAACTTACACTATCTGCTGCTCTCGGCGCATTGAAGGTCGGTGACGTACTGGTTGAGGCTGCTGGCGCAGGTGCTTCGGTATTGCCGATGGTGACTAACCCTAACTGCTTCGCTCCGAGCGACAACGATTTTCCTTATTTCAATGCCGGCGGAGACAAGTATCATCAGCCTCGCAACAACAACAACTTCTGTATGTTGAATCCAGACTGCGTTATGTGGCTTGACCGTATGGGTCCTGTTCCTCCTGCTGTCAAGGCGATGAACAAGTCACTCTACCCAGAGTTCTGGCACATTTAACCTATTGTCTAACGTAAAAAGATTGATTCAGGATTATGGCAAAAATTGATATTGGTGTCGAGCAGCTTGCGAAGTTCTTCACTGGTAAGGGTAACAATACTTACCTTCAGAAGTTCGTCAATCGTGACGGCGTATTGCGCTGTAACAACGGCTGGTATCTGACACAGGGTGACATTGATCCAAACCTCACCCCTACATCTAATAATGGCGACGCAACCTTCAAGGTTCGTCTTCGCACTTTGAACCCTGCAACCTTGATGAACCTCCGTGCTCCTCTCGGCGAGGGCTATCAGAACGACCACGAGGGTATTGAGTGGTATACCGCTTCAATCCCAGACTTCGCTGCTGACGGCTTCCGTGAGACTGCGACAGAGCGTTATCACAAGATGAAGCTTCTCCAGGATGAGTTCGGCAACGATGCAGACCTGGTTGATGCTTATCTCGACAAGGTTCAGGTATTGTATGACTCTCTTGACATGACTATGACCTACATGTCAGCACAGTTGAGTTCTAAGGGTGTCATCGACTACGACAAGATCGGTCGCGGTATCCAGGAGCCCCTGTATGACGCAAAGGTTCCAGCCGAGAACTTCAAGAAGGCAGGTAAGCTTGCTTGGAACGACGCGAACTGCGACTTGCTCGAACAGATGCGTAAGTTTGAGGAGGATTGGCGCAACAGTCATATTGAGTACCGCAGTGTACCTCTCGTATGGCAGATGACCAAGAACGACTACAACAACGTATTCTTGAAGAACAAGCAGATTGCCGAGCTGTACAAGAGCTGGGCGAACGCTAACTTAGTGGCAGTATTGCAGAACTACGGTCCGAACAACGCAATGTTCCTGAAGTCTGTTGTTGACCTCAATGGCCTTTCTCCTATCGAGATTGTCGATGAGGTTGAGCACAACAAGCGCTTCGACGGAACAGTTACCGAGATTCGTGGTTGGGCAGACGGAACAGTCGTTCTTCGCCCTGCTGGTAAGCCATTGTGTTTCATGCGCAAGGAGATTCTCGACAAGCGAATCTTCGATACTCTCGGCAATAAGCTCGTGGATGTAGCTTGGGCACAGACAAACAACGGTCTCGGTCTGCTCCGTAACATGGTTACCGCAAACGGTATGTTCCAGGAGTTCAAGACAGACTTGTTCCTCGCTTCTGTTCCTGCTATGCTCGATGCTCCTTACCGTTGGATTATCGACATCACCCAGAAGGGTTAATTCTTTAACGTAACTAGATTGTATGACTATGGATTCGGAGATGAACATTTACACTGTGAACGACTACCTTATTAATAAGGTGAAGTTCGAGATGCCGATAAAGGCTCTGTTGGGCATCATGCACGACAGGGAGCTTGAAAATGGCATCGACCTCGAAGCCTGCGACAAGGACAAGGTGAGACTTGCCTATGCCGACATGCTGAAATGGTTTGTTCTTGGTCCGAGCAAGGTGAACAATACCTCCGATTCCGATAACGGATGGACTCATTCGGGAGGTGGCTATGATATGTCGGACAACGACAGGAGCGAGATGAAGGCAGAGGCTAACGCTATCTATGCGGAGCTGGAGCCTGATTCGATGCTCAAGAAGAAGTCCACCTTCCGGGTGACCTCCCACGGAGTAAAGAGGGCGAATTATTCTCCTTGGGGAGAACCTCTCCCTCACATCATCAAATAAGGCGTATGGAAAAGGAAAACATCAGAAACCCAAGATACCCTCACATCATCAAGATCGTGAGGAAGGTCGTCGGAAAAGCCGACCCTGATGACCCGTTCGCCGATGATGATGCTCCAGTTGGTGAGGACAAGGAAATCATTCTCTACTATGGCGAAGGCCGCAGCTACACCGATACCACTACAGAGGGAGACAAGAATGTCGACCAGAACAAGAGGAAGGCATCGATTCCGGTCAGATATGACGAATGGGATGCTGACAGATGTCCTCTTGACGGCGACACCATCTACTCCACTGTCGGAAACAACACCGAGGTAGGTATGGTTAAGGACTGCGAGCCGGATAATAACAGGACTGTTGTGTATTGGAATTTGACAAGGGTTTAGATTATGACAAGTTTATCAGGTCAGTTTTTACAGGTCGAGAAGAAAATCCGTCAGATGGCTGTAGCAAAGATGCAGCAGAAGATGGACCATGCGGCTGAAATGACAATGAAGGCTGCTGACAAGTCTCGAAACTATGATGACGTAACCGGTAACTTGTACAAGTCAACAGCCATCGGTACATATTACAACGGCTCATTGCAGTCGATTCATTATGCTCCTGGCCCAGAGCCAACCCGAGTAACCCTTGCTGCTGGAGAGAGATACAACCTCGATAAGTATTACCGCAGCTCGTTCTCCTTCAAGGACAGCGGACGGAGACCTTACAAGGGTGAATACGGAGAAGGTGGCGAATATGGTCCAAATGCGGCGTGGGATGAACTTGTTTCAAGGGAGCACAACAAAGGAAAGTACGATGCTACATGGCAGATGCTCCTTGTTGCCGGTGTGGATTACGCTAAGTTTGTCGAGGTTAAGAGAGGTCACGACGTGATTACCTCTCTTAGAGAATATTTGGTTAGATACTTTAGAACGATGTAAGATATGGTTAGTATTAAGACTCTATATTTCGATGTCGGCAATGCAATGAAGGGAATTTGCGACAAGCTCTACTCCCGGAGCCGACCAAAAGCAGTTGATACGAAAATCAACAGCTACATCGTGGTATACTTTCCATCTAGTATCTACAATAACGAGATGAACTCAAGTGGAGTTTACAATGATTTCACCACTATAGCTCAAATCGAATTGTATGTGCGCGATAAGACTTCGGCAAGCAACCCACACACACTTGATGTATCTAGCGTTGACGAGAAAGTCCAGGAGATTATGGACAGATTTCCAATCTCCACAAAAAATCTCATTGTTTCCAATCCTCGTATAACACTACAGACAGACGACGGCGCAGGTTTTTCCGTGACAATCATACAGGGAAGGTTACGTACGAAATAAGTATTCAGGTATAACAATTTAAAATATTTTAGATTATGGCTATGACAACTATTGACAAGATGAAGGACATTTTCAATGGTCCTAAAACTCTGCTCTACTCAAAGGCTATTACCGATTTGAGCAAGGCTACAGTTGACATCACCCCAGAGGTTGAGCTTCCGGTTACCGTTGACTCGCTGAAGGCGACTATGGATGACCCAACCATCAACCACTACAAGGTTATCGGTCTTGCTGGTGACTGGGCAACTACCGCAGAGCTCGGCGACTTCAATGTAGAGTTCGTTGTTCCTTCAAAGGCAAAGGACTTGCTGACAATTATGTTCGGTGAGGATGCTATCACCGAGCTGACCAAGGTTACTCTGAAGGGTACAGGTGATGCTACTCTCGACGCTACTACCGGCTTTACAGGTATCGCTGTTGAGCCTAAGAAGTTCAAGATCAAGGGTACTATCGTTATTGTTGACGACGAGAAGGAGAACCTCATGGTTATCACCAACATCGCTCTCTACGCTACATTGCAGTGGGATAACTCCGGTACTGAGCCAGTTGCGTTTAAGTTCTCAGGTTCTATCGAGGGTGCAGGTAAGCGCAGCATCGCTTGGCTTACTAAGGCTCCAGCTCCCGGTATTGGCGGTTAATCAAGTAAAGGCTTCTTTAGGTAATTAGATTCAGGATAACAAACCGTTGGGCGGCAGGCTAATCAACAGCCGTGTCGCCCTTCTTCATTTAATAGCATACAATCATGGCAGAAGAAAAGAAAATAGAGCAGCCTTCAGTGGACTTGCAGGAGTTGCTTGACAGCGTGCTGCACGACGAGCCTACCGAGTTCGTGTTCCGTGGAAAGAAGCACAAGCTCGGTTGGCTTCGCAAGGGAACCATGAGCAGGTGTTCCCACATCAGGGCAAAGGAGAAGAACGAATGGAAGCGCAACGTCAAGATTTGTGTCTGCATTCTCCTCAACAACATCTGGAAGATACGATTCCTGTATTGGATCTACTGGCGCTGGCTCTACTACATCAAGGATGTGGACGTGGCCGAGGTTCTGAGAGTCCTCGATGTTTCTAAAAAAAAAATTCCATCGAACGCATTCTCACTGGCTACCATATTAGCGACCGGGATGACGGACGTGATGATGACGATGACGAGGAGCGAAGCAAAAGCTATCCAAGCAGAACAAGCTGGGGAGCAGCCTTCTCACTAGCGGAGAAGTTCGGCTTCCTCTTTCAGCGCAAGTACTTCATCGCAGCCTACGACTACTGGTGGGGCTATTCATCGGCACAGATTGACCTCATGGTTGCAGACCAGCCTCTTGTTGTCTATCCAAAGGCCAAGAAGGAAGGCGGTCCGAAGAAGCATACCAAGAAGGAGATGGATGACCTCTACGACAGGTGGATGGAGAAAAAGAAGAATGAAGGAAGCCTTATCGGCAAGAAGATAAACCTTGCCGATTACTTAAACAATAAACTCTAATTTTAAAATATTCAGGATATGGCAGACGGAAATTTAGGTGACTTGTGGTTCCAACTTGGTGTCAAGGATAATACCTCCAAGGAGTTGCAGAAAATCATTGACAAGCTTAAGACCGGGGATGATGCTGCAAACGCGCTTCTTCGTGCCCTCCAGGGATTCGGGACGAAAAAGTCTGGATTTAAGGAGCAAGCAGAAAAAGCCAAAGAGTTTGCAGATATTCTCAATGAGATAAACAGAAGGATTTCCAAACTCAAGAAAAACGATAAAAGCGATGAGGCCAAAGATTTGCAGTTAGCGGTTAAAAACGCTCTCTCCTATCTCGATATGCTTCAAAGAATAAATATAGAGCGCAGTAAGATTTCAGAGCTGCGCTCACTGAATCCTAATGTTGATACCTCGAAACTTAGGGAAGCCGAGCTGATGCTTGAGAATATCAATAATCAGCTTTTCAGATTGCAGAATAAAGCACAAGACGGCGGAGGTGGCGGCGTAGATAGCGCAAAGGTTTTGCAGGATTACGCCAAGGTTCTCCAAATGACATTCCGTGATGTAAAGCAGATTACTGATCAGTTCAAAAAGGAGAACCCTCTTTCTGCCTTTTCCGGTGGAGCAGCAAAGGTTGAAGCTGACATAGCTAGAGTAACTGAAAAGCTCGCAAGGATGCGAGACCTTATGGCAGAGGGATCCTTGAAGGGTTACAATACTAACATGCTTGGTGGAAGTATTACCGAGCTTGACAAGATACTTGCCAGATTACAGGCGGCATCTGGAAACAAATCAATCCTCACCGATGCTGCGCAGATGAAGAACCTTCTTTCCGATGTTGCTGTAGAAATGACGAAAGCCGCCGCCGCAACACAGGCATACGGACGAGAGAAGGGAAAAGTCATTGCGCAGGAGAGAGAGTTTGCGGCAGCTTCAAAGTTGAGCGCCAAGGATAATGATGCGGAACTTAAAGCTTTGTCTGATTATGCAAAGCGCTACATGGCATTGCAGGAGGCCAAGAGAAAGGCAGAAAAGCAAGCCTCTGATGAAAAGAAGAGACAATCTGCCGCCGAAGCCAGACGCATAGAAGCCGATACTGAAAGAATGTCTAGGCTCTATGCTAAGATGTCGCTTGTAATCGGTAGAGGCGAACGCGCCGGCATGAGAGGCCTAGAGCTTGGAGTAAATACAAGTGCTTTAGAAAAGGCTCTTTCGGAAGCAACCGAGCTCAAAAGAAGAATAGAGGATGCCAATATCGCCCTTATGGGTAAGGGCGGCAGACCTTCCTATTCGTCGTATGCAGAGGAGGTAAATAAACTTTCTTCAAGTCTTGCAAATGCTACTCAAGCTCAAAGAGAATTAAACTCTGTACAAGACAAAGCTAACAGAAAGGCAGAGGTGCAGGCTGCGAGAGAAGCGTCTCAGGCAAAGCGTGAGGAAGTTGCGGCGGAGAAGCAGAGACAGAATGAGTTGAAGAACACAGAACGCCGATACGACTCTCTTGGAAATAAGGTTCGCCAGCTTCGTTCTGAATACAGCAGAGGAATTACCATCGGAGCAGATGTAAGTAAGGCAGAAGCAGAGATTAATAGGCTCATTTCCATAATGAGAGGTCTCAGAACTATCAAGGATAGGCTTAATTCTGAAAATTGGAAAGATAGCCTTGGTATGCTTGGTAATATCGGTAGCGGTCACGATACCACATTGGCATCAAGGGTTCTTCAAGACCAGAAGGCAATAAACCGAGAAATTCAAAGAGGTGTTGAGCTTGAACAGAAGCGTCAGCAGGAGATTGCTCAGACGGCTGCAAAGGTTCAGTCTGATTTGGTCCGCGGCTTCGAGAGAGCCAACAGTCATGCAGGAAAGCTGAATTCAACCGTACAGGATTTGAAGTCACTTTTCTTGCAGGGAGGTCTTGTGTTCGGCGCACAGCAGTTCGCTATGAGCATCATCACTACTGGTGGTGAGATGGAGAAGCAGCATATTGCTCTCCAGTCAATCCTTGGTGATATGCAGAATGCGAATACAATGTTCAATCAGATTAAGGAACTCGCTCTTAATTCGCCATTTACGTTCTCTGAGTTGAACCGAGATGTTAAGCAGTTGGCTGCGTATGGAGTTGAGTACGACCAGCTCTATGACACAACCAAGAGGCTTGCGGATATGTCTTCCGGTCTTGGTGTTAGCTTTGACCGTATCGCATTGGCGTTTGGCCAGGTACAGGCTCGCGGTTGGCTCGATGGCAAGGAACTTCGTCAGATTGCATACGCCGGCATTCCTTTGCTTGATAAGTTATCAAAGTTCTACTCTAAGCAGGAGGGTCGAAATATCTCTACATCAGAGATTAAGACTCGTATCTCTAACAGAGAGGTAAGCTTCGATGATGTGAAGTCTATCTTTTGGCAAATGACAGATGCAGGCGGTCAGTTCTACAATATGCAGCAGGTTCTGAGTGAGACTCTGCTTGGACGTTACAATAAATTGAAGGATGCCTGGGAGATTATGCTTGCCGAGTTTGCGAGTGGTGATGCGCTCGTTGGTAAGTTCTTCAAGACCGCCATTGATGGAGCAACTGCTCTGGTTCAGTCCCTGCACACTCTTGCGATGCCTATTGGCGCAATATTCGCAGGCTACGCATTCAAGAAGATGGCGGCAGGCAATACGGCTTCCAGCTTTCTTTCGAATAAGGCAAATCTCGCATCTGATATTCAGAATAAGGTGTTGCAGGGTCAGGCACTAACACAGATAGAGCAAAGGATTCTCGCAACGAAGAATCAGATTACAGGAGCAGACCTGAGAGCACTGGCTAACGCTAGAGCATTGACGACCGAGAAGCTCAATCAGTTGCGATTATCTGGCAAAATCACAGCCGAGCAATATAGCATATATAGAGGTATTGTGCTGAGACAGACCGGCGAGAAGACTATTAGGATGGAAATGTTGCGCACATTAGCGACAATGCGTTCTATGTCTCTTACTACCACTTTGTCTTCTGTAAAGAATGTGTGGACAGGATTCCAGGCATCGGCTTTGGCTGCATTTAGAGTTATAGGTACAGGAGCTAAGACTCTTGTAGCTGGAATCTGGTCAGCTATAGGAGGTTTACCTGGCCTTATCATTACTGCTGTTACTTTTGGCATTACGTACGCTATCAGTGAATATCAGGAGCTCAGTCAAAAGATAAAGCAGACTCAGGACGAGATTGCCGACAAAAACAAGCAGATAAGAGATTTTCTCCGTGATAACAACGTGAACATTGCAATATCCGGTGGCGACACAAAGGAGATTGACAATATGATTGATAGCTACAAGGAAAAGTTGAAAGAACTTGCCCCTTATAGTTACAAGAATATGCTGATGACGGCAGAAGAAAAGAAAAGTCACGCTGATCGTCTTAAGTATCTTGAGCAAGAGATTAAGCTGCTAAAAGAAGCCAATGATATTGCTAGCGCAAAGCTCAGCAACAGAGGCTATTATTCGGATTTGAGTGATGCAACGGAAGATGTTATTGATGCCTTCAAGAAGAGAGAAGAGATGCGTGTAGCAGCTATGGCCTCTGACGCTTCCACGGGAGATAAGGAGTTGTATGCTAATGAAACTGCATACGACAACTATATAGAATCGCTAAAGAAGGAGCTTGCGAAGAGGTTCGGAGATATCGGGAAAGATGAAAAAATGCGTGAGGCCGCTATGCAGGCTATGAGTGGTATATTCTCCTCAATGGGTATTCCAGAGGATAAGGCTGATATTATCAGAACATCTATCTTACAGGCATTCGGGTGTGGGGACAAGAGTGCATGGCTACAGGCAGAGGTATCTAATAGTATGATTGCTTTGATTGATAAGTCTTTCCCGATGATTGGCGAGAAGATAAAGGCAAGTATTCCACTTAACGACGCGGAGAAGGCGAAGGTGAAAGAGCTGATGAATGATGCCAAGAACGGTCTCATCAGACAATATCCGGAACTGGAACGTACTCTTCAGAATATGCTTGCTGCATCAAACTTCCAGGCTGTTATCAGGCTCGTTCTTGACGGTGGCGAAAAGCTGAATAACTTGCAGAGTGAGCTTGTGAAAAGAATACCAAGCAGATATAGCGGTCTCATTATGAGCGAGACATCAGGAAAGTACAAAGCGTTTGCAGAAAAGTGGGGCAAAGAGGATAGCTGGTATTCCGCTAGAAATTCAGCGCAGTCTGATATTGATAAAGCCAAGAACGAGTATCTTTCTGCTAAGGCTTCTAAAGCAAAAAAATCCGATGAGCTCTATACGGCTTGGCAGACGGTAAAGCAGGCCGCAAAAGATTTGCTTTATTACGACTATGACGGAAGCGGAAAGAAGTCCAATAAGGTTCCGAAAGGAAGAAACGGGAATTCAGGTCGCAAAGAAGATATAGAGCTCAAGCGTTTACAGGAGCGTCTAAGCAGTCTTAAGTCTGCAAGGCAGGTGTACCAGAAGTACAAGAGCATAATGTCTGATGAAGAGGCAAAGAAGAAGACTTACAATCTCTTCCCAGAGGTTACCGGTCTTAATCTTGATGACTATCAGAAGGCTGTCCATTCTCTCCTTGGAGGATTCAGTATAAACACCACCGAGAGAAAGAAGTTCCAAACTTCTATCTATCGCGAGGTTGCTGAGTGGCTCTTCGATGAGAAAGACAAGAAGGAGTACGAGAGAAAGGCAGCTGACTTCACGGAATTATTGAACAGGTTATCGAGTCAATGGGACTTGTACAAAGAGTTGTTCAGTAAGACCGGTGATAAGAATTTCTCCAGTGCTGCATTCAACAACCCTGGATATATCGATGACAAAGCAAAGGAGCTTATAGTCGAGTATAACAACAAATTCGGGAAGGATTTCCAGAGAGAGAATGCGATGTCGATGTCCGATGGTGTTGCAAAGGAAACTCTTAAAGGGCCAGGTGAATATGAGGCGTGGAAGAAGATAGTTGACCTTCTTCGAAACAACTATATCAAGATTTTACAGGATGCTGCCGACATCATCGAGAAGACAGAAGATTATGAGGATAAAATCTTGAAGATAAGGGAGAGATACAACGAGCTTATCAGTAAGACTAACAATCCTGGTATCAAGGCAAGGTATGAGATACAGAGAGACAAGGAGATTGGTAAGGTTAAGCTTGACAAGTTCAAGAACTCTTCTGATTATCTCAACTTCTACGGAGCCATCGTTTCTCTTGGCATGGATAAGGCACAGACTATCGGAGCAAGAATCAGGCAGAATATCAATGAGGCTCTGCAAAACGGAGCTATCGATGCGAGAGAGTATGCCAAGGAAATCAAGCAGCTTGATGAGCAGTTATCGAAGCTGACGAGTCCAAAGAAGACTTTCCTCAATGGAGGTCTAAAGGGAATGGCTGAGCAGAAGATTTCTGATGCCAGCGAGCAGATGACAATCGCAGCAAGTAAAATTGCTGAAGGCAAGAAGGTTCGCGAACTTGGCCTCAAAATGGGAGACGAAAACTTCATCAAGCGTGGTGACAGCATGATTGCCAGTGGAAAGGCTATGATGAAGGCTGCTGAGATTCTGTTTAAAGATGGAACAAAAGCAAAGGAGTCTCTTGATAAGTTTGCTAACGTAGTAAGTATTATCGACCAGAATGTCCAGGGAATGAGTGAAGCATTCAATGACATCAAAGAGACTGCTTCCCTTCTCGGAGCTGACACTGAGTCTGATGGATGGCAGGACGCTTCTGCGTTCTTCGAGACATTCTCCGGCATGTCAAGTTCACTATCAAAGGTGGTAACAAGCGCGGAGTCCGGCAACGTTGGTGGAATCCTTGCCGGTGTCACTGGCATATTTACCTCTCCTATTAAGGCGTTTGCAAAGGCTCATGATGCCAAGCTCGACAGACAGATAAAGCTTGCAGAGAGACAGCTGAATGAATTGAAGAACCTATCTAGCAATATCAGTTCCGTTATTGAAAAGACACTCGGTGGAATCTATTCTTACAATAGGTCTTCCGATGCGAATAAAAAGCTCAACGATGTCAAGAATGACTATAAGGCTTGGGATGCTTTTTCTAAGACCGATATTGGAAAGAATTTCTTTGGAGGTCACAACTTCAGTCACTACAGCAAGGAGACCTATGATGCTGTGATGAAGACAGAGACGAATCCTTCCGCATACGCAGATCAGCTCGCCCTACTCCACGCTCAGGAAGACGAGTTGAGAAAGCAGAGACAAGCTGAGGAGGATAAGAAAAAGACGGACAAGGATAAGATTGCTGACTACGACCAGCAAATCAAGGAGATGCAGTTGCAGATTAAGACGTTCGCACAGGACTTCCTTAAAGACGTTTACTCTATCGATATGAAGAGCTGGGGAAATCAGCTGACTGATACTGTTGTGAGCGCATGGACTAAGGGGGAAGATGCGGTTGAGGCTTACAAGAATAAGGTCAAGGAAATGGTTCGCGAAGTTACGAAGAATATTGTATCTCAGAAAATCATGGAGAAGGCACTTGAAAAACCTCTCGAATGGCTTACAGGTATCCTTGATGAAAAGGGTAAACTTGATGAGACCGACATGGACGATTTTGCGGACAAGCTCTACCAAGTTGGCGAAAATGTAGTTCCTCAGTTAACCGGTATCTTCGATGCTCTAAAGGAAAAGGGACTTGATTTGAGAGAAAACGGAAGTTCCTCTTTGACCAACTCGATAAAAGGCATTACCGAGGAGACAGGTGATCTTTTTGCATCCTATCTTAACGCGATTAGACTTGATGTCTCTGTAATTAGGGAAATGCAGGGCAAGTTCCTTCCTGAGATGAGCGAGATTTCAAAATCTCAGCTCACGCAGCTCAACCTTATTGCTCGGAATACCTTGCGCAATGCAGATGCAGCAGAGAGAATCGAGAAAATTTTCATTGAGTATAACGATAACTTCAACAGAGTTATCAATGGTACGAAATCTTTAAAAATGAAATAATTATGTTTGAAAAAAGAAATTTATCAGACAGAATGAAGAACGAGGCGGTTTCACTGGGTCTTTGCGCTCAGTGGACCGCCGAGTGGCACGACAACTCATCCAAGCATGAGATGGTCGAGAAGTTTGTTAAGGGTATTGACTTCTGTATCGGAAAAAACTGGCCTTCGACCAAGGATATGAAGAAGTACTTTGGTGATGTCATTCATGATCATGGTGTGTATGTTGACGAGAACGTTGACCTGCAAAATCCGAAGGTTGTCATCCTCAATGGAGAGTGCGTAGCAAATATCAGCTATGACTGGATGGATAGTGGTGAGATATATGTAAGGCACAACTCTTCACTTTACCTGAAGGTTAAGGGATTCTCCAGGGTGTTTGTCAATCTGTTAGATGGTGCAGAGCTTCATGTTGAATGCGAAGATACCGCGAAGTGCTTCGTCTACCAATACGGAGGAACAGTCGTGAAAGCTACCGGACCAGTCAATATCAGGGACAGACACGATTTTAAGTTCAATTAACGCATGTTTATACGTATATTGCTTGAATATTTATGCAATATTTTGTATATTTGCAATTGTAAAAAGTTGATTTAAGGTATGAAAGAATATTTCAGGATATACATGCAGAAGGAAGGCGATGGGAATGAGGTGAAGGACTCCATCGCCGACTTCGGCATGTATGTTTCCGAGAACCCGTTCAAGCCTTGCGATTCTGTCAAGGAACCACCGAAAAGGGAGTGGCACGATGAGCATGGTGATGACGAATATATCGGAAAGGATGGACTTTATATGGCGGCATACGAGAATAAGGTAAAGTTTATGTTCCACGGCGAGGCTTTCGGCGCTAACGAGAAATGTAAGGCTTTTATTGATTACATCCGCAAGTCAGGCATGATGAAGATGTATTGCGACTTCAATAGAATCGGAAGACAGCATGTAAGACTTAAGGATATTGATCCAAACCTATATAGAGATCCGGATAACGAGGACTTGCTAGTTCTCTCTATCACTTTCAAGTTTAACGACCCTGTTACTGACATAAAGCCAATCATGGACGCACAGGGCAGTATTTCAAATTTAGGATAAAAACACATGAGTACTTGGAATATTTATCATAAGGATGGCTCGAAGCTGACAGACGTTAACGGAGAGCAGATAACCGTTCATGGATTGGAATACTCCGATTCTTGGATGGGTGAGTGCTTCGTGACTATCAATTTCAAGCATGAAGTGCCTATCAACTTTCAGATAGGCGACTATATTGTCTATCGTGGCGAGCGGTTTGAGCTCAACTACGAGCCGGGCAAGGATAAGCAGGCCAGACCCGACACATATGGAGAGGGATTCGTATATGACAGCGTAAAGTTCAATGCATTGCAGGATGAGCTTTCTAGGGCTGAGTTCCTCGACGTGGTATTAAATGATAATGAGCTCCACTACACTACCCTACCGAAATTTCCATTCTACGTACAGACTCTGGATGATTTGCTCGACAGGATCCAGGCGAACCTTGACGATCAGATAGGTACAGGTCTTTGGAAGATTTACTCCAGAAGCAAGGAGCGTTCCGTGCAGCGTGGATGCCTCGTTAGCGACTGGCAGTCAATGTATGGCGAAGGGACAAACGATAACGTCATTGAATCAATGTCTATCACAGTGGATTCACAGACCTGTTGGCAGGCCCTTGCGCTTGTGAACGAGAAGTGGGACATAAACTTCATCGTCAGAGGAAGAAATATCTATATCGGTACTACCGGAATACAGGCAAACCATATCTTCAAGTACGGACTCGGCAATGGACTCTATGAGATTGTTCAGAACGCTGATTCCGACCAGAGTGTTATTACAAGATTGAGAGCTTATGGTTCCGAGAAGAATCTTCCTTCCCACTACTATGCGGACCTCGGTGTCAAGTATGTGGCGAATATCACGAAGGTGGTTACTGCAACAACATACGTAGACCTGAATATCGATATCGATTATGTCGAGACGTATTTCAAGAATAAGAGAAAATACGGTGAATCCCAAGAACAGTCTTTCGGTTGGGTTCTTCAGATAACATTCGATTTCCAGACTATCATTACCGGTTATGTAACACAGGCATACGACTCTAAAAAATGTAGATTCTATTCTGAGCTGAAGGGAACACAGACTGACACCGGAGATGAGGTATCAAAGGAGAAGCTTGATGCGTTTATTGCGCAGGTCAATGCCGGAAATACAAAGATGTATATCACGTCTGGTCTCAACAAGAAAAATGTTCCTTCGTCCATGAAGGAATATGCTGAGAATCTCCCGAACAATATGTCCATCAACAGACTTATGTTGCCTGGATTCCCTCATGTATCTCTGAGTGATTTCTATGACTCGCTTACTGAACAGGAGAAGAAGTACGTGAACCCTACCGGGAAACAACACAGATTCTCTACTGACCCGCATAGACCATACATCGATTCCATCAACATCGATCAGATTGGTCTTCGTTCGGCATCACAGTTCTTTGATACCGATGATAAGACGAATGGAGTCGTAGAAATCTACCCTACTATCGAGGAGATGGAAATCGGTGGCGTACGTGTTGATGAGATTGATGAGGGTGTGGCTCCTGATGATGACGGAAGATTTGGCGATAATGAAACCGTAAAGAATGTTGATATCTATCTTAAAAAGGCTATCGACTTTGATATCAACGACTTAAAGGATGACGACTTCTCCATCTCGATGAAGGATGGTATGTGTGGCGGACGAACATTCAAGGTTGCTTCATCAGCCAAGATTGATGGAAGATGGAGGCTTACTATTGAGAGAGTCAAGGATGATGCTCTTGAGCTGTGGTTCCCATACAAGGATTATCCTATCAAGAAAGGCGACCATTTCGTCCTTACCGGCATCACTCTCCCTGATTCGTATGTCAATGCTGCATCACTGAAGCTTCTAAAATACGCCATAGCGCTCCTTGATAAGAATGACTATACAAGGTATGTATATCAGCCTAAGGTAGATGAGATTTTCATGGCAAGGCAGCACGACCAAGCGGAGGCAGACGATACCGGAGTTATCAAGAGCCTCCACGATACGCTTAAGGCCGGCGACCTGATGAACTTCAATGATACAGACCTCAATATCGAAGGAATCATCTCTATCGACCAGCTCACGATCAAGGAAGAAGATGGCAAGATACCGACATACGACATAACTCTTCGTGAGGATAAAGAGGTTGGTACTATCCAGAAGATTCAGCAGCAGATTTCGTCGCTCCAAAGCGGAAATGGAGGAACTGGTGCAGGCTTGACAACTACACAAGTCAAGGGCCAGATTGCAACAGAAGGAAGTAAGCACTTTATCTCAAAGATAACCGACGACACCGCAAAAGGTACAGTTACCTGGGAAAAGGTACAGAAGTTCTTGCAGGGATTGCTTGTCGGTAACTCCAACGCATACAGCATTGATGCAAATGGAAACGCTATCCTATCTGATGTTATTGTGAAGCTTCTGAAATCACTCGATTTTAACGAAGCAGAGCAGAGCGGTTTTGCTATTAAGCAACGAAGCGATGGTAAGTTTCAAATGTTGCTTACGGATTTGATAGTATGGGGTAAGGCAATTTTCAACACCCTCTTGATACGTGAACTCAGCTACGTTGGTGGTAATATCGTCCTCTCCCCTGCTGCTGGCAAGATAAGCTACATCAAGGAAGTCTTTAGCGAGACAACGAATGAGCTGATTGGGTGGCAGTGCTATCTCTTAGCCGATGATGGAACGACCGCAACAATCAACTCATTCAAGGTGGACGACCAAGTTAGGTGCAAGACATTTAACATCAAGCCTGGAGTTTATGAGAACGTCAGCAACAAGGACTATTGGAGACTTATTTCCAAGGTCTCAACCGAGAATGAGGTAATCACCGATGAAGAAGGTCACGAGCTCTATGACGGAAAGAAGTTCGCATGGATTCAGATAGCAAAGGATAACTGCATGGAAGGTTCGGATAACCCCGCAGTAGGAGATACCATTGTGCTCATGGGTAACAGAAGCGACAAGAGCCGACAGCACCTTCTGATGATGGAGACCGAGGGAGATTCCGCACCTACGTTCACCATGTACCGAGGCATCAACTCCTACTCCCTCAAAGGCAAATCCATCTTCGATGTAGGATTCAACGGCATCAACATCGTATCAAAGTACTACCACATAACCACCGTTGATGGAGAGAAGATTTGGACTCCTGTATATCTCGGCGACTGGAAGGAAGGTACGGAATACAGCTACTATGATGAGGTTACATGGCTTGGCACAAGATGGCTCTGTATTTCTCAAGAAGGACAGACCACGACCGATGAACCATCTGAGGATTCACCTTATTGGAAGGCGACTACGAATATATACAAGCCGCAAGTTGTCCTATACACCGATATTGTCTACAGCGGTATCTCTATAGGCGAGACACACAACATTACTTGCAAGTTAATGCTTGGTGATAAGGATGTATCAAACGGAGTAGCATCATGGAAGGTGACACGCAAAACCAATGATTCCTTAGATGATGCTGCTTGGGCGACTAAGGATAAGGTTAAGAATTTCAATGGCTCAATAGATATAGTGTGGTCTAATGATGGCACAGAAGACGATATAGGCAAGGGTGATACTGCTAAATTCATTTTCACCGCAACCACTACAACTGGTAAAATACATCAAGAATATATTAAAGTTTAAAAAATAGGAGATTAAAATATGGGAAAGGAAATACATCTTTCTGCTGTTGCAGCGGTCAGAAGAACACCGAAGGGTGACACGTTATCCATCAATCTGCAAACGAATGGCGTTCCGCTCTTTCAGGGTTTGAACCCAGACACGTTTACCGTCTCTCCTAAATGGAGTGAAGACGGAATACACCCAGTCATTACACCGACTGTAGGCTCTGCACGCAAAAATAACGTGACACTAACAAATCACGCATGGGCTTACAATGGCAAGGATTTAGGTTTCGGCTTTAATGGAACAGGATGGGAGACTTCCACAGTAGATGGCAGATTCAAGCTCAATCATGCGGATGGTTCACTCGCTATTATCGCAGACCTCGCATCAAAGGTAAACCAAGATTCCGATATGCTTACATATTCGGGTGATGCCGTGATGGGAGCCAGTATCTATCCGATGTCTAAGAGTATAGATATATTGGTGTCCATGTTGGGTGGCTCATCTTATTTCGGAGGTGTGTCAGCAGATACTACGGTATTAAGTAAGGGACAGACAAAAGCTACCCTCAGACCTTGGCTGTTCAACTCAGCAGGTGGTGAGGTTTCTACCTATTCTATTAATCTATATCGTGGCAGCGGAACAGACCTTGCAGGAACTTACGATAATCCTGCGAGTGGAATCATTATTCACAGAGACAAGACAGGAGATACGGATAAGCTCTATGTAGATAGTCACCAGCTCTTCGTTCTTGAATTTATCGTTGATGGTGCAGCAGTATACAGAACTGGTATCAGCATTGATGATATATCAGATATTTATCAGCTTGCCCTTAATTCGGTAGGACAGGTTGATGAAGATAGTAATCAGACGTTCCGATGTATCGTTACCAACTGCGAGACAGGTAAAGTACCGAAGGCTATAACTGGCAATGTTACTTTCGTTATCTTCACCGATAACAATGGTAAAATAGCGAATAAACGCTCAGAGACAATGACTTGGGCTAAGAATGTCAGTGACGGATTTATTGTGAGGAATGCTGATACCCTTGATGAGAATAATAATATCATCGGTGTATCGGTGTCAGCAGATGCTTATTTAACGGTTGATGATTAGGAGGAACGCTTATGCCAATAGTTAGTAATAAGGCGAATAGAAAATTCGCCCCTTTGGACGTTTCTGTATCAGTAGTGTGCGCATCGTCTAAGTCTCCATTCATGCAGACTATGGCTGGTAATAAATTCTTCCCAGACCGAACTCAGAGCGGCTTTGAATGTGTTGCCTACCCACAGATAAACGCAACAGCAAAGGATGATTCGTGGGATAGCAAGAAGTCGAATATGTCTCTTGCCAATATGGTATGGAAGGTATCAACTGGTACGGAGTGGAAGGACATATCTAAGATTAATTCTTGGAGCGGAAAGTATAGCATTGATACAAGCAATACATCTAATCGTGGTTCGCTTACTATCAAGAGGAATCTTTCAAGTAATGATAAGCAGCAGTTGCAATTCGAAGCTGACCTGTATGATTATAGAACGAACTCTATATTGCATATCACCGCTGACCCTATCACTCTGTATACGGCAGATAAGGGCGCAGATACCTATGGTATGGGTATTCGGGAAGATACCGATATATCCTATAACCCATTCCTTGATAAGCTGGCTCTCTACGAGTATAAGGTTGCAAATAACATCATATCTGCATCAACAGAAGAAAGAAACGCTTGCTTTGACGGCAATCAGTATGAATGTCACATTCCGATTGATGTATATAAGTCTAAGGATAGAATTACAAGCGGATTCTCTATTGAGCTGTATCGAGGAACGACTAAGATGTCTGCTTCGTCTGCTGCAAACCCTAACGAGATTATATCTATCTCCACATCTGAGATTGTGCTTGACCTTAGACTTGTAGAGAAGAATAATTATACCATCAAGGCGGTAATAAACGGCAAGGCTGTTGCTCAGTTCCAATTTTCTGCTTCTAGGTTCTATCCTTCTTTCAATCAGCCTAAGTTCATGGTATGCAATGATATTGAATGGGGTAAGATGTACAGAAGCAACAAGGCTATTTTGGAGTACAACGGAAGGGTCGTTGAGTGCCCTAACCGCATCGTAGAATTGCAATGGCATACCGAAGCAACTAACGGTAATATCGTTACAAGTAAGTCGTGGCAAGAGGGAAATTCATGCTACTTCTCAATCAAGGAGTCTGGTCTTGGCGATGTTGAGAGCGATTATCTTGAAGAACAGATAGAATACGGACAGAGACCTGCCAACGACTATCTTATTGATGAAGATAGCAATTACCTGATTGATGAGGATGGCAATCCGTTGATTGATTAATATGTATAATTAAAAAATATAAGATATGGGTGTTAAATTGACAGAAAAGAAGCTTGTGTCGGCAATGAATCCCGACCAAACCTTCTTGATTGTAGTAGATGGAGCTCTTCGCAGATTAAGCCTCGGTGACCTTCAGAAGATGATGGGTAATAATATCTTCTATCCAACAATCACACTAGAGCAGTCTTCCAACCCGAAGTTCGCTCTCCCTACGCCTTTCATGGCTGATATGTATCAGAGAGCAATGGGTGGATATATGATGAAGGTTGTGAATGGTAAAGCTTATGCAGCAAAACTCAATGCCAGCACATGGGAGTTCTTCGCTGACGGAACAAAGGTGGATGATGCGTCTAAGTATGAGACGATGGTTCATGTTCCCGATTGTTATTTCAAGGCTGATAACAAGACTATGCAATTTGGCGGACTGTTTCCTATCGCAGGCGGCAAGACTTTCGATTCGCCAAACTGGGTAGGTGCATACAAAATGTATGTGGATGGAAGCGGTGTTGGTCACTCAAGACCTAATGTTGCTCCTTCGCATTCAAGAACGATGAGCGCATTTTGGTCTTGCGCACAAAAGCTTGGTTCGAACTTCGGTCTTGCAAACTATGGATTTCAATGCCTCATAGAAGCATTGGAACAAGTAAGTTTCGGTGACCTTAATACACAATCTGTAATTGGAACAGGATTCCAGCATTCTAAATGGGAAGCTTGTCGTGATGTACCTATGGGTAAGTGTATCTCTCTCGGTGATGGTAGCGGTAAGGTGCTCTATAATAATGCTACTCTAGGCAACCAATATCCTGTTAAGCTTTTTAGCTTTGAGGACTTATGGGGTAAGCTTTGGGAGTTCCGTCCAAATATTCGATTCTATATGGATGGTGATACGAGATATGCTGTTGTCTATAGCGGCAACCGAGTAAGCAATACAGCAGATGGAAGGAAGTTTACTATTCCATCATCTGCTAATGGAGAGTTTATCACACGCAAGACGCTAGGCGCACATTGGGATGCCTTTCCGCAAGCAGTAGGAGGCAGTGACAGTACGTACTACTGCGATGGATTCTGGGCGTCGACTAGTGGAGAGCTGCTGTACGTTGGGGGTAGCGCTAACAGCGGGTCGCAATGCGGTCTTTCGTCTGCGGCCTCGTACGACGGTTTCTCGAACTTGTGGACGGGCATCGGTGCTCGCTTGGCTTTCTACGGAAACCCGACAATCGTGAGCGGTTCGGAGCTCATGGCGATGTGAGACAACGCATAGCGTTGGCTGCACATCTGCTAGTGAGCTAGACAGAAATAGAGAATTAATAAAAATAATATAAAACGCAAGATTGAAACTGCAAAGTTAAAATCTCCTTTTAATAGGATTCGCAGAAGCACAAAAATATAAACAACCCAATTCCGTGCGATAAGGTTTTTCTACAACCACGGAGTGGGTGAAGAAAAGGTGATACATCATGGAGCTGCTGAACGTTGGGGGTAACGCTAACAACAGGTCGCAATGCGGTCTTTCGTATGCGAACTCGAACAACGGTTTCTCGAACTTGAGGACGAACATCGGTGCTCGCTTGAATTACTACACAAGATTTCTATTTTTAGAATGACGATATAATTTACACTGTTCCTCGCAAGTCGTAAAGCTACGGGATAGCTTTTGGACGAGAGAGCACATGATTGAACCTGTCTCGATGGAGGAATATTTATTCTGACAGAGCGAAGATAAAAGGCGTTGGGTATGAGTGGTTGGGTATGTCCGATTACAACAGAGTCCCCTCTCGCAAGTAAGTGATACAGTTGTACGTATGTGCCGAAAGCCAGTGAGCCGAGAGTGTAGAAAGCCTATTAAGAAAAGCGATTTTTGAAATATTGGTTGAAGTATAAAAATGACGGACACACATGAGCTGGCGTATAAGCGCAAGGCTAAACTGCGCAAGAAGCATAGAAAGGTGAAGGCAGAACTTGTTAGTGATATGACTAACCTCAACATTGCGGTAAGGAAATCACGCAAGGGCAAGGAAGGCAAGAAGGGAGTTGTGATATTCGATAAAGACTATAATGGTAATCTTTTGAGATTACAGAGAAGTCTTATAGATGGAACTTACAAGACTAGCGAAGGGCACGATTGTATGAGACGATGCCCTTGCGGTAAGGTAAGAAAGCTTCATAAGCTTCCGTACTACCCAGACCATGTTGAGCAGCATGCCTTGATGCAGATTCTGATGCCTTACCTTATTAAAGCTCTCTACATAGAGAGCGGAGCAAGTGTAAAAGGCAGAGGAATGATATACGCAAAGCGAAGGACGGAACGTTGGATAGATGAAAATAAGTCTTGTGGGAGGTTGTATTACTGCAAACTTGACTTTATAAAGTTCTATGAGAACGTAGACCAGCAAGAGATATATGAAGCTCTATGTGATTTCTTTACTGATGAAGGTATTAGAAGACTTCTGCATGAAGTTATCTTTGCCCTACCGAAAGGTCTAGGTATTGGTCTGTATCCTATTCAGACTCTTACCAACTTCTATATGAGTATCTTATGTAGATTGGTATGTAGGACGTTCGATGTCAAGGTTGAGATATATTGCGATGATATGGTTATCCTTGGTAAGGAAAAGAAGGAAGTATGGAAAGCCGTGAACTTCATCAAGCAATACGCACATGATGTGATGCACCAGGAGTTGCATAGCAATATCGGGATGCAGATAATTGATGATACTCATTTCCTTGATTTCGTAGGATACCGTTTTTATTTCAACCATACATTCTTAAGAAAGCGCATGAAGGAGAAATTCAAAAAGAAGATGCACAACCTTAAAAATCCTATGAGGAGATACCAAGTAGCTATGAGCTACAAGGGTTGGTTGATGCACTGCGATGGTTTTAATCTTTGGAAAATGATAACAAAAATGAATAGTTTTGATGATTTTAATATGCCAGAAATGGAGGACAGAGACGCAAACGGCAAGAAGATGTTCGAGGGTCAGAGGATGAGTGCAAGCTACTTTGCCGAGAGAACTATTGTTTTCCTTGATGTTGAATTTGATGTAGATAGCAAGGTTCATAAATCAGGGAAGAGTAATGTTGTCAGCGTTGAGGAGAACGGACAGAAGTTCAAGTTCTTCACTAACAACAAGAAACTCGTTGAGCAGTTGCAATGGTGCTCAGACAATGATAAATTCCCGT
>ENA-UEQW01001086-UEQW01001086.1-human-gut-metagenome-genome-assembly--contig:-NODE-1086-length-23491-cov-45.098744_pt1 | contig 23491 bp, 18 predicted proteins | sample MGYA00242947_ERZ507947 | MGnify/ENA primary metagenome ERZ507947 (study PRJEB26167, sample SAMN06115421) | human gut metagenome | host: Homo sapiens | place: China:Guizhou | collected 2015-03-17... | reverse complement strand
TTGAGCCGTATGAGGGGAAACTCTCATGTACGGTTCTTAGGGGGGAAGAGGGCAGCAATGCCCTTGACCTACCCGATAGAGGGGCGTATGTCCTTCGTGTGGTTATTCTACTAAAAATGAAACAGCTTCGGATGAAGCTACTTTTGGCCAACATGAGGCAGCTGATGCAATGGCCATAGCCGAGGCGCGCAAAACCATTCGACCGGTGAGAAAAGGTCCTAAGGAAGGAAATTTCGTTCTAACTCCCTTGTCAGAAACTACGGGACTGCCTGAAGGTGAAAGCATTAGCTATGAAGGGAACGCAGTGGTATTAAACCGCCATAATACAGACCCTAAGAATGCTACGATTACTTCACATGAACAAGCCTTGGTAAGTTACGAAAATGGAGCGTGGGGTATCTCGGATAAGAGCGAGATGAAGACCTCTTTCGTACAAGCAGATGAACGCATAGCACTGCATGACGGAAGCATCATTCTCATCGGCAACCAACTTTATCGTTTTGAAGTAGGAAAGCAGTCTGAAGAATAAAGTTGGCAGTGTGTAGAATTTTCTGACAAATGCAGAATGTTCAAATAAGAAAAATTATATGATTGCATACCGCTTAGACGTCAATGAGGGACAACTCATAGACGGAAAATATCGCATACAAAAGCACATAGGTTCAGGTTCTTATGGCGATGTGTATAAAGTAGTTGATGCTTTGGGCGTTGCGTATGCGTTGAAGTTGCTGCGGCTATGGGAGGTGGGGAGTGACTTGCATGACGGTTTGATAGAAAAGTTCGAACAGGAATACAAGACGGCTCGCATACAGAGCGAATACTTAGTGCATAGTCTTGACTCAGGAGTGGTGAGAGGCAATCCTTACATTGTAATGGAATTTTGTCCAGCTGGCGATCTGTCAAAGATGATAGGTAAAGACACCTCTCAATTACCCCGATATGCGCACGACATACTTAAAGGACTTTATGTGTTGCACTCCGAGGGTAAGGTACACCGTGATATGAAGCCCGAGAATGTACTCTTTCGTCCTAACGGCCACGCTGCCCTGACGGATTTCGGCATAGTCGGTGAGATGGATAAGTCGAAGCGCATGTCGGAAGTCGGTTGGTTAAAGCATCGTCCTAAACAAGCGATGGGAACACCGCTCTATATGTCGCCCGAGATGGCCAGTCGTGAGGGGGGAGGAGTGACCTACCTTCCTACGGTTGATATTTGGTCGTTTGGTGTGATGATGTATGAGGTCTTGACAGGTGGCTCTTTTCCTTTCGGAAATATAAGTCAGATAGAAGACCTTCCTATGTATCAAAAGCGTATGCGCAAGGGTCTGTGGGACGTGGCCTTGCTTCGCCGTTCGGTGACGGACCCATTGTGGGTAGACGTAATCGAACAATGCTTAGAGCCAGACTATCGAAAGCGCTACCAAAGTGCACCAGAAGTATTGCAAGACATCAAGCCTCTATTAGGCAGAGCCTATTACTCCATGCCTCCCGTTAATGAAAGGCAGACACGCTCTCGCAACATCAGTCGCATAATCATTACGCAAGGTCGTAATGTAGGACAAGTGTTCGATTTGAATCGCTTGCTCCCCCCACAGGCTCGCATGATACGTGTGGGCAGAGAGCAAGACAACAACATTGTGCTCAGCGACATAGACGCTATGTATGTGTCGCGTTACCACTTTACGTTGGAACGTTCGGCCGACGGTCAATTTTGGACGTTGCGAGACGGGCAGTGGTTACGTAACGAGCGGCATTGGGGGCGATCAACAAATGGAACGTACCTTAATGCAACACCCGTTCCGTCAACAGGGCTTAAACTCTTTACTGGAGATATTATCACAGCAGGTGAGTTCAAGTTAAAGCTTGAATAGCCATAGTTAAATAACTAACAAGATTAATCTTAACATTATGGACAATAAAACAGTTCAATATAAACGTACACTGCGTGGCTCAGTCGGCGCAGGTGTAGGAGCCCTCTTTAATGGCGATGGGCGTCGTTTCTTTATTTTGGAACACCGTGATGCCTCGAAGTATCATCAGGCAGGCGAGTCACAGCGAATAATCATAGATCAGATAGAACTCGGACGCGACAGTTCATGTCAAGTTCGTTTTGATGACGAAACGTTTCCTACCGTTAGTCGTCGGCATGCCGCAATCGTAAAGGACGGCGAACGTTGGAAGTTGGTGCAACTCTCTACCACTAATTCTACTTTCCTTAATGGTCATCCCGTTACGAATGAATGGTATTTGGAGAATGGCGATGAAATACAGCTCTCTGTTGGCGGCCCTCGTATGGGCTTTATCGTACCAGCGGGCAAACAAGGATTAGTGTCGAGCATCAAACTTACGCAGCGCCTTGACCTATTCCGCAAGCAGGCACTTCGCCCATACAAAACGGCCATTGCTTGTATGGCAGTAGTGCTCCTATTATTAAGTGCTGGAGGTGGTTATAAAATGTACGATTTGCATAAGCAGAACCTTGCGCTTGAGGTCTCCCAAGGGAATTTGAGGGCAGAGCAAGATTCGTTGAGAAAGAAAAATGAGACTGCCTTCAAGCAGATAGCTGAGAATAAAAAACAAGTGAAAGACTTGTTCAGTCAGCTCAAAAACATAAAGCCAAGCAGTGGTGGAAGAAGATCCGCTCCTCCACGGCCACAGCCACTGCCACAGCCTTCAGAATTCTCTTCTTCTGTGTTCTATATCGAGTTGAAAGGCTACACGTTAACAATGCCCGATGGAAGAGAAGTGCAACTCAATGTTGGTGATGAAATTTTAGGCGAAAAGGTGCAAGGCATGAGTGGTTCGGGCTTCCTGTTAGACGATGGCACGTTTGTAACAGCACGTCATGTAGTTGAGCCTTGGGTGTTTAGTCCTGAAGGAGCATTGCTCTATATCAATGCCTGTGCTTCGAGTGGTGGCAAGGCTGTAGCACATTTTTATGCTGTATCATCTGATTTGCAGTTAGAATTCAGCACAACACAGTTCCATTGCAATCGTTCTACAGATGTAAGAGAGCAAGTAGATGAAGATTTAAAATTGCGTATAGCTCAGTTGAATGCAACAGATTATGCCTACGGACAGACTGGCAGAAAAGGCAAACTGCACTTTAGTTCAGACATAAGTCGCAATCTGAAGGCAGGTGAAAAACTTTTTATCTATGGCTTCCCCTTAGGACTTGGCGGTAGTAATGCAAAAATGTCGTATTCAAGTGCCGAAGTAGCACGCGACGGATTGGCTGAGGGTAACTATATTCTGACTACAGCCAGCGGTTTTGAACATGGCAATTCAGGAGGCCCTGTCCTTGTAGAGCGAGATGGCAAAAAAACAGTAGTAGGTCTTGTGTCAGGTGGAGCAGGGCGTAGCACGGGCTTTGTAGTCCCAATTGCTGCTTTCAAATAAACTTTAGAAAACAACATTTTAATAAAAAACGATTATGAACAGAATCATTCTGATGATACTAATCGTTTTGTTGGGTGGAAACTTTGTGGCTTTTGCCCAACAAAATAAACAAAGCAGTTTTGATGAGGCTATCAAATCACTGATTAAATCTCGAAAGGAGAACGCTTTCATTATTGATGCGCTTAAGCCAGAGTTATGTATCATTCGTCAGCAGTATCAGCTGAAAAGAGGCGAAGACATGTATGGGTCGGACGGTAAGTCATATTATGGCGAAACCTATACGCTGGGGGTGAAAGTGCCAGGTTACCTCTATATGCAACGCGGTGTGCTTAAGCCTTGGGAAGGCGATAAAAACTATGATCGTGTGAATGCTGACGGTAAGTATGAGTCAGTTTACTTTAAGAGCTTTCAACGCAGTTTGGTTGAAACAAAAGTCGCTTATAGTCCTATAGAAATTGAATTCGGTCGTTCCTATCTTCAAGCTATTAATTCCGACCAAACGCTCTACCGACAAGAAGACTTGGTGAGTGATTTCGGCCTTAGCATAGATGAGACTGGAGGAGAGAAAAGGGGGATTATGGTATGGGTCTATTCTAATAGTACGCTGAAGGATAGCGCGATGACTGTATCATTCCAGCAAGAAATGCTATCGTTAGAAGCGAAGTCAGATTCAATACTCATTCCACAGACGGTAAGTAATGCCGATCGACTTTTGGGTGGTGTATTTGTAGTGCCTTCTTACGAAAGAGGTGGACGCATACAAATTCGTTTGGCAGGAATTGCCGTGCGCACTGCTAATGGGAATTGGAACTTGCAGTTGTTGGCTTCACATTTTGACGATGTCAGTGCAACAGACACGAAAGACACATCAAATCGCGTTGATGCTGAAGAAGAGAAAAGCAAAGACTTCCCAGAGGGCAATGAACCTACTCTCATCAAATAACTTGAGCCGTAGTGTAAAACATAGGTAATATGCAAGGAATAAAAATATTTGCGGGAACCAATGTAGGTCTGCGTGACAACAATGAGGACAACTTTACGGTTTGTTCTGATTTACAGTCTGGCAGTTGGACTGTTCCTACAGATCATCAGCAAGTTCTTTCGTTAGGGAATATGGGTTGCTTGCTTTTGGTGGCTGACGGAATGGGCGGACAGAATGCAGGTGAAGTGGCCAGTGCCATAGCTGTGCAGACAGTGGAGGCTCTTTTTAGTCTTGAAGCATTGTCTTCGATATGTTTAGATGATGACAATCAAGTTAGGCAGTATCTGTTAAATGGTATCGAAAAGGCAGATGCTCGCATCAAAGCTCATGCGCACGATCATGCCGAAACGTCGGGCATGGGGTCTACGTTGGTAATGGCTTGGATACTGAAAGGTGTGGCTCATGTGGCTTGGATTGGAGATAGTCGTGCCTATGCGGTAATGCCTTCTAAGGGCATTGCACGTTTGACAAAGGATCATTCCTTTGTACAAGGCTTGGTAGACAAAGGCCAAATTACAGAAGAAGAGGCCATGACACACCCTAATAGCAACATCATTACCCGAAGTTTAGGCGACATGAGCCAACGTGCGAGGGGCGACGTGGTGTCCTACTCTCTGCACAATGGTGAAGTCATGCTCCTTTGTTCGGACGGTCTGTGTGGTGTCTGTTCTGATGCCGTGATTGGTGGGATAGTAGAAGACTATGTGGCTGACCTACAACAATGTAAGGAGCAACTTACCAATGCCGCTTTGCGTGCAGGCGGAAGTGACAACATCACAATCGCATTGGCTCAGTACTTTGATGACGGACAGACTACTTCAGATGTGCAGAGTGCTGTAGCGTACAAGCCGCTGAATATGCCAGAAAAAACGAAGAAGCATCATCAGCGTGTGGGGCTAATCAACGTGTTGTTCTGTGTTTTTGCATTCCTTATATTGAGTGCATTGGGCTATGCAGGCTGGCACTTGTTCGGTAATGAGGGTGAAAAAGAAGTAAATAAACAATCACCTCGAACGAAACAAACTGCAAATCCTAGACAAGAAGTGGATTCTACGAGAGATTACCAAATACGAGATACTTCTCAATCAAGTAAAAAGGAGAATAGTAAGAATGCACAAGAAGAAAAAAAATTAAAAAAAATTAAAGACGAATTGAAGGGAAAAAAAACTTCCCCAAGCACTGGAACAGCAGACAATGCAGGAGGTGGTAATGGAAATCCTGTGCGTACAGATGACCATAAAGCTGGTGGAACAACAATAGTAAAAGAATGAAAACAAAATTTTTCGCAGCCTTATTAATGACTGCACTATTCGCTTCGTGTGGTGAAGAAGACTGTAACCACAAAGGCATAACTCCCGACAATAAGGGAGATGAAAATAAAGTAACCGTTGTCGGTAATTGGTATCAAGAGTCAACGAACGAAGAAATGCGCTATAATGCATCGGGCACGTTCTACGACAAGTATTGCAACACCACATCACATGGCGAGACTGAAGGACGTTGGGAATGGGACGAGGCAAATAAACGCCTAACGACCACTTACCAGTATATGGGACAGACTCAATTCTCAGATTGGACGGTAAAGAATCTGACTGATTTTAAGTTGGTAATCTATAACAAAACAGTCGGTGACCAAACGTTAGAGAAAATTACTGAAAGCCATGCCTTGGCTGTCGGTGAAACGGCACAACTCAAGTTCGCTACCGACTATGCTGACCAGCGCGTCATTTCATATACGAGCAAGAGTCCTCGCATCGCCAGTGTAACAGAAGGTGGCTTAGTAAAGGCAGAAGGCGAGAAGGGTACGGCTTACATCAAGATTACTACCTCTACGGGCAATGTTTGGGCAAAGGTAGTAGTAGGCAACGAGGTGGCCGACCTTTGGTATGACTATCCTACGCTAATGGGAATGAATCTTGCTCAGGTAAAAGAAGTCTTGGGTAATTATGATGTCAAGGGCGATGATGGTTATAGCTATGGCTATCGATTGAACTATCATGACTTGGCCAGTGAGATAGACCTATTCCTAAACAAAAAGACTGGTCTTGTTGACGAAATGGCTATGGCCTTGCGTTCAAGTGCTGCTGTATCAGAGATAGAGAGTTATCTTGCATCGCATTATTATCCCTGCTCAGAATTAGGCGCAGACTATTATACAACAGGCCCTACTGTTGAGCAGAGCGCATGTGTCGTTCGCTATGACAAAACGAATAAGTGTATTCGTTTCCTCACCAAGAATAATATATATCCCGACCCATTGCCCGATTATACCGACATGTTTGGCTATACAACAGAGCAACTCTCAGGCGTCTTTGGCGACCTATTGAGCGGAGAACCGATGTTCTTTATAGATAATGACTTCTTCGATATCGTTTATTTCAATATTGACAAGGAGACACAAAAGACAACGGCTTATTCCTTGATGTTGAAAAGTGACATAAATACAGGAGTTCTACATACGATGTTGTCGATGAAATATAACAATTACCGAAACGTAGACAATTCACATGCTTACTGTGAAGGCAATACTTTGGAAGAATCTCAATTGATGATTGTATTTAATGAAGATAATAGAATTGTTACAGTCTTTGATAGAGCTACTTTTGGCAAGTCATCAGCGTCTGCTCCTCAAATGAACATGTTCTCTTCGTTTCCCAAAAAAGTTGATGCTATCGCAAAACTTCGCAAACAAGCCAGGTAATCTGATAAGTAAAATAGAATAAAACTTTTAAAATCCTTCTTTGGTATAGAAATGCCCTTCTATAACCAAAGAAGGCTTTATGCTTTGTAATAGATGAACGCGCAGATGTCGTGTTTTAGTGTAAAATCTTACGAACTGAAACGAATATGGAAGAGCAACACATTTTTCATGAACGCTATCAACTGAAACGCCTATTGGGGCGAGGAAACTTCTCAGAAGTATGGTTAGCAGAGGATATAAAAACAAAGACTAACGTAGCCTTGAAAGTCTATGCTCCAGCAACGGGGCTGGACGATACAGGACTTGATGTATTTGCTCGTGAGTTTGCCATTGTAATCAATGCCAATCATGAGAACATTCTGCGCCCCATGCACTACGATGTATACGACCGCAAGCCTTATCTCGTATTGCCCTATTGTAGCAATGGTAGCACTCAACGTAGGTTGGGCATGTTTAAGGAGAAGGAAATATGGAAGTTTCTGCACGATGTGGCTGCAGGCTTGGCTTTCCTTCACGGCATGAAGCCACCTATCATACATCAAGACATTAAGCCCGATAATGTAATGGTAAGCGATAATGGCACGTATATGTTGACAGACTTTGGCGTGAGTTCACACTGTCGGAGTGTGTTGCGAAAGAGTATGAGCGAGGCTTTCTCTTCAGCGGGTACAACGGCTTATATGGGGCCAGAGCGGTTTGGTAAAGATGCCAATACGGCTATCATGGCCAGCGACATTTATTCGCTTGGCGTAACGGCGTTCGAATTGTTAACGGGAGATGTACCATTCGGTTCAGACGGTGGCTTGCGTCAGAAAAAAGGAGCCGACATACCTCAATTAAAGAACACCTATTCAGCAGGTTTGCGTAAAGTAATCAACCTCTGCCTCCAAGCCGAACCATGGAAACGCCCCACAGCATCAGAATTAGTAGACTATGCCGCACATGGACTGAAAGGAGAATACTTCATCGTAAAGGGCGAAAAGTCATTGATACATCGTTTTGCCCCTTTTGTGCTTGCAGTTTGTTTGGTGATAGGTGGTTTTGTGGGTTATCAAGTCTATCAAACAAAGCAGCAAAAAGTACAGACGGAACAATTGCGAGCAAAGCAGCTCCGTATGAAACAACAGCAAGCCTCTATTGCAACTTTAAGGTCGATTGACGAGCACGTGCAGACAGCGCAACAACTCCTATCGCAAGCCCAAAAGCATGAAGAAAACTATGACGAAAAGTTGGTGCAGGCTCATTCTGAATACAAAGCAGCATTAGCACTTTTGAAAAAAGTAAATGCTCGTCAAGCCATTCCTCAAACCGAAATGTTGAACAAGCAGATGATTATGGTAGATAGTCTTTTAAAACAAGCCTGCGAAGTAATGGCAGCAAAGGCTGAATATTTTAAAGACGAACCAGAGATACAAAAAGAATTTGTCAACAGAGTGAATCGCATCAAAGCATCTCTTAAATAATGATTTCATGAAGATAAAGTATTTTCTGATAATGCTGACACTCGTGTTTAGTATGCTTCCTATGTCAATGCAAGCCCAGTCAAGTGCCGACCGACTGTATGCACAAGGTGTGGAGTATATGAAGACATTAGATGTCGTGAGTCAGCACAAAGCTATCAGTTATTTCACTAAGGCTCGTGTGGCTTACGATTCTTCGTCAAAAAAGCGTCTGTGCTCTCAACAAATTAATATTTGCAATAGTATAATCAAAAAGCTACAAACAGCGGAAGGTAAAACGAGAGCAAACAAAAAGCTTCCTATGCAAAGCGCTAAAAAAAGTACACACGTCAATGCAAAACAAGCTATCGACTTGGGCTTATCTGTATTGTGGGCGGAATGCAACGTGGGGGCTGAGTCTCCTTGGCAAGTAGGGGGACTTTATGCTTGGGGAGATGCAAAAGGAAATATGCAATCGTTTGATACGAAAGATTATGTTTCAGGTATTAAGGATATTTGCGGTTCATCGTATGATATAGCTCATGTCACTTGGGGAGGACATTGGCGATTGCCGCGAATTGAAGAGTACGAAGAACTCATGTATGCGTGTACGTGGACGTGGGAAGAGCGTAATGGTCAGACAGGATATACCGTAAAAGGAAAAAATGGAAATACGATATTCTTGCCTGCAGGTGGACATAGAGAATACGATACGGTAGTAGACAAAGATACTTGGGGCGATTATTGGAGTGGCAGCAATTATAATGACAGTAAAGGTTGGGCTTGGTCCTTCGGCTTCAATAAAGAACAAAAGAATACGTATCATTATTTCAAGTCAATGGGGCGTTGTGTACGGCCTGTATTTGATAGAACAATAAAATAACCGCATAAATAACAATATGATGAATTTAAAGTACTTATTGTGTACGCTACTTTTGATTTTCTGCTTTTTTAGTGTTAAGGCACAGAAGTCGGCCGACCGACTATTTGCACAAGGTGTAAGTTGTATGAAAACGCAAACAGTTGTTAGCCAAAACAAAGCAATAAGCTACTTCGCTAAAGCACGTGTGGCTTATGACTCTCAAAGTAAAAAGGCTACGTGTAACAAGCAAATAGCTATATGTCGTAGCACTATCAAACGACTATCAAAGGCAAACTTGCCTAATAATGTAAAAGGTAAAAGTCGAAAGAGCGTAAAAGGACCTCTAAAAGTTGATAGTATAGCAGAGGCTATGGTCGAAAAACCCAAAACATTGCCACCAACAGAATTGTCTCTCTCTCAGTCAGAATTGACGTTAGAGGGTAAGGGAGGCATTAATGTCGAAGTCTTGGTAAATTGTAATTACAGTGGTTGGAAGGTGACGTGTGCACCTAATTGGCTGACGTACACGGAGGCACATCAGTTGGCCAAGATTGTAATCACGGCTGAGGCTAATCCAGAAAGGGCAGAACGTGCAGGCATCTTGCAAGTCCGTTGCCGTGATAAGTCGGTAGAAATACTGATAAAGCAAGAAAAAGGCTCATTCAAATTGTTTAGAAAGAAAAAGAAATAACATAAAGGCGTAAAGCCTAACTAAAACATCATATTATGATTAGAAAAACATTGATTTGCAGTATGGCCGTTTTGATAGCCATGCCAGCATTTGCTCGCAAAAAGAAATTGGTCGTTACCACCACGGGTGAAAACTTAGTAGCACTGACCCAAGTGACTGACAATAAGTACCCCTGCATTAGTCCAACAGGCGGCGAAAATGGTCGCAACCTTTACTATGCGGTCAACGAAGACGGCCGTTACTACAACATTTACAAAAAAGACAATGCCTATGCAGCGGCTACCAGTCAAAAAACGAGCGGCCGAAACTATAACATTTCGCCTGTTTATAATGCACAGACCGATCGTATCGCTTTCCGCTGTATGAATGAAGGCATGAGTACGTCAGAGATATTTATGACGCCCAACACCAATAGCAAGGCACTAACGCAAGTTACCGAGACGAGCAATGCCTTTGAAGGCAATCCCAGCTTTTCTCCAAATGGGAAGCTGCTCGTTTACGACAGACAGATGTACAAGTGGGTGAGTAATTTTTCGGCTCTTCATTGGTTGTTAGGTATTCGTTGGTCAAGTTCAACGCTATTAGAGAAAAGCGAAATTTGGGTAAAAGACCTTGTTAGCAACGAGAACACACTCCTTGGTAATGGTTATCAGCCTTCAGTGTCACCTAATGGCAGGAAAATCGCTTTCGTTAAGTACTCGGGCGATGCAAAGAGTTGTAACATCTTTATCATGGACATAGACGGCAGCAATATTGTTCAAATAACCGATGCAAAGAAGGGCTTTGCCTTCTATCCGCATTGGAGCCCTTCAGGCAAGAAGTTAGTGTTCCAATTAACAAAGAAGGACAAGGGCGATGCCGACATCTATACAATCGATATTGACGGCAACAATCTGACGCAACTAACAAACAACAAGTCGCACGATGGTATGCCGTATTGGACCAAAGATGGCAACGTATTCTTCGTATCCGATCGTGGTAATGAAGAAGGTAACTATCAAATTTGGCGCTTTAAGTTGAGTGAGTGATATTCTCGTATTTGTAGTGCCTTATGTTTGACAAGGCGCATATTGCAGCATATGCTAACGGCAGAACAAATATAGCGTACTCCGTGACATTCGAAGAAATCAGCCTTGCATGCAAAGGAACTGACAAAGCTGACGCTCGTTGTATGTTTTCAAATACTTCTTCTCTTTGTCGCTTAAAATATAATCTGTTGGAATCTTCGTGGCTTTCATAACAGACTGATAATCAGTTGTAAAGTTGTGAATTTTCTTTCAGATTTTAAAACTATAAATAGTTAATATTCAATAAGCTACATAATTAAATTTGCATTATATATGAGTACAAAAATAACACCTCCATATAGCTCTTATATGGATGCTTGGAGTATTAAGTTTGAATTAAACTGCAACGCAAAAAATGCACAAATTATTTTTTTTACATTACTAAGTAAATTCTGTAACAAATCATAACCTATGAAACTTCAAAAACTTTTATTCCAATCATTTTCAATGCTATTTGTAATGATTGCAGCCTATGTGATGCCATCTTGCAGTAGTTCTGATGACATCGGAGGCAGTAACTCTGAGATTGTTGAAAAGCTCAAACAAAGTAAATGGATCTGTCGTGACGTATCTTCAGGTGTTGGAAGCAATGACCATGCCTGGGTCGATTTTGAGACCAACACGCTTTATTTTACATCTGATAATGCTGGCGTCGCTTATTGGATGCAAAGGGACTATGACACGGATCTCGGAAACTCCCGTCATTATGACTATGATGGCTTCTCTTATTCTGTTGATGGAAAAAGGGTGATTCTATCTTTTGACGGAAATACTACGGAACTCCTTTATGAGGGCAGCTATTTATCTTTTAATGGTGGAATTTATGAAAAAACTGCCATGAGTAGCGGTGACTATGAATTGTTGAAGAAGATTTCGCCGAAGTCTGGAAGTTGTGGCATTGGGCTGACTTATACTTATTATCCCAAAACAAAAGGTCTTGTAATATCAGGAAAAGGCAGAATGTATGACTATGTGGCGTCCAATCAGCCTTGGAAAGATTTTTACATCGAAAGTGTAAGTTTTGATGAAGGGTGTACATATATCGGAGTAAAAGCTTTTGCCGACATACCTCATCTGTCTGAGGTGTCCTTACCTCGAACCTTGGAAGAAATCGGTTCCTATGCCTTTTCAGGTACTCTGCTTACAAGTGTTTCTATTCCGGATAACGTAAGAACGATTGATGAAGGAGCTTTCTCAGACTGTAATTATTTGGGGACTGTCTATTTGAGCGATAATCTCGTAACGGTGGGAAGTGGTGCATTCTCGGACTGTGCAATTAAATATCACAATTTGAGTCTTCCAGACAATGTGGAAACAGTTGGTGATTATGCTTTTAGCGGATGGCAGGCTGGCACGCTTACTTTGAATAACAAATTAAAGACCGTGGGGAAGGGCGCTTTCGTTGGAGTTAAGGGAACCCTAACTATACCAAATTCGGTTGAAAGTATAGATTTTTTGGCCTTTGATGGCACTTATAGTAAGATTGTTATAGGTACAGGGCTTAAGCAATTATCAAGAGCAGCTTTTACAGGTTCGTCTTCGGGGGGCAATATGTATGTGAATTTGGGCATTCCTTTGAAATTGGAAAATCCTTTGTCTGAAGATGACGCAATATTTGCGGAAGATAATGTGCAATATAAATGGAATCTATATGTGCCTAAAGGCTCTAAATCCGTTTATGCATCGGACGGGAGTTGGAAAAAATTCAAAAATATTTATGAAGATGCTTCCTTGGTTTCTGGAAATGGTATGCCAGAAGAAAGCGGCAGCGGGGATAGTAGTGGAGATAGAAAACCTGCAATGGACTACCGCAACGTTACTTATAGTTTAGTGGGTGATACAAGAACTTTCAAGTTGGTTCGTGTTGAGGGTGGAGGATTGCATCCATTCTATATCATGCAGACTGAAATTCCGATACACAGTCAGATCAAATTTGGAAATCGTGAGAATATATTGCCGTTGGATAGAAATGGTGATGGCATAGTGATAAAATATGAATTTCGACAATTTATAGATGCTATACGGGCGGAAACAGGCCTTGATTTCAGATTTCCCACGTTGGCTGAATGGCAGTATGCTGCCAAGGGTGGTAAAAAGAGTAAGGGTTACAAGTATAGTGGTAGCAATAATATCGATGATGTGGCTTGGTATAAGGATAATTCAAATGGTTACGTACATGATATTGCTTTGAAGCAACCCAATGAACTTGGATTGTACGACATGTCAGGAAATTATGCTGAAGTGGCTAGTGATTTTGACGACATTTATATCATAGACGCTTACGATTGTGGTGGAAGTTGGAAACATACCTCTTCCAATTGCCTACCGAGTAGCTACGAACTTGATTCAAGATCAAATACAAAAATATCGGGAACTGCTTATCGTAATAAGAATGCGATTGATAGTAGATATATATCTGTTCGATTAGTATATACTGAGCCAGATTAGTAGAAACGTAATGTGGCACAAGTCGTGATGTCTTAAGAATATTGTGTATGCAGGGTTTCTCTTATGAATAGGAGAGGCCGATCTTTGATAATTGATTGAAACATAAAATGTCCCATTTGGAAATGGTGTACATCAGATCCTTTCTTGTTTACCATGGTCGAGTGGGATATTTTATGTGTGTGGTTTTCCGCTTTTCTCGTTGGTAAGTCCATGTTATTACAGCCTTATTACGAATCGTGTGGGTATCACCTCAGAGGGGTGTAATAGAGCTGTAATAATATGGGGTACTAACGATAAAAGCGGAAGAGCCACTTTTTGCTCCACGCTCTGTGGTGTTGTTCTTTTGCAGCAAATCTCTATAAAAATGCGATGCAAGTCATCGTAATCGTCCTCATCACAAGAGGGGCTGCAATGTTTAAGTGTATTTCAGCGACATCTGAGTGTGGGGAATATTGGGGGGGTAAAAATGCAAAAATATAAACCGCTATAGAACAGAATAAGAATTGAACTAAAAGTTATACTTGATAAATTGATAACTATAATTAGTTCGAATAGTTAATTTTATGAGAAATATATTGAAATGTGAATAATTTATTTGCATTTCGAGAGCGTATGTGGCTACCTTTGCGACATGAAGAAATCAACGATATGGATTATAGCCAGCGTAATGGGCGTTTTCTTTCTCACGTTGCTCTTCTTACAAGCGAAGTACTTTGAAGAGGTCATCAATATGCGTAAAGAGCAGTTTGATGAATCAGTAACGCGTAGCTTGTATCAAACAGCCCGCAACTTGGAACTAAATGAGACCAAACGCGGATTGGAAGTGCAATTAGGTAACAGAACGACACCTAAAGCGCAAGCTGATGACACAACAAAGGTAAACGAGGCTTCACAAGCTTTTGACCACCGACTACATGCTAACATTCCAGCTAATGTGCCAAAAGGACTGTTCTTAGATAATTTGAATACGAACGCTGACGATGAATCGTTGCGCGACTCCGTAAGGCAGCGCTACATTTATCAGAGAGCCTTGTTGAATGAAGTAGTTTATTCGATACTCTATAAAGCCAGCAATCAGCCACTTGCAGAGCGAGTGGATTTTCGAAGTCTTGACAGCGACTTGCGAGCAGAGTTGCGTAGCAATGGTATCAATCTGAATTACCACTTCTATGTAACGACGAGTGACGGACGGGAGGTCTATCGTTGCCCAGATTATATAACAGAGGGTGACCGATATACTTATCGACAGGTACTTTACCCCAACGACCCTTCCGCACAGAAAGGATTGCTTTACATTCACTTCCCTGAGATGAAGAGTTTCCTCTTCTCGAGTGTAAAGTTTATGATTCCTGCCATTATCTTTACACTGTTGCTGCTTATTGTCTTCATATTCACAATATGGACTATATTTAGACAGAAGCGTTTATCGGAGATAAAGAATGACTTTATCAACAACATGACGCATGAGTTTAAGACGCCTATCTCGTCTATCTCGTTAGCAGCGCAAATGCTACGCGACCCTGCTGTGGCAAAGAGTGACGCTATGTTTAAGCACATATCAGGCGTAATCGTAGACGAAACGAAGCGACTTCGCTTCCAAGTAGAGAAAGTGTTGCAGATGTCAATGTTCGACCGCAAGGCAGCAACGTTTAAGCGCAAAGAGGTAGAGGTCAATGCCTTGATACACGATACGGTGAACACATTCAGACTGAAGGTCGAAGCTTCGGGGGGACAAATTGAAGCGCATTTAGATGCAATTGACGACGTAGTATTTGTAGACGAAATGCACTTTACGAACGTGATCTTCAATCTGTTAGACAATGCCGTGAAGTATAAGGCTGAGGACAGACCGCCTCACCTCATCGTTTCGACCAACAATCCGAATGATGAAAAGTTAGAGATAACGATTCAAGACAATGGCATCGGCATTCGACGCGATAACTTGAAGAAGATATTCGAAAAGTTCTATCGCGTACATACGGGCAATCTACATGACGTTAAAGGCTTTGGCTTAGGTCTTGCATACGTACATAATGTCGTAAAAGCTTTGGACGGATCCATTCACGCTGAGAGTGAATTTGGAAAAGGCACAAAGTTTATTATCAACATTCCTCTAATGGGATAAACAAATTAGATAAAACAAAAAAACAAGTATAGCTATGATTACTACAGAAGAAAAAGTACGCATTTTGCTTTGCGAAGACGATGAGAACTTAGGCATGTTGCTTCGCGAATATTTGCAAGCAAAGGGTTTTGAAACAGAATTGTGTCCTGATGGTGAGGCTGGTTATAGAGCTTTTACGCAGGGTAAGTTCGACCTCTGCGTGCTTGACGTGATGATGCCTAAGAAGGACGGCTTCAGCCTTGCACGCGACATACGTCAGTTGAATGAAGAAGTGCCCATCGTATTCCTCACTGCTAAGACGTTGAAGGAGGACATTCTCGAAGGTTTCCGTATCGGTGCTGACGACTACTTGACGAAGCCCTTCTCAATGGAGGAACTTACCTTCCGTATTGAAGCTATTTTGCGTCGCGTTCGTGGTAAGAAAAATCGTAATTGCACTTTCTACAAGATAGGTTCTTTCTCATTCGATACGCAGAAGCAAATCTTATCGCGCGGTGATCAACAGACGAAGCTTACAACGAAAGAGAGTGAATTGCTCAGTTTGCTTTGTGCCCACGCTAACGAAATCTTACAGCGTGACTACGCTTTGAAGACAATTTGGATAGACGACAATTACTTCAATGCACGTTCAATGGACGTTTACATCACCAAATTGCGTAAGCACTTGCGTGCTGACGAGAGTGTTGAGATTATCAACATTCACGGTAAGGGCTACAAGTTGATTACTCCTGAACCTACTGAGGAGTAAGCGCACATTGCTACATTATTGATAACCTAAGGATTAAATATTTTGTATACAGGGCATATTGCTTTGAGTAGCGATATGCCCTTTTTTAGTATATTTTATTATGTCATTGGTATAGTTTTATCATTCCGTGCTTTATGATAATGCAACTTTTTAGTATTTTTGCACGAGTTATGCAGTGTGCGTATGCTGCAACTTATAACCAAACGTAAAATATAATAATCCCTTAACGAAAAGAATGAAAAGTAAGATATACCTCTTCTCTTTCTTACTATTAGCTGTGGCTGCGTTGTTTCAGTCATGCAATGACGACGAGACTTACGCTGATAAGCGTAAGCGTGAGGATAAGCAAATAAGATCCTTCTTAACCTCTGGCGCGCAAGTGAAGAGTGAAGATGTTGAAGGCGAGTATCTGCTCAACGTTGCAGGCAATATCAAGGTCATATCAGAGTCGGAGTTTGAGCGCAATGATAGCACGACAGACGTTTCGAAGAACGAGTACGTTTATTTTAAACGTACAGGCATATATATGCAGATACAGTCGAAAGGAGATGGTAAGAAACTCGCTGATGGCGAAAATGCTCGTGTCGTATGTCGTTACATTGAGTTCAATATAGCATCAGATAGTATTCAGTCTACTAACAACCTAACGAGTAGTACGGAGATGAAGCCAGATGTGATGATAGTCAATAATACCTTAGGCTCATTCACAGGCACCTTTGTGAGTGGCCAGATGTATCAGACCTATAACTCATCGGCTGTTCCTGCTGCATGGCTCAAACCACTTACCTATATCAATTTAGGACGCGCAACAGACAACTTAGCTCATGTGCGTTTGATTGTGCCAGGCTCACAAGGTCAAGCCAATGCTTCGGCGAACGTCTACCCCTGCTTCTATGATATAACCTATCAGCGTGGACGGTAATTGCCTTGCGCTATATCATATAATAAAGGTCAGAAAAGATATAGATTATCTAAAAGATGAAATCTATGCTTTTCTGACCTTTGCTTTGTTTGGTTTGGCCTCTCCCTAATTTAGTTGATAGAATGCATTGTTAAAACCTGTCTTGCCATTATCTTATCAATAGAAAAATTAGCTTTGACAATCCATGGATTTTCTGTCGCAAAGATGCTGGAATATTTTTAAAGTTTGTTTGTTCTTGCGATGTTCTTATGCTATTTTGCCGATTAATTTGATTTAAATTTACGAAAAATAGTACTTTTGCAGAAAATCTTCTAAGATAAGAGAAGCAAACTTAATTCTTAAATTCCTTAAATCAACCCCACGTTTTGTTGAAACAATGTATTCTAATCATATTATTTTTATGTTGTACATGTGTCGAAAAGGCGGGTGCACAAATGGTTGATGGGCCATATATTACTTGGGAGGACTTTGTACAGAGCTATTTAGACCCATATCAGGCGGATAATGATAATGATACAGACGTTGACTTAAAGGAACGATTGGAAGTATTGGCGCAACACCCGATGCAGATTAATTTGTTGGGCCGTGATGATTTGTTGCAATTGCCCTTTATCACGGGTGAGCAGGCTGACTCTTTGTTGAGCTATCGGGCGAAGAAGCATGGCTTTGTGTCGTTGGGAGAACTGCAACTTATAAGGGGTATGGACTATTACACGCGTGTTTATTTATCGTTGTTCGTGCGTTGTGAAGCAGCTTATCCACCAACAAAAGAGCAATTACAGCGCTGGAAAGAAAACGATAAAATAACAAAGAAGTTATTCACGGGTAACCATACGATCGAAAGTAAATTGGACTGGCCGCTTTATCAGCGTGAGGGATATGCCCCTAAGGAGACACCCACAACTACCAATTGGTATGCTGGCAATGCGTTACACCATATCATTCGCTATCGCTATCATTATAAGCAGGAGGTGCTTTACGGACTTACGCTCGAAAAAGATGCGGGCGAACCTGTATGTAAGCAAGGATTTTACCCCTACGACTATTGGTCGGGGTATGTGATGTTGCGTCCGAAGAACAAACCATGGAGTGTGGTAGTGGGTGATTACAATGTATATGGCGGAAGAGGCTTGCTCTTAGGGAAATTGCAATTTGGTGGAAAAGCAGAGCAAATGCGTGTTCTAAAGCGCCCACAGACGCAATTCAAAGCACATACATCGGCTGATGAGAGCCGTTACTTTAGAGGCATAGCTGCGGCTTATCAAGCGAAGGCTTGGCGGGCGGTAGCTTATATCTCTTATCGAAAGTTAGACGGGCGTTATGATAACCTTTCGCACGACACAGTGCGTACGATTTTAACCTCAGGGTTGCACCGCACCTTGTCCGAAATTGCTGCGCGTCGCACATTGGCTTGCCTGACAATGGGCGCAAGTGTAGATTATGTAGCTCAGCGTTGGGGCTTGTCGGCTAATGCGATAGTGACGCATTATGGGAGCGTGGTTAGTCCGCAAGAGCGCGCCTATAATAAGTATTACTTTCGAGGCCAAACGGCAGTGGGAAGTTCGTTGAGTTATTACGCATTGTTGGGCCGCATATCGGCAGTGGGGGAGTGGGCTGTTGACGGTAAAGGCCATTTGGCTGTAGAGAATAGTTTGAATTATCGCGTTTCGCAGCGATTAGCTTTTAATGTGCAGCAGCGTCATTTTTCTTATCGTTTTGTGAGCATCAATGGCCAAGCCTTGCAGCAAGGCAGTCGTGTGGCCAATGAACAGGGGGTGATGTTGGGAGTACGTTATTTACCGATACAACGGTTGGAACTTATGGGGTATGTTGATTTGTTTCGTTTTCCACGCCCCACGTTTAATGCTTATTTTAATAATACTTCCGGCTTTGAAGCCGCACTGCAAGGGCTGTATAGCTTTAGCAATCGATTTAAACTGCAATGCCGTTATCAAGCGAAGCAAAAGCAATACAATTTTACTTACAATAAAGAACGATTGTTAGAACGTAGAATAACGCAAAAGTTGCGTACGGCGCTGGTTTGGACATGGTCTCACTTCGACTGCAACGTGCAAGCTGATGTGGTAAATGCTTATCGTCAAAGCGGCCAAAGTGCGTGGGGCGCGATGTTGTCAACGCGCGTGGGGTGGAAACCTTTAACCGCTTTTCAACTCAAGGCTTTTACAAGCCTATTCATGACAGACGATTACGACAGTCGAGTCTATGCTTACGAACCGCAGTTATTACATACCATGAGTTTCAGCTCCTTCTTTAATCAAGGCTGGCGAGGTGTGTTGTTGGTCAATTGGCAGTGTTGTAAGTTGCTCACATTATCACTTCGTTATGGAGCGTTGAAATATTTTAATCGTTCCACGCAGTCGTCAGGAACAGAGACGATTCATTCATCGTGGAAGAATGACGTTTCGCTCCAAGTAATCTTCAAGTTATAAATCGTACGTATGATGAAACAAAAATCAATATTATCATTTGCGCTCTTCCTGCTTTCGCTCTTCACGATGGCCCAGGAAGCACAGAAGCCAGAATTGCCTACAACTTTTACAGCACAATCACTGGTAAATGATGTGGCCGAAGGCTATTATGTTTTAAGCGGACTAAATGAAAATGAGAACGAATGCTTTCTACAATCCGTCCAAGCAAAAAATAAAACAAAACTTTGTGCCGTGTCTTTATCAAAGACAGATAATGAAGTGACAATAACGGACGAAAAATTGTTGTGGCAAGTAATAAAGACTCCGGCGGGAAAGTTATTGCTTTATTCGCCAACAGAGAAAAAGTATCTGGTGCGAAAGAAGGCGAATAGTGTTGACATAGCGCTGAATGCTAAAGCTAACGATTTAGCAGAATGGTCGTATAAAGTAACCAACGAAGGAAGGTTAAGTTTGTATGAAGGCGACCGCGTGCTGGTGCCGCATAAGGATTATAATGCTGATGAAGACGTTAGTTACTTTGGCAACTATTCGTCAACTTATAGTGAAAAAGATGTGCGAGGACTCGCTTTGTACGCTCCATCGAATGCTTCAACTTCAGGCACCATTACAATGCCTACGCAAGGACAACGTGTGTGCTTAACTTCGCGTTCAACTTATCAAGCAAAAGGTGAAAATGAAATGCCACTAAGTGATGTGTTGTTGAATAATGGTTCTGTAGCGCAAACTTCGCAAATGCAACTTCTAACGGTAGAACTTACCTCAGCAACGACCTTTCGCTTATTGACCGATGAAGGATATTTATCATACGATATGACTATTTCTTCAAGTTCGGTGGAGTGGCAGGTGCAAAATGGTTGCCTTGCTACGGTCGAGGAAACTCCTCGTTTCTTGAACTACAGTGCAGGTCGTTGGTACTTGTGTGGTACGGCCTCCTTATCTGTCCCTTCACAGTGGCGGCAGGTGGCTGATGAACCACAGCAAAGCATAAGTGACAAAGGTGTTTGTTTGTTAAAGGGGGGTTGGACTGCAGATGTATTGCAAAATCTGGCTATCACAGACGACGTGAAATGCCTTGATTTGACAGCTTTATCTTTGCCCGTTAAAAGCTTTGCGTGGGACGCGCTGCAGTCTAAAAACATACCGCTATTTATTAATGCAAGTAATCTTACGCCTTCTACTTGGCGCTTTGTCGTGCGTTGTTCGGCTACTGAAAATAGATTGTTAGATGCTGCATTGATCTTGACCGACAAAACTCCGTTTTATACCGATCGGCCCATTCGTATTGCCCAAGGACAGGTCGTTTATAAACGAGCCTCTTGTACGGATAAGGGATGGGAAACGTTAAGCCTTCCTTTTGCAGCAACGCTTAGTGAAGGGGCAAAGGCATACGTGTATGATAAATTAGAAAACGATACGTTGGTGTGTAAAGAAGTCACGCAAACAAATAACGAACATGGCTATTTGGTGTATCGTGAAGCAGGACGAACACTCACGCTTACTTCATTGGCGGGCGAAATGAAGAGCAACGTTGAGACATTGACTAATGGACTTTTGCCAAATAGAGATTTGATGACGGTGTCGGCTAATACACGAGCCATTTATCTGTTGCAGCGTTCTGCGTCCACCTTCCGAAGGGCAGCAGTTGGTAGCAAGTTAGCTCCATTTCGTGCTTACTTTGAGCGGAATGAGAGCAGAGCATCCCTGAAGATTAGGGTAAGGGGAAGATAAATTGCAGTTTATCAAACGCGTCCCCCTAATCCTGTGACCTAACATAAATGAATATTTATAAAATAGTATGCATAAAATTGCCGATACAGCGTATTGTTATTAATTTTGCAGCCGAAAAAGAAAATAATACGCATAACTATACATGAACGAAACAAAACAAACGCCTTCTGCCTTCTTATCCCTCTTGCCTTTAGTCGTATTGGTGCTAATGTTGGTGGCCACCATTCGAGCTTATGGTAGTGACTCATTGGCAGGGGCCAGTCAAGTAACGCTATTGGTAGTGTCTGCATTTTGCGTCTTGTTGGGTACACAATTCTTAAAAGTGCCATGGGCAGAGTTTGAACAAGCCATTACGCGCAATGTCTCAAGCGTAACCAGTGCGATACTCATACTCCTATTTATCGGCGCATTGAGTGGCACGTGGATGGTGAGTGGGGTAGTGCCCTCACTGATATATTATGGTATGAAGATCATTCACCCCGAAGTATTCCTCACGTCCACTTGTCTTATCAGCGCTTTAGTAAGTGTCATGACAGGCAGTTCGTGGACCACTATTGCCACCATTGGCATCGCCCTCATGGGGATCGGTCGGGCTCAAGGATTTGACGACGGTTGGATAGCAGGAGCCATTATCAGTGGAGCCTACTTTGGTGATAAGATTTCTCCCTTGTCCGACACCACTGTTCTTGCATCGGGTGGGGTAGGAGTGCCACTTTTTAAGCACATACGCTATATGATGATTACCACCTTCCCCTCCTTACTCATCGCGTTGGTTATCTTCACCATAGCTGGTTTTACGCACGAAAGCACCACTGGCAATGAAGTGTTCCTATTCTCAGCAGCCCTCTCGTCGCGTTTTTATATTACTCCGTGGTTATTACTCGTGCCGATTATTACGGGTATCATGATAGCGCGTCGCTTTCCACCAGTCGTAACGCTATTTATGTCGACGCTGATAGCCGTAGTCTTTGCCCTCATATTCCAACCCGAAGTGTTAAGCGAGATAGCCGAAGGCAACCTTTTCAAAGGAGCCATGCAAAGCATCTACGGTTCAACTTCCGTTTCTACACATAGTCCTATGCTTACCTCATTCGTTGCCACACGTGGCATGGCGGGCATGATGAACACGATTTGGCTTATCATCTGTGCCATGTGTTTTGGTGGAGCTATGGAGGCCGGTGGCATGGTGCGTGGCATTACGCAGATATTTGTTCGCATGATTCATGGACGTGTCAGCCTAGTCGCTTCTACTGTTTGCAGCGGATTGATGCTCAACTTAGCCGTGGCCGACCAATATATCTGCATTTTGCTCACGGGCAATATGTTTAAGAAGATTTACGATCGTCAAGGTTTTGAACGTCGCCTCTTGAGTCGTACCACAGAGGACAGCGTGACCGTCACCTCCGTGCTCGTCCCTTGGAACACATGTGGCATGACGCAAAGCACTGTCCTCGGAGTTTCCACCTTTACCTATTTGCCCTATTGCTTTTTCAATCTCATCAGCCCCTTAATGAGCATCTTCGTTGCCACTATAGGTTATAAGATTTTCCGCACATGGGATAAGCGTTAGTTCAACGCCTCCCTCTAGTTTATAGGCAAGCATTGCATCTTCTTTCAATAAGAGAAATGCAATGCTTGCCTATTCTCTTTTATCAATATTCCATTCGCGCGCACGCGCGTGTACACGTGTACATGTTATATCTGTTCGTAAAATCTGTTTCATGTTTCATTTTTATGTTTCAACTCATTGAAAATCAAACGTTTCAAGAGATGAAACATTGGCATTCTATGTTTCATTTTTGGTTTCAATGTTTCATTTTTTATTTACCACACCCCTTTCCAAAAAACTCAGTGGGAGAGAAATAAAACCCCAATGGGAGCGATTTAAAACCTCAATGGGAGAGAAATCAAACCCCAATGGGAGAAACA
>ENA-UEQW01001076-UEQW01001076.1-human-gut-metagenome-genome-assembly--contig:-NODE-1076-length-23636-cov-4.055096_pt1 | contig 23636 bp, 52 predicted proteins | sample MGYA00242947_ERZ507947 | MGnify/ENA primary metagenome ERZ507947 (study PRJEB26167, sample SAMN06115421) | human gut metagenome | host: Homo sapiens | place: China:Guizhou | collected 2015-03-17... | reverse complement strand
GGGTAGTCATCGTTACATCCGTTATATCACACAGTCGAGCAGTTATTGTTGCCGACTTTAAGTCGCTGTTGCTTTTGCGGGTGTTTGTTGTGATTGTCCATTCATTCATTAACCGGGAAGGAGGCGAAAGGGAATGAACCTGTTTCACTACGGAGAAGAGTCTTCGTCAGAGAGCGAGGAAGAAAACGCACCCAAGACGGTGATTGCTGAAAAGGCTCAGGATGACAGTATTCTGTACGGATTGTTGTTTAAAACTAGAGAAAACGACACCTGTAGAGACAAAGAGCACACCTTCCCATTCATTGAGTAAAACAGCACCAACATCAAGCGAGGAGAAGAAGGATACTTCGACAACACAGTATGAAAGGAAGAGGCAACAACCAACTCAATCCCAAGTGTCAACAGAGACTACGTCCAAAGTCTCCAAGAACGAAACGGCACCAGTGAGCAAAGATGAGGCGAAACAGTGGATGGCGGTTTGGGACGATTCGACGAACAAGTACTACTACTGGAACCAGGTATGTTCATTTACTTTGAAGTCATGTGAAGGTTACAAACGTCACGACGTGGGACTGTCCTCCGTAGTCTTGGGCGTGGAGCGTGATGTCTAGTTGCTTAGCGAAGAAGGAGAGCAGCACGACGCAAGCGCGGACAATCACATCGTCCGGCGTCACGTTTCATCGCTGCAAAGTGTGTGGCGGGTGGGGCAAGGATCTGCTTCTTCCCTCAGGACTGTGTCCTCACTGCACACGGCTGACAACGGGTTGTGAGACGAGGGCGACGGCTGTGGAGCAGGCGGTCCATAGTCATGCGGTGGACGTGCTGATGATGCAGCCGCAGCTGAGGAAATACAAGAAGAGACCCGGTATGATCCCATCACATGGATAACAGGTAGAGAGCAACATTCCGCTGAGTCGGCGAGGAAAGCAGGCGTGGGAAATGAAGTCAGTGGACCCCTTGGAAATCAACGACCCGAACGCGCGCAAGCTCGGGAAGAAGCGATGGAGTCCTTGTTCAAACAAACAGGCCAGTCTCTTTGGAACATGGCACGATCAAAAGGAAGCATCTCCGTCACAGGCTTCGATGTGTCGTAGAACTTCGGCGAGGCGGTCAGAATCTCGCAACCCGTCTCCGTCACGAGAAGCGTGTGCTCGAATTGCGCGGAACGCTTTCCATCCTCCGTCACGACCGTCCAGTTGTCAGGCCACAGCTTGTCGTAAGCAGTGCCCACGTTGATCATCGGCTCGATGGTGAACACCATTCCGGGTCGCACCTTTCCCTTTCCATTGTTGTCTATTGATCACCATGAACCACTGCACGCACTTCTGTAATGAGGAACCGTAGGATTGCAGTGGAACAGCTTTCCGATGCCATGGCCACAGTAATTGTGGTCTACGAAGAAGCCGTAGGAATCGCTGACGTCGCTCACCCAATTGCCAATGTCCCTCACGTTGATGTTCGGCTTGACTACTCGTGAACAAGGACCCACAATACTACCGTGCGCGATGGCGTTACGCAGACTCTCGTAGGCGCACTGAACGAGTTTCACATCAGCCTCGCTCACCTTGCCCACAAAGAACGTCTCATTCAGATCACCATGATAACCCTTGTAGTACACCGTGATATCCAGATTCACAATGTCTCCGCTGCGCAACTTGCGCGAATCGGGAATGCCGTGACACACAACCTCGTTTACCGAACTACACTCAAGCCCAACACACACAAATACGTGCACACGCTCTTCGGGAAGAAGTAGTAGTTCAGAGGAGAGGGATACGCGTTTCTCTTGATACACTCATCGTATACCACTTTGTCGATCTCTTCTGTTGTGATTCCCGGCTTGATAACGCTGCCAGCAATGTCCAGCACCTCTCTTCCGACGCGGCACGCTTCGCGCACTCCCTTGATATCCTTCTCTGTTTTGTACTCGATTCCGCTCATTTCCTCCTCCTCGCTCTTGGAGTGACCCGTTTCGGCATAGTCGGGCTTGTGAATATGGTCAGGAACCTTCATCATGGGAGACACCTTCCCGGGTCTAAGCGGTCCAGAGAATTTGTAGCCGTGAAACTCGGGAGGCATTCTATTCCTCAATTCCATCCGGAAATGAGCACATCTTCTCGAGTTCCGTCTCATGATACTTCTTGTGATCCTTCCACGCTAGTTTTAAGCACTCCTGAGAACAGAAGTAGGTATTCGGTAAGCCGAGAGAAATACAGGTCGGACAAAGCTTGTCTGCATGCTTTCCGCATCCAGGACGAGCGCAAATGTGTTCCACAGACATAACAACTGAAAAATGAGAGTTGACTGCGCGTTCGATCATCGTTGGTAATCAACGAGTCACTTGATGGGTTGAATGTGTTCTGGAAGACAGGAGTGTGAGTCGGGCTTGTATTCGAAGAGGGATAACGTTGTCGCATTGCCAGTCTCAGGAACGGTTTGCATTTGCGAATGAACACAACAAGCGCAATTCCAAATCTGATGAATTCCTGATTTGCTTCGTGTTGCGGGAATCACAAGATAGTAAACACTGCTCATGAAGTCCAAATCCCATTTCCTGTTGACGCAGCCGAAAGAATCGCATGGATAAACAGGCAGTCGTCGAAATAGCTACGGAGCACGGTGTGGTGCGTTGTCGGATCCATCTCACTGGAGACACGATTTGTGGCAATCTGATCAACCATATTGAAGTAAGTAGTGATATAAAGCATGAAGGGGTAGAAAAGAGCGAAGGTGAAGCACGGGACTGTCGAATTGTACTGCAAGCCGTTCTGTTTGAGCAAAGACTCGCTCATTTCCGAGTTATATGATTCCGTGCGTGATTTGAGTCAGCTGGATGTGTGTTATGGGGACTACTGGACGTTTTCTCTCTTTCTGGATAGTCACAAGATATTCTCTACATCGCTGAACAGCTACTCGTGTCTCGAAAACGTTACCTATATCCAATCCGTTTCGACTATTTGTGGTCGTGACTTTTAGCAATTGCGGTCGCTGCACAAGAACAAATGTCTCGTTATTCCGGAATCGATGGATGGGGATGTGCTGTATCGTTGCGACGGAAAGGATATGAGCATAACGCTGAAGGTGGTGCTTCCGAATTGGTGTTATGTGCAGAGTTCACAGCTGAATTCCGTTTCTTTCATCGGCATCGTTTGCTACATGTAATCCTCGTCGCTGCCATTGTTGCGTAGTGTGTCTCTGACCCGATCCACTTCCCTTGCATACGATGCCCTGTGCTATTTTGACTTCTTGAACTCGAAGAACATCCCCTTTCTGACCCAGATCGTAGCAATGCTCAACTCCTTCCTCAGCGAAGAGAGCCAGTTCATTCCCTCCAACTTGCTGAAGGTTCTCATATGCATCCTCCATGCCATCCACATCCGCTTCTGTAAAAGCAGCCTGGTGTTTGCGAATTCGCCCATCTTCTCCTCGTACCTCCTCTTTGTGCGCGAAGTCATCCAGCTCTGTCACACAATCCAGCTACGATGTATTCCCGCTCGTCCGCTTTCATCTAGACATGAAGGCGAAGATCGCCATTCCCAACTCCATTCTTCGCCGCGTCCTCCAACTGCTCCATTTGTACTTCGACTTGCTGAGCACCTTCTACTACGACCCCACCTACGCGTGGGTGTCCTCCATTCTCAGTGACGTGTGCATCGTGTGTGTCCGAGACTTCTGCTGCTCGGGTCCGACTCACCCCACTCCCTCACACATAGCGGACTTCCTGCACAGTCATCGCGAAGTGGAGCTCTGTCAGCTGCTCATCAATGCCTATCACATGGAGGACCTGCCCTCACACGGGATGGTGATCGAGGGATTGTGTGGGTGTTGTCGTGGCGGTTTGTCTTCTCCCTCCTCTCGACTCTAGACACCTCCCGCGCACTCATCCTCCGCGAAATCGGCTTCTCCGCCATCGTGAGCGCCTTCACCAGCATCACGGACAACATCGACACAGCCACTGCCACGCTTCTCATTCTCACCTCACTCATCCAGGGTGCGTGGAGCGTGCAGAAGTGACTCATAGACACGGCACTGACTCTGCCTCCTTCTCTGCCTCATCTGGTCATCTCCCCACACCTCCTCGCACAGGCCTGTTCCTCGCTCTCCTTCGTCGAGTCGTGGTCCAAGTACCTTCTGGCGCGGCGACTGCGCTGTATCCCTTGCTGCGCGGGATCACTTCTAGTGGAGGAGGAGCTGCGCTACGAGGATGTTTCTGTCGTCGAGACGCTGTTCCTCCAAGCCAATATCACCAGCGAGATGCGCGCCAGTCGCAACGTGCTCATTCTGTACCTGAACAGTCCCCCTCCACACGCCCACTCACCCATAGCGTTCGCCTCGGCGCGCCCCACCGATTATATCCTCAACCCCATTCTGTCGCGATACACCTCCAAGCTCTCCTCCTCTCTCGGCGTGCTCTACTCCTCCTCCTCCACCAGCGCCATCATGAACGCCATCACCTCGCTCGCTATCCTCATCCACAACGGTACTCGCTCTCTCCTTGCCTTCCCCGTAGAACGCTTCAAGGCGTCGCTCCACGACAAGACCGTGGTGAAGAAGCTCGGCGAGCTGCTGAACGAGTTCGTGCTCAAGCACAAGTACCCCGTGGTGGTCGAGCTGCTCAACCTCCTCGGACTCATTCTTCACGAGGGTTGCGCAGCGTCGGAGGAGTGATGACTAGACCCGCTGCTGGGCGCCTCGCTGCTGACGCAGAAGACGTGGGAGAGGCTGTGTGTGATGAGCCAGACCATCTGCAACCTGGAGAAGCCCATCTACACATCGATCCTCTTCGCCTTCATCCACGCCCTGCTGCAGTCGGGTGGGTGTGAGATGTGTGGCTGACGGGTAGCCAAGCAGTGCATTCGGTCGACGGAGGAGAAGTGCTGGTCCATCACGTCGAAGAACCACATCGAGATGCTCCTGCGGTTCGCGACGACGACCGGCTACTCGCAAGCCATTCTCACCTCCCTCCACAACTACGCGGCGCTGCTCTCTCTGTTCGACACCATTCGTAAGCCGTCGAAATCTCCTTCCATTGTAGTCGTCGTGGACTCCTCGCTGATTCTCACGTGGATCGATGTCCTCCTGCTGGCGTCACGAGAACACGACTACCATCTGATCACACAGATGCTGGAGCTGTTCACACACATCACATCCTCCTGTTCCCGATACACGTCGTTCTCATGTTCAGGTTCCGTCGTGGCCATCATGCGAGAACGCCACTTGATCGACGCGCTGATCTCCGTTCTCCACACCGCGCCGCAAGCCAGCTCGCAGTCCATCATCCAATCCCTCTTTCACGTGTTCGTCCACTCCATCGACGACCCAAGTCCACGCCCTTCTTCCCTCTCACTCACAGACCTGTCCTCTCTCCTCTCTCCCTCTCACCTCGTCGTACTCATCAAATCCTCCTATCTCAACCCGTCCATCATGTCCTTCGCACTCCACCTCTTCATCCTCTGCCTGCCGCGCTGTGCCTCTCGTCTCCTCTTCTCACACGTAGGGAGTATCGAGACGATCACGCTGTGTTCGCAGCAGCTGTCCGACGCGCTGGCGTATGTGATCGGACTCTTCAACACCAGCAGTAACCAGGACAGAGGTGTGCAGCAAGACGTCTTCTTCATCGTCAAGCAGTTGACGCAGATGGGGGGTATCCCACGCTTTTCGTCATCACACGTAGTGCTGCTCCCGCTGAATCCCCACGCCAGCAACGTCACGCACCTCCTTCACGAACTCTTCCTCTCCTACATGGACGGGTTTCGGTGCCACTTCCTCGTGGAACTGCAGGCGCGCTCTCGACTCTCCTTTCCTCTGAGTCCCGACTCCCCCACGGAAATCGCCACGCTGAGTGCGCGTCACAGCTACGTCACGGTGAGGAGACGGTCGTCGCAGAAGCCCTCCACAGCCTCCATGCGCCAGAGCATCCGCTCGCAGCCCGAGATGAACTCGCTTCTGACCTCCAGCCACCCACACCCGATTTGCATCGACAAGACGGCCAGTCCCGCCGGCGCGGCGCAGGAGTGCATTGTGCTCTGGGAGGAGGACTACCACGGGAGTGCGGTGGTGGACGAGGACGAGGAGTTTCACTTCGGGATTGCGAACTTTGAGTGTCGGTGCAAGGCGTGCAGCAGGAATCGGGGCATGGACGAGGTTGAGGTGTTTGTGGGCTTTCTTGACTTTCTGTTTTGTCTGGCGAGTCCTTCCGGAGATGGCTCCGTGCTGACGGACATCTCGACGATCATTTCCTTTGATGATCTTGCCCACCTGAAGAGAGACATCGTGAAGATTCTCCACAGCGGAGACAGCTTGTCGATTTGGGGTCTGAACAACAAGGTGGAGCAGCTGTTGCAGATTATGGATCGGAAGCGTAATTGCGTCTAGTCGTGCTTACTCGTAGCCCACATCACGCGAGTGGATCGCATTCCCGGGAAGTTGAAGGTGCGCGACATTCGGCATGAACAGTCGAATTGGGTGCCTCCGCAAGAAGCGAGCGTGAATCTCGAAGCGCTCGTGAATGATGTCGTGTCCATGCTTGGGTCGACCGTGTTGCATCATCCAAATAACCACAGCTCTTCTATTGATATTGATCGAATAGTTGACTGTGTTGTTTGAGTTTTTCATTCCGTTGTGTTGTTTGTTTGAAGGGGGGCTGTATTGCTGCAATTCGAGTATAGGGTGATTCGGGGTAGTCCAAATCGAGTTGCTGCACATAGCGTTTCGTTGTGGATGGTTTCATTGAGAAAGCAGTCCTTGCTAACAATCTAAGCACTCCTGTTTCGTATTCATGTATAAGTATGATCGTAAACGAATCACCTGGAGACGGAAAGGCTCCCCATCTAATCTGGCATGGACAACGAACCCATACGGCAGTCACAATCTTCTATCAGCACTGCGGATAACACACCCCAACTCCTTCCAACCCCAAATACACTGTCATTTCACCCTCCGCCAATTCCGAGGGTTCAGCCTGCGCACTGCCAGTCACACACATTACCCATTTTCTCCCAATCCATCGAGATGAGAATAACCCAAAATCGATGCGTAACTGCGGTCCTGTTGCGAATTGGGCGTTTCGCTGGCTCTTCACCGCGGGTATTCCTCTCTGTCAGTTGCCATTCTGGTCAAATTGGCGGGTAAAAGTGGAAGAATCGGGGAAGAGGAGGAACCATCACCTTTTTCTATTCTGCGTTCAATGAGCATTCCAATGTGGGTCCTGGCGTCTTGCTGTGATTCCGTAGTCTCAGAAGTGTTGAGGCTGTGAGAGAGTTCCGTAACAAGATTGTGACCGAGTTCTTCGAGAAGAATCACCGCTTCCCCACGATCGGCTTCGTCCCTACCATGGGAGCGCTTCATCAGGGCCACATTAGTCTCATCAAGAAGGTACGACTGCGGCTCATCGTGTGAGAATAGGCTCGCGAGAACAACGACTTCGTCATGGCTAGCGTTTTCGTGAACCCCAAGCAGTTTGCTCCTCATGAGGACTTTGCCGCGTATCCTCGTACTCTGGAAGCGGACTGCAAGCTTCTTGCGTACTCCGCGCTCGGTTGGCGTCATTTCTAGTCCTGCTGGTTGCGATGCTGTTTTTGCGCCTACTGACGAGGTGATGTACCCTGCCGTCCCCAAGTACCTGACCTACGTCACGATCGAGGGCAGCGACAGCGTGAGCGAGGGCGCTGCGCGTCCCGGTTTCTTCCGCGGCGTCGCCACCGTCGTCACCAAGCTGTTCAACATCGTGCAGCCGACGAACGCGTACTTCGGACAGAAGGACGGCCTCCAGGCGATCATGGTCCAGCAGTTTGTCCGCGATCTGAACATCCCCGTTCACATCACGGTCTGCCCGATTGTGCGTGCTGTAGCAGTTTCATGCTTGACGGTGAGGTTTAGGAAGACGGTCTTGCTCTCTCCTCGCGCAATGCGTATCTGTCTGCTGAGGAGCGTGCTGCCGCCCCCGCTCTGTACAAGTCTCTTTGCGCCTGCAGAACGGCTTTTGAGAACGGAGAGCGCGACATTGCGAATCTGCGCAAGGCTGTCACTGTTTGCGTTCGTGGCTCCGTTCATGAATAGGAGAAGCTTGCGGAAGAGCCTCGTTTCAAGATCGATTACCTCAGCGTGGCTAATGCCATTACCGCCGAAGAACTGTCGGGTAGCGTGACTCCCGAATTGCTGAAGGATGGCCTGTTCATCTCGATTGCTGCTTGGATCGGCACAACTCGTTTGATCGATAACATTGTTATTCGTCAGTAAACTAGTTGCTGCTGTTTGTTGGAAACAGACGATACATCTAAACTCTGCTGACTCTGGTCGTCGTGGTTGTGGATGGAGAAGTCCTGGTCCAGCGCCACGTCCATCATTTCCTTTTCCTCCTTCGTGGGCTCCTTGGGGAACAGTTCCCTCTTCGTCGTGTCCGTCTCAGGCTCTTTCTTGATCCCGTTTCCCTCCATTGTCTAATCCTCATCCAAATACACTGAACCACTACAGAAAGCGTGCTCTGTTGCGGCAGCGACAGCGGAGGCTTCTGTGGGGATTTCGCATTCATCGCAGCTAGCAACCGCGAAACTTGCCCATTTACTTCATTCAGTGCCAGCGTCGCACGACTGTGGTCGTTGGCGATAAAGTAGTTGCTCTCCTGCAATTCCGCAATTCGCTTCTGCAACTGCAAAATGAATATGCTCTGGCTCTCAATCTTCTGCTGCAGCTCCTCATTTGTCTTCGAGAAGAGCCCCACTCGCTTGTCCGCCGTGTCACTAATGTCCTTCCAGCGCATGTACTCTTGGTTCAACTTCAGGTTTTCGTTCTTCGCCTCCGCCAGACTCCGCTGCAGCTCGTTCACGCGCTTCTCGTACTCCTCGATCTTCGTGTTCGTCGCCGCTAGCTGGTCCTGGAGGTCGAGGAGCGATCCGTGTTCTCTCTCATACCGCGACTCCATCTCCGCCTGTTGTTGTTTCTTCAGCTCCAACTGCTGTTCCACGCGTCGCAGCTCCGTCTCCTTGCTCAGAACCTGCTGGCGCTTCTCCTTCACGAAACCGTCCATCTTCGTGTACAACTCCTGCGTCTCCTTCAGGTTCGCCAGCGCCGACTCCACCTCCTCCTGGTGCTCGCTCAGCTTGCTCTCCTACGCCTCACGCGTCTCTTCCTCCACTCACGCGCTCCGCCAGACTGCGCTCGGCGCTCTCCTGGTGCTCCTCGAACGCCTTCTCGCGCTCGTCCAGCTCCTTTGTTCGGGTTTCTAACGCCTCGCTGTGTTTCGCCAACTCCTCTTCCAGCAATCGCACCTGCTCCCGGCGCTGCTCGATCGCATCTATTCTTCACACAATGTGCCCCTCATTCACCTGTTTTCACCTTCTCCAAATCCGTGATCTCCGCCTCGCGACTCGCGATCTCCTTCTTCGCGTCGTCCAGCTCGTCGATGTACTTCTTCTTGGATAGGAGGAGGCGTTCTGCTTCGCGCTGCTTCTTCTCCGCGTCCAAACGAAGACGATTTGCCTCTTCATGCATATTGTCGATTTCTTGTTCCTTTTGGAGCATTGCCTGCTCTCTCTTGCTCAGCTCCATTGCGCGACGACGATAGTCCTCCTTCTCCGACGATCCCTCCCACTGTCTGCTACGACTCTGAAGCTCCAGCTGCAAGTGCAGGTCGTTCACCTCCTGCTGAAGACGAAGATTCTCCTCTTCAAGACGCCGATTGTACTTGTCGTTTTGAACACGAGCGGATCTGCTCTCCGTTGATAGCGAATCGAAGGACTACGTCAGTGAAAGGTTCCGAGTGAGAATACGAGGTCATCGCGCCTCTCCAGCGATTGCTCTGCTTCCTTCACTCGCCGTTCTCTCTCCATCACCTCCATCAGTCGTCTACACCATTCAACGAAAAACGGATGTCACACGCTTCCAGTTGACGTTTCTTCTTGTCGTATCGCTCCTTCCTCCGCTTCAACGCGTTCTTGGCTTCGTTCAAGCTCTCATACACCTTCCGCAGCGTTTCCACGCTCACCTTGCCAAGCTCCTATCGGTTACAGCACCACCCGAGTCAGACATCCGTGACGATGATAGGGCCATTTGTCTTTCGACTGCTCCTCGTATCATCGGAATCGCTCAGATCACTCTCGCTCAGATTCATGATCTCGTACTGCTGCGATGGGGTAGAACACCTAGGGAGGAGAAGACGGGTATCGATTTGAAAGCGAGTGGCCAAAAAGGAGGCTATTTCGCATTCCAGAGAGAGGCGAAATCGGGTCGTTTTCCACCACCCCATCCATTGGTTCTACTGAGAGTTCTCCTTCTCATTGAATTGAACGGATCGGAAGATGTCTCTGATAGGACAGGAAAACGAGAATAAGCCGAATTTGATGGCTAACGCGTGAGTGGTTGCCCGAGGAAGGCTGATGCTGTAGTATCGAGGAGGTCAAATTGAAGAACCGCAGAAAGGCCAACAAGGCGAACGCGGAGAGAATGTCAGAAGTGCTGAAGCGCACAAGAGTACGGCGAGCAGGGCGTTGGTCACGGAATAGATTGAGTTCAAGAAGAAGAGAAAGGAGAACGAGTTTCTCACTCCTGAAAAGGTCATCAAGGCAAATCGCGATCGTCTGTGCGATCTGAAGAGGTACAAGCGACAGGACAGGCGTCTGAACAACGCGCTCATCCCCGTCGATTCCACGGAGGGTCTGATTATCGTCCTGCGCCTGAACATCACCAACGAGATGTTCAAGTCAACGAGGGCGATTCTGAACAAGTACCACCTGTCCCAGCCCCTCTCCGCCGTGTTCATGCGCAAGACGCCTGAAGTGATTCGCGACCTGATCCTCGTGGAGCCCTACGTTGCCTGGGGCACTCCCTCGATGACCCTCATCCAGGACCTGCTCACGAAGCACGCGTTCACCATCGTAGGGAAGCAGGCTTTCGCTCACTTCTAGATTGACAAGAAGCGTGTCGCCGTCTCGGATAACATTATGGTGGAAGACCACCTGGGCTCGAAGGACGTCATTTGCATTGCGGATATGGTGAAGGAGATTCAGACGATGGGGCCTGCCTTCGACGACGTGCTGCAGTTCCTGGCGCCCTTCGTGTTTACGTCCAGTTACAGCCAGATCGAGGTGAGAGTGCTGCGCCAGAACAAGGTGGAGAGCGGAGATCTGGGAGAGAAGATCAACGAAGTCATTCGGAAGATGCTTTAGTTCAATCGTTTACGCGTGTATTTTTATGAGTTTATCCATCCCTGTTTGTTGCTGACGGTTTAAGGACGCACATTCTTCCTTGCTATTCGTCCAGATGATTCGCAGTAGTGTTCGCGGGGTGTGCAGAGTCGCTCGAGCCATGGATTCGTTTTACTACATCGCTCCGAAGCGTTTTATGGCAACAAAGAGTGTCCAGCTGCGAGACACGCTCCAAAAGATATACGAGGATGTGACTATCTGATCGTTCATGTCGTAATCCCTAGACATTGCTTCCGATCAACAACAAAGTAAATGGCCCTCTCGAGAGGTTTGATCTGCTTCCACAGAGGTTAGCGTTAGAACGACCCAGCAAATTCCGGCAATGCCCATCGTCTTTCTTCTTGGCAATCACTCCAGCGGAAAGTCGACGTTTATAAATTACATCACCGGGCAGTAGCTGTTCCAGTACCGGGTTACCTGTAGGGCTGTGCAGCACACGGGTGTGGCTCCAACGGACGACAGCTTCACCGTGATCGTTCCAGGTCGCGAAAACACAATCAAGGACGGAAGGACGCTGGTCGACGACCCCGATTTCGGTTTTGGGGGCTTGCAGCGCTTTGGTCTTCCCTTCCTCGGGCACTTGTCGATGAAGGTCAGGAACGATATCAACACCAAGGATATCATTCTGGTCGACAGTCCCGGCATGATCGACAATCCCTCCGTCGGAACGGAGAAGACCTCGTCCCGCGACCGCGGCTACGACTTCATGGGCGTCACGAAGTGGTTTGCGGAGAAGGCAGATGTCATTCTGTTCTTCTTCGACCCGGACAAGCCGGGCACGACGGGCGAGACGCTCCAGGCGCTGACGCAGGCGCTGCAGGGTCAGGACTCCAAGCTGCACATCATCCTCAACAAGGTGGACCAGTTCTCCAAGGTGCACGACTTCGGTCGCGCGTACGGCGCGCTGGCGTGGAACCTGGCGAAGGTGATTCCGCGAAAGGACATGCCCGAAATCAACACGATGTGCGTACCGCACAACGAGGGAATGAACGAGCCCGACAGTCCGTGCATCCCGCTGGACGACCTCCAGCACACGCGCCAGCAGGTGGTGGACATCGTGATGAACGCGCCCGGCGCGCGCATCGACAACATGATCTCGAAGGTGAGCGATTCGGCGCAGATGCTACTGGTGCACTCGCGCGTGGTGAACGCGCTGAAGTACAACGTGTCGAGAATGAACCGCATGAAGTGGATGAGCAGCGTCTTCACTGCGCTGTTCGGCGCTGCGGTCACCGCGGGACTGTGGTAGGTGTGGCGGAGGCGACTCACGCGAAGGACGCTCGGGACGAGAGTGGAGGTGACGGCGGCGATGGGCGCGCTGTCGGTGCTGGGCGGCGGCGGCATGTACGCGTACAAGGACTTCGAGTGGGGCACGGTGGCGTGAGTGAGGCGTAGGAACAAGAAGGAGACGAAGAAGATCATCGAGGACGATGCGCTGAATCACCTGTTCCACACGCTGTACTACAAGGAGATCTCGGAAGGCGACGAGTTCATCCAGTCGATGTGGAGACGGATCTTCCTGTCCACCAAGCAGATGCTGAACACGGTGGGGCTGAGCGACTGTGACAGTGTATGGGAAAACGGGGGGTGTGAGGGGTAGTTAAAGCGGTCCGAGATTGCCAAGCTGGAGAGCATTGTGGAGGATGTGGTGCCCAAACTGCGAAGAGACACCGCGCCGCTGCGGTCTGGCGACGATCGTCATCCCGAAGAGAAACCGTCCAATTGTTCTGTTTCTTAACAAACACGTCACTAACCCATGTACGGTTGTTGCACCACTCTTCCCTGTTGGGTATATCCATAACTCTACGTCTCATCATCTCTTCCACGCGCCTACAATCGGCTGGTAACCCATCGGCATTTCCTGCATCGGCACCTGCGCGTACTGCATCATCGGCTGCCCGTAGTCGCCGTAGGAGATCATCATGTTCTGCGGGAACATCTGCGACTGCATCATCTGCGGCGTGATGGGCAGCATCATGGGCTGCTGGGGATTGAACCCGGGAGCGTTCGGGTTGCTGAAGGAGGAGTGCACATGTGCCGGCTCCACCATCTGATTCTGCGGGAACGTCTCTGGACGCTGTTCACGCACTGGGGTCGGATCCTGCATCGGTTCTGATTGAATGGGGCGCGGGAAGCGACGGACGCGGTCTGTGGGCGTACGCAGGGGCACGAGCTTGGGCTGGTGTGTCACGAAGGAGGGCATTTCGGGCTCTTCGAGCGAGTTCACTTCCTTCTGGACGAACACGGGCTGAGCGGGCTCTTTGTGAGGGTTGTTGCGAGGGAAGGAGTTGGGGATGTTGCGAGTGTTGTTAGGCGTGTTGCGAGTGTTGTTTGGGATGCTACGTGAGTTGGAGAGAGGCGCACGAGATGGGTTGGTTGTCGGGAGGGGCGCGCGAGATGAATTGGCTTGTGGGAGAGGCGCACGAGAAGAGTTGGTTTGTGGGAGAGGTGCGTGAGCTCCATTGCCGGGCAGAGGAGTGCGCGAGGACGGATAGGGACGTCGCTCCACCGGGTTCTGTCTCCCCGCAAAGGGAACACTTCGCTCCTGACTCTCTCTCCGTCCCGTTGTGACCGGTCTCCGCTTCGGCACGTCGTAGCGAGGCTGCGTCAACTTCTCCGCCTCCGCTCGAGACGCTTCCACAGTGCTCTCTGCTCTCCGCTCCCGCCCCGCCGACGGATAACCGCGGGACTGTCGTCCCTGCTTCGAGTCGCTGAACATCGCGTGGTCCCACGGCTGGTTCAGCTTCCGCTCGCTCTTCAGCTTCCTCCTCTGCGTCTGGATCGAGGCTTCCGTCAGCACGGGCTGGCGAATGACGTCTTCTGCGGGCAGCTGCACGGGCATGGCCGATAAGTCGTCGATTTCTGGAGTGCTGGCGGTCATGTTGATATTGGTGCAGTCGCGCGCCATATGGCCCAATTGACCGCAAATGTAGCACTTTATCGTCTCAATTGGGGCAGTGCTGCCGCGACGGCTTGCCTGACTCTCGCGACGCGACGCCGGTTCGTAGGACTGGCGGACGGAGAGAGACTCCGACTCCTTCTCATCCTCTGCCAGAATCGCCTCATTGCGACTTGCTTGGTTGTCGGGAAGTTGGACGGGAGTTTCGGCGGGTTTGGATTCCGGCTTTTCTTTTGGAGCGGACTGTCCAGACTTCTTGGAGCCGCCTTTCTTTTCGACAGGCTGCATCTCCTGCGTAAAACGGTCATGAGACCACACCCCATCGCACTTGCGAGTGCGGGTTGGAGCAGGCTTCTGCTGAATCGGATTGCTATAGAGTGAGCAGACCAAGAGGGAGGTACGATGCTTCGCCGCGGATATCATGACAAAAGTACCTGCTGTCACGAGGAACAAACATGGGATCGATGTCCATTTGCGTCGGATGGTGATTCTTCCTCTTTCCGTGTCTCTTCTTTCCAGAATCCTTGTCTTTGCTACTCGCCTCCACTTCTTCCGTATGGTTTTCGTTTTCGACTGGTTCGGAGTGCTGAGGCTCGGTTGGCTGTGTCTCCGCAGAGCTTTCAGTATTGACAGCCGGCTCCTTCTCTTCTTTCTTCTCCACCTCACCGCTCGCTTCCTGAGGAGGATCCGCAGAAGATGGACTGGGAATCGGCTTTGTGTCCTCGACAATGGTCTCTGTCTCCTTCTTCCTATGCATTAAAACGGTGAGCCACGCTTCACATTTCCGGTTCGTTGGCTTCCTCTTTTACTGAATCATCTTGTGTCGCCTAGCGTTTAAGATCGGAATGGGACAATCCACCTGGCTCGGAACAGCTTTTAAATCGACATTGTCCGCCATTTGAGTTGGTTCGTATTTCAAAGAGTAATGAAGTGGGTCAATCGATCCAAAATCGGGCCGTTTTTCCCCCTCTCAATGCCGATGGGTTTTCTCCACTTCTGCGTAACCTATGGAGAATCCTGCCACCAATCCGTTAGATTCAGTCCTTTCTTATGTGGCAGGAAGGACCACTAAGAAGGACGATACACTCCGGGAGCGAGGTTCGTTGCTGAAGCTCGTTCTCACTCGTAGAAGCTGGATCGTGGCTGCTGATGGCGACGGACTTGGTGCCCTTTTCTCCCGGCTCGCTGAACCCCTCCCAGCCGGTTGGAGGGATGGACGGTACTTTTTATTGCTGAATCGTGATTGCGAAGATCGTTTTGAATCAAATGTGATGGGCTGGGATGCCACAAACCCCTACGAAGACAGTATGCTGTCCAACTTCTCTCTGCATCTCCCGGATACCTCAACAGACACCACGGAGGGGTTGAACGGGTCAAGGCAGTTCATTAGCGACACACTGGAACCCTTCACTCTCCCAGGGACTCTTCTTCCTCAGCCCGCTCTGCCTTCGTTGAGCGACATGCCCACCGCCATGTTCCAGAGCGATGCCCATCCAATTGGTTTGAGCAGTCATGAATCCATTCCCTTGGCGCCGCCGACTACGTCGCTTCGTCAGAATGGCAACCACTCCACTCTTCCCTATATTCTCCCGTCAAATCGTAAGCGTGGTTGTTGGGATTGAGTGTAGAAACGCGCAAGCGTACCACAGTTGAGGGGAGCAAAGCTGTGTCAAAGGACGACGAAGCGTGCATCAAGCGACAGAAGCGTCTCGAGAAGAACCGCGAGATTGCGAAGAATTGTCGCAAGCGAAAGAAGGAGAAGAAGGAAGCGCTGGAAGAAGAAGCATTTCCTGCATTCCCCGTTTACCGTAGATCAATCGCCTCCGCGAGGAGAACGACCGCATGCGCATTCAGCTTCGTGACGACACGAACGACGTGGCGCGAAACGAGCAGCGCGAAAACGTGCTGAAGCAGATGCGCGAGGCGGTGGTGAAGCACAACACGGAGGGCGTAACGCGCGCAATGCAGCAGTACATGAACGACTGGGTGGCCTTCGGTCAGAAGCGACTCACCATGGCGGAGTTTCATTTGGATCAGTTAAAGACACTGATTCTCCCGTCGCAGGTACGTTATCGTGTTTTGTGCATTGGCAGTTTCATCGGAGTCAAACGAGAATTGGTTGACTTCCAAACAGAGCTGCGAAAGGAACGCTCTTTCTACACCCATACTACCCTTTTGAGGGGTGGAGTTAAGGAACTCCGATCTTGAAGGTGGTGGGGCATCCCAAGTTTTTGCTGCGATGGTGATGAGTTGGGATTGGACACCTACATGACGCTAACGCACGTTTAGGTGACGAAGATGTGCATGTGGGCCATGCAGCAAGGAGACGAGTTTTTCGACGAGAGGCTGAACGAGATTCGCTACGGAGGAGGCATTTGGAATCTGATCTCTTCCAAGATGCAAGTGAGGGCGATGGAAGGAGGTGATTGTTAGCTAACGCCGGAGCAGCGCAAGACGATTCTTCGGAGTCGGACAGGCACAGTGCAACAACAAGAGAATGTCGCCGAGGTGCTGAACATCGTGGACAAGATCCAGAAGAGGATGGAGAGCTCGATGAGCTCGATGCGGGAACAGTTGAACGGCATTGTGAACGTGCTGCGGCCCGAGCAGAAGGTGAGATTTATGTCTTGGGTGGAGTCGATTGTGAGGGAGCCTCGGTCGAAGGAGTCGATTTTGATGATATTGAATTCTCGAATTCAAGCTACAGATGAAGGAACCACTAGTTCACCGGATGAAGACTCCAGCTGAATCTTAAGTGGTCGTTAGTTCGTATTGTTTGTTTCTTTTCTAACGTTTTGTGTCGCTAAACAGTATGGAAGAATCGCAGCCGAAGGATACCAATGAGAATTACTCGAATAGTGATGATGATTGGGATTTCGGTAGGGGAGCCAATTGCCGCGTTATTCGCAGATGAGCCGACGCGTGTAGTTCATATACCGTTTAGCAGGTCCAAGGAAGACGAAGAATCCGGTTCCAGTAAGGGGAAGGATAGCGTCGCAGAATCTATCGGAATGGAGAAGGACATATCCTGTAAAGCGGGTTTGAAACGTGTGATGTCTTAACGCTTTACGAGTACGATTCTTTTGCTACGGGAAGCGGGAATCGCGATACACATATTACGGGAAACGGAAAGGATGACATGGAGTTTATTCCTGACAAAGATATCGAAGAGGACAGTTCTGATGCAAATGTTGAGGAGGGTTTGGGCTTGTTTCCATTCAGTGATGTGTAGCAGACTTGGAGAAGATATTGAATGAGACGAAGGAGGAGGACGATAACGAGCCTGTTGATCTTGAAGAGATTGACCGCCAGCTGAATGCAAATCCCGTCATAAACCAGCTGAATGGGTTGGAGTTGAGTGGGGTGGGAGACAAGTCGCAGGAGGGGGTGTCGTCTGTGATTGAGGATAGTGTTGAGAAGAGGAGTGAAGATGTTGAGAAGAGTGAAGATGTTGAGGAGAAGGATAACGCTGTTGAGGAAAAGGATAACGCTGTTGAGAAGACAAACGAAATCATTACAGAGCAAACCGAAGAAGTGAAACCGGCAGTAGCTGAGGAGAACGAGACTACAAAGACCGACAAACAACTCAACTCACCCGTCCTCACCCTGTCCGACCTCTTCTCCGACACAGCGTCGCTCACTCGCACCTCTTCGGAAGTGCCGGAGGAAGAGAACACGCGACTGTTCCTCCTCAACCAACAACTCACCTCCGACCACCCAGGCATTCTCTTTCTCTCTCCTTCACCATAGATGTCCACCTCGTGCGTCGCATCCTTCTCTTCGACTCAATCCCGTCTCTGCCCTCGCAGTATCGCAACAACACCATTCTCGCGCTTCTCGGAGTCCGTCTCGCGCTCGCCTCTGACTCCTAGATCGAGAAGGAGAAGGTGCAGAAGGTGGCTGGGTGGACGTGGCACTGCAACTCGCTCAACACCTCACTCATTGAGGACTTCATCACTCACTGCAGCAGCCGCTTCGCTCCCGGTTGCTCACACGCTCTCTCCTCATCCATAGAAGCCAGCGCCACGAGTGTTGTCGCCGACACGCTGTGGGTGATCGAGGGCGTCATCGAACTGACGAGTTGTCGCTACCATCACTGTGATTGACACATCGCGTCGTCACGTATAGTGCTCACCGAACTCGCCCTACTGCTTCTCCTCCACTATCACTTCACCAAGGAGGAGTCGCTTCTGATCCTCATTCGTCTCTTCTCGATGGATGCACAGCAATACGACATCCCGTCCGTTGATGCTTACAAGACACACGTGTTGCTTGAGGGCAAGCCCGACACCGTGTTGCCGTCGTTGTTTCCTCTCTACTCCACCGTGCGCAATCGCGGCGCGCTTCGTTCCCACGTCATGCTCCGCCTTCTCCTGAAGTTCCACCTCCCTGCACTCGCATCGCACCTGGACGCCATCGACAAATACTGGTGGTACCCCGCGTGCTACGACATCGAGAAGGAGGACGATTACGTGACTGTATGCCTGTCTTCTCCTGTTCACCTCGTAGAACTCCGAAGCTGAAGCCGATCCATATAACCTCCTCCTCGAACACGAGGGACTGATTCCGACGTGCTGGCTCTTGAGCGGTTTCATCAGTCCCGAAATCTACCGCGAAACGGACGTTTGGAACCCGCGGTTAAGCGTCGTGTCGCTGGAGCAGTCGGTGATGCACGGTAACGCCAATATCGTGTTCTTCCTGCTTCTCGCCATCCTTCAACACAACAGCGAAGCCATTCTCGCCTGTCACACGGTCAGTGAGGTGGAGGAGTGCATTCGGGTTCTGCCGTGGCAGGTGGAGGAGAAGGAGGTGATGGCGATTCTCGACACTGCATTCGCCATGGAGGCAATCACCCCGATTTCTGTCCTTCAGAGTTTGCAGTGTGTCGAATCGCAGTGTGCGTCGGACCTCCTGCCCGACGCCATTCCCGGGAGCAAGGAGATGTGGGAGCGTCGCTTCAAGCAGTTCCACGCACACATGTTACTCTCCAGCGAAGACACGCTTCTCCAAGACTTCACTCGCTTCAGCGGGATCGAGGGTTACATGGACAGTTACCTGCTGCAGAAGACTGGCGTGTTCCGCGTGCTGTCGAGAGAAATTGCTTATCTTCCCTACCCCACCATATCCAGTCTTCAGGGTGGGGGACCCCTCGTTTTCTGATCCACAGACATGACCCCCATCACCACGCTCCGTATCGACCCGCGCGAAGCCGTGTCCACGCTGAACGGCACCTCCGGAAAGAAGAACTACTTCTTCGTCGATCTTCGCTCGGGCGCCGACCACGACGGAATCCTCGCAACGGGCGTGGCGGCGGACGGTCGGTCATGGAAGAGTCCCGTGCTGATCGAGGGCATCGTGAACTGTCTGAGGGAGCTGAAGAAGAACGTGGGCGAGGAGGCGGGTTGTGAGGCGTAGTCCGTGATCGCTGTAGTGGTGAACGGGTGTCCCGACCGAGCGGAGGAGGAGCGTGTGGAGCTGCAGGACTGTTTGGCGGTGCTGGAGAAGAAGGGTCTGAGCCACGTGGTGGTGGTGGACGGCGGGTTCTACGCGATGCACGAGTTCTTGTACAACGCGGGCGAGATGGAGTGGCTGGTGGACCACGACGAGGAGCAGTGCAGCGTGTGCAGTTACTACCGGCTGAATCACATGATGAAGAAGATGAAGACATCCGTCAACACCACCACGCAGCTCCTTGCCGCCAAGGCAAAGTCGGCGCTGCAGAAGGTCCAGGAGTCGATGAACGAGCCGGACGGAGCTGGAGGCATGAAGGAGTTGCAGGAGAAGGCGCAGGACGGTCTGGCGGCGCTGGGAAAGAAGGGAATGAGCTTCTGGTCGAAGGCGGTGTCGTGGACGAAGGAGAAGTCGAACCAGCTGGCGGAGGAGGTGTCGAAGAGCATATCGAGCGCGATGAACGAGAACGAGGAGAAGAAGGAGATTCCGGAGGGGGATTTGTTCACTGTGGATGAGTGGGATGATGCGGTTGGGGTGTGAGATGTAGCGACGACGAGGATGTCTTCTTCGATCGCTCGGCGAAGAACAAGTCGTTGGTGAGCTTGATCTCCTCGCTGAAGAAGAATCAGCGATTCGAGGAGAAGTTGGTGTCCGACGCAGGTGCGTTGGTTTATGAAATCGATTCTCTCTCCACTACCGACGGAGACTTTAATGACGTTTCTGTCCCTGGCTCTTTTGACATGTAGCAGTACTACAGCGTGCTGCTGTTCGCGAACCGCATTATCGTGTTCTACCGCGAGAACGAAAGCTGCGTCGCTCTCTACAACCTCGATTGCAAGGAGATAAAGAAGATGACGTTCAAGAAGGAGGATCCGACGATCCTGTCCCTGTACTTCGTCCAGAGAGAGGGAGAGGTCTTCCTTCTTCGTATCAAATTGGACAACTCGAAGGACTTCCTCGAGGATTTGCAGATCATGATGGAAGACAATGCCCAGTGAGGCGTTCACTCTTTTGTTTTATTGCTCTCTTTGTTTCGCTCAAATGCTCGTGAGGAAGGGGGCGCTCGTTGCCCAATTGACCGAATTCCAGAAAACGAGGCTTCTTTTCCACCAAGAAGGAGAAACTGTTGTATCTCACTGAAACCTACACTAATCGTGGAGAATGCAGGCTAGATTTAAAGGCATCACTTGTCTTGCGCGCTGTGCTCAGAGATTGCTGACTCCGAGAAGCGCTGTGAGAGTTTTCTCGGCAGAAGCTGCTCCTGCTCGGGATGTTTACGAGCACATTAGCAACATGAAGACAAAGGATCTCTTCCAGTTCGAGCCCTTCAACGAGGCGGATCTCCTGGTAAGCCCCTTTCCCCTGCTGGAGAGAGCTCACGAATAGAACTTCCCTCGCGAGACGGAAGGAAAGGACTACTCCCTCAACTGGGCGCTTTCCAGCGAGTGGTTCACCGTTTGGGGCAATGCCTACAGAAACGCCTCCATCGATTTGCTCGAGAGCAAGATCGACGGAAGTGTGGACGCCAAGAAGAACGTCGCGTGCACGCGCCACTACCTTCCCTCGAGCGAGGTGCCCGTGAAGGCTGGCGAGTTTGGCGACATCGCTGACGCCGTAGTCGTGTGACTCGTGCGAATCACGCCTAGGTGAAGGAGTTCCTCTCCCAGGTGCCCAATCTCTACGTGGAAGACGCTGCCGTCTGCTCGGGTCGCTGCGCCGAGATGCGCATTCGCTCCGTTACGAATGACCCCGTGACGGCTATGGCTCTGAAGAACATGCTCGTATGTCCCCGATCCTCCTCCTCACGGCTAGCACCGCATGCCCAAGCGCGACCCCATGACTCCCCACCCGCTGAGCGTGATCGTGGCGCGCGGCATGCCCGAGAGCTACATCGCGGTCGGCACGGACGCTCACTCCAACGCCCTGACCGTGATCGCCACGGGCGACGCCCCCATCGACCGCATCCTCGCCGTAGCGCCTCGTCAAGCACCTCACGTGTAGGAAGTGGCGAAGGCGGCGGCGGCGCAGATGGAGACGGCGCGCGGCACGATCGAGGTGGTGGTGCCGGAGACGGAGCCGGGCAAGGGACCGACGAAGGTGACGAAGAAGGGTCCGATGAGCGAGTGCGTGGTGAAGGGCGGCGTGATGGAGGACAAGGACGGCAACTGCGTGCTGGTGTGCGGCATGACGGAGAAGGCGAAGCAGCAGGCGATGCGCGAGGGCTCCTTGTAGGCGTGTGGGCGGCGTGTGACGCACAGGTTCTGCAGCGACAACGCGGTGCTGACGCGCGACGGCGTGTCGCGTCTGTTCAGCGGCGAGTGCACGAAGGACGGCGCCGTGGCGGAGAAGGCGGTGCTGGTGAACGGCGAGGCGTACGTGCGCGTGGAGAAGGATAACCTGATGAACTATCCGAAGAAGGTGGTGGTGGACGTGGCGGTGAAGAGTGACGAGGACGCGGTGAAGGCGATGGCGAAGTACTGCGGCTCGGAAGAAGCGGCGACTTTTGCTGTCACTCTCTTGAAGGTAGGGGTTGTCGAAGGGGGTGACGGAGTAGAAGAATGGTGCGGAGTTTGTGGATCATTAGAGGGGTTGGGTCTTTTGTTAAACGCAATTCATTATGTTCTGTTTGTCCAAGAAACAGGCGTAAACCAAATGACGAATCATACTATACAGATAAACCACAATGGACCACAGCTCGTGGATAGAGTACAATCGGAAATCGGTTCGCGCGTTGCTGAACGAGTAGTGCCAGTCCCTCCCCGACTACCTCTCAGCCCGTCGCGCCACGCCTACCTGGAACTTCTGGATGTACCGCTCGATCTTCGCGATGTGCTCGTCGGTCACCTCGCCGCGCAGGAAGCTGAGCGACACGCTCTGCAGCGAGAAGTAGTGCTCGAAGTACCACTCGTTTCGCCTCTCCTGCTCGCCCGTATAGGTCAGCGTGAGGTTGCTCGGCGTCGCGGACATGTAGTCGATGATCGCCTGACCCTCACTCGCCCCGCTCGCCCTTACGTTGCACAGCTCCACCAGCACCTTGCACAGCTCGATCTGGTTCGCGCGCTCGCGGCTGCTGCCCGGGTTCTCGTCGATCAGCTTGCAGAACAGCTCCGTCAGGTCGTCGCGCACCTCGACGAAACTCTTCCCCTTGGCGGCTGCCGCAGTCCCGACGGCGCACTTCCTCTGCTGCCACACCGACGTGCCCACCATGCGCGACGGCTTCACTGCGCGCTGCGGGTACGTGGGGATGCGTCGACCCGCGTTGGGACGCGTCTCCTTGGGTGGCGGAGTCGCTTTCTTCGGCGGCTCCTCACGAACCTCGGCGGAGGGCATGGAGTGGTCCTTGGTGCGATGGTCGATCAGCTCCAGAGCGGTGGTGCCCACGAACTTGTTGCATATCGTGCACGGAAAGTGGTGCGCGCTGTAATGGTTGCGCAGCTGCGTCTCTGTGTTGAAGAACTACACTTCATCGAAGGCACCGAGTCCGACAAGCGAGGGATTGTTTACGCCGCAAATGAAGCAATGCATGTGATCCTTCCTGCAATGCTGGAGAAGCACTTGCGAACTGTACTGCATGGCGCCACAGACCTCGCACTTCTACTCCTCACAGCGCAACACAAGCCATACCACGTGCTTCGGCTGTGTCGCGTCGGGAAGAATGCCACTCATGTGGGCTTGAAGCTCCTACCTGTTGAGGGAAGCAGCGAGTGTTACCTGCTGGCTATACACTCTCAGCTCCACTGGGAACATGCGCTCCGCTCGCGCACAAATGGAGCATATGTTCTTGCCGTGCTCCTCGGCCAGGTGTCTGTTGAGGCCTTCCGCAGAGTAGTAGTCCGTCACGTCGGTCTTCAGGAAGACGCGTTCATCCTGCTTGGAAAAGGGAATAACCGGATCGCAGATGGTGCACCGGTAGGAAAGGAGATCCAAAAACCACTTTTCCAGCGCCTTGGAGTCAAAATGGATGGAGTACTCGCGGTTGAACTCAAATCTGTATTCATCTATCAGCACGGAATAGGTCTTCTTGGGCATCACGGTGAAAATGGGAGCCACAAGGTTTTCCTACGAAGTGAGCGGAAACAGGCGCT
>ENA-UEQW01001066-UEQW01001066.1-human-gut-metagenome-genome-assembly--contig:-NODE-1066-length-23874-cov-41.706980_pt1 | contig 23874 bp, 18 predicted proteins | sample MGYA00242947_ERZ507947 | MGnify/ENA primary metagenome ERZ507947 (study PRJEB26167, sample SAMN06115421) | human gut metagenome | host: Homo sapiens | place: China:Guizhou | collected 2015-03-17... | reverse complement strand
CAGGCGGCGGGAATCTCGTTCGCCGGCGTCGCCGCCAGCCCGGCGATCTCCCGGTCGGAAAGCCGCAGAAGAACCGGCAGCGGCTCCAGACCGGCCCGGCGAAGCACTCGCTCCGCCCGGCGAAGCCGCCTGGCCAGAACCAGCTCCCGCAACACGACCGCCAGCGGCAGCAGCAGCGGAACAGCGCATCCCGGCAGCTCCGCCGCCGCCAGCACCGGAACCGCCGCAATGCCGCCGAACAGCAGAGCCGGCAGATACCATCGGCGAAACAGATTCCCGACCATCCGGCGGAACCGGGAACCGCTCATCCGGCAGGGGAAGAACTCCTCGTAAGCCGACGCGGGGAATGCACAGCGCACCGCATGAACCAGTTCATGCGCCATGGTTTCGGCGGCGCCGTATCCCCGGCGGACCTTCCGGCGGCGGAATCCGCCGTGCAGGAAGAGCAGCGGCAACCGCCGATCGACCTCCAGCAGGATTCCGACCGAAAAAAATCCCGTCTGCCGGGTGGAGTACCAGGCGGGGATCCATCCGGCGCGGAAGCGGTATTTCGCCCAGGTGAGCTGGTCCGCTTCGCGGCGCAGCTCACCGGAAACCGGTGGAGCCTGCCCGATCAGCTCCTGAAGTTCGGAGGAGCCGTTCCGGATGGCTTCCAGCTCCTGAAACATGGCGGCGAGCCGCGACCGGAACTGCTCCAGCGTCTCCTCCGGAGCGGGGAAGAGCCCGCAGGAATCGAGTTCCGCCAGCACGGCGGGAAACTCTTCCGGCCGGAGGTCACGCACCTTGTTCCAGACGTCCGGAGTCATCGCTCAGGGAATCGGCAAAGACAGGATGGTGACAATCCGCTGGTACAGCGCGACAATTCCCTTCCCGACCGGCCCGAACGAGCCGCCGGAAAGCGAATAGACCGAAGCGGATGCGGCAAAGACCAGCGGCAGAATCGAGCAGACCAGAAGCGTGTACTCCAGAAGGACGCTCCGCTTTCTGGTAATTTGCCGCGGTCTACTCATTTTTCTGGCTCCAGATCCAGTTGAACACCGGGTCGCCCGGAATGCCGTCGGCGAGGATCTCCGCACCGATCCGGGCGGCCGCCTGCGGCTTCAGCGGGTCATACCCCGCCAGCCGGTCCTGCTGCACCTTGCGGAACTTCTTCCAGGCGGCGGCATAGCGCTGCATCTCCTCCCGCGGAACCGTCGACGCCGGCGAGAAGTAGAAGAAGGCCGCTTTCACAATAAAGTAGTTGCGCGTTCCCGGCGCCGCCTCCGCCATCCGGTTGAACATGGCGAGCATGTCGGCACGCCGTTTCAGCAGTGCATCGCAATACTGTTTGAGTTTTTTCGCCTCGCCATCGCGGATCATCCACTGATTCTCCGGGAGCGAGAGCCAGAGCGCGGTCTCCTCCACCGCCCGGTAGAGCGCGGCAAGAGCGATGCAGTCCGGATAGAAATCCAGACTGGAAATGATGTCGCCGGAGTACATATTGGTCGGCAGCACCGACGACTGCTGAATCACGTCGTAGAAAAAGCGGATGCCGAACATCCGGTCATACGCATCGACCGGCGTCTTCCGGCGCGCATTCGGCATTTTCCCTTTGAGGCAGTCGAGCCGCAGCGCTTTTTCCACCATCTCCGCCGAACCGAACTGCTCCACAATCGCGGGGATCTTTCCCGGCTGCAGACCGACGTTTTTCAGCTTGCTCAGCAGATACTTCATATCCTCGGCGTTGCGGAGCAGCGCCTCCTGCCGCTCCACCAGCTGATTGCGCTTCTCCATCGCCTGCGAACTGATCATGCAGTCGTCCTGCGAAACAAACGCAATCTCCCGCTGAATTTTGTCGAACTGCATCGCACCGAGAGCGGCCTGATTTGCCGCCACCATGTTCTGATTCCTCTCCAGCCGCCCCAGAAGTTCGGCCAGATCCTGCGCCCGCACCCGGACACTGCCGGACGACGCGGAGCCGAACTGCTTCATCGCCGCGACGAGCGCTTTGAAATCGGTCGACTCCTCGCCCAGCTGCTTCAATGCCGCCTGCATTTTCGCCCAGATCGCGCAGTTGTTCTCCAGCTCCGCAACCAGCCTGCCGATCTCCTTGCGAAGCGGCTGCAGCCACTCCGCCTCCTTCTGCGGTCCGACGGCGAGGAGCGGGTTCTGCTTCACTTCGGCAAGCACTTTCACCTGAAGCGACGGCTCCGAATCCATCGACGAGAGCAGGGAACGCAGTTTGAACTGCAGATCCAACAGCGCCTTGGCGTGACGCACCACCGCCATGCGTTCGTCGACGGTGGCATCCTCCCAGTTCCAGGCGAAGCGGTTGTCGATCTCCAGGCGACCGAAACATTCGGCGGCATCCTCCCAGTCCGAATCGTTCAGATGCCGTTGAAACTCCTTCCACGAAGCGAGCGTCTTCTCGTAGCGGGCGATGTTCTTCAGGTGTTCCAGGTGGTACTTTTCATATTTCTGATAGTCCCGGGATTCCGGCATGCGGTCGAGCATGCGCCGCGCCGCGGCAAAATCTGCACGGCGGATGTAATACTCCGCGGCGTTCAGCACCTGCCCCGCCTGCGGCGTCATCGCGTAAAACAATCCGAAAAAGGCGAGGATCACCAGAACGGTCCCCCCCATGATCAGAATCTTCCGCCCGATCTGCGAACGGGTGTGCGGCACGTTGCGGTCCAGAAACCTCAGGTCGGTAAAGGCGACGGAGATCTCGTCGGAATCCATCAGCATCCGTTCCTGCCGCCCCAGTTTGGAGCCGTTGACAAAGGTGCCGTTGAGGCTGTTGAGATCGCGGATCCACGACTCCCCGTTCTCCGCGATGCGGATTTCCGCATGGAAACGGGAGACGACATCCTCTGCGATAACGATATCGTTCTCCGGGTCGGACCCGATCCGGATCAGCGCCTTCTCCAGCCGGACCAGCTCGCCCGCGCGGGGACCGTTCAGGAATTCCAGCCGGTGCACATCGCAGGGGCGCGCCTCGTGCAGTTCCGCCGGCTTGACGAAGAGTTCGCAATCGCCGATCGCCACCCGGTCGTTCCCCTTGAGCACACAACTGGAAACCGCCTTGCCGCGGTAATGGATGCTCTGCCCGCTGCAGGCCTGAAGCCGCATCTCCCGGCTGCCTAGCCGCAGTTCCGCCTGATAGTCCGCGCAGACACGATCCTGCGGCGGAACGACCCAGTCATTGTCCGCGGCGCGGCCGATCCGGACGACGCTGCCCAGAGAATCGGTCTTCACCGAATTGAGCAGTCTGCCCCGGCAGCGAAACTCCAGAAGACGCACATAGGTGCGTTTCCCGCTCTTCTTCTCCGGAGGCGGCTCCGCGGCACCGGCCGCCTTCCGGCGTCTCTGAAACAGTTTGATCATTCTTCAATCGTCCAAACGTTTTTCATAACCTTCACATGCCGGTGATCGTCCGGCGAGGGGAAGCGACGGAGACACTCGTTGATGATCCGGTTCATCCCCTCCCGGTCCTGCGCCGCCTGGTAGGTCTGATAGGCCAGACAGCACTGGGAGTACCAGACCTGCTGTTTCTCCCGGAACTCCCGCCAGAGCGGGAACACCGCCGCCGTCAGCACCGGATCCTTCGTCTCATAGGCGCGGCAGAGCAGAGTCCGCAACATCCAGTCCAGCTCATCCCAGACGGCGACGGCGATGTTCTTGCGCAGCTCCAGCGAGGCGCGCTGCAGCAGCCGGGTGGAATCCTCCGTCATGCGCTTCTCCGGAATCTCCCAGTAGCGGTCCACCATCCCCGGAGAGACAACAAAGGAGCCGAAACTGCGCAGCACCCGCCCGGTACGCCAGAAGTGACCGGCCGGAACCTCGCGCAGCAGAATCAGCTCTTTGTCATGGTAGCGCATGTAGCTCGCGTAGCCCTGCCAGCGGAAGTTCTTATCCTGCCGGGTGTACGGCAGCCGGTAGTACGGAAAACCGCACTCCGTCGGCCGGAAGAAGTCCTGCTGCGGCTCGGCGAGAAACGCAAAGCCGTTCTGCTCGGAAACCCGTTTCCGCCAGTTGTCGAAACTCTTCTTCCGCGTCGTCCGGAACCCGTCCGGCACCGTGTTCACGGTGAAGACGATATGGAACGGCACATCCATATTCTTGCCGAGCGCCGTCATGATTTCGCAGTTGTTTCCCTCGCTCTTCACAATCGTCGCCGATGTCTTGGGATAGTAGACCAGACACTTGCCGCCGGGTTCAATTTCCGTGCGGAACTCTCCGTCGTCGTAGACGCCGGAAACCTCGCCCGGCCAGGTGACCGGATTCTCCACCTGGAGCTCCGAAGCCACATAGCCGCCCGCGATGATGAGCAGAAAGAGCAGAAATCCCGTCACCAGCACAATCCGTTTCCGCCGTTGCTGACTGCGGTTGAAGCGGCGCAGCTCCTCAAGTTCCGCCGGAGATGCGTAACGGGTGCACTCCTCCGCCCCCTTCTTCGGGGCGGACTCATCGGACGACGTCTCTTCGGTCAGCTCTTCGGTCGGCTCTTCGGAATCGTCCGCCGCAGACGCCACCGCAGAGCTCTCCTCCACCGGCATCTCATCCGGCTCGAGCACGAAGGTGAGTTCCCGGCCGATCCGGACATCCGCCCCCGGCGCCAGCTGCACCTCCTGCCCGCCGGTAAACTCCTCGCCATTCACCCAGGCGGATTCGTCGCCGTGCACATGCAGCATCACACCGGACTCCTGCGGCACCAGACTGATGTGTTCCGCCGCGATATCCGCCCCGCCCGGACGGATGTCGGCCTCGCGCTGGCGGCCGATCGACGTACCGGTCGGCGATACGGCAAAGGTCCGGCCGGCCAGCTCGCCGGAAAGAAATCTGATTTTGTAACGTGAGGGCATTCCGCTCATACTCTCCTCCTCAGAACAGCGGCACCCCGGCCTCTCTCATCTTGAGAAACACCGGAGTCAAAATAATGATGAACACCGCCGGCAGAATAAACAGCGCCATCGGCAGAAGCATCAGCGACGGCGCCCGCTGCGCCTTGCACTCCGCCAGCGCGAAACGGGCCTTCCGCATCTCTTCGCCCTGGATCTCCATCGTCTCGGTCAACGGCGCACCGAGCTCGGTCCCCAGCGCAATCGCCGCGGCAAAGGCGGTAAACTCCTTGATCTGAATCCGGTCCGCCATGTTCTGCAACGCGACGGTCCGGATCACCCCCAGCTCCATCTCCCGGAGCATCTGGGAGTATTCGTCGGTCAGCGGCCCGGGAATCCCCAGCTTGACGTAAAACCGGATTGCCGCGGAGAAATCGAGGCCGCCGCGCATGGCCGACGCCACCAGGTCGATCGAATAGGGAATCGCCCGCAGAATCGCCAGCCGACGGTTCTGTGCGAGATTTCCGATCGCGATCCCGGGCAGGCTGCCGCCGATCAGTGCGGCGATCAATCCGGCCACCGGAATGGAGATGCGGTTCTCCGGCTCGACCAGCAGGGTTGTCACACCGGCGCCCACCACCCCGAAGAAGAGAAGCAGAATCAGCTGCGTGCAGTAAACCCGGCCGGTGCTGAGCTTCAATCCGGCAAAGGTCAGCTTCTTCTGCATCTCCCGGCTGTGGCCGGGAAAGAGCCTCCGGAAGAAGGTCCCGACGCCGGCCACCTCCATGAGTTCGGCAACCGGGCGGGTCAACCGGAACAGCAGGGGAACCAACTCCCGTTTCTCCACCTGTTTCTGTGTCCGGCCGGAAAGGACGGTGAAAAAGAGCGTCGGCAGCACCACCGCCATGAACGTCAGAGCATAAATTAGAATCTGTTTCATTTGTCACACCTTGATATCGACAATGGCCCGGATCACCAGATACCCGATCACCTCCAGCGTCAGCATCACGCAGATGGCACACCAGCCGATCGCCGTCTGCACCATCGGCAGCATCAGATCGTTGTTGATGAAAAAGAGCAGCGTGAACGCGACCAGCGGCGCCAGCGACATCGCCAGCGCCTCAAACCGCCCCTGCGCCGTCAGCGCCCGGAGCTTCTGCTGAAACTCCGTCCGCCCCCGGATCATCTGGGTGATCTTTTCGAGCACATCGACCATGCTCCCGCCGGACTGGGCGGTCAGGCGGATGGAGATAATCAGCAACTGAAGATCTTCGCACGGAATCCGGTTGTACATCCGCTGCAGCGCCTCCGCCAGCTCCAGCCCCAGCCGGTATTCGCGGATGACGATCAACAGCTCCTCCTTCATCGGCCCGTCGCACCGCCGGGAGAAAACCTCCAGCGCCTGCGGCAGCGCCTGGCCGGCGCGCAGTCCGCTGGTCAGGCCGAGCGAAAGCTCCAGAATGCTGCTTTCAAACAACAGCGCCCGTTTGCGTGCCTTGGCCGAGAAATAGAACCACGGCGCCACCATCCCCAGCGCACAGGCCACCGCCGCCGCCGGAACGATAATCAGCGGCTCGTACACCTGACAAAACACCAGTATGGCGATCAGCGCACCGGCCAGGAGAATCCCCGTCGAAAGCTGAATCTGCTGGAGCGTGGTGCGGCTGACGAAATAGTAGACATTGTTCGCCAACCCCTCGGAACGGTTCTCCCGGATCTTCCGGTCGGCCTGCTCCAGACTGAACGACTGCACCAGCGAAATGAGAATGTAGATCAGCAGCGCGACGGCGAAGAGCACCAGGAGATACACTCCGTAACGCTCTGAGATCGATATGGAATTCATTCCGGCGCCTCCCTACCCTTCCGGTACAAAGACCGACATATCCAGCTCCAGATCGCCGGCCTGCCGCAGCTCGTCGACGAACTTCGGAATGTTCCCCGTCGCGGTATGGTGCCCGATCACGTGGAACTTCTCATCGAATCCTTCCTGCTCAAAGGTGAAGATATCCTGCATCAGGATCGTACTGCCCTCCCGCCCGGTCACTTCGGAGATCTTCACAATCTTTCTGGACCCGTCCGGCAGGCGGGTCTGCTGCACAATCAGATGAATCGCCGAAGCGATCTGTTCGCGAATGGCCGAAGAGGGCAGTTCAAACCCGGCCATCATGACCATGTTCTCCAGCCGCGAGAGCGCATCGCGCGGATTGTTCGCGTGGCAGGTGGTCATCGACCCGTCGTGGCCGGTATTCATCGCCTGCAGCATATCCAGAGCCTCCGCGCCGCGGCACTCCCCGACGATGATCCGGTCGGGACGCATTCGCAACGTATTGATGACCAGGTCGCGGATGGTGACCCGCCCCTGCCCTTCGACGTTGGCCGGACGCGCCTCCAGCCGGCAGAGGTTCTCGTGACTCAGCTTCAGCTCCGCGGAGTCCTCCACCGTGATGATGCGCTCGTTCTCCGGGATGAACTGCGAAAGGATGTTCAGCAGGGTCGTCTTGCCGGAACCGGTACCGCCGGAAACCAGAATGTTCCGCCGGGCGCGCACCGCTTCCCGCAGGAAAAGCGCCATCGGCCGGGTGAGGCTCCCGAATTTGATGAGGTCCTCATCGGTCAGCTTGTGCGCAGGGAATTTCCGGATGGTGACCAGCGACCCGTCGAGCGCCAGCGGCGGAATCACCGCATTGACGCGGGACCCATCCTCCAACCGGGCATCCACCATCGGCGAGGCCGCGTCGATGTGGCGGCCCAGCGGTTCAACGATGCGCTGAATGATCGACTGCAAATGACTTTCGCTGTTGAACTTCGCCGCCGTCCGGTAAAGCAGGCCGCGACTCTCCACGAAGATGTTCCCCGGCCCGTTGATCATGATTTCCGAAATGGTCGCATCGCGCAGCAGCGGCGACAGCGGCCCCAGCCCGATCAGATCATCCAGCAGAATCTGCCGGAACTGATCCAGCTTGACGTTCGTGGGGATTTCGTGGCGGATCTCCCGGAGGATCTGATCCACCGTGCCTTCCACTCGCGGCCGCATCTCGCTCTTCGACATCTCCGAAGCGGAAAAGCTGCCGATGTTCAGCAGCTCCAGCACACGATTCTGCACCTTTTTGGCCAGCTGGAGCATCTTTTCGCTGTAAAGATCGACCAGCGAAGCCTGAGCCGCGTAGATCGGCAGCTTGTGCGGCCCCGCGCTCTCCTGCGGCCGGGCCGCCGGGGCGGCGTCGGGAACCGGCGCCGGACGGGGCGACGGCTCCTCCGTCTTCTCCAGAACCAGTTCGGTTTCGCCGAGCTGAATCACATCCCCCGCGGCCAGCCGGGTCCGTTCCAGCACCGGCCGCCCGTTCACGCGGGTTCCGGTGCGGCTGGCCAGATCCTCGATCGACAGAGATCCATCCTCCTCCAGCCGGAGTTCGGCGTGCCGCCGGGAGACCTTCCGGTCGGCGATGCACAGCCCGGCGTTTTCGGAGCGCCCGATCGTCATCGGGAGCTTCCCCTCCAGCAGGACGGAACCGCCGTCGCCCTCCGGGGTTTTCATCTTCAGCTGCATCATAAGGCGACCTCTACCAGGTAAACATCTTCCAGAACCAGGACGCCTCCTCCTGTTCCTGAACTTTCCGGCTTCTTTCGTTGACGGAGCGGGAAACCGAATCCTCCACCCCCGCCGTCTCGGCCGACGGGATCGAAGTCATCCTCACTTTGGAATTCGCAATCCGGGGAGAAACCAGGATCAGAAAGGTCATCTCCTCGCCCTGATCCTCCTCCGACGAGGTGAACCAGTTGATGACGGGAATATGGCGCAGAAACGCATAGCCGCTCGGACCGCTGTTCGAATAGGTCAGCTCCTTCTGCCCGGCGATGACGGCAGTCTTGTTCAGCGGGCAGAGGATTTCCGCCCGGGTTTTGGTGGAGCGCTGGAAATAGTCCTCGTCCTGTTTGATCGGGGCGAGACTCTTTTCCAGATCGAGCTCCAGCCGGACCTCATCGGCCCGGATCAGTCCGCCGCGCACCTTGAGCTTCAGCCCGAAGTCGATCGGTTTCAACTCCGCGGTATCCTGCCCGTACACCTTGACATTCAGGGTTCCGCCGTTCTCGTAGCTGGCGAAGTTCTTGCTGTTGTTGGTGATGGTGACATGCCCGGCATCCCGGAAGTCGGAGATGCCGTTGTTGCCGAAAAAGACCAGCGAACCCTTCAAATTGGTGTTGAAGTAGGAGTAGAGCCCCTTGCCGTCGGTCGAACCGGCAAGTTCATCCGGCGCGGCGCCGGCCAGCGCCCGGAACCAGGCGATCAGGTTCCAGGAGAGCACCGTGCCGTCGGCGGAGGTGTTGCCCAGCCGTTCCAGCTGTGTCCGGGTCACGCCGACAAAGACGATGCCGACGTCGAGCTGGGTATCGGTGATGTTCAGCTCGGTCTCCGCCCGCATCGCGTTGCCGTTCCACTCCGGCGAGAGCCACTTCTGCGCGGCGAGAATCCGCTTGATCGAGGTGATGTCATTCTCGCAGAGCAGATAGCCGGAAACGGTCAAAACGCCGTTTTCAACCTCGAACTTGAGCTGCCCCGGCGCATCCGGAGAGATCGTCTCCGCGACGGTATAGCCGGCCGCTTCGAACTGTTTTTTCAACTCGGTGAAAAGCGCCGGACCGGGCTGAAAGGTCACATAGTTGCGGCACCGGTCCTCATACCGTTTCACCACCCGCCGGAAATACTCCCAATGGCTGATCCGGGTGATTTCACCGCGGAGCGTCAGCACGTTTTCGGAGAGCTCCACCCCGACTTCGGGCAGATCCCCCAGCTCCCGGCTCAACTCCCGGTAAATCGGCATGATGGAATTGGAGACCGTCACCCGGAACTCCTTGCTGATCCCCTCGGAGGAGACCGTCACCACCGCCGTGCCGCCGGAAACCCCTTCGATCTCAAAGGTGCGCCCTTCGACATGGTTGACCCGGGCATTCGTCGTACTGGACTTGTACTGCTCCACGACGAACGGAACCTCGAATTTCCGCAATTCTCCGGTGGAAAGCGAGACACTTTCCGGCGGCAGGGAAACCATCGCGCCCTGCAGAACAGGCACTGCTGCATTTGCCGCCGGCCCGGCGGCATACAACGCACAGTTCACGCTGAGCGCCAGAACGGAAGTAAGGAGAATACGCTTCATATGCAACCTCACCGGTGATCTTTATTGGGCACTTCCGGCAGCTCCGCCGGCGCGAGACCTTTGCGGATTTTCGCAAAGGTGTCGGCATTGACGACGCCGCCATCCTTCCGGCTGAGCGCGACCGAATCGTTTCGTTTGCGCAGAACCGGGTAGAGTTCCGATTCCCGCTGGGCGGCGATCAGAATCATCGCCTGCTGAGGCGGCAGGGAGACGAAGACCGTGCCGCTGGAACTGCCGCCCTCCCGGAAGGAGCCGCGTTCATTGGCGATGCCGATCACCCGCACGCACGGCAGTAGCACCGAAGTTTCGCGCGACTCGGTCATCTTGACGCCGGAACCGTCGCTGACCGTCATGTTCTTGTCGACGGTGACGGAGGGGGTGACGTAGGTGGAGATGATGCCGATTTCGTCATCCGGCATGAGCATCTTCACCAGGGCGGGGTCGGAAAAGGTCACCGGCACGGTCCACTCCCCCTGCCGCGTGCAGTCGCTGAGCGTCGTCTGAATCCGGATGTTGGTCATCAGGATGTAATCGTCCTGCGAGACCGCATGGGGCAGCTGCTGGCCGTAGGCGAGGCTGACATTCTCCCAGCGGAGGGCATTCTTCGGAACCGCGGATTCCGGAATATTCTTGTAGGTGAGCGCCCCCTGAGACAATTCGTCATAAGCGGAGAGATCGCGTGCGGCAACCACGACGGAGATCGTCTTCTCCGTATCGGTATTCTCTTTTTCGAACAGAAGTTTGCTTACGATATAGACGGCGGCCAGGCCCAGAATGACCGACACCACCAGCGGAATAATGTTCTTCATAATTTCGCACCATGCGGTTGAGTTACATACGGACTCCGGGACAGTAACTTACACCGGAAAACACGATTTTTCAAATTCGGAGCCGTCTCTTCTCGTAAAAAAATCCTCCTTTCCCCGCGCCCCATTCCCGCGGAATCCGGCACCGTGCAGGAACCGTTTCCCAGACACAAAAGACGCCCCGCCGAAACGGCGGGGCGTCCTGCAAAGGTTCCCAGAAGAAGCCTTACCAGTGGATCAATTCCTGAACCTTGACCGGCAGTCCGGTCTTCATCGAGATGTTCGCACCGATGCCGGTCAGGATCGACTTCGCGCCGTCGTGGAAGTCCGCAGCCAGGCCGAGCGGATCCTCATCGACGCCGACGAAGAGGTTCTTGAGCAGTTTCGCGTCGCCGCCGCCGTGGCCGGCGAGCGATTCACAGCTGTATTCGATCACCTGCGGCTTGCCCCAGTGCGGCTGGAAGACGATCTCCGGCGGAATGCCGTCCTTGTCCTTGTCCATCTCGCGCATGCCGAACTGGGTGAGATCGGCGTCGGAGGTTCCTTCGACGAACCGCTTCTCCACCACGTTGAACTCCAGCCGGCCCTTGGTGCCGTTGAAGACGATCCGGTATCCCTCCCACGGGCAGTGGGCGCAGAGGCTGTAGGTCATCACCGCATTGTTGCGGTAGCGGACCATCACTCCCATGTTGTCCTCGATGTCGATGCCGTCACCGAAGACGCTCTGGTCGCGGTAGTAGCCGTCCTCGGCTTCCGCGTTGTAGTAGAGCCCCATCATCTCTTTGTTGGAGGGGTCGATCTTCAGCGCGAAGGGATCCTTCGCCGCGATCGGGTTGTTGCGGGCGCGCTGATAGAACTCGGTGACGCCGCGCTTTTCCGCATTGATCTTGCCGTAGAACTTGAGGTCGCCCATCGCGAAGACGGTCACCGGCTCGGAGTTGAGCCACCAGTTGACCAGGTCGAAGTGGTGGGTCGCCTTGTGCACCATCAGGCCGCCGCTGTTGGCCTTGTTGCGGTGCCAGCGGCGGAAGTAGTCCGCGCCGTGGCTGGTGTCGAGCAGCCACTCGAAGTGGACGCTGGTGATCTCGCCGACGATGCCGGACTGGAGCACCTCCTTGACCTTGCTGTTGCGCGGCGCATAGCGGTAGTTGAAGGTGACGGTCAGCTTGCGGCCGGTCCGCTTCTGGGTGTCGATGATCTGCTGGCACTTCTCGACGTCGATGGTCATCGGTTTTTCACTGATGACGTCGCAGCCGAGTTCCATCGCGCGGCAGGTGTACTTGTGGTGGGTGCGGTCCATGCTGGTGACGATGATCACATCGGGTTTGGTCTCGGCGATCATCCGGTCGAACTGGTCGGCCTTGTAGGTCGGCACATCGGGATGATTGTCACACTGTTCCTTGAGGAACACGTTGTTGTAGTAGTTCATGCGGCTCTGGTTGCTGTCGCAGAGCCCGACCAGTTCGGCGACATCCTTGTAGGTCGTGGTGATCGCCCGGATGTACATGCTGGAACGACTGCCGGTTCCAACCACGGCATAACGTTTCTTACCCATTTACACGTCTCCTTTGTTTGGTGATTTCGGGTATGAGATTCTATTCGCACTGCTCTCGCGGCTGACCAGCCGGGTGGGCAGAATTTCCGTTTTCGCCGGCGCCTCGGCCGGACCGGTGACGATCGCCGCAATCCGGTCAACCGCCTCCCGGTCGGGATGCGCCACCGAGGTGAGCGTCGGAATCGCATAGGCGCAGGCGCTGTCGTCGTCGAAACCGGCGACCGCGATATCCGCCGGGATCGAAATTCCATGTTCATGCGCATAGCGGTAGAATCCGAGCGCCATGCGGTCGGTGTCGAAGAAAGCGGCGTCGATCCCCTGCTGCCGCAGTTTCGGCCCGGCCTGATAACCGTGGCGAAAGTCCAGCCCCTCGGTCTCGATGGTGAAGGTCTCCACCGCCGGATTCGCCTCGACTGCGGCGTGGAATCCGGAGTGGCGCCCCACCGCGGCGGGGGAGGAAACGTGGGCAATCCGGCGGGCGCCGGCATGGATCAGTTCATGAACCGCGGCGCGGATTCCGCTCGGCCGGTCGATGAGAAGATTGTCGAATCCCTCCAGCCCGGGGCCGCAGTCGAGAAAGAGGAACCGCAACGGATAGCCGCGCAGTTTTGCCGCGTCCCACGGCGCCGGCCAGGAGAGGAAGATCACATGACTGACCAGCCCGTTCCATTCGCGCAGCAGATTTTCCAGCTCCCCGAAGGTGCCGGGCAGAGCACCGACCAGCGTATGCAACCCGCGAATCCGGAACGCCTCTTCGAGCATACGCATCCGCCGCTGGCCGGCCTCGGTGCCGCCGATGGAACCGGTGACGACGCCGACAATCCGGCTGGAGCGCTGCTTCAGGCTGCGCGCGGCGGCATTCGGCACATACCGGAGCGCCCGGGCGGCGGCCAGGACCCGTTCGGCCACTTCGCCGCGCACCGGACCTGCGCCGCGCAAAGCCCGTCCGGCGGTCCGGATCGAAACCCCCGCTTTCTCCGCCACATCTTTCAGCGTCGCCGCCATGCAAACTCCTTTGCAACCCCATTGTGCCATCGTTGGCATTTATGTATAGTATACACGTCCGGCAATAAATTTCAACTGAAAAAGAGAAAAATCCTGAAAAAATTCAGCCGCCGGGATTTTCCTCCGGGGGGGCGGCAGGGGCACTCCCGGGAGATCGTTTCCGGGAGAGAGACGGCATCGCCGTTGGGACTATTGCTCCGCCTTCAGCAGCAGTGTGGGAATCTCGATCTTGCGGGGCGGACTGATTTTGTCGCGCAAACGCAGTTCGATCAATTCGCAGATGCGGTCCGAGAGCTGGGTGTAATCGACACAGCTGGTCGTGATTTTCGGGTACCAGTATTGGAGTTCCCGGAAATGCCCCTCGCCGGAAAGCAGGAGATCGTGTCCGGGCCGCCTCCCGAATTCCGGCGCGATGGAAGCCACCCCCTGGGCGACGATGTCATTGTGACAGATCACAGCTTCGGCATTGTTCAGCGCCTCGTGATCGGCCTGCAGGAGTTCACGGGTCAGCTCGAACTCGCGGAACATATTGAAGTCATTCACATTCTTCAGCGAGAGGATCCGCCCGGAGCAGTCCGGGTGCGAACTCAGCGCCCGCTTGAATCCCTCCAGTTTCATTTCCGCATCATACCCGTAGAATTCGGGGCGCAGAGCCTTGATGTTGCAGCTGGAGATGAACAGGAATTTGCGTTTCCCCATGGAGTAAAAATATTCGAAGAGCTGTTCGATCTGGTTGTCGTTGCGCCAGAACAGGAAATCAAATTCCATATCGATGCCGGTAAAATCGCCGTGGCGGCGCACCTCCTCTGTTGAATGAACTTCAATCAGCGGCAGATTGCGCCGGAACAACGTATCACACATCAGGTTGTTAAGCTGCCCAAAGTTGATCAGGCAATCCAGTTCAAGCAGACGGGAGTTCCAGTCGTCGCGGGCATCTTCGTTATTGACCCGGAGAATTTCCAGAGACATGTTCAACCGGGAATCCAGGACGCTTTCGAGATTGCACAGAAACCGCTGGATCAGCGGGATTGCCGTAATGCGCAACACCGGCAGCCGGCAATCCTCCCCGAAGACAAAACCGACCTTACTGTGACGCTGCGCATTCCGGCGCATCAGGACGCCGCCGATATGCGGCCGATAGTTGAGTTCGAGCATTGCCCGTTTCACGCGATACCGCGTTTCCCGGGAGATCGGAAACACCTCCGTTCCGTTGATGAAACTGGATACCGTTGTCGTGGAAACTTTCGCGATCCTGGCAATGGTATTGATATTGATTTTGGCTGTTGCGCCATCCATACAGACCTACGCACTTTCTAATCTTGACTGTCGATAAAATAGCGGCGCCGGCGGCATTTGTCAAGCGGCGCCAGCGTCGCGGCAGAAAACTTCGTGTCGGAACTTCAGATTCATTTCCTCCACAGCCGTCCGGGCTTTGCTGATCAACGAGATTCCACCGGATCATTCTCCCCGGTTTCTGGATAATCCCTCAAGCAATGCCCGCTTGCGCGCATTCTCCGCCGAAGGTTTCAAATCATCCGGATTGGTTCCCGTATGCTCCACACTCCAGCCGGACCACTCCCGGAATGCATGAAACGTCCAGTCCCAGCCATACTCTTCAAAAACCGAGATGCAGTCACGGATATACTGGTCTGCTCCTGGAGCCCAGACGATCGCGGAGAACTCACCGACATAAATTTTACATTTGTGACGAAGTTGAAAGTCACGAACCGGCTGGAGAGTTTCCCGGATCTTGTCGCGATTCCACATTACTCCATTGATCACGCCGGGATAACGGAAAACCGGTCCCTTTCCTTGCAGACGCTGATGTGTATATTCAAGCGGGAAATACATGTGGACCTGATAAATGATGTTATCCATGCGAAGCGGCGAAAGATAGGCATAAGTCTGAGGACGATCGGATTCATTGGATTCCACCATGATCGGCGTATCGGGATCAATGGCCCGGACAATCTCCGCCGCCCGGCGCTGAAGTTCCCAGTAATCACATGCCGAAGGAACCGACTGAACCGGTTCGTTGATCAGGTCATAAGCGTAGATCTGAGGGTTGCCGCGGAACCGGGTGGCGATTTTTCTCCAGCAATCTAAAAAGGCATCGGCATATTTCTTCTCAAAAAACATCCGCATGTTATAAGAGTCGATCTTGCCGCCCGGCGGCGTGTGGAGATCGATCACGAACTTAATACCGTATTTCTTCGCCCGCGCAGTGGTAGCTTCCAGATCCTTCAGCCGCTGTTCGAGCCACTGGTTATATTCCGCCAGATCCAGTTCGGTATTGATTTTCCCCCAGTTGCGAGTGATCTGGGCACGCACAAGGTTTGCACCCCAGCTGTGAAGAGTTTTCAGATCTGTTTCCGACAGGTTGGTTCCACGCCCCATTACACCGCGCAGACGGGAATGATTGCGAATCGCTTCCGGATATTTCACCACATAGTCAAGATTGATTCGATCTTCCGGAAAGAACACCGAAACCATGCCTGCCGGAGCGGGACGGGGACCAAGTTTTTGGAGATCCGCCTGAAATTCAAGTTGGAACCGCCAGGGGCCGTCGAGCATGATTTTCCGCGGTCCCGCAGCGAGGAATTTCTCTTCCGGACGCCCCTGCAGACCTCCCTCCCCGAAGAAATCGCTGACCCGGATCGCAATGACATTGCGTCCGGCCTTGACCAGAGCTCCGGGGATTGTGTAATTGCGGGCGGTCTGCCAGTGACTCGGAACATCACTGCCAGTGACACCGACCCGGGTCCCATTGAAAAACGTTTCATCGGCATCATCGATGGCCCCCATCGAAAGAGTTAACTCCCGCCCAGCCCATTCCGCAGGAAGGACCGCGGCATACCGATACCAGCCGACGCCGTCGATCCTGTCGGGAAAGGAGTTGGCAGGGACTGTAATTTCCCTCCAACCGGAATCGTCATACGCAGGGTCGCTCCAGTTTTTTGCAGAGGCGGAACGACGAGGATCGGACGCATAGAAACGCGCCTCCCAATCTGAAAATTCCTGCCGATTCCTTTTTATGGCCGCTTCCGCCTTTGAATTGACCGGTGCAATGAACTCAAATTCAATTTTACCGGAAACGTCCTGTAATCCCAGCCGTAAAAGACCATCGGTTGCTTCCGCCGGGAAGTTGACCGTGAAAGCTCCGATCTGCCAATCGGTGGTCCCCTGCGGCAAATTGGCATCCGGCCAGCGAGGCACTTCTCCCGGTGCAGGACGGAAGTGCAACATAAACTTGCTGCCGAGATATTTCTTCTGCGGCTCAGTAACTCCGGTGGCCTTGAAACGGATCATAAAAGTTACCAGTTTTCCACGGTACGGGGTAATGTCGAATGCGGCTTTCAGACCGTGTGTACCCTTTGCCTTTTCGGGAGGAACTTCCACGACCCAGACCGGAGTCCCGTCACGAAATTCACAACGGCTGAATTCGTCCGCCTGCCAATCAAGTTTCCGCAGATCCGGCATAATGCGCAACGAATTGGCGCCGGCGGCAAACCAGATGGAAAACAACAGTGTCGAAATCAGGAACATCTTATTCATTTATCTTGATACCTTTCATACATTTTTCTCCAACGATATTCTTTTTTGAGCTCGGCCATCGGCATAGTCACCACATGTCCATCATACATGCAAGTGTTGGCTTTTTGAGCATGGCGGTAAGCCGCCCCCATGTAAGTAGCCGCGGTTTCTCCTTGAGTAAAGTATTTTTCCATATCAGAAACTCGAAGCGCCCAGTTGACTGCATCGCAGAAAAGTACCCGCTGCGAAGGATCAGCGACCCGCCCCATTTTAAATGGAGCATTCATATCGCCGAGAGCCCAGGCATCCTCGCTGGCGGCAAAATCCTCTGACGACATACCGTAGCTGTAAGCGACCTGATGGTATCCGTTGTACATGCCCGCTTCGGTAAAACAGGTCATTGCATTCGGACAAATCATCCCTTTTCCGATATGCCCGGAAAATTGATTGGGATCTGTATAGGAAGTTGGATTCAGAGGGACTCCCAGCAGCGTGAAGAAGGTCTTGTTGCTCATCCAGGAGCGGCCGCCAATCCGTCCAGGAACAGTGTAATCGTTATACGACGAAGCGTAACACTGATTGGCTACCCCATATTGTTTGAGCATATTGATGCAACTGGTTCTTCTGGCGACCTCGCGTGCCTGATTCAACGCCGGCAGCAGCATCGCCGCCAGAATGGCAATGATCGCAATTACGATAAGCAATTCGATAAGCGTAAAATTGTGGATCTTTCCCGGAGATGGATCGAAACACCTGCTCAGCCATCTGGGTCCTACAACTCGTGCCGGTTTGAAATGCTGCTTCATCATCTGCCCCTTTCCGTTGCTGGGAGAATGGTGATACATGTTAAACGTGTATCGTATATCGAACCGTTGTCTATATTATACCGCAGTGAATATGGATTGTCAAGAGCCATTTCGAAAAAAAAGGAATTTTCGGATATTTTACGGGCGTGCAACACTCTGCGCAAGCGAATCGCGCCAAGACATCCGCCTCCCGGAGGGATACCTCCAATCGTTGCCGGATGAATCCATTACACAGCAGAAGGAAATTGCACCGATCTGACTTTCCCCTCCCCCCGCCGCCGGAAAGCGGCGAACATTGCGGCAATTTTCCACCGCAGGTACGGAGAGCCCTCGCGGGGCAGCCCCGGCTCACCGGGTGGTTTCGAAGATCTGGAGAATGCGCTGCTCGGTCTGGCGCGGCGATTCCACCGCCATCAGAGAGCTCAAAAGATCGATCACCAGAAACTGCGCAACGGTGGAATCCATCGCCCCCAGCCGGAGGCGCTGTTCGTCCGCCGTCGTCGGCAGCACACAGACCGCGCTCTCCGCCAGCGGAGAGTGCAGATAGTTGGTCAAGGCGAGAATCGGTACGCCGCTCTTCTTCGCCACCTTGATGTTGTCGAGAACATACGGAGTGTCGCCGCTGAAGCTGATCAGAATCAGCAGATCCTCTTTTGAGAGGGTGGCGATCAGCGATCTGGCATACTCCGCGTCGTCCGGAAACATCGCGTAGTAGCCGATCCGCACCAGCTTGATGCGAAGATCCCGCGCCGCCAGCGCGGAGGAGCCGAAGCCGCAGACGACGATATGGCGCGCCTGCCGGATCTGTGAAACCGCCCGCTCCACCGTCTCCTCGTCCAGGTTGGCGAGCGTATCGTTGATCGTCCGGGTGAAGTTGAGCGCAAAGTTCCGCTTCAACTGTTCAAAACTCGTCGCCGGCTCCGCAATCTGCCGGTGCAACGTCCGCTTCGGATCGATCAGTTCCGCCGCAATCCGGTTCTTCAAACTGGTGAACCCGTCGTAGCCGAGCTTCTGACACAGCCGCACCACCTGCGCGCTGTCGCAGTGACACCGCGCGGCGAATTCACTCACCTTCGCCTGCAGAACCTCCTCCGGAAAATTGACGATCCGCTCCGCAATCACCCGGTTGTTCCCGCTCAACTCCGAGAGCCGCTGGCGGATTTCCAGCTGAAATTTCGGCGTGAATTCCATGATCCCCTCAAAACAATTGCTGTTCTATTTTGAAAATAGCATTTTTTTTGTTTTTTGTCAAACCGCCTCTTGCTTTTTCATTATAATTGTCGTATAATATTAATATAAACAATAAAATTGCAAAACCAAAAAAGGTGATTGTTTTATGAGTTTCATGTTCAAACCGTACCCGTATGTCGATCCGCAGGCGCTCAACACTCCGAAACTGCCGCCGGAACTGCGGAACTCGGTGACGGCAGGCAACCGTGCAGTCGGGAAAAAACTTTTCGAAGCGGCTCCGGAGCACGGCGTCGTCGTGCTGGATGGCTACGTCGGCGCGCAGTTCGACCGCCTGATCAAGCGCATCGAGGAGGCAGCCGCCGGGAAAAAAGTGCGCAAATTCGACGTCAGCTGCGCATACAAAGATTCGGATGAGCTGGAGAAGATGCTCGCGGAAACGCTGCCGGAAGACCGGGTGATCGACCCCATCCTGCTCTTCGGCAAAAGCATCCACCGCGAAATCGAATCGCTGTTCGATCCGGAGCGGGTCGAAGCACTCCGCCGGGAACTCGCGAAAGCGAAGCAGACTGCCGGTCTGGTGATTCTGTACGGTTGCGGTTCCGCCTGCGCCGCGCTGCACGACTGCGCCGATGTGACCGCGTTTCTCGACGTGACGCCGCTTTCGGCAACCACCCGGGTGCAGGCCGGGCGGGTCCGGGCGCTGGGGGATGCGAAGGAGCGCCCCCTCCCCTACCTCTTCCGCCGGCTCTACTATTATGATTATGAAATCATGATGCTGCACCGCAAGGATCTCATCGCCCGCGGCGACGTGGATTTCTACATCGACAGCAACCTGGAGGACAACCTCAAGCTGCTGCCGCTGGCGGCCTTCCGGGAGCTGCTGGCGATTCAGACGGGCTATCCGTTCCGTTGTACGCCGGTCTATCTCGAAGGGGTGTGGGGCGGCTTCTTCGTCAAAAATCTCCGTTCGCTTCCCTCGGACATGCGGAACTGCGCGTGGGTGTTCGACATGATCCCGAACGAAGTATCGATCCAGATCAAGGTGGGCGGTCACACGCTGAACATTCCCTTCTCCACCTTCTTCAAGGCGGAGGGCGAGCGGCTCATGGGCAAAGAGAGCGTGGAGCGGTTCGGCTACGTCTTCCCGATCCGCTTCAACTACGACGACACCTACGGCGGTTCGGGGAACATGTCGATTCAGGTGCATCCGCCGCGGGCCTACAACCAGGAGCATTTCGGGGAGCCGTTCCAGCAGGATGAGAGCTACTACGTGGTCAAAACGGCGGGTTCGAAAACCTACCTCGGATTGCAGGACGACTGCGACGTCGAGGAGTTCTACTGCTGCATCGACCGGGCGGAGAAGGAGCACATCCCCTTCAATCACGACCGCTATGTGAACAGCTTCCCGAGCGAACAGGGGGACCAGTACCTGATTCCGGGCGGAACGATCCACGCCTCCGGACGCAATCAGGTAGTGCTGGAGATCGGCAGTTACACGATCGGCAGCTACACCTTCAAGCTTTATGACTATCTGCGCAGTGACCTCGACGGAAATCCGCGGCCGATCCACTCGATTCACGGCAAAAACGTGCTGGTGACCGACCGCCGCCGGAGCCGGATCGACGGCGTGCTCCGTCCGAAACCGGTCACGGTGCGGCAGGGGGACAGCTGGAAGGAGGAGATCGTCGGCGAACACGACCTCATCTACTTCTCGTTGCGGAGGCTCTCCTTCGAGCACGACATCGCCGACGACACGAACGGCAAATTCCACGTGCTGGTGCTGGTCGAAGGGGACGAGGTGCTGATCTGCTCAAAATCCGACCCGACACACTGCTACCACCAGAAGCATATGGATATGGTGGTCGTTCCGGCGTCGATGGGGGAATATGAAATCATCAATCTGGGGAAAACTCCATGCCGGGTCACCAAGACAATGCTGAAGTAGTTCTGGCGCTGGACATCGGCGGAACCTTCATCAAGTCGGCGCTCTTCCGCGACGGGGAGCTGTTCCGCCAGCTCGAACCGGTTCCGAGCTGTTCGGAGGGAAGCGGCGAAGCGATTGCGGCGGCGTTCCGGCAGGTTCTCCGGCAGGCGGGGGAGTTCGCTCATCTGGCGGTGGCGGTGCCCGGACCATTCGACTACGCGCGGGGAATCTTCCGCATGCCGCACAAATTCGCGGCGGTCAACGGCTGTTCTTTTGCGGAGCTCTCCGGGCGGGATGCGGAATGCTTTCTGCACGACGCAAACGCTTTTCTGCTGGGCGAAATGACGCACGGTGCGGCCCGGGGGTTCTCCCGGTGCGGCGGCGTCACACTCGGGACCGGACTCGGTGCGGCTTTCGCTTCCTGCGGCGAAATATGGACGGGGAACGACGGCTCACCCGCGGCGGAGGTGAAACTCTGGAACCGGCCGTTCCGGGGAAAAATCGCGGAGGATTTCATTTCGGCGCGGGCCCTGCTCGCCCGTTTCCCGGCCGGGAGTGTCCGGGAGATCGCCGACCGGGCAAAAGCGGGGGATCCGGCGGCGCAAAAGCTCTGGCGGGAGTACGGCGCGGCGCTCTTCGAACTGCTGGGCAAGTGGCAGGAAGAGTTCTCGCCCGAAGTGATCGTCATCGGCGGCGGCATCGGGCGCGATCTGGCGCTCTTCGGAGCGGTTCCGGCCGGCCTGCCGTTGCGGAAATCGGCGCTGTGGGAGGATGCGGCATTGTACGGAGCATACGAATCATTTCGGAAAGGATTGTTACGATGAAAGAGTTCATGCTGGGGGCGATGTACTGGCTCAACCCCAATTACGGAGCCAAAGAGATCGAAGAGGACATGCGGCGGATCCGCGACAACCGTTTCAACATCATCCGCTCCTTCATCTGGTGGGAGAAGGTGGAACCGCGCCGGGGGATGCGGGAGTATCGCCAGCACGACATTCTCTTTGAAGCGGCGGATAAATACGGACTCAAGGTGATGGAAACCTTCGGTCTCTACCTGCCGCTCTGGCTGCAGAAGGATCTGCTGGCGAAAGGGATCGACGACCGGAGCCGCCGTTATCCCTGCTTCGACCGTCCGGAGGTGGCCGGACCGATGGAGGAGTTTCTGCGCGACACGGTGGAGCGTTACAAAAACGCCCCTGCGCTGGCAATCTGGAACCTCTGGAATGAACCGAACAATCGAGCCTGTAAATGCCTCGCTACGCTGAACCGCTTTACCGCCTGGCTCAAACAGAAGTACCCCTCGATCGACACACTGCGCAAAGCATGGCTGAGTGAAGGACAGGTGTTCACCACATTGTGTCCCGATACCCTGGAAGAATTGACTCCGGAGTGGCTTGCCGACGCCTTCGAGTTCGGCAGCCGGGGACGCATTTCGCCAATGGAGTATGATTGGTATTCCTTCACGCTGGACAATACGGCGGCACAGATGAAATGGCTCGGCGATCTGGTCAAATCCATTGATCCGGTCCATGAAACCCATGCCAATCCGGACAAGGTTTTTCTCAACAGTCTGCACGCCGGACTGGACGAATGGAAAACCGCCCGAGTTCTCGACTCCATCAGCGTCTCGGTCCATCCCTCTCACCATTTCTTCGACTGGAAACAGCCCCCGGAGAATGCCACGCAGGAGGATTTCAATCAAAAGTATCTTTTCTGCATCGACCAGGTGCGCGGCTGGGCGCAAGGCAAGGACGCCTGGATCGGTGAACTGCAGGCGGGGACCACCTATTTCCATCGCCATCACTATACCCCCTCTCCGGAAGAACTTCTGCATACCCTTTATCACTCGCTCGGCCGCGGACTGCGCGGCGTGCTCTTCTGGGAGTGGCAGGCGTGGCGTTCCAGCCTGATGGAAGTGGGGGAATTCAGCCTGCGGCGGGCGCAGGACGGCGCACCGACGGAACGTTCCGAAGCCGCCAGACAATTTGCGCTCGACGTTGCCGCGCACGCGGGAGAACTTGCGCAGGCGTCACTGCCGGCGGCGGAAGTAGCCATCTTCTGCTCCAAAGACACCTGCAAATACAAAATCATGGAACAGCTGGCAAAACCCTACATTGCCGATTCCATGGAAAATGAAAATCTCGACGCGGTATACGGTTGCTACAAAGCGCTGAATCACGCCAACATCGCAGTGGATTTTCTCTCGGAACTGGAATTGGAAGAAGGGATTCCGGCCCGTTACCGGATACTCTATCTACCGCATGCCGAACTCGTTTCCGCCCGAACCGCAACCGAACTTCGTAAATTTGTAGAACGCGGCGGCAGAGTCTGGGCGGACGGGCGGTTCGGCTGGCTGGATGAACACCTTTATCTTCGCAGTGAAATTCCCGGTTATGGCCTGGCGGAGGTATTCGGTTGTCACGAAGCAGATTTTGTCGGCATGGCGCTTCGCCAGCCGGATTTCCGGGTCGGCGCAATGCTTGGCTTCCGCCATCTCCAGTATCTGGAGCCGACGACCGGCACGGCTCTGGCGGGGACGTCGCCGCGGGCGACGATCGTGCACAACCGTTTCGGCAAAGGCGAAACACTGCTGATCGGCAGTCAAGTGACTCTGGGCATTCAGCGGCGTAATGAAATCGACCCCGCCACGGTTGCGGAAGTAGCGTCATTCGCCCTGAAGAGCGGTATCCAACCGATGTTGCAGGCCACCCCGGCCGGTGCAGTTGAATGCAGCCGCCTCACCGGCCCGGAAGCAGACATTTTCATTCTGGGCAACCGCCGCCCGAAACCGGTTTCCGTCGAAATAGAATTTACAGAAACATATCGGCAATTTGAAACACAAGGAGATCTGTATTCAGGAGGAACCAAACTGCAATTATCGTTGAAAGGGCGTGAAACCAGAATGGTCATAGGCAGAAAATACCGGAGGTAGAAATGAAAACAGCAACCGACAGCAAAATCCATTTATTTACTCTTATTGAACTCCTCGTAGTGATTGCGATCATCGCTATTATATTGACCTCAAAAAGCTGATTTCTTAGGTCATTTTATGCCAATACTGTATTTATAAAGTTTTTTTA
>ENA-UEQW01001063-UEQW01001063.1-human-gut-metagenome-genome-assembly--contig:-NODE-1063-length-24002-cov-8.839039_pt1 | contig 24002 bp, 19 predicted proteins | sample MGYA00242947_ERZ507947 | MGnify/ENA primary metagenome ERZ507947 (study PRJEB26167, sample SAMN06115421) | human gut metagenome | host: Homo sapiens | place: China:Guizhou | collected 2015-03-17... | reverse complement strand
TATAAACGTGCAAATATGAAAATATCACTATCCAAGATGACTTTTTCTCACCAAATGGTGAGGATGATCTTCACGGAACAATTATACAGGGCAATGACTATATTGAAAGGAGAACCTTATCATCATGAATAAAATGAGGATGAAAAGCATGAAGAAATTTTGGCTTGTACTGTCACTTGCCATGTTCTGCCTGATCGTGGGCTCTTTGTGGGAGTATTCTCTGAATGATTGGTCTGCAGACAAGAAGCTGTTTCTTTTTCAAGAACGATTGAAGTTTGAAGAGAAGCGGCTTGACGATCAGTTGCGGAAACTTGATTATGAGGCAGAGCGGAAAAAGCCGGAATGGAAAGGTAAACAGTCTGTGCTGGTTGGTTTTAAGGGAAGTAAGTTAGTTTATTGGAGTAACGAGAGAGTCGGTTCACCTCGTTTGTACGAGATATTGTCCGCGGGAAATGACTTCGTGAAGATTAATAATCTTTATTTTGATGTTCGTAGACATGTCGTCGGGGATACGGTTTATTATGCGCTTCTGTTTATAAAGGAGGATTACCCGTATTCGAGTAATTACGTGAAAAATCATTTTAACCCGTCATTAGGCGAAAACTTGGATGATGCGAGTAAGGTAATTGTCCGGGAGATATGGGAAAAAGGTGGTCAACTTGTGTACAACCGGGACGGGAGACCGTTGTTCAAGATCGAGAGTCGGGTGGAACGTGGGGATGTCATTCCCTCTTATTTTCTGTTGATTCCCTATATTTTGTATCTTTTCTTGCTGTTCTATGCTTACGAAATATCCTTGGATCGGGCCCGGTCGTTCCGGATACAATTATTCCACGTGTTCGGATTCTTCTTTTTCATCGTGCTGTTGCGTTCTTTGATGATTGATTACAAGGTGCCACAAGTGCTTTATTCTCTACCTATTTTCATGACGGGGCAAATTGGGGGAGGGTTTATTGTGTCGGTGGGAGATTTGTTTGTCACGATGTTCTGTCTGGCACATTATTTTTTCATTACCTTTAACAAGCTGAAAATTAAATATGATGAGCCTCGTTTGGTCCATTATAAATATATATTCCTAGTGGGATTTGTGATAGGTGTTTTCTTCTACACGAATTTATTACACTTTTCGATAAACATGTTAATTGAAAGCACGCAAGTCAGCTTGAATATAGCCCGTCTTATTAATGTTGATTTCTCATCGATAGTGGCTTTTATCACGTTGATTATTGCCGGGATGGGGTTTATCGTGCTGATTAATAGTTCTGTGCGTTACTTCAGGAATTTATTCTCTATTACTCAGGCGTTTTTGGGTGTAACTGGCGTACTTGTTTTTTGTGCGGCACTTTGTTATTTCTTTAATTTCTCTCTGTCCCCGTTGGAGTGTCTTTTCCCGTTGGCGCTTTATATCTTGTTTATTTTGGGGGTGTATTTGATGAAACAGGATGCACAGAAGAGTATCTTCATGATTGCGCTAGTGGTGGTTTGTATTTATATCATTTTCTTGGCAAAAAGTAGCGAGATCCATCGGGAACACGGGGTGAGGGCAAGTTTTGCGAACGAGATTATCAAAGAACGAGACCCGATTTTTGAATATAAATTACTGGAAGTTAACGATAAAATAAAACAAAGCCAGGAGGTAGATTCGTTAGTGAAGGTAGGAGATTTGGATTTGTTGTCGGATTATATTTCAAGTGAGTTGCTGGATATGACAGGTTTCTATTATACTTGTAAGGCAATGATATGTGATCCTCGGGATTCGATATTGTTGACACCTACTTTTAAAAAGTATAGTTGTGACGAGTTTTACGATAAGCTGATTGATAGTTTGGGAACCCGTATTGGTTACACATCATTTTTCAGTATAAAGGATTTTGACGGGGTAGCTGAATATCTCGGTCGTTTTTCTTTCTCCACTCCTCAGGGGAGTAATTGCGTGTATATCCGTTTCAAGTCGAAAAACCGGCATGAAGGGATAGGGTATGCCCAGATTTTATCAAGGGAAATCGGCGTGGAGAAGGAAGCACGTTATCCTTATTCTTATGCGAAGTACAAGAATGGAATACTGGTGGATTCCAAAGGAGACTTTAGTTATCCGCGTTATTTGGAGCGTTTCGGGAAGATCGAACACGCCCGTATTATGAACATGGACAGGTTTTCGCACATGGTGATTCCCGTGGAGAATGACGGGGTGTGTATTGTCAGTTTGGGGGATGACGTGTTTGCACTCTACTATTTGAACCTGTTGTACGCTATTTTTGTCAGTGGTATCTTAACTTCTTACGGGATGTTCTTCCGGTTTGACAGGGGATGGGGAAGTTTTCGACAGACGAGTCTCACGTTGAGGATTAAAAAGAATATTATCACGTTGATCGGTGCGTTGTTCTTGATCATGACAATCATGAGTATTGTCATGAATGCCAAGAGTTTTGAACGTCGACATAGTTCGAAAGTGATCGAGTTGTCTCGGTATATAACAGATGAATTGGAGCATAATGATTGTATGGATGCTGCAAAGTGTCCCCAGATATTGAAAAAGTTAAAGGATATGTCTGAGGTACTTTGGGTAGATATTAATATCTATAATTGGGATGGAGTTCTCGTGGCGACTTCTCGTCCCGTGATATTCGAGAAGGGATTTGACGGGACATTGTTGAATCCGAAGGCTTTTGAACAAATTATTGAAAAGGAACAAATTAACTTTGTTCAAGATGAAAAAATCGTGGAGTTGACATACATGGCTGTGTATATGCCGTTGGTGCTGGAAAATGGGGAAAGGTACGTGTTGAGTATCCCCTATTTTACCCGTGGGGAGGAACTGAACAAGGATATTTTATTGATTGTGATTATCGCGGTGAATATAGCCATGATCGTGATGGTGCTTGCCTTTATCTTGTCAAGTATCGTGGCGGAGCGAATCATGAAACCACTACAAGTCGTGAATGAGAAATTGCGTCAAATGAGGGTGGGGGGGAAGAACGAGAAGATCGTGTACCATGAGCGGGATGAAATCGGTATGCTGGTGAAAGAGTATAACGAGATGGTTGATAAATTGGAGGCGAACGTGAAGAAGTTGGCGAAGTCGGAACGGGAGAGCGCTTGGCGGGAAATGGCCCGGCAAATTGCTCACGAGATCAAAAACCCGTTGACCCCGATGAAATTGAATTTGCAATTTATGCAGCGCACGTTGCAGAGGGGGAATATGGAGGAAGTGCGTCAACGATTCAAAGATATCTCGGCCGTGTTGATCGAACAGATTGATCATATGGCATCAATTGCCTCGGCTTTCTCTGATTTTGCCAAGTTGCAGGAGGCAAATAACGAGTGGTTTGATCTGAGTGAACTGGTAAACGGGTGTGCAAAATTGTTTCATGAGAATGTGGACACAATGGAATGTGATATAGAACCGAATGTTTCCGTGTACGGTGATCGGGATCAGGTGAACCGGGTAATTGTGAATTTGTTGAAGAATGCGGAACAGAGTATTCCGGAAGAACGAAAAGGGCACGTGTTGGTACGACTGAAAACGGTGTTGGGTAAGATTATATTGCTTATTAAAGATAATGGTTGCGGAATTCCGGAAAACATTCGGGATCGGATCTCCGAGCCTAATTTCACGACGAAGTCCGGAGGTACGGGACTAGGATTAACGATGTCCTACAAAATTATAGAAGCGATGGGAGGCTCAATCACTTTTGAAAGTGTAGAGAATGAAGGAACAACGTTTTATGTGGTGCTGAAACAAGACAATTGAAAACTAAATAATTTATGATTTATGAATTACGATTTACGATCAAAAAAGTATTGCTTTGCGAGAGGGAAACACCTGATCGGAAATCACGAAATCATATAATAAGCGTTAGCCCCTTGCTGTTGAAATTTAAAATTTAAAATCTAAAATTCTTAGAGCTGTGTCGACTACACGTTTAGGGAGAATGTCAACCATGCATTTCTGCCAGGTGGATTGTTTACATTTACCGTGACCGTCTTTGGTGCAGGGGCGGCAGGGAAGATCGACTTCGATGACTTCGGACTGTTTGCCCGTGGGATAACCGAAAGCCGTTGGACCCATCAAGGCGATGGCTTTCGTGTGGAATAGGTCTGCGGCATGAAGGAAGCCGGTATCCCCGCTGATCACGAGATTGGATTGTTTCACGAGATAACAAGATTCCAAAAGGCTGGTTTTACCTGCCAGGTTATTGACTCTTTCGGGAGCGATGGCCTTGATCGTTTCGCAGAACGTGTCGGTCGGACCTGCCAGAATGATAAAACGATAGTCGGGCATAAGCTGTATTACTTGTTGCCAATTACTGACCGGCCAGCGTTTCATTTCCCAGTTGGCGGAAGGGACGAGCGTGATTGTCTTTGGGGTAAGTGTGCGACGAAATCTTTCCTCATACTCTGCCGGGAAATTCCAATCGCTGTAATCGGATTCAAAATTCGTGATGCCCCACGTGGCTAATGGTTTCTGGTAAGAAACGATACCCCGGAACGGTTTGTCGAACTTATTTATCCGTAGATTGAAAAGCAGGAATCGTTTCCAGCGATCCTTGTGGCGTAGTGTGTAGTGTGGCCCTCTTGGGAAAAGATGGTAAAAGGGCGGGAGTAACACGGCTTTCAAGATGTTGGAGCGGATGTTGCTATGAGCGTCATAGATATAATCAAATTTTTCGGCTTTCAGTTGACGGGCCATTTGTAGTAAACCTTTGAATCCCGTTTTCTTATCGAATCCCCACACCCGGTCGATGCGTTTGTCCATGTTGAGAAAAGAACCCATATCTTTTCGGGCAATCCAGTGGATTTCGGCATCGGGGAAATGGTTCTTTATACCGTTTACGACATTCATACATTGGATGATGTCTCCGATGGAACTGAACCTGATAATGAGAAATTTAGCCATATCTAAAACGAATTTGCAACAAAAGTAATAAAAATGTCGTTTATCTATCGTAAAAAGAACTATTTTCGTGCTCAGATCATAAAAAGTAATATCATGAAGAAACATATACCCAATCTGATTACCTGTATGAATGTTACGTCCGGCACGGTGGCTATTTATGCCGCTTTTCACGGCTATTTGTATCTTGCTGCTTGGCTCGTGATTCTGGCAATGGTGTTTGATTTCTTTGACGGTTTCGCTGCTCGATTGTTGCACGTGAAGTCGGAAATGGGCAAGGAACTGGATTCCTTGGCCGACATGGTTAGTTTCGGGGTAATGCCTTCCGTGATGGCTTTTTTCCTGATTCGCGATCTGGGGTATGGTGGTGGAGAGTTGTTCGCTGCGAATCCCTGGCAGGGGACGTTTATGTACGTGCCGTTTCTGGTTCCGGCTTTTTCGGCTTATCGTTTGGCTAAATTCAATCTGGATGTGCGGCAAACTCATTCGTTTATCGGTTTGCCAACCCCGTCGAATGCTTTGTTTTGGGTGATGCTGGTATTTACCCGTTATCATCAGGAAGAATTTTTCATGGCGATGTGGGGCAAACCGTGGCTGTTGGCTCTTTTTGCCTTGGTGCTGGCGATCTTGCTGATCAGTGAAATCCCGATGTTCTCGTTGAAATTGATCAACTTCTCATGGAACGGGAATGCTCTCTTGTATTGTTTTTTGGGGGCTGTAATAATCGGTTTTGTCATTTGGGGTGTGAAAGCATTATCCTGTATGATCCCCGTTTATATATTGATCTCTTGTTATGATTTCAAGAAGAAATGGAACTGGAGGTTCTGGGGGGTACTCGTGCTACTCTTCCTGTTATTGAAATGGGCAGCCTTGTTTATTGTCTTTCCGGCTTACTTGATTGTGCTTGTCGTGAAACTGACGGCTCGGGCAGATCAATAATCGGGTCATAATCCACAAAATCGTATGTAGGAGAGATCACGGCTGGATTCTCCACGAGGATTGTTTTGTTTTTTATCGGGGAGGGTTGCATGTTTGTCATATTCGTCACCCCGTCTCCTTGGAATATATCCTGTTGGGAAATCACCACGATTCCGGTCACAACGGCTGCCGACAAACCGAATTTGAATAAACGGGTAACCAGATTACCGGATTCGGTGTTAATCACCTCTTCTTGGGTTTTGCGAGCCTTCTTCCCGTTGACAGTTACCAAAGGCAGGGTTTCCATACCAATCACGTCCGGTAAGAAGTTATGGTTTTTGGATTCAAAAAGAATATTAAACCGACGGTCGACCGAGAAAGTCCCGATTGTTCCGAAATCCACTTTTTGTTTCTGATTCAGACGTACCTTGACCTCTTCACAGAATAGAGCCAAACGTCGTTGCGCTTTTTCGTAATCAACCTGTTCTTTACGTGCGATCCAATCGATCAAGAGACCGTCATTTTGTTTCAGATACTTGTTGAACACGACTTTTTTAGACGGGGGAACGATGATCCCCGTTTTCTCGTTGATGCTTGCGGACGTGTAGTCGCAAATGAACCCTCCGAATCCCGGAACGATCACGCAATCATGCAAATAGAGCAATTCTTCGATGTGTTCAACATATTTATTCATGCCACAAAGGTAAGAAAAAACGTAAGGTTGTCAAACTGATTTTAGGCATTTCGGATTATTATTATTTACTTTGTTGTGTCTATTGCAGACACTCAGAATGTTATAAATTGAGATAAAATTATGGGCGTATGAAAATTTTTGTGACAGGAGGTACTGGGTATATAGGTTCCCACACGGTGGTCGAACTCCAGAAGAATGGGTATGATGTAATTATTGCTGACAATCTAGTGAATTCGAGTTTGGATGTACTAGACGGGATAGAAAAGATCACGGGAATTCGTCCCGAGTTCGAGGAGATAGACCTTACCGATCGGGAGGTTACACGGGATTTTTTTGCTCGCCATTCGGATCTTCGGGCCGTGATTCATTTTGCCGCTTTGAAGGCCGTGGGAGAGTCGGTGAACAAGCCTTTGGAGTACTATTTCAATAATTTGAACTCTTTGATGAACGTGTTGACTTGTATGCGGGAATTCAAGGTGCCGAATTTGGTGTTTTCTTCTTCTTGCACGGTGTACGGGCAAGCCGATGTGTTGCCGGTAACGGAAAAAACACCTCGTCATGAGGCTGAATCTCCTTATGGGAACACGAAAGTGATGAGTGAAGATATTATTCGGGATCTGATGCGGGTGGAGCCGGACATGAAGGCGTTGGCTTTGCGTTATTTTAACCCGATCGGGGCTCATCCGACAGCGTTTATCGGGGAGTTGCCCAATGGAGTGCCCAATAATTTGATTCCTTACTTGACACAAACGGCTATTGGGATTCGGGAGCAGTTGAGCGTGTTTGGTGACGATTATAACACGCCAGACGGTTCTCCATTACGGGATTATATTGACGTGGTAGACTTGGCTAAAGCGCATGTGGTGGCCATTCATCGGTTGTTGGAAGGGAAGAATAAAAAGAATTACGAGTTTTTCAATATCGGTACGGGGAAAGCCCTTTCCGTGTTGGAAATTATTCATGCCTTCGAGCGTGCAACCGGGGTGAAAGTGAATTACAAGATCGTGGGACGTCGTGCCGGGGATATAGAGAAAGTCTGGGCCGATACAACTTTAGCTAATAATGAACTGGGATGGAAAGCGGTCACACCCATCGAGGAGACGCTGGCGAATGCTTGGAAATGGCAGCAAACACTAAATAAGTAAAAAAAGGTGGGATTTCCCACCTTTTTTAGTCTATTCAACGGTTACGGATTTAGCCAAGTTTCTCGGCATATCCACGTTGCAACCTCGCATTACAGCAATGTGATAGGAAATGAGTTGTAACGGGATCACGTTCAGAAGCGGTGACAGATATTCCAGCGTTTCGGGGATTTCGATCACGTGTTCTGCCAGTTTTTTTACCTGTGTATCGTTATCGTTGACAAGAGCGATCACGTGTCCTTTCCGGGATTGGATCTCTTTGATATTGGAAACGATCTTATCGTAATAATTGTCATTCGTGGCAATGGCAAAAACCGGCATATTCTCGTCGATCAATGCGATCGGGCCGTGTTTCATTTCTGCTGCCGGGTAACCTTCCGCGTGGATGTAAGAAATCTCTTTCAGTTTTAACGCACCTTCCAGGGCAACCGGGAATTGACAACCTCTTCCCAGGTAAATAGCGTTCGTGGAGTCTTTGTAAATGGCTGCAATCTCTTTGATCTTGTCATTCTTTTCCAAAATCGCTTTTACTTTGTCCGGTAAATTATATAATTCTTGGATATACTTTTTGTACAGTTCGTCGGATAATGTCCCCTTGCGGTGGCCGATCTGTAAGGCCATCATGACCAACACGGATATTTGAGCCGTGAAAGCTTTCGTGGAGGCAACCCCGATTTCCGGGCCGGCATGCGTGTAAACTCCTGCATCGGTTTCCCGGGCGATGCTTGATCCCACGACATTACAAATGCCGATAACCGTAGCCCCGTGTGCCTTTGCATACTTGATGGCCGCCAGCGTGTCGGCTGTCTCGCCACTCTGTGAAATAGCAATAACAATATCGTTGGCGTCCACGATCGGGTTGCGATATCTGAATTCCGACGCGTATTCCACTTCTACCGGGATACGGGTGAATTCTTCAAAGATATATTCGCCTACCGTTCCGGCGTGCCATGACGTTCCGCAACCGATAATGATGATGCGGTGGGCATTGACCATCTTCGGGATAATCTCGGAGATACCTCCCAGATAGATTTCCGAAGCCTCGGCATTCACGCGTCCGCGGATCGTGTCGTATATTGAATTTACCTGCTCGAAAATCTCTTTCAGCATAAAGTGTGGAAAACCGCCTTTCTCGATCTTCTCGATGTCGATATCCACCTGCTGGATGCTTAATGAAACAGGGGTGTTCTTGATCGTTTTCAAAACCATCTCGTCTCTCTTCAAGATGGCAACATCGTCATCATTCAAATAGATCACGTTTTTCGTGTATTCCACGATAGGTGTAGCATCCGAGGCTACGAAATATTCGCTTTGTCCCACGCCGATCACGAGAGGACTACCTTTCCTCGCCACCACGAGCTGGTCCGGTTCGTTCTTGCATAAAACAACCAGTCCGTATGCCCCGATAACCTTGGTTAAAGCCAGACGCACGGCATTCTCTGCATTGACTTGGCCTTTCGTGTAAATATACTCGATCAGGTTTGCCAGCACTTCCGTGTCGGTTTCACTTTGGAACGTATAGCCTCTGGCCTGCAATTTTTCCTTTAATAGAGCGTGATTCTCGATAATACCGTTGTGGACGATGGAAAAAAGACCGTTCATGGAAGTATGGGGATGCGCGTTCGTGTCATTGGGTTCCCCGTGAGTGGCCCAGCGTGTATGCCCCATGCCGATCGTGGCACTGGTGTCTTCCAGTTCCATGTGATGTTCCAGGTCTTGTACCCTTCCCTTGCACTTGTAAACTTGGATGTTATTATTATGGATCAACGCGATTCCGGCAGAGTCATATCCCCGGTATTCCAGGCGTTTCAGACCGTTAATTAAGATCGGACAGGCTTCTTTGGGCCCGATGTATCCTACAATACCACACATAAATGTTATGTTTTAATGATTTATATTAATGAAAACAAGCGGCATAACAACCATTGCCGCTTGTTTATATAATTATTCAATAATCTTGTCGAAAAAATCGGAATAAGCCTCGATGTAACTTTGCTCGCCCGGGTATTCCAAGGTGGGCTTCTTTAGATCGGAGGCGAAGGTACGGAGTTCATCGTCCACGTCTTTGTGGTTGAAAATGATTCCGTCGGCATATTGGAAAGCCAATTTATTGATGTTCGTGTGTGTCGGGTCTTTTAAAAGTGTCACATCTTTTCGGGAAACTCCTTCCGTGATCGCTTTTTCCCCGAACTTTTCGTCCAGCTTTCCGTCGAATTTGTCATTATAGGTAGAGAATACCACTTTCGTTTTGGAGAAAACAGGGTCATCATGATATTCCTTTTTCAGGTAAAGGGGAACCAGCGCGGTGAACCATCCTTGGCAATAAATCAAGTCGGGAGCCCATCTGAGTTTGCGCACGGTTTCGAATACTCCCCGGGCAAAAAAAATAGATCTTTCGTCATTGTCCGGAAAAAAATTTCCTTCCTCGTCGGAGATCGTGTACTTACGTTGAAAATAATCCTCATTGTCGATGAAATAAACTTGCATTCGTGCAGCTTGGATCGAGGCAACCTTGATAATTAACGGATGATCCGTGTCGTTGATGATCAAGTTCATCCCCGAAAGGCGAATTACCTCGTGAAGTTGATTCCGTCTTTCATTGATGCAGCCGTAACGGGGCATGAATGTTCTAATCTCTTTACCTTTGTCTTGTATCCCTTGAGGTAGAAATCTTCCAATATTTGCCATCTCTGATTCCGGCAGATAAGGAACTATCTCTTGAGAAATGAATAAAACTCTTTTTTTAGCCATAACTACTACTTTTCCCAAAAACCTTACAAAGATAGGCATTTTGGTTCAGATTTCAAAACTAGTTCGAAATAAACCTCTCTCGAAATAAACCACTTGAATCTTAAAAACGATGCGGGGTGTAGAATTTTTGACTAAAAATTTTGCGTTTATGATAGATTTGTATAACATTGCGAAACTCTTTTTAGGCTGTAAATTAGGGGGAGACTGTACTATGGCGTGGCATAACAAACTGGGTGAATACGGAGAAGAAAAGGTGAACCGGTATCTTTTGGATATGGGTTACACGATTCTGGAACGAAACTGGCGGGTGGGACATCGGGAACTGGATTTTGTGTGTCTTGACGGGGAGGTATTGGTCGTGGTGGAGGTGAAAACCCGGGAGAGTGACAACGTATCACTTTTTGATTTGCTGGATTACAAGAAGAGGAGAAATTTGCAAGCTGCGGGAGCTGCTTATTTGACGAAAAAGAACATTCACCGGGAAATACGATTCGATTTGGTTGTGGTCACCGGTGTAGAAATGCATCTGGAATATATAAAAGAAGCCATTGATTTGTTTTAAAGAACCGGGTGGCTTTTGTCGTGTGTGGTGTGGTAGGAATATGAAAAACCACCCGGCATAAGAAAAGTGTCAATAGGGATACTTGTGTATTATCAAAAATTGTGCTAGAAATTCGGGTTCCTGCAAAAAGTATCAAATTTTCTTTCATATGGATGATTTTGTACGAAATTTACTATCTTTGAAAAGTAAAACATAAAAGAAAAAGGATATGGCAACAGTAAAAGCAAAATATTTAGGAGATTTGCGTTTGGAGTGTACGCATTTACAGAGTGGTACGAAGATTATCACGGATGCACCGACAGATAACAACGGGAAAGGTGAGGCTTTTTCTCCGACCGATTTGTGTTCCACGTCACTGGCTGCTTGTGCCATGACAATCATGGGAATCTATGCTAAAAATAACGGTATCGATCTGACGGGAGCTGAGATCGAAATAACCAAGAAAATGGCGGCAGAACCTCGTCGTATTGCCGAGATCGACGTGATCTTTAACATGCCGGCCAAAGGCTATTCGGAGAAAGATAAAAAGATTCTCGAACGTGTGGCACACACCTGTCCCGTGCATTTGAGCTTACACCCGGATGTGAAACAAAACTTTGTGTTTAATTGGCAGTAATGGTAACCGGGGCTACCGGTTTCCTAGGTAGCCACTTGCTGTGTCATTTGGCACGATGCGGTGAGACAATCATCGCGTTAAAAAGAGATAAGAGCCACGTTGAAGAAACGGAGGCTCTCTTTTCGTATTATTCCGATTCGCCGGAAGAGGCCGTGTCCCGGGTGACTTGGGTGGTCGGGGATGTGCTGGATGGGGAATCCGTGACCCCGTTTGTGGAAAAAGTGGACACCGTTTATCATTGTGCAGCCCTGGTTTCTTTCAATGGCGGAGACCGGAATACGTTACTGGAAACGAATATCAAGGGAACGGAAAATATCTGTAAGATTTGTTTGGAACGTGGGGTACGCCTATGTTTTGTGAGTTCGATTGCCGCATTGGGGGATGCTCCCGACGAGCGTGTCGTGATTGACGAGAATACGCCGGAAATTCCGGGGTCGATTCACTCGCTTTATTCCGGCAGTAAGGGAGAATCGGAAAAGATTGTCTGGAAATATGTCCGTCAAGGATTGGATGCCGTGATCGTGAATCCGGCTATCATTTTGGGAGCGGGGTTACGGGGACGAAGTAGTGTCAAATTGTTTGAACAGGCAAGCAAGGGAATGCCTTTTTACACGGAAGGCATGAATGGATACGTGGACGTGCGGGATGTTTGTGAACTGATGATCCGTTTGGCTAAAGATCGTGGCGTTCGGGGAGAGCGTTTCGTGTTGTGCGGGGGAAATTATTCTTATCGGGAGTTGTTCACCGTGATTGCCCGTGTCGTGGGTAAACGTCCGCCTTGTATCCGGATGACCCCGTGGATGACGGGTTTGGCTTGGCGTTTGCTGGCTTTCGTGGCTCTATTCACGGGAAAGAAACCGGCCTTCACGAAGGAAACGGCTCGTTCGTCTCAACATAAATCCCGTTATTCCAGCGCGAAAGTATTGTCTCTTTTTCCCGATTTCCATTTTCATACGCTTGAAGAGACGGCCCGTTTTTTCAAAGATATGTAATAACTCCTTTAAAGGAAGTTGTCGAGCAATTGATCGAAGATTTGTGATATCAATGGATAATTTATTAAATTCGCGTTCGATTATAATTTAGATATATATATGAGCGACAATTCCCTATTAGAGAAATTAGAGACATTTTATATTCGTTTCCGTGAGATCGGGCAGTTGATAACCGACCCGGAGGTGATACAGGACATGAATCGTTTTGTGAAGTTGAATAAAGAGTATCGTGATCTGGAACAGATCGTGGAGGCGGGAGACGAGTTGAAACGTGCGGTGAGTTCTTACGATGAGGCACAGGAAATATTGAACACGGAGACCGATAAGGAGCTAAAAGAAATGGCAGAGATGGAGATTGAGGAGCTGGGTGCCAAGATCCCCGAATTGGAGTCGAAGGTGAAAATGTTGTTGGTTCCTGCCGATCCGGAGGATTCGAAGAACGTGATTCTTGAAATTCGTGCCGGAACCGGGGGAGACGAGGCCAGTCTTTTCGCCGGGGATTTGTTCCGTATGTATACGAAATTCTGTGAATCCAAACGTTGGAAAATAGAAGTAACCAATTATAGTGAAGGAACTTCCGGGGGATACAAGGAAATCGTCGCAAACATCACGGGAGATGGTGTCTACGGGATTATGAAATACGAGTCGGGAGTACATCGCGTGCAGCGCGTCCCGGCGACAGAGACTCAAGGACGGGTGCATACCTCTGCGGCCACGGTGGCCGTACTGCCGGAGGCAGAAGAGGTGGATGTCGTGTTGAATCCGGCAGATATTCGGAAAGATACCTATTGTTCTTCCGGTCCTGGAGGGCAATCTGTGAACACGACCTACTCCGCTATCCGTTTGACGCATATTCCCACGGGTATAGTGGTGACTTGTCAGGACGAGAAATCGCAGTTGAAGAACTTGGCGAAAGCAATGACCGAGTTGCGGTCTCGTATCTACGCGATCGAGCATCAGAAATATTTGGATGAAATAGCTTCAAAACGGAAAACGATGGTTTCCACGGGTGACCGTTCTGCCAAGATTCGTACCTACAATTATCCGCAAGGACGTGTGACCGATCATCGTATCAATCTGACGCTTTATAACTTGGCTGCCGTTATGGATGGCGAGTTGGGTGAGATTATCGAGAAATTGCAGATCGAGGAGAACACGGAGAAATTGAAGGAGAGCGGATTCTAAAGATAAAAGTTAAAAACTAAAAGATAAAAGTTAGAGGGTATGACTTATAACGAGTTATTTGAACAGGTAAAAAAGAAAAAGTCCTTCCTTTGCGTGGGCTTGGATTCAGATATAAAGAAATTGCCTCAACACCTGATGGGAGCGGAGGACCCCGTGTACGAATTTAATAAAGCTATCGTGGATGCAACGGCCGACGTGGCAATTGCCTATAAGCCCAATATTGCGTTTTACGAGAGTAATGGGGTAGCCGGTTGGATCACGTTGGAGAAAACGGTGAAATACATCAAATCAAAATATCCCGAAATCTTCTTGATTGCCGATGCTAAACGCGGGGACATCGGGAATACGTCCGAGATGTACGCCCGTGCTTTCCTGGAGACGATGGAATTTGATTCTATCACGGTGGCTCCTTACATGGGAGAGGATTCCGTGACCCCGTTCCTGAAATATGAGGGCAAATGGGTGATCCTGTTGGCATTGACCTCTAATAAAGGTGCTTTTGATTTCCAATTCTTTGAGGAGAATGGCGTGAAATTGTATGAACGGGTTTTGCGTAAATCTCAGGAGTGGGGGAATGACCAGAATATGATGTATGTCGTGGGGGCCACGAAAGCGGAAATGTTGAGCGGTATCCGTGAGATCGTTCCGAATCACTTCTTGCTGGTTCCGGGAGTGGGAGCGCAAGGTGGTAGTTTGGAAGAGGTCGCTAAATACGGTATGAACTCTCATTGCGGGTTAATCGTGAATTCTTCTCGCGGGATCATCTTTGCGGACAAGACCGAGAATTTTGCCGTGAGAGCGAGAGAAGAGGCCGTGAAATTGCAACAACAAATGGCGGAATTGCTTGTTGCCAAAGGAGTGATTTAAGAGAAATAGATTGCAATATAGAGAAGGTGTGTCGTTAGGCGACACACCTTTTTGATTTATAAAAGGATAGTTTGAAACGTGAATGAATGAAAAATTCAGTTGTACGATTTCAACGTACGACTGAAATAACCTTTGTTTGATTTAAAGTGTCAATGACAAAGAAGTTCGGTTTATAAATCATGTTTACAAGTTTAAGGCGTGCCGGATGAAAACGGCCAGTCCGTTATCTTCATCCGCGGGCATGTTGTCGAATTGATCCCGTAGAGGTTGCGAGGCATTGGACACGATGAACGGGTGGCCGCAGCGTTTGAGAAAATCAAGGTCGTTATAATCATTCCCGAGTCCGGCGCATTCATCGTAATGAATACCTAGCTGATCAAGGAGCAACTGGCAAGACGTACCTTTATTGACATCGGGAGCGAAAACTTCGGTCCAGATGGCTTGATTGTCGATGGGGGACGTGGAACGGATCACGGAATAGGTTGATAATTTTTGTTGAATATCCCCGTGAAGTTGGAGTTGTTTCGCGTCTAGGATAACAAGAAATTGAGTGGCCCCGTCCCGTATCTCGTCAATTGAAGAGATGGGTGTTCCCAATCCGGGATAATTTTCGATGCGACGTCGGAAATCTTCGTGAAGAGAGGAGATATTCCGGTAATAGAAATGATGGTTGTCGGGAATTCTTTGCTGTATGGTAAAATTTATATCGTATTTCCAGAGGTGGGTAGCAATGTCTAGTGTCTCTTCGGCCGATAATTCCCGGGTGAGAAGAATCTCTTTGTCTCCCCAGCGCATGATGCCAGCTCCGGAGGAAAATACCATGTAATCCACCGGAAGGCCTTCGGGTAGCGTGTTGTTGAGAGAGAACACGGAGCGTCCCGTGGCTAGGATGCGAACCACGCCTTGTCGTCCCGCTTCTTCCAGCGCTTCCCGGTTCTCCTCGCTTATTTGGTGCCAATTGCGAGGAAGAGTAGTCCCGTCCAGATCGATAATAATAGCTTTAATCATGATTAATTAATTTCTTGATTTTAGATTTAGGATTTTGGATGAAGAGGTTTTCACCTGTTAAACGACGTTTTTTCAATCATAAGTCCTCTTCGTAAATCGTAAATGACCAGCTTCTTTTCATTCTAAATTCTAAACTTTAAATTCTAAATTTCTTCATTTGTTTCAACGAGTTCATACTTGTAATAAGGCAGAGGTTCGTTGAGGTAGTGGAGTACTTTTTCCTGATTCATGCCGTCAAGGGGATTGTGGGCGTAACCGAAGGTGGCTTTAATACCCATATTGATGAAGTGTACGGCTCGGTCGAGGGCTTCCGGGAGACTGTCTCCATTGAGCATGCACCCCGTGATCACGCTGGCGAAAGCGTCGCCCGTGCCGGGATACGAGGCCGGGATGTAGTCACATAGTACCCGCCAGGTCCGGTGATCCAAGCGGTTATAAGCGAGGGTGGCCACGTTTTGGGCGTTACCTCCGGGAGCGGAGGTGATAATCACGTGTTCCGGACCGAGCTCGCTCAACTGTTTGCACCATTGTATTGCGGTTTCCACGGAAATCTCCAGTCGCGGGTTATACCCGAGCAGAAAGGCCGCTTCTGTCAAGTTGGGGGTGATCACTTTGGCTTGGGAACAGAGTTTCCGCATTCCTTCCACCATGTCGGGTGTCATGCTGGAATATAATTCCCCGTGGTCTCCCAGTACGGGATCAACGAGGATGAAATTTTGATCATTTTTGAAGTGTGCGAAAAAATCACTGACGATGCCCATTTGTTTCACGGAAGCCAGGTATCCCGTGTAGATGGCGTCAAATTGGAGTTGCAACTCTTTCCAATGAGCGATAAAACTTTCCATGTAATCAGTCAGATCCAGCGAGCGAAAATCCTTGTATTCGCTATGGGCGGATAGTATGGCAGTGGGAAGGGGGCAAACCTGGAATCCCATGTGTGTAAGTATGGGGATAGCCACGGTCAATGAAGCTCTTCCGTAGCCAGACAGGTCGTGAATGGCGGCAATTTTCTTCATGATTAAGCGTTTTCTTTATTTCCCAAAGGTAATAAAATTTATTTCAGTGGAACATACGGCAAGGTGAACCAGAAGGTGGAACCTTTACCTTCCTCTGAATCAACGCCTATCTTGCCGCCTAGCTTCGTGATAATCGTTTCGCTGATGGCTAATCCCAATCCCGTTCCTTGGACAAAATTGTTCAGTTTAATAAAGCGATCGAACACCTTCTCTCTTTTATCGGGTGCAATTCCACAACCCGTGTCTGACACGTAAAAATAAAGCGTGCCGGGTGACGAGAGTCTGTAACCTAGTTTTATGCTCCCTTGATGGGTAAATTTGATGGCATTCGTGATGAAGTTGTTTATAACTTGGAATACACGGTTGCGTTCGGTTCTGATGATACATCGCGGCAAACGTTCTTCCACGCTGAACGTGACATTGGGATGAATCATTTTAAGCTGGGTTGTCTGGGCAATTTCTTCTATGAGACTATTTATATTTACTTCCGAAAACACGAACTCCAACGTTCCCGCTTCAATTTTAGCGAGGTCGAGAATATCGTTGATTAATTGTAGTAGTAAATTGTTGTTGTTTTTTATAATCTGAATGTATTCCTGTCTTTCGGCTTCATCTTCAGTTATGGCAAGAATCTCGGAAAAACCTACGATCGAGTTGAGTGGGGTGCGGATTTCATGACTCATGTTTGCCAGAAATGCAGATTTCAAACGGTTGCTTTCTTCTGCTTGTTCTTTAGCTTGTAATAGTTTTTGTTCCATTTGTTTGCGTTCCGTGATCACGACGCTTGACCCGATGATGGTTTTCGGTTTTCCCGTACTGTCGTACTCGTAAACGGTTCCTTGCTTGTTGACCCACTCGTATTCCCAGTCGTTGTACCAGTGTACGAGGTATTCCTCGTGAAACTCCTTGCGTTTACCTGCTAAAAGTTCACGGAATATGTCACGCATATGTTCGCGGTAATCGGGGTGTATGGAATTGATATATTTTTCGACTTTACAGTAATATTTGCCGTTGATGGCAAAAAGAGCATCTTCGTGATGATGGATGTCGTAATCACAGGAGAAGGTTTGCGATGGGACGTCGCAAGTCCACGGGAGAACGTGTGCCAGGCTGAGAACGGAGGAAAGCGAGGAGTTCGTGATTTCCAGTTTCTCTTTGGCATCCCTCAATGAAGTTTCCAGTCTTTTGTAATCATCGATGGAGCTGCAGGTTCCGATTAGCCTGTTCATATTTTTATAAGTTTCCTCTTCTTTTTGTAAGGCATTAATTTCGAACCATTTGTAGTTTTTATGATATTTGAAATCAGCCCGAAAGGTGAATCTTATCTGGAACACTTTACCGCGAATAAGGTCGTTGAATTCTTTCTCTACATGTTTTCGGTCATCCGGGTGAATGGCGTTATAGAATTTGATCATGGGTATTTTTAAGTCCCATTCGAGGGTTTCTCTGTAAATACCCTTTAACTGCAGGGAGTTGGTTATAAACACTTGCTCCTTGATATCGTACATCCAGAGGGCATGCTTCGTGATGTTTAGGGCGAGAATCAACTTCTTGGTAAGGGATTTGATTTTTTCTTGTTGCCTTTGCATGTCACTTATATCCTGAGTGGTACACACGAGCCAATTCATATTGTCTTCCGTGAAAAGATGTTTGGTGATTAGCAGCGAGTGTTCTTGACCGTCGGCAAAAATGAATTTCTCGATTCCTTGATAGGATTTTTTTCCCAAGGCTAGTTGTCGGTCGAATTCTTGCATCTGTCGGGCCCGTTCTTTACTGGCGATCATCTCCTCCGTCTGTCCGATCATCTCTTCGGTGGTACGCCCGAATATGCCTGATCGTTCACTCCAGAATATATAACGTTCCGTGTTCATATCTTTGATTGAAATAGGAAACTCGATACTTTCAAGTACCCGGTTCAAAAAGAGTTGTAATTTTTCTGTCTCTGTTTTTCTCAACGTGTAATCGGTGATATCCCGCATGAAAGCGATCACTTGATTGTTCGGGAGGAGGGCCGTGTGAACATCAAAAAAGTACTTCGTATTTCTTACCGGGAGATAGATGTCAAAATATTGGGGCTTCTTTTCCTCTCGTGTTCTTTGGAGTTGTTCTTGAAAATAGTTTTTACTTTCCGGTTCTTCAATGAGTTCTTCCAGTGTTTTACCGATCATCTCTTCCGGGGGGTAAGGGATATGTTCGATGATGGGGTTAAGCAAGCTGAGTAGATGATACGACTCATCAAAGAAAACCATCATGTTGGGGGCTGCGGCTAGTATAGCCTCTTGCATTTCTGCGGAAATATTTGCTCCGAAAGTTGAAAGATATTCTGACATATATAATGCTATTTTGTGAGTCTTTTATCCGTGTGTATGAAATTTTTCAAATGTACGTTTTTTTATTTACTAGTCATGTATATACATTGTTTATTTTTATGAGTACGCGTATTATAAAATTAAGCATGGGTGTGTTTTATAGGGGGTGTGTCTTGTAATAAACATGTTTTTGTTGAATTTGCATCAAAAAATATGGGGGTATGTGCATAAAATTAGCATTATTTTGTATATTTGCCCCTGTAAAAACAGGGTTCACTTCTTTAAATATAAATTTATGGCAAAATTTAGATTCTTAGCTTTACAAGAGATTGCCCGTCGTAAACCCGTGGAGTGCGGGGAACGTCCCAGGTGTTCTGTCGTGTTTGGAGAAAACGTGTTTTCAATGGACAAAATGCGCCACTACCTTTCCATCGAAGCTTACAAAAGATTGGAAAAGACCATGTCTGAAGGATTGGCAATCGATCGTGGGTTAGCCGATCAAGTGGCAGCCGCGATGAAAGCTTGGGCTGTTGAACGGGGAGTTACTCACTACACACACTGGTTTCATCCCTTGAACGGTGCTACGGCTGAGAAACATGATTCTTTTATTGATTTGCTGCCGGATGGCGGCGTGATCGAATCATTTGACGGACGGTTACTGGTTCAACAGGAACCCGATGCGTCCAGTTTCCCGAACGGGGGAATTCGCAACACCTTCGAGGCTCGCGGCTACACGGCTTGGGACCCGGCTTCCCCGGCTTTTATTAATAACCGCACGTTGTGTATTCCCACGGTATTCGTGGCTTATACGGGAGAAGCACTTGACTTCAAGACGCCTATGTTGAAGGCGTTGGCAATGATCGACCGGGCTGCCGTGGATATTTGCCAGTATTTCGATAAAGACGTGCAGCGAGTGATAGCCACGTTGGGATGGGAGCAGGAATATTTCCTGGTGGATGAGGCTCTGTACAATGCCCGTCCCGACCTGAAATTGTGCGGTCGTACGCTGATGGGGCATTCTTCCGCGAAAGATCAACAGCTGGAGGATCAGTATTTCGGTTCCATCCCGGCGCGGGTGACGGCATTCATGGAGGAATTGGAATACGAATGTCATTGCCTGGGAATCCCGATCAAGACCCGTCATAACGAGGTGGCTCCCAATCAATTCGAATGTGCTCCCATTTTCGAAGAGGCGAATCTGGCCGTCGATCATAATCAATTGTTGATGTCCACGATGAAAAAAGTGGCCCGTCGTCATAATTTCCGGGTGTTGTTGCACGAGAAACCTTACAAAGGTGTGAACGGCTCGGGAAAACACAACAACTGGTCGTTGTTGACCAACACGGGAGTGAACCTATTATCGCCGGGCAAGAATCCGAAGTCAAACATGCAGTTCTTGATCTTCTTGGTATCGACGATCAAGGCCGTGTATGAACATGGTGATTTACTGAAAGCATCGATCGTCTCTCAAGGAAACGAGGCCCGGTTGGGAGGAGACGAGGCCCCACCGGTGATCATGTCCGTGTTCCTGGGGAATTACTTGTCGGGAATGCTTGACGAGTTGGTGGAGAAAGTGAGCGACCGGAAGATGAGCCCGGACGAGAAAACCGAGTTGAAATTGAACGTGGGTAAAATCCCTGAGATCATGTTGGATAACACGGATCGCAACCGAACCTCGCCTTTTGCCTTTACCGGAAATCGTTTTGAATTCCGTGCAGTGGGGTCGTCAGCCAATTGCGGAGGACCGATGATCGCGTTGAATGCCGCTGTTGCCGAGCAGTTGATCGCCTTTAAAAAAGAAACGGATACCTTAATCGAGAAAGGCGTCAAGAAAGACGAGGCCATTTTCCAGGTATTGCGTAAATACATCATCGAGTCCAAACCCGTGCGTTTCGAGGGGAACGGTTACAGCAAGGAATGGCGGGAAGAGGCTGCCCGTCGGGGATTGTCCACGGAGGTGGATTGTATCCCGGCTTTAAAGGCTTATTGTTCGGAGAAGGCCAAACGGTTGTTCGTGGACAACGGGATATTGAGTGAACGGGAGCTGGAAGCGCGCTTCGAGATCAAGAATGAAATTTATTTGAAGAAGTTGCAAATTGAATCCCGTGTTTTGGGCGATCTCGTGTTGAATCACATTATCCCGACCGCGATCACTTACCAGAATACGCTGTTGACGAACGTGACGGCGCTGAAGAATATCCTGCCGGACTACGAGTCTGTGGCCGACGTGCAAATCGAGGCCATCCGCACGATTTCCCATCATATCCGGGAGATCCAGACGATGGTGTCGGATATGACGGAAGCTCGCAAACAAGCCAACGCGATTGCCGATGAAGTGGCACGGGCCGAGGAATACACGGAAAAGGTTCGTCCCTACCTGGAGAAGATCCGTTATCACGTGGATAAGCTGGAATTGCTCGTGGACGACGAGATCTGGCCGTTGCCGAAATACCGGGAACTGTTATTCTCCCGGTAGATGTTATACTTGGGTGTACTCGCTGGGTGAAAACCGGGCGAGTTCGCTATCTCCAAAAAATAAATAAAGATGTAGCGGTGTCCCTTCCGGTTGATCCCCGGAGGGGATTTCTATGGTTACGCCCTCGTCGCCCCTGCGAGCGGGAATGTCACGAAGCAGACAGGGAGAACGTCGTAGCGTGTCGTAGAAATATCCCACGAACACTTGATCCGAGGCGCTTGCTTTCGGGCAATCGATACCGTTTTCCCAGTGCAAGGTGACCGTCCACCCGTTACGTTCCGAACCGGTGATGACGGGAGCTTCTAGTGTTCCCACGGAAAAACGGAAAGTTTTGAATGCCCATACTCCTTTGCCCGGGAGTAGGCATCCTCCATTGGTTGAATGGAATAGAGAGTCGCTCTTGGAAACCCCTCTCTCCCGGGCCGCAATTCGCCATATGGGTAAATCCCCGATAGCCCGTTTGTAAATTTTCCACATTTTGCGGGCTTCCGTGAATCGGTCCGTGGTTTGTTTCTCTCCCTCTGTTCTGGATTTTCTGGGTCCCCGGCTGGATTTGCATTTCCGGGCTTTCCCCCCGTACAAGAAATAAGTATACCCGTCGGCTTTAACCGGGCCGTTTGCAAGTAAAGCTAAAAATAGAGGAGAGGTTATGTCCATGTCAATATTGATTTAGAAATGAATAATTGATGAATATCGGTGCAATAGTAGTAATAATATTTTGAATAAACAATATCTACACTTTATGAACCTTATATATAATAAGGTTCATATAAGGTTTCTATAAGGTATCTATAAGGTTCATGAAGGTATTAATTCGGTATTCATCAAAAAATGAAGATGAATTTTTATTTCAACTTTTATGCTAATTAGCTCTACTTTCAGATTAATTGTCGTATATTGCGGGTCTTAATTAAATAAAAGGATTATGGCGGAATTTGTGAACTCTATTGGTCAGGTGCGGGGAAAATTCGGAAACGTGGTTGCCTATGTGCGGGCTAACGGTAAGAATTATTGTAAAGGTGAGAGTATTTCTCGTAAGCCGAGTACGGAGTTGCAAAAGCAACGGGCTGCAGCGTTTGCTGTTGTGGTGAGTAAAAAAGGATGGATGGCTCGGGCGATTCGATTGGGATTTCCGGGAAATCAATACCCGAAAGGTTTTAACGGGTTCACGAGTGTGAACGTGACAACGGCGGTGACGGTTGAAAAGATTAATCCCATGAAGCCGATTGCCCGCTATAAGAAGGCTACCCAGGAATACCGGGGTGTTATTGATTACTCGAAACTTCGCGTGGCGGCGGGTGCGCTTGTCAGCCCGGTAGTTGTTTGCGAGGTGGAGTCAGGGAACCGGAAGGTGCATTTTTCGCACCAAAGAAGGGTCGTGGAGGCTATAGACTGTTTCTTGGATGACGAGATTTATGGTGTACTTCTTCACGAATCGACGCATTCCTGTAAAGTGATGCGACTAGGAACGCGCGGGGAGGATTGGAACGAGAGCATGGATTTCCCGGAAAAGGCAGAAGAGGAGGGGCTGGTTGTCTATGTTTTTGCCCGTGCGGCAGATGGGAAGGATGCTTCTGATTCGGTGTGTTTAAAATGTAATGGGTAACTTGAAAATTGAAAAACTAGATAAAATGGTAAAGAAGGCGGTTATACAGGTTCGGGACACGATGATCCGGACGTTACAAGAAAATGGAATAGACTATATCTGTATCACGGATATTGCTCGTCAGAAGAATCCAGTTGAACCTAAAGATGTGGTGAAGAATTGGATGAGGGTAAAGAATACGTTGGAATATCTTGGCCTGTGGGAGAAATTGAATAATCTCAATTTTAAAGGGGTCGAATTCGACCCCCTTTTGAACGAGGCGGGAAACAATGCTTTCACGATGAGTCCGTCTCGTTGGGTGGAAACAACGGGAGCTATTGGTATTATCACGAAAAATGGAGCGGGAGGAGGTACATACGCCCAGAGGGATATCGCGTTTAAGTTTGCCAGTTGGGTTTCCGTGGAATTTGAATTATACTTGATCAAGGAATTCCAGCGTTTGAAAGAACAGGAGCAAGCTCAACTCGGTTGGTCGGCCAAACGGGAGCTTTCAAAAATCAACTACCATATCCACACGGACGCGATTAAGCAGAATCTGATCCCGGAGGAGCTTTCTCCGGCACGGGTTTCTCAAGTGTATGCCAATGAAGCCGACGTGTTGAATGTGGCCATGTTCGGGATGACGGCTTTCGAATGGCGGGAGGCACATCCGGATTTGAAAGGTAATATCCGGGATTATGCCACGATCAATGAATTGATCTGCCTTTCGAACATGGAAAACTTGAATGCCGTTTTTATCCAGGAAGGTATGGATCAACAAGAGCGTTTGTTGAAATTGAACCGGATTGCCATCCAGCAAATGAGAGTGTTGGCGGATATGGACGGACGGAAGTTGATGAAATAAAATAACGCCCGGAGGTTCCTCCGGGCGTTATGCTTGTTGTTTGAGTTTCTTTTAGAACATATAGTCCCACATCGGCAGTAGGATCGGTTTTTGATCTAGGGCTTTCAATGCCTTTTCTCCCA
>ENA-UEQW01001051-UEQW01001051.1-human-gut-metagenome-genome-assembly--contig:-NODE-1051-length-24133-cov-3.855338_pt1 | contig 24133 bp, 34 predicted proteins | sample MGYA00242947_ERZ507947 | MGnify/ENA primary metagenome ERZ507947 (study PRJEB26167, sample SAMN06115421) | human gut metagenome | host: Homo sapiens | place: China:Guizhou | collected 2015-03-17... | reverse complement strand
GAGTCTTCTTCCAATTCCCTACGATGTGAAGAATCCATGGGAGAAAAAGACTGCAGATAGACGGTCCGTCGCTTCACACTCACTCCCGCGGTAACGCCCATGTTTTGAACAAACACAGAAGAGAAAGACGTGAATCAAATCGCCGAAGTCGCGCTTGATTCGCTCTTTGTACTCGTCTCGCACGGAACGAGACAGGTTCACACAACTACAATCCACCAGGGACAGTTGCGAATACGGGTTGTCCGACAAAAAAGCGAGGAGGCACTCCACGCCCACTTCTGTAATCGACGTGTATGTGCACTCAATATCGTACACAGCGGGAATGCTCCCTCTCTCCAAGGTTTCGATGAGACGAGACATGAAATCGTCGTCCACTTCCGCGTTGCCGTCCAGCCGAATGCACCCGAGACTCACACACTTCTTCGCATCCAACCCATCGCAGATCTTCACCAAATCCTCCTTCGTCAATCCACAGTCCCTCAAGCACAGACTTTGCAGATTGGATACCGCCGACCTGGAAAGAAAAGAGCAAATGCACGGGCCGATGCCCGCCAGGTTGCAGCTATCCATCGCCAGATACTCGAGAGCGCAAGGACTCGCTGGAAAGGACTCGAAGTAGTGTTCCAGCGTCAAAAACGATATGTCGTTGTCCGAGAAGGTGATTCGCTTCGTCGCCTCGATGTTCGAGAATCGTCGCAGGAAGCGCAGTAGACACTCCATATCGTGGTCCGTAAGGGGATTAAAGGAATAATCGACCTGTTCCAGACAGAGAGGAACCCCGTCGCAATTCAGCAATTCTCTCCACGTCTCGTCTTCAAATCCACCAATCATGTTCCCGCTGAAATCCACCACCTTCAGGTGAGGACACGACGGGTGAATCCAGGTGCGCATCAGCAGATAGAACGCCTGGGCGTTGACAAGGTTGTTCTTCAGCACGAGGTTCCGAAACTGGGGCACCTTTCCGCTTAGGAGCCACCGCGTCAACGAAACCATCTCGGGATAAGAGAACGAAACTCCCTCCAGGAGAAGCGTGACGATTTTCGCGCAGTGACTGCGACTGAGCGCCTCGAAGAACGGCTGGATTCCCGCGGTGATCAGCGGGTTGCGACTCAGGTCGATTCGGGTGAGGTTGTCCGAAAAGGGGCTGAGAACGTACCCGCTGAAGGAGCAGAGGTCGTCGCCAGTGAGCTCCGCGTTGCTGGCGTCCACCTCGCTCAGCAGCGGGCACACGCCCTGCGCGAGCGCGGCACAGAGCACCTGGAACACGGGCGAGGTGATGTAGTTGGAGCCGATGGAGAGCGAGCGGAGTCCGGGACAGCAGTAGCGCGAGAGCGCCATCACGAAGAGAGAGAGCGACCTGGCGGAGAGCGTGTTGCAGGAGATGTCGAGCGTTTCCAGGCTGGAGAGGGCTCCTTGGTCGATCGCTTGGCAGAAGGAGCAGAAGGCGTTGTCGCGAAAGCCCGTGTTGCGGAGATGGATGGCGCGGATTGGCGGGAGGTTGGAGGGGAGGATGTCGCTCGCCCAGAGAGAGTGGACGAGGAACTCGGAGCCGCGCGACTGGAGAATGCAGTCGTCCAGATCGATCTCGGCGAGACTCGTGCACTGGTACAAATCGACCGTTTTGAAAAAACGCTGCAGTCCCTCAGTATCGCCCGTGCGAATTTGCAGTGAACCCAGGTAAAGACCCAGCGTGTTTGATAACGCCTCCGCGAAGGAGTAGCAGACGCGAGGCGATAGCACATCGCACTGTAGAGACAGGTGGATCGCGTCGTGCGCATCAATGAAGTGCAGCTTGTGGAATTGCCCCGTCCAGCGATCCATGGATTTGAGGAGGGTTTGGATGTTTCTGTCCGACATACGTGTCATGGACACCGAGCATAGGGAAGGAAACCCATCATTCTCGACGATGCGACAGAAACGCTTCATATCCTCGTCACTACTTTCATAATACAGCTTGATCTCCCTCAGCAGTGGCGATTGGTTGATCGAGCCAACCCAGCCGGCGCAGCACTCAATCTGAGCGCTGGTGCGAGACGCCGCCACTAACGAATGGAAATAGGCGTTTACTGCGGAAAGAGCTCTGCAACTGCTTGGACTGCAGTACTGAAGCACCTCCACCATCGTTGTCACCGAGACTCTGGATTCCTTCAGCTCTCCCTTTTCCGTGCATTCCTCCGAGATCCGCTGAAGAAGTCGTCGAGAGCGTATCTTCACTATGCTCTCCACCGCGTTCTTCTTGTTCCCGTCGAATGTGACTTCTCCCTCTTCGGGATAATCCGAAATCTGCTCTGATCCTGAAATAGAAAGACAGTCATTACCTGGAGAATCGTCGCATACTGGATTTAGCGTCTGCAAAATGGATCCGATGTCTCCGACGGACTCCAGGTTCCCGCTGAAGTAGAAGAACTCGTGATTCGGCTTCCCCGTTGTCCGATGTTGGACGTATTTCTTTCCAAAGGATTCTTCGTTGTCATCATACAGCTCTTCCTCGTGAAGAGAGCTGCTGTTCTGACCCATTGAAGAAAAGAACTGGATTAAATGCGTTTCACTGTTCGTCGATTCGCAACGGATGGGTAATGGATGTGCGTCGGCAGCTGAAATAGTATTCTTCCTCCAACTACAAGTTCCAACTCCCTTTCTTTACCCACTATTGCAGTGCTGATGTCTTGCTTTCACTCCTTTCTGTGTTTCTATTCATTCCGCTCTCTGTATCTCTTCCACACCCATCGCAAATGCACCTGCCCTTCCTTCTCGTTCCACTCCACTCCTAGGTCACTCTTCCTCTCTCCCCTTCACATCCCCACAAATCACTCTCAAGTAGGGTAGTTGGGAGCCAGAAATGGAACGGGGGTGTAGCTCAGATGGTAGAGCGCTCGCTTAGCATGCGAGAGGTAAGGGGATCGATACCCCTCTCCTCCATTTTTCGCTTTTGTTTTCACTCACACTCTCCCAGAATATGAAGCATTCTTTCTTCGTGTGTTGTGTTATTCTCTTTGTCGTCCTGTGCTCCGCGGAAGGGACCGAGTAGGGCTTGTACGGATGGTTGAGGTGCCAGCGCCAACTCGCAGGTGAACGCAGTCGTGGATTTTCCGGCCGGTTCTGAGTCCAACGTGCTAGGTTTTGTTTCGTTTCGGCGTTGATTCTAGCTGTGACCAACGCGACGGGTGCGACGGAGTTGAAGCACCAGATTCCACTCACCGACGTGCGCCAAGTGTGTGCTGATGACCGATAGGACAACCAGAAGAAGGCTGTTTCTCATTCTAAGCAGTCTTGGGTCTCCGGCTTCGTGAAGACATTCGCGATGATCCTGAGCATGGAGATTGGCGACAAGACGTTTTTTATTGGTGCCATCCTGGCGATGAACAACAACAAGTGGTTGGTGCTTCTCGGCTCTGTCTCCGCACTCATCGTCATGTGTGTCATTTCGTGCCTCATCGGACTGTCTGCTCCTATCCTCATGTCAAGAGAGATCACTGTCGTCGTGGCTTCCGTTCTCGTACTGTGCATGGCTCTGTTGTGAAGCGTAGTTCGTGTTCTTCGGCGTGAAGATGATTCTCGAGGGCATCCGGAACAAGGAGAAGTAATCTATCCTACTCCTATTCATGGCTAGCTCCGTCCAGGAAGAGTACGACGAGGCGGAAGAGTCCATCAAGCAGCACGACCGTTCTCGGTCATTCTTCTGTTTCCCCGTAATTCGTAGCGGACTGAACGAGTCGGATGCCGAGTCCGGTCTGCTGGGGAAGAATAGAGAGAAGAAGGAAAACAAGTGTGACTGGGGTAATGTGGGTCGAGCGAGCGCGGAAGTGAGGAATAGGTTTTGTTACGTACGTTTATCATGGTGTTCTTTGCAGAGTGGGGCGATCGTTCACAGGTGGGTGATCGCGTCCGAAGACTGATGTCTAGTTCTCGACCATCATTCTTGCTGGAACCCATCCCGTGTCTTCAGGTGAGCGCGTTGCTGCGGAGTGAGGCGTAGTGGTTCTGGGCGCTGCCTGTGGGTATCTGATCGCGACACTGTGCGGTGTTTTAGGCGGTCATTTCTTCGCCAGAGTCATTTCACCTCGCGTGATTTCCATTTCCGGCGGAGTGTTGTTCATCCTCTTCGCTGTCCAGATTCTGGTGATGAAGGATTGCTCTGTTTCTTCAACAAACCCTCGCTAAATGAACAACTTCTTGATCACACTCTCCTCGCTCATGTACCCCACGCTTCGCGGTGCGAAGGCGAAGTTATTCTCCCCAGCCTTCAGCAGACGGTTGAACTCCGTCTCGTACGTGATCGCCACGATCTTGTTGAACTGCTGTCTCGTCCGAAGCAGCTTCGACTGCAGCATCTTCATCATGTTCACCACGTTGGGGTCGTAGTGGTGCAGCAGCACGTGCAACTCCCACAGGTAGCTGTCCAGCGCGCGCGTCTCCTGCGTCTTGTTCGTCGTCTCGTCGAACGGGTCGAACGCCGCCTTGTTCTTCAGCACCTCCTTCAAATCTACGGTTGATCTCGTTCCCTTTCCTCACTCTTCATCGAGTACTCCACCTTCGCGTGCTTCGGCGGCACTTCGGGCTCACTCTCGTTTCGCTTCCTCTTCAGCTCCATGCGAGCCAGCGTCCTCTTCAACAGCTCCGACGACAGCACCGCCGACGTGCGTTCAGTCATTCTATGATCATCTACTTCCGCCTCCACCTCCTCTCCCTCTTCGCTTTCGCTTTCCTCGCTCTCGCTCTCCTCCTCGTCCACCAACTCCTCCTTCTTCACCTCGTCCTCCTCCACTCCCGGCAGCGTCTTCCGCACGCTCACCACGTCGTACACGTCCTCCGCGTCCTCCACCTGAATCAGCCCGTACAGCGACGAGTGGTAACTCACCAGCTCCGTCACCAGCGGGATCACGAACAGCGCCGTGGACGGCGAGGACACGACGGCGATGCGACACAGGCGCTTGCAGAAGGCAGCCAGCGTGATCGCGGGCACGGCGGTGGAACGCAACGATCGCACCAACAACGCGAGGAATCGCTGGCGGTACCTGGGAGTCAAATCACACACCGGCAACTACTTCAGCGAGAACACCTGGTCGTTCAGCAGCGAGTAGAGTTTGTCGAAATAGTCCGGATAATTGACATTGTAGCGCGTGATCATCTCGTACAGACCGCTCAGCGACATCACGGAGAGCACGCCGCCGTAGTTGAAGCAGTCCGTCAGGAAGTCGGTGAGCTGCACCGGGCGCGAGAAGTACGGCAGAATATCCGCGTCCAGTTTCATGAGGACGTACTCGATCGTCGATGCCGACAGGTCCTGCTGCAAAACGAGCACGATCAATTCGCTGAAGGTCTTCTTCTGAACGGAGAGGGAATAGGTGCTGGCTGGCATCGTTCCGAGGACTTTGGGGGTTTCGTCCACTGGGGGTTTCATCAGGGAGAGAATGTACAGCAGGCGCTTCTCCATATCATCCCTAGGGAATGAAACGAAATGAGAGATACTACGACGGAGTTTTCTGAGCCTCGCTGTCCTTCTGCTTCTTGGAGAGCGCATGCTCATTCAGAGCGATGCGCAGCGCCCGGATTGTGTAGTATTTGATATCGGTGTACTCGAAGTACTCCTACGATGAAACGCACAGTGGACGGAACTACCTCCTTGAGACAGATACGCATTTCCTCGGGAAGCGTTTCAAAGGTCAGGATCTTGCGGATGATCTACGTGAGAAGCGGTTGCACGAGGGTACGTTGTTAAACAACGATGTGTCAAACTGAGGAGCTGGCTCCTTCTGCTGGTAATCACCCTTCTGGCAGAACAGAATGGCGGTACGCAACGCCGTGATCTACGCTAAGAAACGGCAAACAGAGCACACCTGGCAGACGGTGTCTTCCGCCTCTAGGAGTTCCACCAGCTCGCTCGTGAAGGCGTTGTACTTCTTCAGCAACCACACGCGGTACTTCTCGATCGCTTCGTTCACTACACAGTCACGCAGGAGGCGCAATCCCCACATTGGGCGGACGCGTTCATGTACTTGGGTCGGAGGTAGTTCTTGTCGATAATCTTGGTGAACAGGCGACGAAGCGACTGAATCGCGGCGGTCACAAGATCATAGCTCTAAGCACGTGAGTTTACCGCTGGCAGGCGTGTACGTTCTCATCGTCATTGAGGAAGTTCAGCAGCTCAACGAGATCTATGGCGCCTTAGGAAGAACAGAAACGCCGTACCCTTCGTGTTCTGGACATTGCTGTCCACGTTCTTCTCGAGCTCGCGAATACGTTTTATCCCGTTGCTGGCCATTTGAGTCGACGATGGATGCGAAATAGGGAGGAAAAGGGCTTCCCAGAGGGCGAAAGAAGGGGACTTTTTTGGCGTCTCTTTGGGAGTCATTCTTTTTGAAAATGTCCAGCCCGACGGACCAGCAGACCGAGGAAGTGAAAGTGGACTTTGAAGAGGAGGCTCCTCACCAGGATGCGAGCCTTTCCCTGGAACAATTGAACAAGGAGTGCGAAACCATCGACGCGGAACAGGCCGAAGACCTCAACAAGGTGAAGCAACTCGCGGAGGAAGTTCGTTTTGGATCGGCGCCGTTCACCCCTAGAATAAGGAGAAGATCGAAGCGGCGATCCAATTGCCCACAAATTCTGACAATATAGAAGAGAAGAGCGTGTTTGTGAGGGGAGTGGACTATAGCGTGACTCCCCAGGAGCTGATGGAGTACTTCTCCACGTGTGGAGCTATTTCTCGTATAAAGATTCTCACCACAAAGCAGGGCGCTCCCAAGGGGTGGGGAATGGGCGAAAGGCCTCATGTCTAGGGCGGCTTATATAGAGTTCACCGATCCCGAGTCTGTCAAATCCGCGCTGATGTTCAGTGGAAATGTGTTCCATGACAGAGAGCTCACGGTCGAACCCAAGCGAAGGAACATTCCTCGCTTCCTCCTGAAGAGAGGAAGAGGCCGTGGTCGTGGCGGCTACCACCGTGGCGGCTTCCATCCCTACTAACGCGATTCAACTCCTTTGTTTCTTAAACAGACTAGACACTCGAATTGGACGGCCTCGTCTGCACGGGCGTTGCTTTTACGGGTGTGACGGTCATCGTCGCCTGGCCTCTGGCCTTGGAGGGCGGAATCACCACCAGGGCCGTGTCGCATCCCATGCGCACCACTGGAAGCAGCACAGGCTGTCCCGCAGGACGGTCAGGCATCTGCACGTACATCGCTTCCGGGAACGAGTCGGGATCTATTCATGAGTTGACGGCGACAATGGGACTCGTGTTGTACGGAACTGCCATTACGACGCAGGGAGCGGGGTATAGCAACGCAATCTGCGAAGCGTTCTGCGCTGTATTGATTTGGGGAAGGCCCTGCACGTTCTACCGTGAATGCGAAGCAACAGCACTACGCCCTGGGGCTGAACGTGCACGGAGGCGGGAACAGGAGAGACAGACACCTGAGGAGACGCCGATGCAGTCATGGAAGAAAAGCTGCCCGTAGTGTATCCCTTTGCCAAATAGGAGAGCTTGTTCACCGCCACCTGCTGCTTTCCGACCTTTGCGTTCGAGAAGACGTCAACCGTGGCCAAATTGGCCATCACGTCAATTGCCGAAATGATTCCCGTGTACGGATTGCCCTACTCGTTACAATGCGATTCAACACACACATCTGCCGTGAATACAACCAAATCGCCGAGCTCTACGGGAATGTTGTTTGGGGAGACCACTAGGACGTTACTCTTTCATCCACTCGTCTCCCTACGATGTCGTTTGATGGTTTGGAAGGAGTTGTGCTTCATCTCCACTTGCTTTCCTGTGTTATCCAGAGTGATCAGAACGCATACCGGACTCGCGGCCTCAACCGTCCCCTGGAACGATTGACCCTAGTCATCACTGATAGGAGAGAGAGCGACCTGATTCACGATTTGAATACGATCGCCTTTGCTGGCAAACTGATTCCATTTGTTATCAACTGAGCTATATGTAAGGGTGATGGACATGGCGGTGGTTCGATCTGGGCAGAGATTGCGATGCTCAAATCGAACCGAATTCCCCGCTCCTTTCGGCATTCCCGATCTTCCCCCGATTTCGGCAGTTTCTTCTCTCGCTCTTGTCAAAGTGACTCATCAAGATGACAAGCGGCAAGGATTCCACTTTTCTTTTCTTTGATTTTGGATGGACGAGTGCTCTTGTTCGTGGAAATGGCTCTGCGATTCCCAGAGGCATGCTTCCTCCCTTCTACAGTCTTCGTCAACAACGCTAGATGACACGGATGACAGTTCGTTCTCCTACAACGCTCTGTCCTACGACGACTATCAGAACGCGTGGAGGGAGTGCGAAGAGCTCGAAAAGAGCAGCAACGGCAACGACTACGTGTATGATGAGACATCTCTGTCCACCCTCTTCAAACCCGATAGTTCGCTGGACAACACTCTTCTGAAACGAATCGAGTCGGACACGCTTTCGATTGTCAACGCCTGTCTCTCCCCGTTGGGCTATTCTCGCTTCTCGGACCTTGTATCGCGCATGGAACGGTTGCTCATATGTATCCTTGGCCATCATTTGATGGAGATTCGCTATTTCGGGATTGTGCTTCTGAACTGCTTGTATGGCTTTTCTCTCCGCTTTCACATAGATACGACGGACACGACTGGCAGCTGGAGAGTGCGCTTCCCGTGTCTCTTGTCGAAGTGGGGGATGAGGTTGTGATTGACGTGGACGTCCCCGATTCCTATCCCTGCGACACGCTTACACTGTTCTTTACCGTTCCGTACTCCTCGTTTCACCAGAACGACTACCACCCCTTCCGATTGATTCAGTCGCACGCGCTTCGTCTCGAAACGAGCTGCGAGGGCCACTACCACTACGTGCCAGCATCTCCACTGGGAAAGTTCGTCCACCCCGGGTACTACGACTGGCTGGTGAGGGAGAACACAACGGGAGCGCAAGTGAAGCAGGGCCGCTTCGTCGTGTTCCCGAAAGGAACGCGCGCTCACCGCTTCTATGAGATTCCGAGCGACTTGGAGGTGGCGAAGAGAGCGGATCCCTCCAAAGCGACCAAGTCCACCTTTTCTTTTTTGATGGACATGATTCCTTCCCTCAAGGAGAAGGGAGTCGATGTCGTTTCGATCGGCGTTTCTCCAGCACACGCGTCATCGCTCCATTTGCTCCAGTCGGACAGCGACGTCTCAGAACAAGGACTGCTTCTCTCGTCCGACTCCTCGCCTCTCGATTCGTCCGATTCCTATTCGCGCGTTGGGCTGTCTCTCCAAAGCAGCGAGAGCGAGCTGAGTTCGGATGGAGAGACGGGCTGTGAGAGTGTGAGGGAGAGAGGTGATTCTGCAGTTGAAAACATGAAGGAAAAGGATGACTCAACGCTTGTATCGCCATCGAGTGGCGTCGAGTTCGGCACGCTTGACGAGCTGAAGAGCTGCATCGCCTCGTCTTCCTCTCTCATCTACTTAACCTGTAGCTTGAAGGAACACCACATGACGCTTATGCTCCCCGTAAACCCGAACACCACCGCTGATCACACTTCTCACCACTCCTCCGTGCTCTGCGACAGTGGCGACGGACTGAAGCCGCATCCGGGAACGGACGGGTACGAGACGCAGTGGGAGAACGAAACGCTTCCGAATTACCGTCTCGTTGACGCTGTGCTCCTGCTTTCACGCGTAGAAGGAGGAGTGGGACGGCATGATTCGCCAGCTGGAGCAGTTCGTGGAGAAGTACGGCGTCCACGCGTTCTTTCTCCAAGACGGACAGTCGTGGCCGATCGTTCTCGAGACGGACTACCACTCCTCGACCACCACGCGTAGCCAGCTCGAGGGACGCGTCGTTCTCTCCAACGAAGAGTGCGGGTGAGGGAGGTGGAGGCGTGTGAGGCGTAGCTACTGGAACTGCACGAGTGCGCTGCGGAAGAACTACCCGAATCCGTTTCTGGTGAAGATCGTGCGCGCGATGGCGGAGAAGGTGCCCGATGTGCTGTTCTGCAGTAACGGTAGTGTTGCGTGGAGCGGGTCACGAGTAGCGTACTGGGGGCGGAGTCAGGACGTTCTTCGCTGCGGGATTCTCCCCTTTTGCGACCACTTCTTGTCATCGCTGTGCGCGCTGAACGGTGTCGAGGTCTCCAAGTCGGGCGTCGTGGAGCACAGGCATGCGCACTCGACTGGATTCACCCTTAGTGCCGCAAGTCCGGTCGCCGACCTGTTCGCCCTCGCCGCGGACGAATCGCACATCCGCTCTCGCATCGCGAACGCGCCGTTCTACACGGTGCACTATCTCTGCAACGAGAACACGCCGTACCCCAGCGCCACGCTGCATCGATCCACCTGGTCGGGCGTGTGCCTCCTCTTCACGATGCCATGCATCCCGTCCTGCTTCTACAAGGAGGACGAGGGACGCAGCTACAAGGTGACGGCGGGAGACGAGACGCTGCGGCAGTCCCACTCGTCCCACGTGCGGAGTCGTGTGAGCAGTCTGTCTTCGATGGACGACATCGCGGAGCCGGTGGAGACGGCTGCGGAGATCATGAACGTCAAGCACGATGACGGAACGCGTTCGCTTTGGAGGGAGTTGTGACGCCTAGGGTGGGAGCCGCACTACGCTGCACACGTCGGACGCAAGGGTAGCTGTGTCGCCGAGGAATAAGCAGTAGTCATCAACTTCCACTACGAGGCGGAAGCCACAGTGACGCAGGTGTTCCTCGTCGGCTCGTTCAACGAGTGGAACACGACGAGCGACGAGATGGTGCTGCGCAAGACGGAGAACAACCAGAACGTGTTTGAGCTGTACCTCGAGCTGTACTCGGGACTCTACTACTACAAGTTCTACATCCCCTCCCAGAAGAGCTTCGTCTGCGACCCCATGAACCTGCGGCGCGTGAGCGACTCGTACGGCGGATACAACAGCATTCTGGAGATCCCCATCCAGACCCACACCAAACACCCCTATCTCCAGTCCGCGCAGCTGAAGGCGGACACGTGGTGGGCGGTCGACGAAGACGCGGATCAGGCGTACCGCACCGTCTCGTACGGCAATCTGGGCGTCCTCGCCAACCCGCCCGTGCACGGGAACCCAAAGGCGTCCATGAAGCGAGTGGGTCCTTTGGCGCGAGTTGAGGCGTAGGTGACCTCGTGGGTGCGAGCAAGCTCGCCGTTCATGTCCACCTCCGGGAGCACCAACTCGTTCAGCATTTCGTACACGGAGTTGGACAAGGTGGTGCTGTGTGCACTGCGTTAGGCGTAGCTGGATCGCTTGGAGGGGAGTATTCGCGACTCCATCGGACCCGAGTACGGCTTCGACCTCCACCGCATCGGCGACCACTACAAGTTCTTCCGCGACCTGCGCGACCAGTACGCGGTTCTTCGGGACGGTCTGTTCCTGCCGCTGCACGTGAAGCCGCAGACGGCGCGCGTGGCGTCGTTCTGTCGGTACGGAGAGGGCGAGATGTTCATCGTGCTGACTTCGTTCGACTCCGAGCCCGCCTCCGTGTCGCTGAGTCTGGACGAGCTCCTGATTCCCATTCACTGGATGGGGAACCACACGCCGAAGGACACGGGACTGTGGGACGTCCACTACATTCGCAACGACACTCGGTTTCTGGTGCGGGGTTGGAGGTGGGGTGACGCGTAGTGGAGCCACCAGGAGCTGTCGTCTCGCATTCTTCGCTTCTCCTTCCTGCCCTTCGACTTCACGCTGATCCACATGCAGTACAAGGAGAGCGTGTCGACCGCGGAGTGGAGCCACTATCTGAAACAGAGCTACGAGGACGTGGAGTCCATTCTGTCGTCCACGCGGCCGGTGGGACAGCAGTTCTACCAGGGACAGCCGGTTTGGAACAAGCGCATGCTGAAGGAGGAGGAGGTGCTGGGCGAGCTGCACAACAACTCCATCTTCACCACCACCTGCAGCTACATGGAGGACTTCGTTACCTCGAGTCCGACGAACGACGCGATTCTCCGCAGCATGCTGGAGTGGTTCTGGGACGTGTGCAACCAGTGCGAGAGTGAGTCTGGAACGCGCATCTCACGAGTAGTTGAGAGCGAGGAGCGGCGGATTCTCGTGCTGAGAGAGATGTTGTTCTACACCAGCTATCGCTTCAACGGCGTCACCGACAGCCACTCCAACACCGACCTCGTCGAGCGGAACGACCTGGTGCTCGACGCCCTCGCGCGTCTCTCCACGGCGGGTTTGCTCTTCGCAGCGCAGTCACGTGTAGACGCGATGTACGGTCGTGTTGCCAGCCGGCTGCTGAAGGAGAACGCGCTGGGTCCGATCGTGCTGATCACGCCGGAGCTGGGCAAGTGGTCGACGGTGGGCGGTCTGGGCGTGATGGTGGACAACCTGTCGAAAGCGCTGGCGAAGCAGGGTCAGGAGGTCATTGTGATCAGTCCGTACTACGACAGAGATCGCTACGGGAACACGGAGTAGGAGCTGGAGAGGAGCGTGACGCGCAGCTACTTGAAGAAGGACGGGATTCTCTTCGAGGAGACGCTGCCGATCCAGATGCCGTCGGGCGAGGTGTACGAGGTCGGGTACCACCGCGGCGTCATCTCGCACATCACGTACGTGTTCTTCCACCACGCGCGAACCTTCTCGCGTCCCTACCCCAGCGGGTCCCCCGGGTTCATGATGCAATGTGCGTGTGTGGGCGTGGCGTGAGAGCTAGGTCAGGTGTTGATGGCGCTGGCGCCTCTGACGTACTGCTCCGTCCACTCGATCCAGCCGAGCATCGTCCTGACGAACGACTGGCCATGTGGTCTGGTGGCGACGTACGCTCGCATGTTCTACAACAACACCTCGCTGCAGAACGCGTCGTTCTTCCACATCATCCACAACCTCGACGACTCGTACGAGGGACGCATCTACCCCGAGGGCGACGACCGCCTCTCCGACCTCCACCACATCCCCATCCAGCTGCTGCAGGACCCGTACTGGCAGGCGAACATCATCAACCCGTCGCGCTGCGTGCTACTGTCCACCGACAACTGGGGCACTGTGAGCACCACGTACCAGACGGACATCATGCACTCCTCCGCGCTCGCCGCCCTCCTCCGACGCTTCCCGCAGCCCTTCTCCTCCCCGAACGGAGTGCTCGTCTTCGAGAAGAAGATGAAGTACGAGGGTCTGCCGACGCACACGCACAACACCGCCAAGCTGTTCGTCCAGGGCAAGTACTTCGGCAACGAGAACCTGAAGATCCCTCTGCTCGTGTTCGTGGGTCGGATCACGGAGCAGAAGGGCGTCCACCTGATTTGCGAGGTGGCTGAAGAGCTGATCGTGTCGTGCAACCGCAACATCCAGATCATCGTCGGCGGGATCGCGAACGAGAGCGACCCCTACGGACGGTACTGCATGAGCAAGATGGAGTATCTGCGGACGTACTACGGCGACTGCTTCTGGGTAGGCGATGAGTGTTTGTTGAACCGCAGGCGAACCCGCACGAGTTCTTCACGGACGGCTTCGTGTGCAATCTGGCGGCGGACTTCGGTCTGATGCCGTCTCTGTTCGAGCCGTGCGGCATCGTTCAGGACGAGTTCTTCGTCGCGGGCACGCCCGTGATCGCGTTCAGCACTGGCGGGCTGAAGGTGGGTGTGACGCGGAGGGGTGACGCACAGGAAACGGTGCGCGACTGGGACTCTGGGAGCGACGCGCCCAACGGCTTCTTGTTCCAACAGCACAGCTACCGCGACTTCCTGAGCACGATTCGGCGCGCCCTGGGCGTGTTCGGCAATACCTCCGAGTGCCTGCGTTGCGCTCCCTTGACGCGTAGATACGACCGTCTGCGCGCGACGACGAGCACGACGACGATCGAGGTGATGAACCAGGCACGTGACTATATGAGCGAGTTCTGCCGCATGCGACGGTGCCTGCTGCCCAGCGTGAAGATCCCGTTCACCTACGTGATCCCGCCCAACGAAGACCCGCAGGAGGTGTTTCTGGTGGGGAGTTTCACGGAGTGGGAGAAGCATCGCGTCCCGATGCATCGCTTCAAGAACATGTTTGTGGTGTTCCTTCATCTGCCGGCCGGCGACTACCTCTACAAGTGGGTGTCGACCTCGCTGTTTCAGTGTAGATTCATCGTGGACGGACAGTGGCGCGTGAGCGCGAAGATGGACGTGTTCAAGGACGACGGATACAACTACAACCACGCCATAACCGTTCCGAAGTCCACGAACACCGCGGTATCGAGAGTGATTGAGCGGCTGTTGCGTGTTTGTTAGAATCCGAAAATCGGGCCTGTTTTCGTCAAGTCACTCTTTTTGAAGGATGAGCACCCAGCCAGCAGAAAAGGTGGATTTGAATATCAAGATCCTTCTCATCGGCGATTCCAATGTCGGAAAGAGCTGGTGAGTGCTTCCGCGTCGCGCTCACGAAATAGTATTCTGATGCGCTTCATCGAGAACAAATTCAACGAGCTGTCCCCCACCATCGGTAGGCCGTTCTTTGGCGCGATGAACTGTAGGCGTGGATTTCAAGAGAAAGCTCATGGAGGTGAAAGGGAAGAAGGTGCGCGCTACGATTTGGGATACGGGTGTGCTGCGTTGAGCGGTTGTTACGAATAGCGGGACAGGAGCGGTTTCGGACGCTAACCAGCAGCTACTATCGAGGTGCTCACGGAATTATCCTCGGTGGATCGTGGTGATGCTGTCTCAGGGATAGTGTACGATGTGACAAGCCGAAGTAGCTTCGAGAATCTCCAGACGTGGCTCAGCGAGTGCGAGAACTACTGCACCGACCAGGCGGATAACATAGTGAAACTCTTAGTTGCAAACAAGATCGATTTGGTATCCTCGCTCGTCGCGCGTAATCCCTAGTCAAACCGTGCTGTGAACTCAAAGGAGGGGCAGTCGTTTGCGAAGCAGCATGTACTGGTTAGGGCATGCTCTATATAGAAACGAGCGCGAAGGAGAGCATTGGGGTGAATCAAGTATTCGAGGAGTTGGTTACAAAGGTACTGGAGAATCCTGCTCTTATGGAGAGTTTGGGCGTGAAGATGCCAACCGTGGATGTCACTTCACAGCAGGAAACGGGTGGCTATGGTTGCTATTGTTAAATGGTTTTTCTTTATGAAAGCGTTGTTTTGGTTGAATACGTGCTCGTTTCTTGTTTTTCTTTGAGATGAACGGGAGGATGGAATGACCGCGTCGTCGTTGTCGCCATTGGTAAAATAGAGCATACTAGGGGAAGCTAGGGTCAGTACGTTTGTTCACAGATATCCGCATAGCCGTGGACTCATGGTGCGCTTTGTATTATTTATATGGTCAATGGCATGGGCCAAAACAGTTTTCGCGAGAACTCTCCTTCCATCCACATCTTCAACAAGATTCTCAGTTACCATTCCACGCTGCTCTTCACCAGAATGGTTGTCTTGAGGTCCTCATCAGGATGACTTGATCGATATCGCTTTTGGAACTTGGCTTGTACAGCCTTGTGTCAGAAGAGTTATTGGGACCGGCATTGATCAATGCCCAGTAGTTGGGGACAGACGACGATGTATCCTCTGCGGATGAAGGCATCATGCGGATTGATGAATAGGAAGGGATCTACTTCCTATACACACAGAACGTGACTGACGCGGTCGCACACAGTATGGGTGTTGTGAGACTGTTAGTGTAATACTACTAGTTTGAAGTGACATTGCTAGGGTGTCGCAAGAAGAACTAGCTTCGCTCCTCAATTTGATAAGCGTAAGCAATTCGCTTTTCTCTCCATCCCAATCACGCCCTCAAGAAGGAAACGATAAACAACGACAATAGCACGACGGCAGACGAGCAATCGGGTACCAATGCAGAGTTTGCTGGGATAATGGAGATGCTTCAACGGCGCTATGTCGACATTCTCCTAAGCGCAGACTGTGTTTCACTGGACGATTGAGCGTGTCTCTGTTTGTTGAACAGCGCCTACACACCTAACGAATTGGGGCATAATCTTCATCATGTCCCTATTGGGTAGTACTATTGTTCTCCATCAATACGAGGTATGGAAGGACAAGATATCTGCATCTGCAACGGGGCTGGAAGCGGGCCGATGGTCTGCTGCAACAGTTGCCAAACGTGGTATCACTGCTCTTGGTCTTTCCCCTATCTGCCTTGTGTAATGAATAGCGTCGGTATTCCTGAAGAAGAAGCACACACGACCACAGGTTTCATTTGCGAGTTTTGCTCTTTTGACGATTCCAAGGGTATTCGTGATGAATCGCATCCAAGTTTAGTGAACAATGACGACGAAGAAGAATACATACTTGAGGAAGACGAGTCTGTTCAGAGGAAGAGAAACCGAAGTGAGAAGCACCGATCATTATACATTCCATGTACGGTCAAGCCCAGGTTTTAAAACCATAGTGGGAAGCGATGGATTCGGAGGCGCCGTCGAAGAAATGAACGAACGCAGCGTTATGAAGGCCATTTGCAGTATCGAGCAGAGACTTCTGCTCGACGACCACTCTCCATCCGTTCACAACGCGGTGGATGTGGCAAAGAGCGAGAGCAAACAAAGGGCAGGAGACGTGATGACTCGCTTTCATCCTTTAGGACAACGACTTCAACACGGTCCTCTCGTCGTACAGCGAGCTGAAGGTGCTCCGAAACGACCTTCAGAAGAAGGGATTGCTCCACCGGCTCATTCGATTGAAGGAAATGGCGACCGTCAAGACGGCCCTCGCGAACGACGATTACGACGGCGATATGATGGATCTCAGCGATGGTGGTGAATCGTGCTCGCATCAACCCGTAGAGATGAAGGCGTGCGTGAATGAACTGTCGCAATACGACCCACCTCCACTGAGCATCCCCATCAACGCGGACATTCGCACATTCGACTGGGAGAGACTGGGTCGCATCCAGCACGAGATCACGGGACGCTACTTCGACGTGATCATGATGGATCCCCCATGGCAGCTGGCGACGGCGAACCCCACGCGCGGTGTACGAGACGCTCCTCCTCCTTCTCCGTAGGTTGCCATCGCGTACGAGCAGCTGGGGGACGACACGATCAGCGCGATCCCGCTGAAGTCGATTCAGAGCGACGGCTACCTTTTCATGTGGGTGATCAACGCCAAGTACCGCATCGCTCTGGAGATGATCAGCTACTGGGGATACACGTAGGGGTGCCGGCGAAGCTGGACGGTAGGTTCGTGGACGAGATCGCGTGGGTGAAGTGCAACCGCAACCGCCGCATGGCGAAGAGTCACGGGTTCTACCTCCAGCACTCGAAAGAAACCTGCTTCGTGGCGAAGCGAGGCAACCCTCCTCCGCTGACGAACTTCGGGCTGGAGTCGGACGTGATCTACTCGGAGCGTCTCGGACAGAGCCAGAAGCCGACGGATATATATGAACTGATCGAGAGACTCGTTCCAAATGGTGGGGGCGTTGGGGGCTGATGAGCGGTAGGCTACTATCTGGAGGTGTTTGGAAGGCGCAACAACCTCAGGAACAATTGGGTGACTGTGGGAAACGAATTGTGACACCAGTGTTTTGAGAAACGGGTTTGTGGAAGAAACGAACGGAACTCACAAAACACATGAACTGGATTACGCACTATCCTTATGAATACCACTGTCGGAAGCAGCCGTGTCGTTCGCGTCGGGCTTCTCCTAGGAATGAGTGCGCTTCCTCACACGTACAGCAAGGCTGTCCTCCTTTCTACACGACGACAGCGGATTGTTGTTGAAGAACTCGCTGTCATGGATGTCCATTCCCAAGTTCGCCGCATCCTCAGGACACTGACTCAGAGAAAAACCCAATCCTGAATTCGGCATCGAGTCAGGATCCAAAAGGGGAAAATCACGCTCACATCGAGGAGGGATCATAGGAGATAGGGGCACACGGTTGGGAGTCAGTCCAGGCTCGCGCAGTTCCAGCGGTTCCAGTGGCTCGCGCAACTCCAACGGTTCCAAAGGCTCGCGCAACTCCAGTGGCGCCAATGGCTCTCGCAGCTCCAACGTCTCCTTTTCGTCGGCCGCAGTAGACTCCGCTTTCACGGAGGGGAAGAGTCCCTTCTCTGAATACTGAATCCACGTGCCTGAAGAAGAACGGTCCGCAGCATCATGAAACGGGAATCCTGGATCTAGAGAGGCAAATGAAGGCGGAAGGGGAGGCAAGAGGTCAAATGACCGCGCCCTCTGCTTCGACGATTCTGAACTTCTGTTCGCACTCCTTCGCTTCTTGGACCTGCGATACGGAGCATCCTCCTCAGGAGAGGGATACGACTCATCATGGTCCGACCCGATGGAATAGTCTTCATCACTCTCAGGACTCTGGCTGAGCTTTCGCTTCCTCGTATTCGTAAACCAGTTCCGGATCTGCGTCATCGTCAGGTTCGTTTGACGAGCAAGCGCCTCCTTCTGCTGCGTCGACGGGTACGGGTTCTTCTTGTGGTTGCGAACGAATTCCCACAGAATGCCAAGCGCGTGACTCGGCAGACGATTCCGACGCTGGTGTTTTCCCGGACATCCATATCGCGAGGACGACTTCATCGACTGCGACCCATGCCTTCGGATGTAAGCCTGGACGAAAGCTCTTCGCTCTTCGGGATTGTTGGCAAACGAACGACTAAGCGTTTCTAACTCTTTGTGCATTGCCAAACAAAAGTCTTCGCAGCACTTGAACATGCTTAGGAGAATTGCCTTTTTGCTCTGGAGCAGATTACAGTAGTCCTCGACACTTCCGCTAAACTCGGGATCCAGTGTCGGACTCGTTCCTTCCATGACCGCCTGCTGACGGAAGAGTTGGACGCGCTGCATGCGATACTCTTTATCGGGCTGGAGACCAAGCAGTTCTTCAATGTCCGAGGTCAGGTCAACGATCGTTTCTATTCTCTTGTCAACAGAAAGAGCATAACAGTTTCGGATATCCTCTTGGTATATCTCCATTTCAATGGTAGCTCCAGCGTCGTCACACTGTTTGCCTTCTTGCATGTTGAAGAAAAGAAAAAAGAATGAGATTTCTGGGTTGGAAAGAAGTGGTGTCAATCAAAATCCGGCAATCTGATTGGCTCATTCCTTGCTCATTCATTGTCTTCAGCGACCCTGTATCCAGGTCCGATTCGGGGCGTGCGAGACAGGCAATGGTGTGTACAAACAAACTATCCACTTCTACTTCTTCCCCAGCTTCATCTTCTCCTTCTTCAGCAAATACTCCTATCCCCTCACGACCACACACCTAACAGTACGCGGAACTTCTCCTCACAGATCTTTGTCGGGAACACGCCATACTCGATGCACCACTTCAAGGCCATGAACGAGTCGGGATTCTGCTTGTACAGGGACTCGTAAAACACGCGATCACCACAGCCCTATCCAGTGAGTCCCATGGTCCAAAACCGACAGGAGAGGGAGTAGGCTTGGTCTGACCCGATTTGAATGCGGTCAGGTCGTCCTCGCTCACACTGTCTTCGTTCAAATCATCACTGTCCTCTGGAGGAGTCAAGGAGGGCGGATTGGATGTATCACCGTCGGAATCATCGGATTCGACGTTCTTCTTTGATCGCGTATTCTTCTTCTGTGTAGTTCGCTTTGCAGTGGCTTTCGTTGCCCCTAACCATCACAATCCATTTCTAAGCACATGCGCTTCCTTCTTTTGGGTGGCTCTTCCTCGGAATCGTCATCATCATCATCGTTCCTTCTCTTTCTCGCAGGCCTCTTCGTTTGTTTCTTCTTAGCTGGGGCACTCACTTTCTGCGGCTTCTCTACTAACCTCTCACACGTCAACACCAAACCCTACGATTCTCTGTGACAACTACACGTTAACATTATTTCGTCAAACCCTTACGTTTGTTATCATTTTTGTCCGCCGTTTCGCTCTTCTCGGTAATCAGAGCGGGAGCCTGAGGAATATCGGATTCCTCGTCTTCTGATGATAGGATGATTCGTCTGGACATCCCGATTCCTCCAAATACTTGATAGTGAGGGAAGCCGTCAATTCCAAAAACAGGGACTATTTTCATTGCTTTTCTCAGTGCACAACTATTGATGGAAACGTATTACTCCATTCTGGGCGTTTCTCCTCATGACGACTACGAGACAATTAAGAAGGCCTATCGAAAGCTGGCATTGACCTGCCATCCGGATAAGGGAGCAAGTCAGGAGGTTGACAATGCATTATGTGTGCGATTCATAGTCATTTCAGCGGATTCAGGAAGCGTGGAGTGTGTTGAGCGATGAAACAAAGCGAACGAATTACGATAGAACCATATCCAGTTCGTATGTGCTCCTTCCGTGATGCGTAGCGGATGATGATGTCGTGGTGGGCGAGGTCTTTCCGTTTTCGGAGTTCTCCCAGAGCGGAGATTCGTCCTTCTCCCATCCTTGTCGCTGTGGAGGTGTATTTGAGGTTTGTCTCGTCTGGCGGGTTTATTGGCAGATATTCCAGGAGGAGGTCGATCAGGGAATGGATTTAGTGGAGTGTTCTGAGTGTTCGTTGGTTTGTAGAATTGAGTACTGATTTGCGTTCTTTGTTGCTCAGAGGGTGGAGAACAAGGCGATTTCTATTTGGAAGATCATCCCTTCTTTGCCAGCGACATCCCTTCGCATTGAAACCACTTCGCTAGTAACACAACAAACACGTACAACTAAAGAGAATATACTACCTGCTCCCATGCCGGAGCTGCAACAACAGGGCTTCCTTCTGGTCCTGCACGGTCATGAGAATGTGGTTCTTCCGAATCGCAGAGCCGATGATGCCAAAGGCAACCTCACCGTTGGCAATGACCAAATCACTTTGATACCACCTCATTTCGATCAAATCCTCATCGTACGGCTTCAGCACAACGGACATCTTCACTGGCTCTCCTAACTCGTCAAACAAATCTCTTCTTCTCTACCCGTCGCCTTCGCGTAGGTCACGTACTGCTTCAGCCTGCGTCGAGCATCAACAACAACCACATCTCCCTCGCGAGACGCGTCGTATCGGAACGACGATACGAACTGCACCGCCTCTGGAGGGACAAACGCCTCTTCCGCACTCAGCACCACCTCCATGACTCGAAGCTCCTTCTCTGGCTCGATGGGCCTCAAGTAGACACAAGGCAACAGCAAACGCACGTCACCCACCGTGATTTCCGCAACACATTGAAAGCGTGTTGTGGCATCCGCCCTCTTTGAAGCCATGATCATCGTGGCTTGCTCGGTATCATCCACTCGCATCTCGTGAGCCAGGTCAACCAACTCCGGACGACCCACGTCCCTTCCCGTCTCCGTGTACACGAAGAACTGGTCCGAAACGCGGTGAATGGAGATATCGCTTCTACGCGTCAGCTCTTCTCGCAATTGCAACTCGTCCGTTTCGATCAGGTACTCCACGCCATCCTTGCGTCGAAGCGTCATCGTCATTCCATCCAGGTGCATCTTCCAGCCGCTGTAGCCCTCCTCAACGGTCTCCACTTCCTCCTTCTTTTCCTTCAGACCGAGCAGCGACATCAGCTCACTCGTCTCCACGCGCTTGCGTTCCAAGGCGTCTTCATCGTCGCTGGAACGCATGTTCTGGAGCGAGTTCATGAGTTGCATCACCTTCTCGAACTGAGCCGGGTTCAGTCGGATGTTCTGTCCGTTCGTGCCCCCAATCTTCACGATGACGTTTCTGTCTTCCTCGGGTGGGAGCTGAGGCTTCGCGTACCCGGATGGGAATCGGTTCTTGCCCCACACTGTGTACAGGTCATCCCAGTACACGTCGTCATGGGAATAGTACACCAGGTCGTCGTAAATGAACCAGCTCGTGAGCACGACGGAATCCTTCACTCTCACGCACTGCAGCGGATACGAGGGACGGTTGCTTCTCTCCTTCTCCAGACAGATCGGTTCCGATGACGTGAAGTGGAAGAAGTCGCTCGCGTACTGGGCGGAGCATCGTAACGCCCACGTTCTTGACGACTCCTTCTCGTACTCCTCGTTCTTTTCACGAATGTACTACTCGTGACACAGAACCGTGGAAGCAACCTCCTGAAGATGCTTGTTCGCGTGGATGCGAGAGATGTTGAAGACATGACCCTCTGTGGTGAATAGATAGCCCAGACCGCGATAGGTTGATTGCTAAGGATGAGCACGAACCACTGCACGTGCATTGTTATAGAGAAGGTACAGGTACTTCAGGGTCTCTGAGAGAGCGAAGGAGGGCATTTCGTTCAGAAGGACTCCCGTGTTGATGTTCTTGATCGACGCGAAGCCGCACTACAACTCACCTCTCCCCCACTCGCCCACCTTCGTCATCGTGTTCTTCAGCTGGTTCAGGATCATCTTGCCCCAGTGAACCATCTCGCCGTTTTGGAAGACAATGTCGTGGTACATCATGCTCTCGATGAGTTCCGGACGCAGCGGGTAACTACGCATTATCGTCCGACGTCAGTCGCACTCTCCACCGCCCTGGTGAACACTCATGTGGAGGATCGAGAAGTACTCAGGGACGTATCCGAAGGCATCCCACACGTACAGGAACCGCATGACGCTCGTCTTCCCGCCGACATAGTCTCCGAGGAGGAACTGCACGCCCGACCAGAAGGCGGACAAGGAGAAGGAGGAGTCCGTCACTTGGTCCGGCTCGTCCATCTCTGTGATCCCGTACCAGTGAACGGTTTGCTACTCGTGAGCGGCGCGGAGAAGGCGTACAGCCTTGTTGTACACGTCGAAGGCGTAGTAGAGGTTCATGAACATGTCGTACAACTGACGGTCGTTCAAGAGCATATACCCCTTCAGCAGGTACTCGTAGTAACTGTCGCTGTTCCGACCCATGCACGAACCCGTCTAGGTGAACACCGAGACACACAGACCCACCTCCGTCCACCTCTCCTCTCGAATGTTCAGGTGCTTCCCCAGCAGGTCGTAGGGGCTTCTCATCTCGAAGAGGCGGAGCATGCACCGTCTCGTCGTGTCGACGTACGTCATGTCGTCCACCAGCGCGGACAGTGCCGCAAACTCCAGGAGCGAGGAGCCAATTCCCGCCAGACTCGATACGGGCGTTTCCTACGCGTCATTTGAGTGTTGCAGCGAAAACTCCTTTGGGAACGCCGCTGTGGAGATTCACCGTTCCGTACGCGAGACCGTTCTTCTGGAAGGCGGCGAGAAGACGGTCGCCCATATCCACGGCAAGCGTCAGCAAGTGGTCCTGGTAGGAGAACGCTGTGCGTCAGGAGAAGAGCCATTTCGTACGGTTCTCGGGGTGATGGAGATTGTAGCTCTGAATAATGGTCGCGTTGTCTGTAATCATAATGTGAGCAGACAGCAGGCCGCCCAGCACGCGGATGGTTGTCTCGAAGACACTCACATTCACGTCAAGGTCGAAGTCCTCCAGGTTGCTGTTCGTCAGGAACCCCACTCACTCCCACTCAAGCAGTCGGATGGCGTCGACGAACAGGTCGTCCAGCTCCAGCACGTGAAGTGTGTCCAGCGTGTCGATCAGCGTCATGTACGGGATGTCGCACTGGGCGAAGGGAGCCTGACCGCAGCGAAGCGGGTCCAGCTGCGGAGCGGGGAAGGCGCGATGAAGATAGTTCTCGTAGCTAGGCGTGAGGCGAGGAGAGCGAGCACACCCGAAGAGAAACAGCGAGCGCACTTCTGAGGCGATTTGCTGCCGTTCGCTCTGCGAGTGAGACTGGAGCGCACATGCATACACTCGACAACTCCTCGTACGCCATGTCGAAACGGTACGAGTACGTCGGAGTGAAGGACTCGATGTTCTTGCGGGGAAGATGATCGCAGAGAAGGAACGAGCAAACGTAGATGTCCTGCGTGATGTACGAGACACGGAGCGTCGGTACTGCTTGATACGCGTAAATGAAGTTCTTCTCGTAAGGGGAGCGCTCGTCAAAACGCATGAAGTGCTCCAGCGAGAGCATATGACAGCAGACGTAATTCACCTTCACAGTGAGTCCAGAGAGACGTCCAAACGCGCATCAGGGACCGCTCCTTGCTGACAAGGGAAAAGGGCTTGTAGATCTCGGAGTGGTACACATGCCCGTAGATCATGCTTTCATCGTATGTTACATTGTTCCCGTAAGAGCCGAACAAGAAGCTTCTTTCGCGATCATAGGTGAAGAGCGTCTCTGTACCCATTGTACTATTCTTACTCACCGTAACATTGCACATAGGGTACAGATGAATCGTCTATGTGACACGATGAGTCCATTTCCTACGGAATCCGAGTGCTCGTCGTAAAACTCAATACTGATTCCCCGAATCGACTCCAG
>ENA-UEQW01001048-UEQW01001048.1-human-gut-metagenome-genome-assembly--contig:-NODE-1048-length-24200-cov-29.665464_pt1 | contig 24200 bp, 21 predicted proteins | sample MGYA00242947_ERZ507947 | MGnify/ENA primary metagenome ERZ507947 (study PRJEB26167, sample SAMN06115421) | human gut metagenome | host: Homo sapiens | place: China:Guizhou | collected 2015-03-17... | reverse complement strand
GGCCAGTTGACGTTCCCGGAGCTTTTGCGCATAGGCATCGGCGAGTTCCGGCGTCACTTCGTGAAGATATTGACAGCCTTTCGGAAGAGACTTCAGGAAATCTCTCCAGTCTGCTTCATAGGCGAGACGTTCGTTAACAGTTGCAGGAGTGGCACGATTCGGGTGTTTTGCGTAAACATTCCACGCTTCGGTAAGCAACAATACGTTTGCCGGCTTAATCAGATTGCGCGCGTGAGCAACATGTGCCGAAACGACTTCCATGCTGGTCGCTTTCAGAACCGGAAGCAGCTCTTTGACTTTCCGCTTCGCTTCTTCCTGATTCTTGGTTTTCAGGCTGATCGACTTGCGTTCACCGTTGATCTGATAACGATAATGATATGTCCCGTTCGGTTTCTGGTAGATGGTGCCGACTTCCTGCTTCATGACTTTCCTCGCCATTGCCCTCTTTCCTCATAACTATCCTCGTGAGCTAAAATAACACTGATTTCGAGGATTGAAAGGCAATAGTGGCACAAAACGGCACAAAATATTGCATTCTGAGGTTAGAATGGTACCGGAGACGGGACTTGAACCCGTATGGTTGAAACCGCTTGATTTTGAGTCAAGTGCGTCTGCCATTCCGCCACTCCGGCACGTTTTTTCTTAACATAGCTCCCGAACGGCCGGTTTTCAAGCCGGAATCAGTAAGTTCCTACATAAAAAGAACCGATTCCGCCGGGAGCGAAGCTGACCCAGGCGATCCGGCGGTTCGCGATGTCGAGAAAGAGGTCGCCGCGGCCGCCGATTTCCGGCGAGGCCTCCCCCGCCGCGGGGGTCCAGCCCGTTGCCCGCAGTTCCGTCGCGGTCGAACGGAGCAGTTCCTCCGGCTCACCGGAGGCCGCGCGGAAGGAGCCGTAGAGATTCCCGGAGCGGCCGAATTCGATCACCTGCACCGGCTCCGCGCCGAGCGGCAGCCGGGGCAGTCCGGCGGGCCAGTGCGGCGGTTTCGGGAGTTTTTCCGGCGTGACCACCCGGAATGCGGTCACCGGTTTGCCCGGGCCGGAGTCGATCAAAAGATACCGCTCCACCCGGCCGTCGCCGAGCGGATGGTTCACCCGGAGCGTTCCGCCGGAACGGGTCAGCTCCTCCGGTTTCAGCTGTCCGGCGAGGAGGCGCGCCAGCTCATCGAACGGGGTGAGAATTCGCGAAACGGTCATCTCGAGACGGAGACCGTTGAAGCGCAGCATTTCGCGGTGCTCCCCCCGCTGTTCCGCTCCCGGAAGCAGTTCGGAAATCTCCGCGACCGCTCCGTTCCCCGCGCCGTTGCGGTGGGGTCGGAGCGTGAACACCTCCGCCCGGAGAGCGGAGGTCAACAGCAGAAGGAGCAGGAGGCCCGCCGCGCGTCTCACCCGTCTACCGTCGTTTCAGACTCTCGACGAAGCGGCCGATCCGCTCGATCGCCTCGATGATGTCTTCGGCGCTGGAGGCGTAGCAGCAGCGGACGAATCCTTCGCCGCAGGCGCCGAACGCCGGTCCCGGCACCACCGCCACCCGTTCCGCCCGGAGCAGTTCCTCGGCGAATTCGGTCGAAGAGAGTCCAGTCGAAGCGATCGACGGGAAGGTGTAGAACGCCCCCTTCGGCATCAGGCAGTCGAGGCCGATCCGGTTGAATCCGGCCACCATCAGATTGCGCCGCTCGCGGTAGCTTTCGCGCATCTCGTTCATCGCCCGGCGGCCGTTACGGAGCGCTTCCAGAGCCGCCTCCTGCGCGGTGGTCGAGGCGCACATGATCGCGTACTGGTGGACCTTCATCATCGCGTCGATGATCTCGTGCGGGCCGCAGGCGTAGCCCACCCGCCAGCCGGTCATGGCGAACGCCTTGGAGAATCCGTGGAGGAAGATGGTCCGATCCCGCATTCCGGGCAGCGAGGCGATCGAGACGTGGGTCCCTTCGTAGGTGAGTTCGGAGTAGATCTCGTCGGTGATCACCACCAGGTCGTTTTCGATGGCGATTTCGGCGATCTTCTCGAGCCCTTCTTGCGACATCACCGCGCCGGTGGGGTTGCAGGGGAAGTTCAGCAGCAGCACCCGGCTGCGCGGAGTGATCTTCGAACGGAGCACCTCCGGGTCGAGCGCGAACCCGTCCTTGGCGTAGGTTTCCACCGGCACCGGGACGCCGTGCGCCATGCGCACTTCGGCCGGATAGGATACAAAGCACGGTTCGGTGTAGATCACCTCGTCGCCCGGATTGACCAGCGCGCGGATGGCGATGTCCAGCGCCTCGCTGACGCCGACGGTGACGATGCACTCGTTTTCGGGGCTGTACTGAACATGGTAGTCGGAGGCGACATAGTCGCAGATTTCCCGCCGCAGCGCGATCGTCCCCAGGTTGGAGGTGTAGCTGGTGTGCCCCTTCTCCAGCGAGAAGATGCCGCTTTCGCGGATGGTCCAGGGGGTGGTGAAATCGGGTTCGCCGACGCCGAGCGAGATGACGTCATCCATCGTGTTGACCAGATCGAAAAAGGCGCGGATTCCGCTCTTGGGCAGATCCTTGATATGGTCCGCAACCAGCGGTCTACGGACAGATTTTGAGTCGTTCATATTCTTCATCATTCTGCATGATCCTGCCGGATTCTTTGTATTTCTTCAGCAAAAAGCTCGTGGAGGTCGAGAGGACCCCTTCGATGGTGGAGAGTTTGGCGGAGACGAACGAGGCCACCTCCTGCAGGGAGTCGCCCTCCACCGTCAGCAGGAGGTCGAAACTCCCGGAGACCAGGTAGAGGTCGGTCACTTCCGGGAAGCGGGCAATGCGCCGCGCCACCTGGTCGAATCCGCCTTCGCGCCGCGGAGTCACCTTGACTTCGATCAGCGCCTTGACTTTGCTGTCGTCGAGTTCACTTTCGTTGAGAATCGCGGTGTAGCCGCGGATGATGCCGCATTTCTCCAGCTCGCGGATCTCCTGTTCCGCCTCCACGTCCGGGAGGCCCGCTCTCAGTGCGATTTCATGAATGCCCATACGGGCATTTTCCCTCAACAGGGCGAGAATCTTATGATTCATATCCTCTCCTTTCCCGCCGGACATCGCCGTGCGGATGTTATCCGTTGAATTTGCACATTCCCAGCACAATGAAGAGAACGCCGTTGTAGATGAAGCTGTCGAGCACATCGAAAACGCCGCCCATGCCCGGAATGATCGCGCCGGAATCCTTCACTCCGGCACTCCGTTTCAGCGCCGATTCGGTCAGGTCTCCGGCGAGGCTGCCGATGCCGAGCACCACGCCGGCGGTGATGTACCACCAGATCGAGGTGCCGAGATTCTGGAACGGCATCCGGCAGAAGGGGGCTTCCGCGTAGATCTTCCAGAAGATCAGGCTCACGCCGACCGAGAAGAGCAGTCCGCCGATGGTGCCCTCCCAGGATTTCTTCGGGCTGATCGAGGGGCAGATCTTGTGGTTGCCGTTCTTCATCCAGCGGCCGGAAAGCATGCCGAAGATGTAGCCGCCGGTATCCATCGCCTTGGTGACGAGGATCAGGAAGAGGAACTGGCGCGCGCCGACGTTCAGCGGCACCGGTCCGAACGGCACACTGCGGTTGAAATAGACGACTGTCACGGTGTACATCGAGAATCCGATCAGCACCAGCACCCCGAGCGAAACCGCCGCGCGGAGCATCAGCTCCTTCCGGCGCTCCCGGCCGAAGAGCAGGAGGAACCAGCCGCCGAACGCGGTGAAGACCAGCACGAGCAGCTCCAGTTTCAGCAGGAACTGCGCCGTTTCCAGCTGGCCGGAAATCAGCAGCGTGTTGGAGGCCAGGTAGCCGAGAAAGAGCAGTCCGCCGAGCAGGGCCGTGGTTTTCGGCAGCGTCGGCGCGCCGCATTTCTCCACCATCCGGCAGCACTCGAAGAGCACCGCGGCAATGGCGCCGGAGGCGACGAAGGTGTAGATCCACGGCCCGCCCGCCGGCCAGTAGACGACGGCGGCGAGCAGCGCCAGGAGCAGAGGAAAGCTGATTGCCCGATAGAGGAACACTTTTTAAAACCCTTTCATTCGATCCGTTATTTTTCCGTTACTTTTCCGTTATTTCCGGCCGCCGAAGCGTCGGTCGCGCTGCTGAAAGGCGGCGACGGCCGCTTTGAACTCCTCCTTGCCGAAGTCCGGCCAGAGGGTGTCGGTCACATAAAACTCCGCATAGGAGAGCTCCCAGAGCAGAAAGTTGCTCAGCCGGAGTTCGCCGCTGGTCCGGATCAGCAGATCCGGGTCCGGAATGTCCGGCGCGTAGAGGTAGCTGCGGAAACTCTCCTCGGTGATCTCCCGGCGCGGATGCTCCGCCAGTTCGGCGGTGATCCGGTTGACCGCGTCGACGATTTCGGCGCGGCCGCCGTAGTTGAGCGCCAGATTGAGCGTGCCCTTTGTGTTGTTCTTCGTCGCTTCGACGGCGGCGAGCAGTTTCCGGCGCGCTCCGGCGGGGAGCCCGGCGGTCCGCCCGATGGTGCGCAGCCGGACCTCGCGCTTCTGCAGCTCCGGCAAATTCCGGTCGATGAACTCCTCGAGCAGATTCATCAGCGCCGTGATCTCGGCGGGCGGGCGCTTCCAGTTTTCGGTGCTGAAGGCGTAGAGCGTCAGAAACTTCACGCCGCACTCGTTCGCCGCCTCCAGCACTTCGGAGACCTGTTTCGCCCCCTGGCGGTGACCGGCGGTACGGGGCAGACCGCGCTGCTCCGCCCAGCGGCCGTTGCCGTCCATGATGATGGCGACATGACGGATGTTGCTGTTCATCGTTCCTCTCCGCCGAACATCGCATCCTCGACCGCCGCGCAGACGGTGTGGTAGACCGGCAAATGAAGTTCCTGGATGCGATAGGTTTCCGAATCGGGTACCGCGATCACGGTATCGGCATATTTTTCGCAGGCGCCGTGGCGGTTCCCGGTCAGCAGAATGGTACGGATTCCCATCATCTTCGCCGCCATTTCCGCGTATTTGACGTTGACTGCGCCGCCGCCGGTGGAGATGCCGAGGAGGACGTCCCCGTTCCGCCCGAGCGCGTAGAGCTGCTGGGCGTAGACCAGATAGGGATCGACGTCGTTGCAGAATGCGCTGGTGAATCCCGGGTGCGACAGCAGCGAGACGGAACGGAGTCCGCGCTGGAGCTTCCCGGCCAGCTCCGACCCCTCCGCGCCGAACCGCTCCGTGAAGCGCTTCTGTTCGGCCGCCGGGAGTTCGCGGCGGAGCAGGAATCCCTTCAGGAACTCCCCGCAGATGTGGTCGGCGTCGGCCGCCGAACCGCCGTTGCCGCAGCAGAAGAGGGTGTTGCCCGCCCGGAAGGCGGCGAGGATCGTTTCGATGGTTTCGCGGATTGCGGGCGCCGTCGGCGCCAGTTCGGGGTGGCGCCGCAGAAGAGTTTCGATATGGATTTCGATCGATTGCATCATCCTGTTCCTCGCTGCGTAAAATGATTTCAGATAACATAGCAAACAAACCGGTTTTTTTCAATCCCGGCAGCGGTTTTTCCGGGGAATTCCGGAGGAGGGGGAGGCAAAACGGAAAAAAAGTTGTCCGCACCGGCGGATTTTCCGTGCAAATTTTCCTTTGGGCGTCTATAGTAACCCAGCCGGAAAGATGGAGTTTCACACTGTGAAATTCCCCGTGAAAACCCCGGCGGAATCTGGAGAAGGATCATGAGAGAGCTGAAAGGAAAAATCGCACTGGTAACCGGCGCGTCGCGCGGCCTCGGCCGGGGCGTGGCCACCGTGCTGGCGGAAAAGGGAGCGACCGTCGTCGTCAATTTCCGGAGCGGCGCCGAAGCGGCGGCCGAAACCGTCGCCGCCATCGAAAAGGCGGGCGGAACCGCCGTCGCCATGCAGGCCGACGTCTCGGAGTCCGGAGAGGTCGGGAAACTGTTCGACCGGATTGCCGAAACCTTCGGCCGGCTCGACATTCTGGTCAACAACGCCGGCACTTCGCGCGCGCAGGACATCTTTGAAATGAGCGAGGCGGACTGGGATTTCATCCTCAAGACCAACCTCAAGAGCGTATTCTTGTGCAGCAAGCGGGCGATGGAGATGATGCGCGAACAGAACTTCGGCCGGATCATCTCGATGACCAGCATGGTCGCCTACCGCGGCGCGGTGTTCGGCCACTGCCACTACGCGGCGACGAAGGGGGCGATTCTCTCCTTCACCCGCACGATCGCGCGGACCGGCGCGCCCTACCACATCACCGCCAACGCGATCGCGCCGGGAATCATCGAAACCGAACTGCTCTTTCAGACCCACGGCGAGGAGGGGGTGGCGAAGCTCGCCGCGACCGTTCCGCTCGGGCTGGGCAAGCCGCGCGACGTGGGTCTGGCGGCGGCCTTTCTCGCGGGCGAGGGGGGCGGTTACATCACCGGCGCGTGCATCGACGTCAACGGCGGGATGTACTTCCACTAGGCGCCGCGGGAAACGGTCCGCCCCGCCGCCCCTCTCCTACTCCAGCTGGAGCACCTTCCAGAGGGAGGGATCCTCTCCGGTCCCCATTCCCGGCGCGGCGGCCAGATACCCCTCCCGCAGTTTGCCGTCGTTGTCGTTGACGATCAGATTGAAGCGGAATCCGTTTCCGGCGATCTCCCGCGTCATGCCGAGCGCGGCGAAGGGCAGGAGCGCCTCGTAAAGGGTCCGGCGGCTCCCGTCGTCGCGCCGCGCGTTCACCCGGACGGCGGAGGAGGGATCGGCGAATCCTTCCGGGCGGCTCCAGCAGAACACCTCCGTCCCGCCGTCGTCGCGCCGCGCAAAACCGATGCTCCAGAACCCCTTCTGCCCCGGCAGCGCCAGGCCGAACTGCACGCTGTCGCCCCGCCAGATCGCCTCGCCGGAATTGGTCTGTACGGGAAGGTCGTCGGTGACCTCCGCTCTCAGGTGCAGAAACTCTCCGCGGCGTTCCAGAAAGATCCGGGCGGAGAGATCGGCCGGACCCTTCCAGTAGAAGGGTTCGTTCCCCGGAGCGCTCGGCACCAGCGCGTGGTACTGCCCGGCGTCCGCCAGCACGAACAGCGGCTCGCCCGCCGCCGGCTTCCGGATCAGCGAAAGCGGAACCCGCTCGACCACAGCACCGCCCAGCGAGAGCTCCAGCTGCAGCGTCGCCGGGTGCGAAAGCGGCGCGGTGAAGCTCTCCGCCGCCCGGAGATGGAGTGTCACTGCCCGGGTTTCTCCCGGCTGCAGCGGGACGACTTCACGTTCCGGCGTGACGGAGACCCCGTCCGGTGCCGCCGCGTTCAGCGTCAGGGAGAGCGGTTTCTCCGCCGGATTGAAGAGGGCTATGGGGCAGGTGCGTTCCCTGCCCGGCTCCAGAATGAGATGCACCGGCAGCTGTTCCGGCAGAAAGCCGCGCGCGAGGCGGATTTCCCCGTTTCCGCCCGGGGGCGTCTTCAGCGTGAAGGGGGTGGAGGAGACCGGGATGCACGCGTTCTCCCCCTGGAGTTCGACCGGCGTCTCCTTCCCGAAGAGATCCACCTTCACGGTTCCGGGGGGAAGGGTGGCGAAGAGGGTCCGCGGGCGTTCACGCTGATTATTCCAGAGCGCCAGCAGCGTCCCGCCGTCTGCGCGGCGGAACCGCAGGGCGCTGATCTCCTTGCCGGCGGGAATCCTGCCCGTGAATTCGGCGTTCCGGTAGGTGGCCGCGAGCATGTTGAAGGCAAGATAGGCCGGTTTCGGTTCGAACTCCGTCGTGAGCAGCCCGAAATGGCGCTCGTAATGGCCCGGGGCGTAGAGTTCGCCCTTCTCCCGCAGATTGTACCAGTTGTAGCCCACGGCGCCGAAGGCACGGGCGGTCAGAAGTTTCTTGAACAGGCTCGCCGCCTGCTCCCGTTCGCCGATCCGGACGGAGCTCTCCGCCGTCTCGTTGGAGTACCAGAGGCGGGGGGCATTTTCGCCGATCAGGCCGCTTCGCTCGAGCTGTTCCAGCTGCGCCAGATAGCCGGCGAGGGGGCCGTGACCGTGAAAGGCGAAGAGGTCGAAGTGTTTACCGCCATCCTCCTTGAGCTGTTTGATCCAGCCGTTGTTGGAGCGGGGATCGCCCCCCGCGTCGGTCTGGGTGCCCGCGATGCCCCCGTTCATGACCACCGCCTGCGGCGAGACGCGCCGGATGGCGTCGTATCCGGCCCGGAGCAGCTCCATGTACCGGGGGAAGTCGAAGTTGGCGAAGAGGATGAGGTCCGGTTCGTTCCAGAGTTCGAAATAGCGGATGCGCCCCCGGTAGTGTTCGGCGATCTTCGCGCAGAAGGCGGCGTAGAGCGCCGGATCGGCAAACCGGCCGACCCGGGCGAATTCCGGCGCGCGGTACTTCGGCGTGAAATCGCGGGGAATCGCCCAGTCCGGCGGGTTTCCGAGGATCGCCTCCACTTCGACTCCCTGAGCGGCGAGCAGAGCGACGAGCTGGTCGTAGAGGGTGAAATTCCACCGGTCCGGTTCCGGCTGGAAGCGGTTCCAGGAGATATCCAGCCGCATGATTCCGGCGCCGCAGAGGCCGGCGGCCAGAGCCTCCAGCTCCGCCTTTTCCCGGCCGAACCGCTCCATATGGCTGCAGACGCCGAGGAGGAATCCCGGGGCGCGTTTCGCGACCGGTCCCGCCGGGACCATGCGACCGAAGCGGTGTTCGCCGGAATACTCCTTTCCGGTGGCGCTGATCAGGCGGTAGTTGAGCTTCCACCACCCCGGGGCGGAGTAGTCGCCGGGAAGGACGATGCGCCCCGGAGTTTCCGGCGTGGCCCGGGCGGACACTCCGGCTTGCCGGAGGTTGCCGGCACCGTCCTCGATGCGCAGCACGCCGCCGAGCACGAGCTCGCCGGTGCCATCATTGCGGACGACGAGCGCGGGCGGTTCCTGCCGCTGCGGCAGCAGGAGATTGAATCGGTGCCCGGTCTCCAGCGAGAGGTTCACCGCCTCGCCGAAGCGCCGGAAAGAGAGGGAATCGAGCAGGATTCCGGCGCCGGGACGTGTCCGGGCGCTGCAGTCGACGGCGATGCCGTGAAAGCGGAGCGGCCAGTCGATTTTCCGGTTTCGATCGCCGCCCCAGACGGCGGCGGCGCCTTCGGCGACGCGGTAGTCCAGCTGCCGTTTCCCGGAGAAGGTGCCGGATGCTGTGTTGACGAACTGGAAAAGCTCCCCGCTGGAATCCCGCAACCGGAGAACGATCCGGCGCAGTTCGACTGGTTCCGGGAATTCGACCAAAAGGGAGAAGGTCGCCTGTTCAAATCGGCCGATTTCGGGGGAGGCGGGCGAGACGAGCCCCAGTTCCATCGCGGCCGGGGCGGGGGCGCCCCAGCGGACAGCGGTGCCGTTCCGGCGGGAGCCGGACAGCGGGGCCGGTTCGATTTTCACCTGATCCAGGCCGGGAATTTTCCGCCCTTCCAGTTGGAATTTTGCATCGCCGAACTGCAGAAGTTCAGCGGCGGAAAGCGCCGGGAGGAGGAAACTGAGAAAGAGTGGCAGAAGGAGCTTGTGCATATCGTTTTCTTTCGTTGATTCCGAATCGAATTTTGTGAGAGAACCTTACGGCAGTTTTTGCCCATCGACGACCAGAGCGCTGATTCCCGCCGCCTGAAGGTCGGAGATGGAGCGGCTTTCGGCGTGGCCGTCGAAGTAGGCGATGTTGGCCCGGTGGCTGTGGTGCAGGGAAATGGTGGCGTTCACTTTGACGCTGAGCGGCATGTAGTAGAATCCGTATCCGTGCTCCGGAGAACCGGGGCTGACGTACATGGTGTCGGCGAAATGAACCGCTTCGGAGGGTTTCTTCAGCTTCTGCGTCGCATAGAAAAGATTTCCGGTGGTCATGACCTGATTGATCAGACAGAAGTTGCCCCACCCCTTCTCATCTTCAAAGAGGCTCATATCCCAGGTGTCGTTGAAGCGCAATGAGCCGTAGGTGCGAAACGGGTCGCTGATTCCTTCGGTGGAGAGCGAGGGGCAGAAGAAACTCTTCGTCCCGTAATAGGTGGAGCTGGCCAGGTATTTGTAGTCGAACAGAAGGATGGACCACGGAACGGTCGAGCCGGCGTCGTCTTTGATATAGGTGACCACCAGTCCATTGTTGTCCATCGCGTACAACTGCATGGCCGCGGCGTTCTGACGGAGACGGTTGAGGCACTCGGTCGCCCGGGTTTTCTCCCGTGCCGCGGTCAGGGCGGGCAGCAGCATTGCCGCCAGAATGGCGATAATTGCGATCACAACCAGGAGTTCGATGAGAGTAAAATTCTTTTTCATAAAAAACCTCGCAGTCATTTGCATCTGGGTATAATTATACTATATTCTGAATGGAAAAACAAGATACAAAAAAATCAGATTGTTATCATTTTGGAGTTTTACAATGTACGAACAGGCGAACCGTCCATTCCCGGATTTTCCGGTCGACATTCCGCTGCCGCTCTACGTCTGCAGCGTGGGGAAGCGCGGCGGAGAGAGCGGTTCCGGCCGTGTTCCGCCGCTGCTCTCTCCGTTCATCGGCATGACCTTCTGCGTCCGCGGTTCGGGGGTGGCGTACCTCTTCGACCGCCCGTTCCGGATGCGGGAGAACGACGTGATCTTCTACTATCCGCACGAGGAGCACCGTTTTCTGGCGGATTCCGAAGAGAGCGTCATCGCCTGGGTCAATTTTGACGGACCGCTGGCGATGTCGGTGTTTTCCAGTTACCGGTTCCCCCGCTTTTTCCCGCTGGAGAAGGGGTTTCCGGAGGAGATCTATCGGGAGTTGCTCGGCTGTCTGCCGAAATCCGACCACGACTCGGTGCTCCACGCGTCGACCCAGCTTTTTCTGCTGTTCGAATATCTCGCCGGAGAGAAGAAAAAGAGCTTTCTCGAGTCGGGCGACGTCGTGGAGCGGGCCCTGCGGTACATCAAAGCCAATTTGTCAAATTCTGAACTGAATGTCAACACGCTCTGCGATGTTCTGCACCTCTCCCGCTCCACCTTCCGCAAACGCTTTGCGGAGGTGATGCACGTCACCCCCGGCGAATACATCCGGAATCAGCGGATCGCCCGGGCGAGGACGCTGCTGGCCGGAACCGACCTCTCCATCCAGGAGATCGGCCGGGAGTGCGGTTTTCAGGAGAAGACCTCGTTCAGCCGTTTTTTCAAGGCCTGCCCGAACAGCATGCCGCCGAGTGAATACCGGAGGGTTTACAACCGGACCGGCCTTGCTCCCGGGGAGCCGCCCTCACCGGAAGCCCCGCGCCGCAAAGACCCGGAGATTTCTGACAGAAAGAACAAAGAATGAAGTTCCATTTACAAGAAAGGGAGGAGAAATGCAGAGGAAGGAAGCGATGTTTTACCGGCGGGAGGAGGCGGGAATGCTCCGTTGCACCCTCTGCCCGCGCAACTGCCGGATTGCGCCGGGCGAATGCGGATACTGCGGCGTGCGGCGCAACTCCGATGGACGGCTTGAAGCGCTCACCTGGTGCCGCCCGGCGGCGGTGCAGATCGACCCGATCGAGAAGAAGCCGCTGGCGTTTTTCCTGCCCGGTTCGCGTACCTTTTCGCTCGGCACCTTCGGCTGCAACCTCGGGTGTGTCTTCTGCCAGAACGACGAGCTCTCGCGGGGGAGTTATCCGCCGGGGTTCCGTGAACGGGAGGTGGCGCCGGAGGAGATCGTCGAAGCGGCGCTCCGCCACGGCTGCCGTTCGGTGGCGTTCACCTACAACGAACCGACGGTTTTCTTCGAATACGCCCTCGAAATCGCCCGCCTGGCGAAGCAGGCGAATCTCGCGACAGTGCTGGTCAGCAACGGCTGGATCAACCCGGAGCCGATGCGCGAACTCTACCCTCTCATCGACGCCGCCAACATCGACATGAAGGGGTTCAGCGAGAACTTCTACCGGGAGCTCTGCGGCGGGAGTCTCGCGCCGGTGCTCCGGTCGATGGAGTACTTCGGCCGGGAGCTGGGGCGCCATCTGGAGATCACCAATCTGGTGATTCCGGGCCGGAACGATTCGCCGGAGATGATCGGCGCCTTTCTCGACTGGGTGGAGGAGACGCTCGGGCGGGAGCAGCCGATTCACTTCACCGCCTTCCACCCGGCCTGCCGGCTGTTCGACCCGCCGACGCCGCCGGCACGGTTGCGGGAGATCCGCGACCTGGCCCGCGGCCGGGGATTCACCCGGATCCGGCTCGGGAACATTCCGGACACCGAGGCGTAACCGGGTCAGCGCGAAACCTCGAGAGAACAGCGCCAGCTCCGGCTCTCTCCCGGAGCGACCGAAAAGCGGCGGAAGGGTTCGAGCGAGAAGAACTTCTTCGGATGCTTCCAGAACACCGCCCGGTCCATGGCGGGAGTGCACTGGAGCGTGACGCTGTTGCAGAGCGGCGAAAAGTTTCCGGCGGCGATACTGGTGCCGGAGCGGGTGGATTCCGTACTTTCCCCTGCGGCGGCAATGCTCTCCCGTGCCTTGCCCGGCAGCTGGAACCAGCTTTCGTTGAACCCCGGTGCGATGTCGAAGAAGGGGTGGGCGTAGAGTTCGGTGTCAATCCGGCGGCGGCCGGTGTTGGCGAGGGTGAACTCATATTCGGCGGGGCTGTCGCCCGGCCGCAGGGTCAGCGTCACGGTCAACTCGTAGGAGTATCTGGCGTGATCGCCGGAATTCTGTTGGCAGACGATGCGGGTGGTTCCGCCGGAGCTCTCCACCGAGGTCTGCCATGGGAAGAGTTCGACCGGACGGGTTTCAAACCGCCCCGCGCCGTGCTCCCGGACGACGCCGACGCCGATCTGAATCCGGGTGGAGTGGCCCGGGAGCTCCCCCGGGTCGAGTTCGAGAGTGGGGTAGAATTCGAACGGGCAGCCGTACGCCGGCAGCCGCCAGTGGGTGGAACGGGCCCGGAGGATGCTCGTTTCCGCACCCTGGGGAACCAGGCTCCGGATCCAGCCGCCGAGCAGGAAACGGCAACCGGTCGAACGCACGTCGCGCGGCTGCGAAGCGTCGACCACCTCGACCCGGAATGTGCCGGTGTCGAACCACTGCGACACCGGCGGCGGCGGATCCGGCGGCGTGCTCCGGCAGCCGGAGAACAGCAGAATTCCGAGGAGTCCAAAAAAATTCAACCATATCATTACAAACTGGTTGCCGGTTTGTCTTCTCCGATCCGTCATTTCTCCGTCACTTTTCCGTTATTTAATTTTTTTTTAACATAGCAGGCGGGCGGCAGATTGCAATCCGATACCGGCGGAAAATCGGAGAAATCTCTCCCGCGTTGCTCACTGGATCAGAAATACGCCGAGGCCGCCCGTCGGAATCGCGGCGGAGAAGGTCTGTTGTGCTTGTCCGAGCGCCTTCCCGCTCATGAGGTCGGTGACCTGGAACGTTTTTCCGCGCGGCAGCTTTGCTTCCGCGATTGGAATCGTGATGCGGAACGTTTCGTCGGATTTCCCGTTGTTCGGCACCACCAGCACCGCTTTGCCGTTGCGGAATCGCGCGTAGGCCTGCAGCATTCCGTTCCGGTCGGTCGAAACCTTGCAGATATTCGAGTTGCGGTGGTCGTCGGGGAAGTATTCGAAAATTTCCGGATGCTGCCGCCGGATCCGGATCATTTTTTTCACCTGTTCGAAGAAGTCGCGGTTTTGCTCCTTCGCCTGCCAGTCGATCAAATTGTAGTAGAGTCTCCAGCTTTTCGGAATCGGGTGCTTGTCGCGTTTGTAGAAGTAGTCGACGAAAAACTTCGATGGATTGTTCCACTCTTCGCCGAGATACCAGAGCGGCAGGAATGGTGCGAAGATCGCCTGATAGCCGATTGCGATCGGGCTGCCCTTGACGATATAGTTTTTCGAATCGTGACAGGAGAGCATCAATGTGTAGAACCGTTCCCGGCCCGGCTCGCGATCGTAGTCGTCGCGCATGCGCAGCTCTTCGCCACTGCGGATCATATCCACGATATTCTTTTTCAGGTAAAGATCGGAAACCCAGCGTACCTGCTGAGAACCTTTTTCATTTTTATAACAGAAGGAGACCTGGTCGAAGTCGAAGACATTTTTCCGGCTGCTGGCGTGTTCGGAGATGAAGAGAATTTTCCGGCCGGCTTTGCGCATCCGTTCCTTCACCTCCCGGAACGGGCCATAGCCGCAGTAGAAGGGGGCGCAGTCACAGCGGAAGCCGTCGGCGCCGGTCTTTTGCAGCCACTCCTCGATCTGATCGGCATACCATTCGTTGAGCTCCTTGTTTTTCCAGTTGAAGAGATATCCCGCATAGGGGGCGTAATATTCGCCGAACCACTCCGGTTTTTCCTTGAGGATCGGCGCTCCTCCCTCGTGTTTGGTCACCCCCCAGTTGATGATGTCGAAGAAGACCCGGATGTTGCGTTTATGCGCTTCGTCGACGAAGGTTTTCAGCGCCTGCCACTGTTTCTGGCGGTCGGTTTCGCCGACCAGTCGCGGACTTATCGTGTGGATGCCGAAATTTCCGTACCCGTTGCCGCCGTTGAGCGGAGGCGAAACCCAGATTCCGTTGACGCCGGTTTCCGCGAGGTGGTTCAGAACCGGGATGAGGTCTTGAATGGTTCCGTTTTGAATGGCGGAATCCACTCGGAACTCCACCAGAATCAGGCTTTTGACCCATTCCGGCGTTTCGGAGGTGCCGTCGGCACGCCGTTCCATTCGAACTTCTGAATCCGGTTTGTACTTTGGCAGAAGAGAGGAGTTGTCGATTGTTTCCCCATGCAGGATCATGCCGATGGGGAGAAGCCAGAGGAGAGAGGCGGCTTTCTTCATCATTTGTTTCCTTGTTCCTTTTTTCAATATTGCCATGCGGACCATGGCGTGCCCGGATTATTCCAACCGCCTTTGAGCGGGCCGTTGTAAAGTTCGACGTGGGAAGCGCCGCGCACGGTGTCGACATGGCCGTCGAAGCGGAGCAGGTTGCAACCGCGGTCATGCCAGGGGAATGCGAAACAGTCCTGCCCTAAACTCTCATACATGAGCGCCGCGGGACAGAGAGTTCCCGGCTGATCTGTCGCCGCATCTCCGAGCATGATGTAAACGGCGGGGCGTTTCACCTGGGTGTTTTTGATCCATCTCACTCGCGAGCTGCCGTCAGAGGCGCGACAGTTGTTCATCCCGTAGCCGCCGAATTGCCAGGCGTTGTTATTGGAGGGGAGGATCTTTCTTTTCTGAAAATAAAAAGATGACCAGTTGGTTTCAAATTTTTCTGAGGTGGGGCAGATGAGCAGATTCATGGTAATCCGGCCGGAGTGGACGAGGAAGCTGTTCCAGAGCCAGAAAAGCTGCCCGTTGTAGGCGTAGGTGGCGCTTTCGGCAAATTTGGCCGGCAGGACATAGCCGTTGAACTCATTCTGGTAAAAACTGAGCGCCATTCCAATCTGCTTCTGGTTGTTGATGCACTGGATCGAACGGGCTTTCTCCCGCGCCTTGTTCAATGCGGGCAGCAGCATGGCGGCCAGAATCGCAATGATAGCAATCACAATGAGCAATTCAATCAACGTAAATTTTCTGCCGCATCTCTGCATGGTGAAACTCCTTATTTATGCAATGATACATTGATCGGGCACCCGGATCAGCCGGGCCTCCACGGTGACACTGGGGAGGGGACCGCTTTCGTGATTCAATTTCCTCTGGAGCAGATCGATGGCGGTCCGGATTTCGGTGCGGCGGTCCGCCTGGACGAAATAGCCCGGCCAGGCGGGATCGGTACCGGGCAGCGTATGGAAAATCCAGAGAATGTTCCGCGCGGCGGCTTCTCCATAGAGGTCGACCGTAATTCTCTGCAACATCGACAGCTCCCGGGGATGGAGCAGGATCCAGTCCGGCCGGTGGCGGGTGAACTCCTTGCGAATTGCAGCTTCATATTGTCCGTCCAGTGGTACATACTCTTCGGAACCGTGGATGATCGTCAGTCCGGGGTGTTCATGGTAGGCGCGGAGAAAATCACTTCGTCCATTTCGCGGCGTCGCGGTCCAGACGCGGATTCCCCGGTCACGCCCGGTCAGTTCGAAGAGTTTTTTCAGAACCCGGTTGCAGGCAGGGGTGACGTTGGTGACATGCTCGGTGAAGAACCCCATATTGACGGTGGGAAGCATCGCGTCGGCGGTCCGGGGAATGAATTCGGAGGAGCCGAAGGAGATGAGACCATCCAGATAGTTGTGAGAGAGGATCTCCCGGGCGGCCTCCGGAGTATCCATCTGGCCGGTGACGAGCCGGATGTTCCAGCCGGTCTCCCGGAACTCGGCAAAGAAGCACTCCAGTTCATTCTGCAGCTCCTGCGAGTAGAAGAAGAGGTTGCCGTTGTGCATCAGCAGCCCGACCAGCGGACCCTCCCAGTTGGCGTTCAGCCGGCATTTGGGATTGGTGAAGGTGCCGCTGCCGCGCCGGGTGATCAGAAACCCTTCGGCGGTCAGTTTCTCCAGCGCGATGCGCACGGTCGAGCGGGCGATGCCGAACTCCTGCGCCAGTTCGTTGGAGGAGGGGATCCGCACCGACTGGCCGCCGGAGCGGTAGAGGATCGACATGACCCGGTACCAGATCTTCTGCACTTCCGAGATGGTCTGCTGTGACTGCGTTCTCATTGCATCCTTCCTGCCCATTTTTCCAACAGGTCGGCATTTTATTTTCGCCAACCATCGGCCAACTTGTAGAAATTATACCATATTTCACAGTAAAAGTCAAGAGTGGAGAGAAAAAAAACGGTATTTTTCCGACGGAAGATAAGCCGTCATTTTTCCGTCATTTTGCCGGAAAAAACGGAAAAAACCGTTATTTCTGTAGAAAAAGGGCAGGAAGAATTTTTTTGTGTTGGATATCTGCCTTTGCGATAGAGTTTATGGCTGTGCCTTGACCTTAAAAGAGAGAATATATTTCTTCCCGGCCTCCACGTTCATTTGAAATCCCAAATTATTGTCATGATTAATCAGAACCGCCGGGGAGTTGTTTTCTCCGGCTGTCGGTAGATATTGTGCTTTATTGGAAAGCCAGAATCCGCGAGGAATGCTCCGCTCTCCATGTGAATAGACGGCCTTGAAGTTTCCGTTGGGGTAAAGGTTGTGATCCAGCTCAATTTGATTGAGCAGAAGCCAGGCGCGATTTTCCGGTGCTGCAGCCCATTCCCCATAAGCGTGAATGCTGATGCTTCCGGATTGTTTCGGCGTAAAGGCCAGGGTATAGAGCTGCCACTGCGTGGCGGAAAGTTTTTTTCCGGAAGTTGCGGTAAGAGTGAATTTTTTTTCTTCCGAATCCTTGATCCAGCTCCAGGTGGAGGCTTTCATAGAAGAGATATCTTTTTCCGGACTCAGGATAATCCGACTCTTTCTTCCGTCGATGTTGACCCGGAAAATCGAATCTGCAGCCTCAATGGAAAAAATGGCGGCAAGGGTAAATAGCACGAGCAGCATCTGTTTCATAAGCAATACTTCCTTTCTGAAATGTTTTATGGAAAATTATTCTGCAAATTGCGGGTTGGTATTGTTCCAGAACCGGTATGCCGATGCATAAGGCGGCACGCGGGCGCGTCGTTCCACGTGGCCGTCAAACATCAGCGCATTCAGGAATCCGGAGTGGCGGAAAACGGGAGCATACGTTGCGGTATAGGGTTCGGCGATCAGCCGCTGTCCGTCAATGGCCCACATGACACGTGACGGCTGGCGAATTTTGCTCAATTTGTACAAAGATGTCGTGGCAGCTGCGCTGGCCGAGGAAACAGAGGGACACATGTACATATTCAGAGAATAATGATAGGAGGACCCATCGAAAATCAGGCAACCGGGAAAGTCGAAGCCGGCAGAGGAGAAATGGAAAACCTTTCTTTCCGACGGGCAGGAAAATATTTTTACGGCAAAACGGCGGTACTCCGGCTTCGGCGGATCGAAACAGGCATAGCCTTGAAAATAGTTGAGTTCATCCAGCGTACTTCCATATGGCTTAAGCTGATGAGAAAACAGAACCTGTTCGTTGAAGTCGTCCGCGTATCTGAGGAAGCTTAGGTGAAGTTGTTTCATGTTGTTCTGGCAGGCGGTGCTTGCCGCGCTCTCGCGGGCCCTGTTCAACGCGGGCAGAAGCAGAGCCGCCAGAATGGCGATGATCGCAATTACAATAAGCAGTTCTATCAGAGAAAAATATTTTCGATTACAGTCCAACGCCTGGCCGAATTTTCTGGCTGGATAGAGTAATGGGAAAATCATTTTTTCTCCTCCTTCTGAGTTTGGCGAATCTGGTTATCCCGGATGTCGCATTCGGTTACGGAGTATCCGAGCGCAATGGGCGTGAGTTTTTGAAATCCAAGAGTCGCCGCCCGCGGGAAAACGTTAGTTGTTCCGATGTTGACCAGGAGATTTCCTTTGACGGAAACATTTCTTACTCCGAAGAGCTGTATTGCCCCAAAAGGCGAGTTGGAAATTACATTTTCTTCAATTCTTATGTTTCGGCTGCCGTTTTTGCTGACACCAATCTGCCTTTTTTCCGGTCGCCCGATGGTTGCGATTGCAGCAAATGACACATTTGCCGGATAGTTAGCGGTGCGGTCAATCACATTGTTGCGGATCGTGAGATTTTCCACATGGCCCGCCTCTCTCCAGTAGGCATATTCTCCTCCGAAAACGATGGCGGATCCTTTGATCCGTTCAAATCTGTTGCTTTCAATGATACCGTTGGAGCACATCATACGCAGGCCATATGCTCGCTGATCGTGAAAATAACATTTCTTTACAGAAAAACTCAATCCGTTCATCTCGCGAAAGTCCAGAATGGTTCCGGGAGCAATTTCCGGTAACGGATCCTGAACGGTAATTTCATACAACTCCCGGCAAGGGGGAATGCTCATGGTTCGCGGGAAAAGCTTTTTCGTTTCTTCCGGAGCTTTCTGATTCAGCCAGCGGATTTCGGCAATTGGAAGTTCTGCGAAGATTGTAAAGTTTCCCGGCTTCATCAAACGCATAGTCATTCCGGGTTTCAGGAGGAATCTGTAGTCTTCCGGAGCAATGATGCGAATGGTTCTCTCATTAACACGCAGATAGGCCGGCAGTGCCGTGCCGTGAATATTCATCGAATCATCCCCCAGAAAACCAAACTCACAATTTTCCAATTCAATGCGGGCCGGACTGTTTTCATAGTTAATCCCGTCTGCGCCGGCAGAGAGCAGTCGCGGCTCGGTTGCTCCGGCCGGAAGCGTTTTGCCTGGCAGGATTCGGACATTCTTGTAACGATGTACTCCGGTATTGGACCGGGCGACGAAAACCAGAGTTGATGCCGCATGCACGGTTACGGAATCCACGGTCAGATTGTGGCATAAACGAATCCAGAAACAGGGATATTTGCCGAACCGGAGAGCAACGAAATCCCCCGGTTCGATCCCATCAGGATACTCATGAGTCCAGAGATTGAATTCATTTGGAGTACCCAATGGAATCAGCCGGCTGTTGAAATGCTCGTTTACTCCCTCCTTAAACCGTCTGGTTTGTGAAGAAAAGGGATACATGGACAAACCTGTCTGCCGCGAGGGAACCGGGTATCCCTGATGAAGCCGGATTCGAGTTAATTTATTTTTCCGATCAACTGCGAGAACGGTTCCCTGTGTATGCGGAAGAGGATCATAATCGATTTTAAAATTCCGGAGAGTCAGATTTTCGCAGCGTTCAATGCGCATGGCCGGAGAATAGTTGGTCATCAGCAGGGTGGAACCGTTACCGTCCAGAGTGAAGTTTTTTAGATTTCGCAACTTCAGCTGATCGTTGAGCCGATAAACGTTTTGAGGGATCGACAGGATTTCTTTCTTCTGTGCGCCAGCCTCATCAATCATCTGCTGAAGAGAGATTCCATTTGCGGAAAAAGTCAGTACTGAAATTGCGAATAGAAAAAATCTCATTCTTTCTCTTCTCCTTTGGTAGTTGTAACAGAAGTTTTTTTCAGGTGTCAAAGGGATCTCAAATTGAAATGCTTGATTCAAATTCCGTTAAATGAAAGAGCCTTTCGGTTTTATTAACAGTATGATTATTGAAAAGCAGTCTTGTTTTTACGAAGATAGATAAAAACAAAAAATTCAATCAGCGTAAATTTTCAGGAGTAGATGCTATTGGAGCTGTTGAACTCGGAACTGCTCTCCGGGGGGATCTGCATGGTGTGCCTCCTGTTGAAATGGATTGTTCTGAAACTGGTTTGGGGATATGAAACGTTTTTCTGTCGCTTTCCGGGGAATCTATCTTGCTCTGATTTCGGTGGGGAACAGGTGACGGAGCCCGTCGGAACCGTTTCCGCCGGTGACGATCTCAACCGCCGCCTCCCCCATCGTTTCAAACGGCTGAACGACACTCCCGACCGGGTAGTAGAGCTGCCGGGCAAGCGTGTCGCCGAAGCCGAAGACCCGGCACTTCTCCGGCACCCGGATTCCCAGATGCTGCGCCGTAATCAGCACCTGCGCCGCCCGGTTGTCGTCGAAACAGATGAACGCGGTCGGCCGTTCCTCCTCCGGCAGGCCGAACCACCGTTCGAGGTCCGCGAAGTGTTCCCGCGGGTCGTGGTGCGGGGAGACCAGCTGCGGATCGAGTTCCAGCCCGCAGTCGCGCATCCCCTCCTTCACCCCCTCCAGACGTTCGACGCTGTAACGGATGTCGTCGCCCGGCTTGATTACGGCAATCCGGCGGTGCCCCTCCTTCACCAGCAGATGGACAATCTGACGCATCGCAGTACGGTCGTCGGAATAGACCACGGGGAAATCATCGCGGCAGCTCTCCTCGATGTAGCAGAGACGGATCTGCCGGGCGCGGCAGAATTCGCCGATCTCCTGCTGCAGTTGCGGCGAAAAGGCGAAACAGACCGCGTAACGGATGTCGTATTTCGCCAGCTCCTGCTGCACCAGCTCCGGTTCGGAGAGATTGCAGACCCGGACGTTGCAGCCGCGCTGCGCCGCCGCATTCAGAAGCCCCAGCAGAATTTCGTTCGCCGCGACGCCCCGGACCGCACTGTGGCTGAATTCCAGCAGGAGCGCGATGGTTTTGGGCGCTCCGGTGCGGATTTCGGCGGCGGCCTCGTTCCGGCAGTAGCCGGACTCCCGGACCGCCCGCAGAATCTTTTCGCGCGTCTCCGGGCGGAGCGTGCGGGCGTGGGGGTGGCGGTTCAGCACCTGCGAAACCGCCGCGGTGCTCACGCCCGCCATCTTCGCAATGTCCGCCAGCGTTACGCGCATGGGAGCGTCTCCTTCTGTTTCCGGCGGTTCGGCAGATAGGCGCCGATGCCGAGCAGAGCGTCCTGCAGATCCCCGACCGGCAGCTGCCGTGGCGTGACCTGCCGTGCGGCGGAGAGCGCCGCGGCCATCCCGGCCGCCTGCCCGGTGATGAAACAGCCCGCCTGTACCCGGAGCGAACCGTGCATGTAGCGGTCGGTGCTGACACAGCGCCCGGCGGTGAGGACATTTTCCAGATGTTTCGGCAGCAGAACCCGGTAGGGGATGCCGTAGCTCTCCCCCGGATTCCGGTACTGGTAGCGGTCGAAGAGCCGGGTGCCGGAGTCGGTCTTACCGTCCGCCGGCGGACGGGTGCCATGCAGGTCGATCGGATAACCGTACCGGCCGATTTCGTCGTCGAACACCGCCTGCCGGACGAAGTCCTCCACGTGGAGCAGATACTCCCCGAGAATGCGCCGGGACTCCCGGATTCCGAGGGTCTGCGCAGTCCAGAGCATGTGGGCGTTTTCGCATCCGGGGACATAGTTCCGGTAGTAGCGTTCATATTCGAGTGCGAGTTTGCGCCCCTGGATCATGCCGCGGGTGACGGTCCGTTCGTCGCCCGCGTCGATGCCGTAGACGTGGCCGACGTTGCCCCAGCCGGAGTCGGCCACGGTGTGGAGGATTCCGGGCAGACCGGGGTCGGGCACGGAGAAGACGCCGTCGCGGAACGCCTGGTCCAGCGCCGCTCCGTCCTTCCAGATCTCCTTGCGGTTCCAGTCGATGCCGGACCAGAGCGAGCAGAGGGTCGCCGCCTGTGCGAGATTCTCCTCGTCGCCGAATTCGAACGGCGCGCCCGCCATCGCGGCGAGGTCGCCGTCGCCGGTGGCGTCGATGAAGATGGCAGCTTCGACGGCGAAGAGACCGCTCTTGGCGGCGCAGACGGCGTGGGTGACCCGGCCCCCCTCTTTGCGGAGGTCGATCAGCGAAGTGTGGAAGGTGAAGTCCACGCCGGAGTCGCTCACGATCGCGTCGTAGACCCGCTTCATCGCTTCGGGATTGTAGATGAATCCGCCGATTTCGGGTGGGAATTGGTCATATTTCATCTCCGGCCCGGCGCCGCCGTCGCGGAAGAGCCGGTCGTAGATTTCGCGGCCGATTCCGCCGCAGAGAAAATGGATTCCGTCAGTCGGCCGGCAGATGAAGGGGATGCCGGCCGAAGTGCCCATGCCGCCGAATGCGCCGAGCGACTCGGCGAGGAAAACGCTCGCTCCGGCCCGGGCGGCGGTGACTGCGGCCGCCACTCCCGCCGGACCGCCGCCGGCGACGAACACATCCACACTCTTTCGAACCGGGAGGTCCCGGGTGTATTCCAGTTTTTTGGCTGCTATCATGAAAAAACTCCGGATTTTTTAGAACAGTAAATCGATTTACTAATTTTTACAATACAATTCTTTTTTGAGAAATCAAGGCAGGAAAGTGTTTTTTTGAAGAAAAAGAAAAACTCCCCGGAAATGCTGAAGACGTTCCGGGGAGGGGGACTGGCTATTCTGCGAGTTCCGCCAGCGTGATCGAAGCGAGCTGGTCGGATTCGGGGGAGTTTTCCATAAAGAGCAGCCGCCGGCCGGTCGAATCCAGCTGCGGGTGCGGATGGCGATGCTGACCGGAGGGAACGGAATGCACCGTCTTGACGATCTCCTTGGTTCTGGCGCGGGTATCGAGGCGGATGATGTCCATCTGGTGCTCCGTGCGGCGGCGGGAGTGGCCCCACCACATGGTGTCGGCGGCCAGAACGGTGCCGTCCGGGTTGCAGGAGACGTGCCAGTAGTCGTCGCAGTCGAGTTCCCGGCAGTTGGCTCCATCCTGATCGAGCAGGAGAATGGCCGAACGGATGCGGCTGTCTGGATAGCGGACCGCGCAGATCAGGTTTCCGCGGGAGGCCGCCATCTCGTGGCCGATGCACTCGAGCAGTTCGCCGCTGTCGAGATCGCACAGATGCCGGTGCAGACACTCCCGCCGCCCGCTCGGCCAGTGGATCCGGTTGAGGCGGTCGAAGATGGTCCGGGTAGGGCCTTCGTGGGCGTACATGATGTACTCCGGATCGGCGAGGAATTGGAAATGGCTCACCAGGAAACTGCCGAAGTCGTGCCGCCGGATCAGGCGGAAATCGGGCAGTTCGAACACCAGCATTTCGCCTCGGGCCGGGGCGGTTCTCGGGGGATGGAGGAAGAGGAGGGAGTAGAATTTCCCGTCGGGAGAGATGGTGCCGGTGCCGCCGATCCAGCCGTCGCGCTCCTGTTCCTCCTGCCAGAGAAGCTGTTTTTCTCCGGAAAGGAGGCTGATGCCGTAGAGGTCCGGACCGCATGGGACGAGCAGCTGGTTTTTCTCATGCCAGAATGTGGAACCGATGAGCGTATCGACAAGGAACTCGGGTTTGATTTTTTCCCAGCCGGAGAGCTCGATTTGCTGCTCGATGCGCTGAAGCGCCGGATTGTAGACGCCGAGCTGCGGACGGCTGAAGTCCGGAGCTGTGGTGAAGAAGAGGAAACGTTCTTCCCCCGCCAGCCACGGCGGATTGGTATAGTAGGGCAGAAACGTGTGCCGCCCGGGAACCGCGAGACGCTGCTCACGCCAATGTTGCTGAATGATCTGCATTCTTGTTTTGCCTTATGTTGACCGCGGCAAAGCCGGGGATTTGGTGCGGTTGAAAAACAGCGCATACTACAATACCGTAACTGACACGGAAGTCAAGAGACAGGGGGGAATTTTTTGCAAAAACAGAGCGGAAATCTGAACGCGGCCAGCGCGGCGGGGGAGTTCCCCTCGCACCCCGGCTTTCTCACGGGCCCAAGCGCGGTAAGCGCCGCGAGCAGAATTTCCACAGCACCCCAGCTTTCTCACGGGCCCAAGCGCGGTCAGTATCCCCCCGCACCCCGGCCTTCTCGCGGGCCCAAGCGCGGCCTGTATTCCCCCCCGCACCCCGGCTTTCTCACGGGCCCAAGCGCGGTAAGCGCCGCGAGCAGAATTTCCACAGCACCCCGGCTTTCTCACGGGCCCAAGCGCGGTAAGCGCCGCGAGCAGAATTTCCACAGCACCCCGGCTTTCTCACG
>ENA-UEQW01001046-UEQW01001046.1-human-gut-metagenome-genome-assembly--contig:-NODE-1046-length-24240-cov-5.891197_pt1 | contig 24240 bp, 21 predicted proteins | sample MGYA00242947_ERZ507947 | MGnify/ENA primary metagenome ERZ507947 (study PRJEB26167, sample SAMN06115421) | human gut metagenome | host: Homo sapiens | place: China:Guizhou | collected 2015-03-17... | reverse complement strand
TGCTCTCCTCAAAGTTAAGCGTCCAGCCATAGGGCTCACCGGAGGTCTGGAGCTCATTCTTAAAGCTTCCCAATTCTCTTGATATTCCCAATTATAAGCAACTCACCTGTTGGGAAATTTGAAAATCTTTACCCACGTACGTTTACTTTTACTTAATGAATCATAAGAAAGTTCTATATCTGAAAAATGACGATATTTTATATAAACTACATTCATTAAAATTGCGATTAAAATTGAAACTATAAAAGATATAGGCTGTCCATATTCATTCATAAAAGCGATAATCTCTCGATCCATGTGATAATGGTTACCCACAATCCCTATTCCCCAATACAATACAAGAAAAAGAAGCCACATGTAGGCACTTAAAAAAAATCGCGCACTAAATTTAACGCTCTCATCTTTTCGTATAGAATAGGCGAAACGATATACAAGCAACAAAAAGTAATCCAAAAATCTCATAATCACATATATTCTATTTCCATATTATTTGATCATCCAAACCTGGAGTAAATCCATTTTCCCCCATCGTCGTATAATATTTCGCATTCCACTATAAAATATTTTACTCCCCGTATATACTGCTCTAACTCCCCCAAAATACGCTTGCGATTCCTGCTGCCCTACAAACACAATTTGTCATTTAATCATCTGTTTTAGGCAAATTTACAAAATTATACGATAACGCGGTTATTTTATTAGGTAGTTATATACGATTTTGTCGTGAGCTGTTAACTCCTGCATGCAAGAAGGAATATTTACCATTCGTAATCCAATGGATAAGGGATTCATTTCTAAGACAAGCACCCATTCATTTCGCCACGGAAACGTGTCAGGGACGTTCACGAACGTCTTTGTAACGTCTTTGATGCGTCTTTGATTCGTCTTTAATCCCTAAGAACATCGAATATGCCACGGAAGACAAACGTGTATTTCCTAGGAAAAGTTTACTTCGTTTTTCATTGTAAAGTGGTATATAAGTACCTAAAATTCTTCCCTATGTCTGTTTATTTTACTTGATAAGTTATAAGAGATTACCCCCCAAAGCATCCCGTTTGGGTTCAATTATTATCTGTTCTTTATAAGAGAAGTAATGATAATCCTACCGAGAACAAGGTGAGAAGCTACCCCTTTTTCGAAGATCATTCGAAGCTTAACCAGTGCTTAACCAGTGCGGAGTGTATGAGCAACGGATAAGCAACGAATGTGCAACGAATAAGAGGTAGCTTCTCGATTACTTTACGGTAGGATTACACATGGTTTTCCTTAGATTTACTTCTAGGAGACGGTTTGATTACACGTTAACCAGGGGAAAATCCCATCATAACCCCATTTCCAAAACAATCTTATATGTTTCTCCCGGCTTGAAATTGGGTTCGTAGATCAACATAAAATCCTCGTTAATCAAAATGTCGCCTGAGCATTTTGACACCAAACGAGGACTTTTTAAGCGTTCCGGGAAGAAATAACTAAAAGGCAAATTTCCAACATGTTCTTGCTTAAATTGCTCTCCTTTCAGGTGATTCATATTGAAATTCTTCCGTGTTTTAATTTTAATAATACATTTCTCCCCTTTAACTTTAAAGTCTACCTTATACTCCTCCTCGGGCATTTCTTGCAAACGAATATCAGCTTTAGGATCACCATAGTAAGCCAACACATCTCTATCATACAGGAAACCGACCTGATCTTTAGTCGGATTTTCTATACCTAATTGATTTTGAATCGCGGCAACAGCTTTTTTCATCTCTCCCTGAAATTGGGCATCAGATTGAGAGTAAGGAAAATTTAACTGGTTAAAATTAGAATTCCAACGATTCATTTGGAATAACATATCTTGCTCATTCAAGAATACGGCTTCAGCTAAAGTGTACCGTCCCGGATTGAACAACCAATATTTCAATGTTCCCCATCCGGCTCGACCATACCAAGAAGTTACTACATACCCGACCATTGCAGCCGCATTTCCACTTCCCAAACAAGCAATTGCCATCGAATTAGGATTTTTCCTGACATTTCCAAGCAAACAGTTTCCCGCCCCCAGAAATACTCGTCGCTTTCCACTTTCAACCAAATATTCCTTACCTTCAGGAAAAGCCGCGTATAAGAAACCGTTCTTTGACTTAATATTCCCGTGTGAAAACGGCATCTCTAAATTCCGTTCCGTGGCATGCCCGGAAGTAACTACAAAATCCGGATCATATTCCTTGTAAAAATCATAGAATTTTTGCAGGCTTTCATCAGGAGAAATCGTGTAAGTAATAACGGAATCTTTGATGCTTCGCTTTTCCCCACAAAGTCCATCCTGATGATCATCTATCCATGCAAAACGATCGAACCACTTGGCTTCATGCAACTCGGCAATAGTCGATACGGCACTTTTTATCGTCAAAGGCCGTACGCCATTATTAGCTAACTTCAAAGCAGCCTTCGCGTCATATCCTGTAATAATTCCCCAAATATAATCCGAATAAACATCATCATCCACCTGACGACTCATCCGATGTAAAAGCATGACCAATTCACGGTCAACCTGCTTGGGCTCTTCAACAAAAGCAACATAACGAGGAGTATAAAATTTTAAACTATCTAAAATCTCGGATGGAGAGTTATTGTAATAAAACACGGGAGCATGATGCTTTTCTTGTAGAAAAGAGATCACTTTTGCCCAACCCGTATCCGTTTTCAATTTTTGCCTGGCAACCACCGCGTAGTCTTGAGCCATACTCTTGTTAAAAAAAGCAGAAACAAGCAGGCACAACAATATTTCAACGATATTCTTCATTCTATACATCTAATTATAATCCTTTTAAGGCTTTCAACATTGTTTCTGTTTCAGGTTCTGAAGGACGGGTCGTTTTAGGAGAAATGATTTTTCCCTTCCGATCAACCAATATAAAACGAGGAATTTTTCGATTACCGAACGCCTCCATAAAAGACCAATCATCCCCCATGTGCAACTGGATTCCACCCAATTTATCTCCTTTCACCATTTCTATCCATTTTTTCTTATCGTTGTCACAAGAAATGCTCACGAACCAAATATTCTTATCTTTAAATTTCTCTTCCAAAACTTTCAAGAAAGGTAATTCATCACGACACGGAGGACACCATGTTGCCCAGATATCTATAAAAATATATTTCCCTTTCAAAGCTTTTAAAGAGACTTTTTTACCATGAATATCCTCAAAAGAGAAATTAGGACAACGATCGCCCGCTTGCAAAGGACGCTCTTCTTTTTCAATCGCTTTTCCCTTTTTTCTTGCTTGTGCTTCCACCGAGATAGCACAACTTAAAACAAACACGAATAAAATAAATAAACCTGTTCTCATTTCAATTATTTTATATGTGACCTTCTTGCTCTTAAATCTTTCAAACATTTTATTGTATAAGCCGAAATTCGTTCACGTTGTGCACGATCCGCCCCTTTCATCAAGGTGGATAAAAAGTCTCCCAACTCACTTCTAAATATAGGTTCTACCATAAAAATTTTCTGATCGTAGAAATCCATTATAGCTGCATAATCTTTCTTTTCATGCAACGTCCAAAGTTGTCTGAGAATTTCCCTTTCCGGCATTCCCGCACTATCTATTGTAACCATTAACAGAGCTGGATTCTCCATGCCGGAAGTATCCTGTAAGCACGCTTGGAATGCAGTCATCAGTACTTGACGGATTTTGGCATTGACCTGCTTTTCTCCCACGTGGTCCACAAAATATGCTTTGTTTTGTAGAAAAGCCTGAAATACAGCATCTCGATAATCATTCACGCACATCTGAAACATAATCCACCCTTTCTTGCTCACCAAATCCTCAGAAGAAAAAGATGGGAAGAAATCCCGGGCGATATCGGACAAACTAACTATTTCACCCGCATCATCTAAAGCGAAAAGATAATCAGGTAGCAAATCAATAGAACGTTCCCCGGCTTCGTAACGTTGTTTCACCATGGCATAATTAGCCCGCTCATCCAATCCCCGGGAGATTTTAGCCAACAGTTCCTCTCCGGGACAAATACCCGCGATCTTGTGTAATAATTTCCCTTGATTGTTAAACAACAAAAAGGAAGGACACTGTTTCAACCGGTGCTCTCTTTTAAAGAGAACACCCGCCCGTTCATCCATATCCATATCAACCAAAATGAAATGGTTGTTCAAAAAATCTGCCATATCGGGTAAAGACAATACTTTCTCCGTCATATCGTCACATAAACGACAGGGAGAATAGGCATAAACCAGTACCATTTTCCCCTCTTCTTTTGCCTGTATGAAAGCACTGTCATAGGACGTCGCGTAATGTAACGACTGGGCATTTACCAACCATGGATATATCATCAATAGAATAAGTACAAATCCCTTCATTTTAATCTTCTTTATTTTTCACACAACGCACACTATAAGCCGTACCATCTGTTCTGGAATAGAATCTCAATATTCCAAATTCTCCCATTCCCACGCTTCTAACCACCGCTATTTGAGTACTATCCGTCTCTGCAATAGCCGAAGCAGACCAGAAATAAGCATTCGCCCCCTGACGGGAATATACATTCACTTTCTCTCCTGTTCCGAATAGCTTTCCTCCACACATCAAGGCATCAAAACCGATTCCACTCTCCCCACTTTTCAACAAGTCCCCCTGCCCATTTCCTCGCCACTGATTCATCAAAGAAATCTCCTTTCCAGACATGCCTAACGTTCTCTCCAACTCTTGCCAATCCTCGTCTGTCGGCAAACGCCATCCTTTCGGGACGGCAGCCATGGCCGCTTCGTATGAATACAGATAACCAAACTCCTTTAAAAATTCCTCGTTGGGATTCGTTTGATAAAATTCATCCAACAATTCTTTCGGCAATTGATCTCTGACTTTATCAATGATTTCCTCGTAGGAGTATCCCTCTTGATTCCATTTATCAATTTTTAAATAAAGATCATCGGAAATCAAAAACTTCACCCAATAGTCTTCTACCAACTTTACAAATTGTTTCGTGGTCAATTTCGGAAGCTTCTCATTCCACGTCCAACACCCATCAAAAGCACCTTCATCACGACGGAAACGCAAATTTTCTGCCATCCATACCTGATTGCCTATCGTAACACAACGATAAGTTATTTGATCTCTCTCATCCGTAAAATTACCAACTTGTACATCCGGACGTATCACTTTGTCCTCGTTTTGACAACACCACAAGGCAAACAAAGATATTATCAACAATATTTTTCTCATAATAAACAACTATCTATTAACACGCTATCATTTTTTCACCGGAACATAATCCCGAATGAGCTCATACTTTTGCATCACTAAAGGATAATTTCCCCAACGCCTTTCAAATTCTTCCGGAGTAACGGAAACGATCTCGTTAATATAACCTTGTAAGTCAATATCCGGATAAGGAGGGGTACAATCAAAATAAACAAGTTCCCAATCATCATCAAAATCAAGTTGCTCGTAATTAGATACAAAACCATATTTTCCCAACACATCTCTCACCGCTTTCTTATCCTCCTCTAAAGCATCAGGATCCGTTAAAATATCCGGGTCAAAATTATCCGGTAAATTCGGTTCCAGCTTCTCCCATTTTACATCATAATGCTTCGAAGCAGACACTTTAGAAAAATTATTAACAGCATTATCGTCCATTTTATTTAAAATCACATCGATCATAATCTTGTTAATATACTTTTTCACTTTCGCATCCGTATTTTGTTTCAAAACATCAGAGAGAAGCAATGTCCTGAAGAATATCCCGGAAGATATTGAAGTAACATCCCCTGACATACTCGGTCTCACGGTTTTCTCTGTCAGTAACATTGAAAACGGATAAATACCGGCAGGGATTGTTTCCAAATATTTAGCCGCAAGTTCCAATGCCACAAGACATTTATCCGTCTCTTTGATATACGTGTGCGTGTAAGGAGTATTATAACTCTCGGAACTAAAATTCCAATTCAAATCTATTGTCTCGTAACGAAAAACGGAATCACCGTGAATGTCTACCTTTACAAATATCTTACCAATCGTATCATTCAAGAATACGGGGACCCCGTATTTTTGATAAATTTCAAAAGCACGATGTTGTACCGGATCATTGGGATTATCCTTTATTTCCCAGAAATTTTCATAATAGGACGGTTCACTCACGATATTCTCGTCTTCACATCCTAAAAAAATACCCCATCCCAAAAGTAACGCAATAACTATTTTTGTCATCTTCATAACTCTAGTTTTACTCGTTTTCAATCAAATTTCCATCAGCATCCACGGAGGCAAACGCCTTACGTACTCTACGCTCGTTATCCGGCATATCTTCATGATATTCCCGAACGCTTGCCGGAATCCGGAATAAATAAGCAGGATCATCTTTTTCCAATCGGAACAATTTTGCCGTATTGAACTTGTAATTATTATCCTGACTATATTCGGCAAACACCCGAACGATCTCCTTTTTAAAAGGATATTTTACACATGCCGCATAACGGCGCAAGTCAAACCAACGATGGCCCTCCAAACACAACTCTTTTCTTCGTTCATTCCGAATCTCATCCACCAATTCTTCCCCGCTGTATTGCATATCCACGTACTCACTTATCCGATTTCGACGCAATCGATTTAACCAATCACATGCTTCCGCATCATTCAACATCGCGCAAGCCTCGGCCATATTCAAATAAGCTTCGGCCACACGCATCGTAAAGCCATCTGAAGGCGTTACCTCTCCTTTTTTCTTTGAATATTTACGATTTAACGCGATACTATCCGTCGAAACGTTTTTTGAAAAATACAGTTTCTTGCGATAATCTTTATCATCATACAAATTATAAAGATTTCTTGACACGCAAAAATCCCCACCTTCTGCTGTCAAAACATTCACCAAAGTCTGACTACTTTGAGAAAAAATAATTTCCTCATTATTTTTATTCATAAAACACTGGTCAGCAGCCAAACTTGCAATATTAACCAACGTATTTTTACTCTGTAAAAACTCATTGGCCGTCTTTCGAGCATTTTCCCAATCCTGCATATACAAATACACGCGCGATAAAAGTAATAAAGCCGATTCCCGCGAAGCCCGGAATGAAGGATTCGATTGCGGACTACGGGTCAATTCATCTACCGCCAACGTCAAATCCGTCACGACTTGTTCATAAACTTCCTTGAGCGAATTTCTATGAAACTCATTTTCGACATAACTTGACAATTTCAATGGAATCCCCAACGTCTCGTCGGCACTCTCCGGTTGATAAGCTTTCGCGTACAAATTCACCAAAAAGAAATAGAAAAGTCCTCGCTGGAAATGACATTCACCTTGAATCCGAAGAGCTGCCAATTCATCTGCTTCACCATCCAAATCAATGTTTTTCAATTCGTTCAAAATAACGTTAATAACGTTTATACGATAATAAGTCTCTACCCAAGGACTACCATCACTAGCGATCGTAACACTTCCGTCAACAGAGGCACCGATCTCTTGCAACCAATTCGTATAACCGTACAACCATTTGGTGGATATCCACTTATCTCCACCCCGACGATAAATAACGGTATTTATATCATCATCCAAAAAATTAAGCCACGAAACGAAAGAAGATGACAGAAAAGCCGTTGGAGCCTTATTCGGTAGATAAACATCCCCTAACAATACTTCATCCAAATCTTCAACAGTTTTCACCACGACCAAATCCTGAGAATACTCATCTAAAAAATCTCCACAACTTGTGAGACAGATAAAACATACAATATATAACAAATATTTTTTCATGTCATTTCGCTCTTAAAATGAAACATTCAAACCCAAAGAATAAGCCGGACGAATTGACAAATTCGGCTTAGCAAATCCGGCCTGCGTCGGATCTTGTCCCTTTAACTCTTTAGCCGAAATCGTGAATACATTCGTTGCATTCAGCGTGATATAAGCCGATGAAAAGGGAGTTTTTTGCAAGAGATTAGGGGAGAAACTATACCTCATGGTTATCGAGTTGCATTTCAAATAATCACCACTTACCACTCGCAAATTCGACTTATCATACATATCCCACACGTTGGAAGCAAAATTAGCGATATTCAAACCCGGCTCTTTACAGTAGTGTTCTCTATAATTGTCATAATCAGGATCAGCAGGACTCAAAATCACAGGAACATTCGTTCGTAACTCATCTCCAGACACTTGCCAACGATTAGTAAATTCCTTCCGAACATTGGCATCAGAAGAAATACCCTCGATAATAGGATTATACAAACTAAATAAACGAATTTTTGATCCCAGACTATACACGAAAGAAGCCTGTAGACTCACGTTTTTGTAAGTCAAAGAAGTTGAAAAACTTCCAAAAAATTTCGGTTCACGGGAACCGCTATCTTCCAACACCAATTTTACCACTTCATCCAAAGATTTTCCCACCAATTGATTACGACGTTCTTCCCAATCATCAAAAACAGGTACACCATTTGAAGGGTTCAAGCCTAAAAATTTATAACTATAAAACGTTCCTACCGGTTTACCGTTCATCAAAGCTCTCCCGTCCAAATAATCCGAAATACTGTAATCCTCCGTTGTTTGGGCTTTAACTTCATTATAATTACCCGACCAATAGGTATTCACTTGCCACGTAAAATTATCCGTGCGAATCGGTGTTCCGGATATACCCAAATTATACCCTTTATTGGTCAGATTCCCGTTATTCATTACATAACTATAAAAACCATTTAAAGGAGAAATCTCCACATCAGTAAAGCAATCCTTTGTCTTCTTCAAAAAATAAGAACCGGAAATAGCCAAACGAGAGGCAAAAAGCTCAACATCCAATGTCAAATTCAACGAATTTGTCTGTTCCCACCGTAAATTGGGATTCGGGAAACGTTCTACATTTGAAATATTCTGCCCGTAATTAGCGTCTATTGTACCTTTACGAATAATCAAATTAGGACTCTGATCATCCAACATATTCCCTTGAATACCAAAAGAAGCCCGAAGTTGTAAATTAGAGACAAATTCAACATTTTTCAGTAAATTCTCTTTTCCATTCCACATCCCGGAGACAGACCAAACGGGAAGAAATTTTTCGTTACTCCTGCTACCGAATTTATTGGAAGCATCGAAACGTCCGTTTACATTCAACGTGAAATGATTCTCGTAACTATAAGAGACCGTCGCGTAACCGGCCAACATGTTAGTTAAATTATCACTGATGGTCAGATGATTCTTTTTTATCCAAGATTCATACCGGACATAATCACTCAACGTGATTCCCGTGGCATCTGTAAACTGCAAGCCTCGATCCTTCATAAATCCCCGCTTTTCGTCTGAATAACTTTTATATTTACTGCTATTAGTCTCGAAACCAACGGATACTGTGAACAAATGATGGACATCTGATCCAAACAAATGGCGGAAGTCACTTTGGACACGGAAAGTGTATCCGGAAGAAATAGAATTGGTCGTTAACAAGACACCACCATAAGGCAATTCGCAATACCCACCTTCGGCATCTGTCAACGGTTTTTCGTCCACTTCCGCATCTCTCAGCATAGCTACATATTGAGTTTTTTCTCCCCACCATTTTTCCTGCAATGTACTACTACGGTTATAAGATCCAAGCACGTTAATATCCCACCCTTCCATTATATTATATTTCAAATCCAATCGTGCACTTAATCCTTCTCCATCATACTCGTTAGAGCTATTATTAATTTCGTTTAAAATATTGAACCTATACTTTTTTCCAGGATGATTAGCATGGGAGTAATAACGATTCTCGTAAAAAAACAGAGATCCGTCTTCATTATAACATGGAAGGGCACGAGTCGTATTGTAAGCATAGTCCATCGTGTTTATCGATTCCATCAAATGATTTTTCTTCTGGATATTTCCATTTAACTGAAAACCTAATCTCAATTTACCGAATAACTCCGTATTCAAGTTTATCAACGCGGTATAACGCTCCGTATAAGTTGTTTTGGAGACTCCGTTTTCTCGATCATAACCAATAGAAGTATAATAACGCATATCATCACTTCCCCCGGAAATACTGATATTGTGTCCATGAGAATAAGCATCTCTCGTCAAAACATCAAACCAATCCGTATTTACTTTCTCGTAGAAATTTACTTCGTTCATAAATTGTTCATAATTGGATGATCCTGTTTGTAAACGATAGAATGCACCTTCATAGCCCACCATCACCATTCCTTCCGGGAAAATATAGTGCATATCTGTCAATTCTTTTCCAAAACGTACTCTTTCTTGAGAATTCATTAAATTAATATCTCGATCAGAATAGCGAGGACGACGCGTCAATTTTGATGTATGATTGTATGACAACCGAGCTTTACCGCTTCTACCTTTTTTGGTGGTAACAACAATAACCCCGTTAGCGGCACGAGTCCCGTACAAAGCCGTGGCAGAAGCATCTTTTAACACGTCAATCCGTTCAATGTCTTGGGGATTAATACCTGAAATTGCATTACCGATAATGTTAATATAATCAGGATTATTCAAATCCGTCGGATCTACACGAACCGGATCGGTAAGAATAATTCCATCCAATACCCACAAAGGCTCGCGATTACCCAACAAAGTCGAAGTTCCACGGATACGGATTCTAGGTGTAGAGCCAACTTCCCCGGAATTGCTCATCAATAACAAATCAGGAATACGCCCCTCCAAAGCAGCATCAATACTTGTCATTCCGGCCACCAAAATATCCTCCGCTTTTACGGAACTCACAGAACTTGTTAAATTTCGAACATTAATTGTCTGATAACCTGTATTCACCACCACTTCTTCCAATTGTTCTGCACTTTCATGCATAACTACGTTGATCACCTTTTTGTTAGCCCCAATCTCCTCTGTCTTCATTCCAATAAACGAAAAAACGAGAACAGGTTCTTTAATTTCAGGTAAAACAATAGAATAATTTCCATTTACATCCGTGGCGACTCCCACGGTGGTACCTTTTACCAATACCGTAACTCCCGGCAACGGACTACCATTTTTATCCTTTACATTACCCGTAATTTTAACAACACCTTTTTCTTCCTCTTTCGTTATTTGCTTTTCCTGAAATAAGATTACGATGACATCACCTTGTATCTCGTAATTCAACGAGGTATTTTCCAAACACTTATTCAATATCTCATGGATATCGTCAGAAGTAATATCCAAAGATACCTTTCCCTCTTTATTCACGATTTGTTCATTAAAAACAAACGTATACCCCATTTTCTGCCTGATTTCCCTAAACACTTGTTTTAAACTCGTATTATTTACCCGAATCGTTGTTTTCTGGGCTAAACTTGAAGCCGAAACGGATAAAAACGTCACGAACAAAAATACCACAGTCAATTTCATAATCCGCAAAATTTTAGATCGGGCATACTTTTGTATACCCATTCGTCCTTTTTTTTTCATACATTTGTACATAATAAATTTTACAATGGTCCATTAGGACTTTTTACTATACCAGATGTGTAGCGACATCTGGTATTTTCATTTTATAAAAATCACATTCTTTTTAACGACAATTTCCACCATTCCCGCACGTTCAATCAAATCAAGTACCTGCCAAAAATCTTCATGACGCCGAAGTTCCAAGGAAAAACGTTCCTCTCGAACCTTAGTATTCTCAAAAAAGATATCCACGTTATACCATCTTCCCAATTCGTTCATGATATCTTCTAATTTGGCATTATCAAACAAAAAATACCCTCGCAACCAAGCTAACCGGGACTCCACCTCCGCTTTTTGAACGTGAATCGTTCCCCCCGCTTGTTGCAACACCGCTTCTTCACCCGGCTTTAAACAGACGATTTCATTCTCCCGATAAATTGTCACACCTCCGGATACCAAGGTCGTCAACTGAGGGCCGTCAGCGTATGTACGAACATTAAATTCCGTACCCGTCACTTCTACCGTGTAGCTTTCCAACTCTACACGAAAGGGTCTGGTTGAATCTCGAGCTACCTCAAAATAAAGTTCTCCCTGTGCATACACGTGCCTCTCATTCCCGGAAAACATCCTCGGGAAACGTAACACGGACTCTGCATTCAACCAAACTTTTGTCCCGTCGGGCAATCGAATTTGATACTCTCCTCCTCTAGGCGTTCGAATCTCGTTATACTCTTTGACTACTTCCCCGGTTGAATCTTGTGCATATGACACCATTCCCCCTTCGTTATCCAATCGTTCTCCCCGAGCCAGTTCCACCGAGTACACGCTATCTTGATGTAAAGCGATAACTGTTCCATCAGCCAGTTCTAATCTAGCACATGCGGTACCGGACAGAATTTCATAGCCGACCTCTTTTTCCCCATCTCTTTCCCCATTATTCACAAGAAGCCATGCGCCCACGAACAATGGAACCATCAAAGAAGCTGCTATCCACCGATGCAAAAAATACCTTTTTTTCTTTTTATAGATTTTAGATTCCAAACTCTCCCACATCTTCTCCTGAGAATGCCTGTCAAAAAACTTTGCCTTACGCAAGATCGTCTCTTTGTCACAAATTCGATCAAACAAGACTTTATTAGCAGGCTTGTCGTTTAACCATTTATCCAATTTGGCTTGCTCCTCGGACGAGAGTCTTCCTCGAAGATGACCATATATCAAATTTTCTATGTCTGGATTAAAATTCATACGTATATTCATTTTATTCCATAAACAACAACCCCTCACAACAGGGTGACAAGGAAAATGATATTTTTTTCGCAAAAACAATTATGGAATCAACAACATGGCTAATAACCAATTAAAATCCTTCAACTTTTCTCGCAACACACGATACGCTCTCAATTTGACGGTTTTCACCGTATTCAGTGATACCCCTAACGTTGAAGCAATCTCCGGATTGGAAGTACCTTTTAATGTCATCAGCACGATCTCCCTAGCCCGATCGGACAACTCTTCTATCGCCACATACAACTTAGCATGAACCATATCCTCCAAAATAAAATCATCCTCCGGTTCCTCTTGAAGAAATGAAGCAAAATCCATTTCGTTCCGTTGCCTAACAGCTAGATGTTTCAACCAATTCAAACAGGCATTCCTCACGCTTAGATAAAGAAAAGAGCGAATAGCCGTCAATGCATGAAACTCGCCACGCCGTTCCCAGAAGTTCAAAAATGCATCCTGCACGAAGTCATCTGTAATCGCATCGTCCTGCACATAACGATAAGCATACATACATAACGGATGATAATATAACTTAAAGATTTCCTTAAAAGCCAGACTATTATCTTCATGCAATCTTGTTATCAAAAGCTCTTCACTCAAAATAATACCTGATATTAATTTTAATTCATTCTATCGCAATCAAAATTACTACTTTTTTATGCAAAAGCAAAGGTAACTAATAGGGCTGAATTCCAAGCAAAGAATTCAGCCCTAATTTTTTTCTCCCAAAACGATTTTTATTCTCCAAATTGCGAACGTCATCCAGATTAAAGATAAAATCAGTACCACCATCAAGTAAAATTTAATAATTTTCCCACAGGTAATCTGGGGAGAAATTCCACAACTGGGTAAAATTTTCCACAATAATAGAATTCAAATAAATACATTTATAATCTGTATTTCAATACTTTATCATTTTATTGCATGAATGGCACGGGCATTGCTTTTAATCAGGCATAGAATAAAACATCAAAACAAAGAAACTATGAAAACGTTTATTTTTTTAGCAATCAGTTTGTTTTCCATAAGCTTCCTAGGGAGTTGCGTGGATAATTCACAAAAATATAAAGCTTTACAGGCAAAAATAGATTCGCTGCAAACTATTAGCAATGGACAAAGCGACGAAATGGATAAACTTTTGGCAGATTTGAACGACATTTCTGCTGGCATGCAATCAATCCGTGAGGCCGAACATATTTTGGCTATCGAATCACAGAGTGACACGAAAAGCAGCAAGAGCAAAAGCCAGATTACCGCTTTAAAAAATGACGTGCAAGCACTTTCAAACGCTATTGCCGGTTACAAAGAAAAAATTGCCAAACTGGAAAAAACGAACAAAAGACAATCTGCTGAATTCAAGAAGTTAATCGCCGGGTTAAACGAAGAGTTAGCGCTCAGAGATCAAAAGATTAACGAAATCAACTTGATTTTGGCTGCCAAAGAAAAAGAACTAGGTATCAAGACTCAACAAATAGCTGAACTTAACCAAAACGTGAGCAATTTACAAGAAGAATCAATTGCCCAGAAAGAAACGATTGCCAATCAAGACAAATCGCTCAACACGATCCACTACTTGTTAGGTTCCAGAAAGGGATTAAAAGAGGCTAACGTGATTTCAAGACAAGGAATCTTCTGCCCGCCGATCGTTTCTTCCCAAGCTCAAAATGCAGAATTCGTGGATGCCGATATGCGTGAATTGACATCCATCCCGTTAAATTCCAAAAAAGCAAAAATACTTTCCATTCACCCAAGCGAATCATACACGCTGGAAACCGGGGACGACGGTATGCAAACTTTGAAAATCAACGACCCGAGTACATTCTGGAAACAGACGAAGTATTTGATAGTGATGATTAACGAATAAGCAAAGATTCACACTCACATACACACAACACACACAGGTAAGGCGTTCGGGGTTCTCCCGGATGCCTTTTTCATTTTTGAAAAAAGATGAGGAGCAGAGGATAACCTGTTTCTAAAAACATTACCTTAGTGCTTTATTACAAAAGGAGACAGCAATATGCTATTCAATAAAAACGAAAACAAATTGACATCCTCCATCGAGGAAAAAATTAAACTCTATCGTCGTCAAGGACACATTGTCCCCCCTCGAAAGATTATCAAGAACGCGGAACAGATAGAAGGCATCCGCGAAAGTGCAAAGATCAACACGGCCGTGTTAGATCACGTGGCGGCAAACATCCGGGAAGGGATGTCGACCGAGGATATAAACACGCTGGTATACGATTTCACCGTGGCACATGGGGCTATTCCCGCACCATTGAATTACGAAGGATTTCCCAAAAGCGTATGCACGTCGATTAACGAGGAAGTGTGTCATGGAATTCCTGATAAAAATATCATTTTAAGAAGTGGTGATATTATCAATGTCGACGTTTCAACTATATATAACGGCTATTTTTCGGACGCTTCCCGCATGTTCATGATCGGGGAAGTTGCAGAAGATCGTCAAAAATTGGTGCGTGTCACGAAAGAATGTCTGGAAAAAGGCATTGAAGCCGCACAACCCTGGCGTTTTCTAGGAGACGTGGGTGCTGTTATCCAAGAATATGCCGAGGAGAACGGGTACTCGGTAGTCCGAGAGTTCTGCGGACACGGAGTCGGGCTGAAATTCCACGAGATCCCGGAAGTGGAACACGTGGGAAGACGGGGTACGGGAATGCTTCTCGTTCCGGGCATGATCTTCACGATCGAACCGATGATCAACATGGGAGAACGATATGTATTCATAGACGAGGATAATGACTGGACGGTTATTACTGAAGACGAACAACCTTCCGCTCAATGGGAAAACACCATACTAATCACGGAAACCGGGAACGAAATATTAACCTGGTAACCCGTTTAACATGGCTAATGAACCAATAACCTCCCCCCTCATCGATCTCCTGCGACAATACAAACTGTTGCAAGAGGAGTTCGAATTTGAAAAAGAGACATTCTACCAACAAACGCAACGTGCCGGAATCCCCAAAAGGATTCAGCAGGGCGTTTGCTGGTATCCCGTGTCAGCCCATAGAAGTTACTACAACTCGCTAAACCAGCTCGTCATAGAAGTCAAACGGGATGAGAATGACGACACGGATCACAATTTCGAATACGGCCGGCCGGTTTGCTTTTTCCGTTTTGACGCAACGGGAAACCTGCGTTATTTCAATTTCTCGGCAACCATCAGTTACGTTCACGAAAACACGATGCTCGTCGTGTTGCCCAACTCCAACAGTCTTTTGGATATTCAAGGGACCAAGGATCTGGGCGTGCAACTCTATTTTGACGGAACATCCTATAAAACCATGTTTTCCGCCCTAAAGGAAGTCATGGAAGCCAAGAACAATCGCCTTGCCCATTTGCGGGAAGTTATACTGGGGAACGAGATGGCAGAACAACGGCAACTTCAACCGATTCATCTAACGTGGCTGAATCGTTCACAGGAGCAAGCAGTAAATCGGGTTCTGGCAACCAAAGAGGTCGCCGTTGTTCACGGTCCTCCCGGAACCGGAAAAACAACCACGCTCGTAGAGTCCGTCTACGAAACGCTGCGACGAGAGAATCAAGTGCTGGTTTGCGCCCAAAGCAATACAGCCGTAGACTGGATAGCCGAAAAGTTACTGGATCGGGGAGTCAATGTATTGCGAATCGGGAATCCCACGCGGGTAAATGATAAAATGCTGTCATTCACGTACGAACGCAAATTTGAATCTCATCCGGCTTACCCAGCGTTACGAGCCGCAAGAGCATCTATTCGGGAACTCTCCGGACGTTTGAAACGCTTGAAAGGAGCCAAACGAGAGTCTTCCCGCCGGATGCTGCACGAGTTACGAGATCAAGCCATCAAATTGGAAATTAAGATTGATGCCCAACTCTTCGGGGAGGCCCGGGTGATAGCTTGCACGCTAGTCGGTTCCGCCAATAAACAATTAAACGGGAAAATGTTTTCCACCCTGTTTATCGACGAGGCCGCACAAGCCCTAGAGGCGGCTTGCTGGATTGCCATATCCAAGGCTTACCGGGTAATACTTGCCGGGGACCACTTTCAGTTGCCTCCCACCATCAAATGTTACGAGGCGGCAAAAGGCGGTCTGGATCGCACGCTGCTCCAAAAGATCATCCTGCGTAAACCCGAAACGGTTTCCATGCTCGAAACGCAGTACCGTATGCACGAGGACATCATGTATTTTCCCTCGAAATGGTTCTACAAGGGGCGATTGCAGGCCTCTCCAGAAGTTCGCCATCGAAATATTCTCGAATACGACACACCCATAGAATGGTTCGACACGGCTCTCTGCAAGTTCTCGGAAGATTGTGTTAATGAAACATACGGACGAATCAATAAACCGGAAGCCGAATTGCTGGTAAAACAATTACAGGAATATATCGAGAAAATCGGTGTCGAACGGGTGCTGGATGAAAGAATCGATTTCGGGTTAATCTCTCCTTACCGGGTACAAGTACAATATATCCGGCAAATCATCAAACGGAATCGCTTTTTTATTCCCTTGCGGAAACTCATCACGATCCACACCGTGGACGGATTTCAAGGACAGGAACGGGATGTCATCCTAATCAGTCTGGTAAGAGCTAATGACGAAGGAAATATCGGTTTCTTAAACGATCTACGCCGCATGAACGTGGCCATTACCCGAGCCCGCATGAAACTCATTATCCTGGGAGATGCCACCACACTCACCTGTCACCCGTTCTACAAAGCCCTATACAAATACATTCGGGAGAAAGGAAGGATTATCGAGATTCAACCGGAAGCATCTGACACGCTTCCATCCTAATAAATAAATATGCCAGGATTTCCATCCTGGCATAAAATCAAAAACAACAACTAGACTCAACAGATCACTTGCTTCAAACCACTAATCCAAGTATCTATTCTCTTATCAGTCTGATCAGATTCATTGGATTCATCCAAAGGAAGCCCCACGAACTGACCATCCACACAAGCCTCGGAAGAGTCGTAACTATACCCGTCGGTATCCACCGAACCGGCAAATTGACATCCACTTCCTTGCAACTCGTTATAAATTATTCCGATAGCACTGCAGAATGATCCACCAAAAGAGGCTGAATCCCCGCACCCGAAGATTGCCACGGTCTTACCAGACAATTTTTTCGCTTTTAGTTTATCCAAGAAATCGTTCCAATCGTCCTGCAATTCCCCGATTCCCCATGTAGAACTACCCAATAACAAAACATCGTACTTGTCGACCTCATCCACTTTTGTAGTTCCCACGTTATGTATATCTTCATTTGCGACTCCCAAACGAGAGGCAATCGTTTCTGCCACTCCTTCGGTTGCTCCTGTCGTGGAGCCATAAAATATTCCAACTTTCTTCATCTCGATGTATTATTTATTTTATACATGACAAAGATAGCTCCCCGGATAATACCTGTAAATCCCTATATATGATTAAATTTACCTATGCTGACCCCTATTCATGGGGATGTGGTCAAAGCAGTAAGTGACCATTCAATAATAACAAAAGGCAGCGATAAACGCCGCCTCTCATTCATATACACATAACACTTGATTAGAACCGATAAGAAATACCGATAGACGGAGAGAACGCCGTAGATTTATATTTTCCCTCGAACATTTCATCCTCTCCCGTGACCACGTTCTTGTACGGGTACTTCCCATGTTGGCTAAATCCTTGAATGTAAAGGAATGCCACATCAAATTGCAAACCTTTGTAAGGTTCGAAAGTCAATCCGGCAGAGAGTCCTAATTTGTTCATCCCTGGAGTTTCCGGGTTGTACAATTTCTTACGAATCGGACTTTGATCATAATATACACCGGCACGTAACACTAAACGATCCGTCGTCTTATAGCTCGCCCCGATACGGTAAGTCATTGAGTTTTTATAATTTTTCTCTGCTTTAATCGGTGCTATACCCAATTCAGCCTCATTAAAATGCACGTTCAAAGAATCGTAAGCATTCCACCCCACGTACTGTAAATCTAACGCCAGTTCCCAACGATCCGTGGGACGATAACTTACACCCAATGTCGTGTTGGAAGGCAAGGGTAATTCTGCACGAAAAGATCCCTCATCATACTTGGGAATAGAGATATTCGGAACCGTCACTCCCAGTAGCTGATTCAACATCGGACCATATTTTGCAAGCAAATCTTCCATATTGGTAAACAAATCTTCAATACGACGGTTGGCATAATTTAAGGAAGCCTCCCCTTCTTTTACCCGCATTTTGATTTTGGAACGATAAGACAAACCAACAGTCACCTGATCGCACACGTCATACATGATTCCCACGTTAAAACCGACTCTCATGTGCGCATTTCCTTCCAGACGAGCGTAAGCAGGCGGAACCTCTGCATTTTTCATTGATGCAACCATCTCTTGCATTGCCTGTTTATCCGCATCCGAAATTACATTCGAGGGCACACTTGCCAACAAGGGCAAGAAACTCTCAAACTCCGCTCCTATTCTTTGCAAATCACCGGCGCTCATCAAAGCTCTGGAAAGATTCACGTTTCCCCAGGCCAACTGCAACCCGACTCCAATACTCAAACGATCCGTGATCTTGTAAGAAAGTGTAGGTTGAATCACGTATGATTTCAAGCTAATATCTTGAATCAATCCTGCCCCGGCCCAGTTCTTCGGCCACTTCAAAGAGTTTCCGTAAGGAGTGGTCAAACTAATACCGGCAGCCAGATTTTCGTAAATTTTAAAACCAGCATAAGCATATAACGGCGTTCCTACCGGGTTATCCGTCTTGGCTGAATAGCCATCGTAACTATATTTAGCCTTGGCCATGATAGCAGATATACCCAGTGAATAATCCATATTAGTACGCAAAAACGCCAATCCTGCCGGATTAAAATGCATACTCTCCGCACCCAATTTCATCCCGGTTCCCACGTGTCCCATCCCGGTCTGTTTCGTGCTTAACAAATTGACTTGGTATCCTTCGGCAAAAACCGTCATGCTTAAAATAGAAGCCAATACTACAATGACTAATCTCTTCATAGAATCTTTTTTACATTATTACTTAACGATCAAATCATTAAAACAATCTCATCATTATTTTCTAAATTTTAAGGCGCAAAAATAACATTCAACACCTTAAGTTGTTTCTACTTTACGGTATGCAACAAAAATTGGTTACCTTTGTATCCAAAATGCAGATACTATGATCACGTTTGAAATAGACACCGAATATATTGAATTAATTAAGTTGCTAAAAGCCACTCACATCGCTGAAAGTGGCGCTATGGCAAAGATTCTCGTGGAGAATGGAGAGGTGACCCGCAACGGAGAACCCGAATTCCGCAAACGGGCTAAAATTACCAAAGGGGAAATCATCACCGCTCTGGGACAAAGCGTGAAGGTGGTATAAGTACTTTCTATCAATACTTATACTGAATCCTACCCCAATTTCTCAGCCTTGAACCCGGCTTCTTTTACCAGTTCGATTACCTGATCATCTGACAAATCGGAAGTAATAGTCAGTACCCGGTCGGGAGTGGAAAGATCTATATTCCACCGATCGCGGGAGACCGCTTTATCCAACATCTCGCTAATTCTTGCAACGCAACCGCCACATTTAGCGGTAGTTTTAAATTTACTTGTTTTCATACTTTATTTATTTTAATTACGATTCCACCCGTGAAGAACATTCGGCACATAGGCCTTTCAACACGTAGTTTATACTTTCTAACGTAAAATCACCGGGCAAGGCCACCGTGGGTACGTGAATTTTTCTTAAACAAAAGGTTTTGTGGCAATTCCGACAATAGAAATGAGCATGGAGATCATCGATAGAACAGGTGCATTCATTACTACATACCGAATATTTCAACGAACCGGAACCATCATCAATTTCGTGAATCAAATGGTGGTCCAAAAATAGGTTTATCGTCCGGAATATCGTTGATTTATCCACGGTATCCAATTCAGTCTCCAGGTCCAGCAGGCTAAACGCCCGGGTAAAGCGGGTCATCGCTTTCAGAATCAATAGGCGCATGGCCGTTGGTTTGATCTCCCGCTTTTCCAGTTTTTCCAAATATACCTTCTCGTCCATAAACTTCTTATCTTACTCGTCTCTGTATTCTTATCGCATTCAGTATGGCCAACAAGGCCACCCCGACATCAGCAAACACGGCTTCCCACATAGTGGCAAGTCCCCCGGCTCCCAATATTAGCACGATCAACTTCACCCCGAAAGCCAGCGTGATGTTCTGCCAGATGATCCGACGAGTCTCTTTCCCGATCCGAATTGCCATAGCCAACCTACTAGGCTGATCCGTTTGGAGAACCACATCCGCAATCTCAATGGCTGCATCACTTCCCAAACCACCCATGGCTACACCCACATCACTCAAGGCAAGCACCGGGGCATCATTAATTCCATCGCCCACGAAAGCAACACGTCTCTCCGAATCGCTCTTCAATGTCTCCACATGGGCCACCTTGCCTTCGGGCAACAAATCTCCATAAGCCTCATCCACGCCTAAATACCCTGCTAATTTAGAAACAATTGTTTGTTTATCTCCCGATAATATTTGAATATTATCAATATTTAATCTTTTTAATGCCGCAACGGCTTCTTTAGCATCTTCTTTCACGGTATCTGCCAACAACAAGTGACCAACATACACCCCATTTACCGCACACGCAACAAGCGTTTCGGAGACCTTGGTCAGTTCGGACGGAAACGAGATCCCGTACTTATCCAGCAAACGGGCATTTCCCACCAGTACTTCTTTCCCATCAATAAACGCTTTCAAGCCGTAACCTGCCAACTCGAAGACCTCCATGTCCCGCCGGATGGCAACTTGGCGGGAGTTGGCGTACTGCCCGATTGCCTTGGCTATCGGGTGATTACTCCGACTTTCGACAGAAGCAATTATCCGAATCACCTCTTCTTCGGTAAACCCATCCCGCACCCAAACCTGTTGCACCTCGAATACACCTTTCGTCAACGTCCCGGTTTTGTCAAAAATGACCGTGTTAATCTTCGTGATCGCATCCAGATAATTTCCTCCTTTAAAAAGGATGCCCTGACGGGATGCCGCTCCGATTCCCCCGAAATACCCCAGTGGAATACTAACCACCAACGCACACGGGCAAGATATTACCAGAAACACGAGAGCCCGATACAGCCAATCATTCAACATGAAAGAGAAGTCCGGCTGCACCCACGACACGATCCACGGAATCAACACGATCAACACCGCCAATCCCGAGACTACAGGCGTATAAACCCGGGCAAATTTCCGGATAAAGAGTTCCGCCGGAGCCTTACGCTCGGAAGCATTCTGCACCATTTCCAGAATACGAGCCAAGGCACTCTGATTATAGGACTTGGTCACCTTTACCCTCACGACCCGGTCAGTCACGATCATCCCAGCCAGCACGGTCTCTCCCGTTCGGATGTTTCTCGGTACGCTCTCTCCAGTCAAAGCCGCCGTGTTAAAAGCCGCCACGTCTCCCAGCATCGTCCCGTCCAACGGAACCCGTTCCCCAACTTTAATTTCGATAATCTCTCCAACACTTATTCGTTCGGGTTTCTCGATTACATCATGCCCATCCCGTATAACCGTTGCCCGTTCCGGACGCACATCTAGCAACGAGCGAATATTCGACCGAGCCCGACTCACCGCACTATCTTGGAATTTCTCCCCAATGGAATAAAATAACATCACGGCCACACCTTCCGGATATTCCCCGATATAAAAAGCCCCGATGGCAGCCAAAGACATCAACATGAACTCGTTAAAGTATTCTCTCTCCCGCAAGCGCTCCACGACCTCTTTCAACACAGGAAATCCTACCGGAATAAAAGCTACCAGATACCAGACCAATCGCACGATTCCCGTCTGGAACCAGACGACATTTCCCAAAGACAAACCAATTCCGCAAACTAGCAGTCCGAAGGAAATCAATTCTGCACTATATTTTTTCATTATTCTACCGTTTTAATTTTTCGTGAAATTACAATTCATTTCGTGCAACTAAATTGCAAAAAAACAGAACGCACCTGAACATGATTCCAAAACATCCCCACATGCGTTTCTCCAAGTTGACACTCCATAATTGATTATTTCATCATCACTTCCCGGTGTTTCATGATTTCACCCATATGTTCCAATGCCCAATCCACCAGCACCTGTACCCGCGGCATCAGGCTCTCGCCCAAGTCCGTGAGCTGATATTCCACTCTCGGCGGTACTTCAGCATATACTTTTCTCGAAATTAGCCCATCGGTTTCCAGCGTCCGCAAGGTAACCGTCAGCATACGCTGTGATATGTCGGCAATCGTTTTATGAATATCGCAAAATCGCATGGTTCCATTCGCCTTCAACGTTACCAAAACAAGCATTGACCACTTGTCACCCAAGCGACTCAATACATCACGAATAGGGCAATTATCGTTCGAGTAAAAATTTTTCATTTTTTTCTTCGTTATATATGGTTTAATATCAATAATAGTTATCTTCGTGTAACTATCTTATCTATAAGTTCGTTCTTGTTTATACACATCAAATAGCATACATTTGCTAAACAAAAGTAATAAACTTACTTTAGAGAACTATTGTTTAACTAAAAAATTATACTCATGGCAAAAAAAGTAGCCGTATTGGCTGTTAATCCGGTAAACGGATTCGGTTTATTCCAGTATTTGGAAGCATTTTTCGAAAATGGCATTTCCTATAAAGTATTTGCAGTGGCAGACACGAAAGAGATCAAAACGAATTCCGGCATCGCTCTTGTAGCTGACGACGTGATTGCCCATTTGAAAGGACACGAGGATGAGTTCGACGCTCTTGTGTTCGGCTGTGGTGATGCAGTACCTAAATTCGGGGAAAACGCCGGAAAACCTTACAATCAAGATATGTTAGCCGTGATCAAAACTTTCGGAGACACGGGTAAAATCATGATCGGTCACTGCGCCGCAGCCATGATGTTTGACTCTGTTGGTATTGCCACCGGCAAGAAAGTCGCTATTCATCCTCTTGCTAAACCGGCCATCCAACATGCAAAAGCTACCGACGAGAAATTCGAAATCGAAAGCAACTTCTACACCGCCCAAACAGAAAACACGATTTGGATGATGATGCCACAAGTAATTGCAGCGCTGAAGGAATAACAAAGTCAACAGTTACAGGTGTTCTTCGGATAATATTAACGGCAGTTTAGGCTGCCGTTAATAAAATACTTTTATACGTTCATATTACAAGGCATCTATTATTTTCTTTTGCTCATTAAAAAACATCATCCTCTGTATCTCGCCACTCTGTGAGATCAGCGTGGAATGTCTCTTCAATGAATGAATCCATTTTTTCTGGTAATCACACATTTTACTATCTCGTGAATTCATCGAATTAATCGAATAAACCCGTAAAAAGCATATCTGGAATCCGACTTTTTCCACATAACTATACGTCGCTTCAAAATTTACGTTAGAAAGATAAACCGACAAGCTGTTTCCATTGTGGAACGATCCTTTTTCAGACAATATTTCCAACTCGTGTAAAAGCTGGTATAACTCCTTTTTCATGTCCTGCACGTCTGTCGT
>ENA-UEQW01001043-UEQW01001043.1-human-gut-metagenome-genome-assembly--contig:-NODE-1043-length-24258-cov-7.749390_pt1 | contig 24258 bp, 18 predicted proteins | sample MGYA00242947_ERZ507947 | MGnify/ENA primary metagenome ERZ507947 (study PRJEB26167, sample SAMN06115421) | human gut metagenome | host: Homo sapiens | place: China:Guizhou | collected 2015-03-17... | reverse complement strand
TTTTTATGTCGATCAGATAACTTGCAGATGTTGGTGCAGACAATCTGCGGATGCATAACAAATAAGATCTAAATCAGATGCATCTAATCTGCATGGAGCAGGTGCATCTAATTTGACGGACAACAACATCCTCGGCATCCCCGGCAAACTGTTTCTCTGCTTCCAGAAGCCGCTCGTAAGAATCTTCTCTGCTGGGAACGATAATCTTCTCTCCGGTTTCTTTATCGACCTTTATATGTTCCTGCTTCAAATCATGGGTAAAGTATCTCTCCTTACGCTGTCCTTTGTAATAAGCCTCATAAAGTTCCCTGCTTACCTCAAAGGTCTGTCCGTTCAATCCAATATAATATTTTTCTCTTTCTGCCATCTATGGCTGCCTCCTTTCCGATTTTTGAAATGATCAAAATCGGAAAGGGGAGGAGCACGGATTAAATTGCCAACTGCAAAATTCGGGAAAAATCGACAAAATAAAAGGCCGGACAGTCTCTTTGGCTGCCCGGCCGCTAGAACTATATGGCATTTGTAAGTATAATCATACTTTCTAATATGCCATAATTGTTCCTGTCTCGGAGTAAAATACACCCCATAGAAATCTATTATTTTTTTAATTCTTTACCATACTTTTGTGCTTCTTCGTGATTAGCTGTTTCTTCCACGCCGTCTCTCCTGACAGCATGAAAAAAATAGCTAACATAATCATCAATTTACGCTGTCACTTCTATTCGCTTTTCCAGTATTCTTCTTTTTCACAATCAGTACGATTATGCCGATTTAGAGGAATAACTATAGTATTTATAGTATGAAGTCGGAACGATAAAATATAGTTGAGGTGAATGATTATGCCGAATGACAAGTTGAAGTATTTAGGGCAGCGCATGAGGGAAGCCAGACAGACTGCTCATCTTACACAGGAAGAATTGTCTCTCAAGTCCCATGTTTCAGTCCGTCAAATAGCAAAAATAGAAAAGGGCACAATGAATCCTTCATATGAAATCTTATATGCCCTGATACATACGCTGGGAATATCTCCGGATATTCTCTTTCATCAAACAACATCGGATGATGAAAAAGTAAAAAAAGAATTGATTGGATATATAGAAATGTGTAAACCAAGTGACAGGCTTCTCATATTAAAATTGGTACAATGCCTTTCTTTTGAATTATCTGCCCAATCAAATCGGGAATAATGCAAAATCAGAAAGTCGACTCTTCGTTGTCGGCTTTCTCAAAATACCTGTTTTGCTTCTAAAAACCTTTGTCATTCAATAAATTTTCTTATCGCTCTAACTATATTCTACTCGCAACAGCCGGAATGAACAGCAATCCAAAGTCCACTCGGAACCATGTCTATCGGGTTCACTACTTATCTAAAGCATAGTTCCAACCGTTCCAGATGCTTCGCCCTGATTCAGTACAGCCTAACCTCATAGCCCGCTTCCTTTCTGGGCAGATTGGGGACATGATGAAGCTGAATCAGACTCCTATGCGTTTCCTTCTGACCTTTTTCAATAACAGCCTTGCCCACAGGCACATCGTCAAGGCAGACCTCCAGCGCACCCCTCACAGAATAAAATTTCAAGCTGTGTATAGGAATTAACGCCCTGTATATACCGGAAAACCATCTCATTACCGCTATGGATATTCGTGGTTTTCTCCATCTATTTCCCCGATTCATCATTTTCATTTATACCAATATAGGCTTTGCCCTTCAATCCACAGACCTGGTACCCCATGATTTCTTCTCCGAGTCGGAAAGGTTTCCCAATCCCTGCGATGTCATTTTAACCTCTGGTATCGTTCCATCTGGGCAGATTATAATCTTTTCCGCACACATCCTGCGGAATTTATCCGCATTTCAGGAACTGCAGTAATAAAAAACATACCACTGTCCCTGAAAACGCTCAATAGAACCATGATTATTCCAGCTTCGCGGATCACGGTCACAGTTATCTATAATAATTCTCTGGTAAACAAATGACTCCAGCGGAGATTTTGATTGCATAACCTAGGGCGGGTGGTTTTCCTCTCTCCATATCCGCACAAATGTAATAATAGGTGTCCCCAATCTTCCTCATGGAAGATTCCTCATGAGAATAATGCTCTTCTTCCGTCACAATATTTTCCACAACTGTTTCTGGCGCAAAGGACACCATATCTTCATCCAACATAACGCCGCTGGCAAATAACTGCACCCCAGTAATAATATGCCCTTCCGTCCTCATCCACAAAAACTGCAGGATCAATCCCGCACAGGGCAGGCGCACCGCATTGGTGAATACACCCTCAGGCCTTTCAGACACAGCAACTCCCTCATTCCCATTATTCAGTTAAAAATAAAGGTAATACTCCCCATTCCTGCTGATACAATCCGGTGCAAAGAACAATTCCTTTTTGGGTGTTTTTTGCCTTTCGAAGCAGGCTTCATGGAGTTGTATGGTGCATCATCTCCCAAATCAGCGCCCTCATGGCGGGTGTCGGATGCACCCAGTCTAGTTCTTTCTGTGGATAAACCGTCAATTCAGACTTTCCTAGCCAATGTACGTTTTTTACGGTAAGAGGTGTCGTGCACTGTCCGGTTCTCCAAATCCTTTGTAGAAACCACATGGTATTCCCCGCTGCAATATATGTCAGCCTCCCTGTCATAGCTTCCATAAATATACAACGTTCCATCCGGCATGACATGAGGCTCTCCGTCAGGAATATGTACATTTAACGGCAATAAAGGATTCCTATTGTTTACATATTTCGCCATAACATTTTCACCTCATCAATATTATTTGGATAAATTGAAAAGTCTATTGAAATTACTTTATTTTCATTTGTTTAAAACAACATTTTACCGCTTGATTTCATCAGCCGCACTCCGCAAATAAAAGAGGATATCCCCACTGCCAACGCAAAACACCCTGCCACAATGTTCATAATCCCTGAATCCTTTACAGTCCGATAAAAATCTTCCTTCATGTTCCGATACCTTCTTTCTTTTTCGTTCCCTCAGACATGACCAGCAGATGCCGGACCGCTCTTTCCAACTCGCTTCTTGTCACTCTGCCCTCCTGATATCCCTTTAATATCTGCCGGATAACAGGCGGTCCGCCCGGCATGACAATATCATTTCCTGCCGCAACGGCGTCCGCACCGTCCACCACAATATCCATATCTCCCCAGTCCGTCACAACCGCACCGCGAAATCCCCATTCCTCTCGGAGGATATGGGTACACAGGTCTATGTTCCCTCCGGCAAAAATACCATTAATCTTATTAAAGGAAGTCATAATGCATGCAATCCCTGCGCTGCGCACCAGCATCTCGAAGGGTTTCAGATACAGTTCCCTTGCCGCACGTTCTGTCAGAATTGAATCTACTGCATTATAATTTTTCTTGCTGTTTCCCCTACGGAACGTCTCCTGTTCATTTACGGCAAAATGCTTGGGACAGACCAACACCGGATGATTCTCCTGTACGCCTTTTGCAATCTGGCAGGCACATATCCCTGTCAGATAAGGGTCTTCTGAAAAATATTCAAAGTTTCTCCCACACAGCGGATTGCGGTGCAGGTTCACCGCGGGTGCAAGCCAGATATCCACCTGGCGTTGTTCGCACTCTGCCCCTACGGAATTCCCAAACGCATACCAGAGCGTCTTATCAAAGGAGCAGGCGATCAGCATTTCTGTCGGCCACGCAGTCTCCCCGATCCCTGCAGGACCGTCTTTATAAAAAACAGACTGTATCCCTTTTTCTGTCATTGCCGGTGATACATATCCTGCATATCCTGCCGGATGGCTGTTTGTTGTCAGCGGGTTCCCATTCTCCCCTAAAATTGCGGAAGGCTGTCCGTTATCCCCCGCCGCCGCAAAAGGTATCCCCGGACCATACCCCACGCACAGGGACGCCAGTTCTTCTATGGTAAAACCAGAAACCTCCGCTTTCTGATCCCTGCACTGTTCCTGTCTGGTCTTTACAGCACACCCATCCTTTTCCGTATAAGGAATATCCCAGCATCTGACCAGAATGCTGTTTTCCGAACATTCCATTCCGACGCTGTCTTGTCTTGTTTCACTCACTGCACTGATTTTTCCCGTCTCGCCAACCGCACAGCTTTTCCTTGACAGAAAACGGATTTTTCCCTGATTGCCGGAAGAAAGTGTAAGCCGATTTTGGCATTGCTCGATGAAGAAATCCTGTTCCACACAGATACATCCGGCTTCAAATGTATTTCTGGAAGAGTTCCCTATGCGGAACGTATACTCCCCTTCTTCTATCACCCATGCCGCTTTCCTCTCTTCATATACTGCCAGTTCCCTCCATGGAATGGTAATGCACAGCCGTTTCTTTTGACCTGGTTCAAGCAGGGGCGTCTTCTCAAATCCCTTCAGTTCCTGAACCGGGCGTCCCAGATCGGAACCACTTCCTTTGGACAGATAAACCTGTATAACTTCTTTTCCGGCAAATTTGCCTGTATTTTCTACCATCACAGACCCCTTTATGCCATCACCTACTTTCTCTATCCGCATTTCAGAAATGTCAAACTTTGTATAGGACAGCCCATATCCAAAAGGAAACAGCACATTCTTATGAAATGTATCAAAGTACCGATATCCTGCGTAGATATCCTCCCAGTAAACCGTCACAGGGCTTTTATCAAAACCTCTGCTCCCGTTTTTTTCAGCTGACAGTCCATAATCTTCATAAGTCAGGATTTGATCCGGGCACTCTTTATCCCATGTAAAATGTGCGGATGACGGATAATCCTCATAACGCTCCGCAATCGTGACCGGCATTTTCCCTGACGGATTTACCCTGCCGGAAAGAACTCTTGCCAGTGCGGCAGCTCCTTCCTCTCCCGGTATTCCTAAAAACACAAGGCTTTTCATGCTTGTATATCTATTTATCCATGACAGGTCGATCAGTCCATTTACATTCAGGATAACCACTGCTTTCGCAAACTGGCTGCATACCATATCCAGCAGCTTTTCCTCTTCCGCAGTCAGATAGTAATCCTCTGTTAAATGCCTGTCACATTCCTCACCGCCGGAATTCCTCCCGATCACAACCAGCGCCGTATCCGTCTTTTCCGCAGCCTGGCGGATCAAATATTCCGGCACTTCATATTCTTTCAGCGGAGCGCGGTATCTGCCGAAAATTTCGTACATGATTCCACAGTTCATGCCCTCGCCGGCTTTCGTCCAGTCAAATTCATCCGCCTCGGATACCGGCTCTTCTTTCACCTTATAAGTGTAGAACCCCTTAAGCAGAGGCTCTGGAATTATTCCATTCTTTTCACATTCCTCAAGTATTGTGGGACATCCCGCAATATTGGCTCCTCCAGAACCATTCCCTGAATACAGCGTCCCGACCTGCGCCCTGCCAAAAACGGCAATCTCCTTCTGTGCAGGAAACGGCAAAAGCTGTCCTTCATTTTTCAGCAATACAATAGACTCCTCCGCAATTTTTCTTGCAAGCTCTTTCCGGTTCATTTCACCCTCCTCGTTTCCTGTATGTCAAATTTCTCTGCTTTCTTACCGAAATGCTGCTTTATCCAAGTAGCACCTCGACCTCATGCCGCTTTCCATCCCTGAAATCGGGCAGTACGGAATCAGGGCAAATTTTCCCATCTACATGGATTGTTGCCCTTCCGTTCTCCAAATGTTCCAGATTACGAACCACAATATGATAATCCGCTCCCCGGAAATGCCGTGTCACTTCCGCTTCTTCCCACCTAGCCGGGAAACAGGGTTCTATCCTCAGCCCGTCATAGTCCCGTTTCACACCCATAATGCCTTCGTAAACTCCCATCATGCACCAGACCGATGTCCCCGTGGTCCATGACTGATAGGACTTCCCATAATATCCGGGGTGCGTTGAATAACAGTTGGTAAAGACATAGGGTTCCGCTCCCGACCTTGCTGACGGGTTCTTCTCACTGTCCGGCATAATCTTCTTTAGCGTCTCCAATGCCTTTGACGCCCTCCCCGCCTTACAATCCATCAGGATCTTAAATCCCGTTGCATGGCAGTAAACGCCCCCATTTTCAAACAATCCCGGCAGCATTCCCGACATCCGCCCCACATGGGGGTCATATGCCTGATAAGGCGGCATATTCAATGGGAATCCAAAATCCTGTTCCATTCCATCTACCGCCGAAAGAACCTGCGGAATTCTATCTTTTTCCGCTACTCCGGACAAAATGGCCCATGTCTGGGCATTTAAATATATTTTGCTTCCCATACTGTCTTTTGATCCGATATTTCCTCTTCTGCTCAGAGCCCGTGCATACCAGTTTCCGTCCCATGCAGCAAGATTAATGCTGTCTTTCAGTTTTGTATATTCTTCACCAAGAAACTTTGCATATGCCACATCCCCTGTATACTCCATCAACCGCTGCAGCTCCCAGAGTGCCAAGGCAAATTGGCAGGAAAGCATTACGGATTCCGTCTCCGCATCATCCGTGACATTCAAGGCATCATTCCAGTCTGCAAAAAACAGTTTTACAAGGCCGTTTTCCCCCTTGTCCGCAATCAACCTGCCGACTGCAGCCTTGACATGCTCAAGGACCTCTGCCTCTCCGCCGTCCTGCCAGGAAACCATTTTCTTAAGCAACTCCGGATTCCCTGTTTCCTTGACCAGCTCACAGACAGCCCATATGATCCAGAATGGCTGGTCGGAATAGCGGGTATCGTCATATGGATACCATGTGAGGACAGCATGTCCGTCACGGAACTGATGCCTTAAGCATTCCAGAATTTCTTCTTCCGCTTTTGCCTGCCTATACCCAAGTAACCCAACAGAAATCTGCAGATTGTCCCGAACTCCCTTCTTCCCGACGATACAAAAATCGGCCTGCTTTTTCACCCAGTTATTCATAATATGATTGATTTTTTCATCTGGTGTTCTGACGGACAAGGAACTGATTTTCTCATAATTGTAAGCCATTGCAGACTGAAACTCCTGCTCCACCCTCCGGGTATCTTCCGCATACTTTCCTACAACCTCGGCTGCTTCCCCGCACGAACTGCATATTCCGAACAGCACATGGATTTCCTTTTCTTCCCCTGGCTTCAGTAATATCTTGTGCTGCAGCACGCCGCCAAGGATAAAAAGCGCTGCCTCCGAATTGGTACAGTCCCTTCCCTGCACGACCACCTCCGGGCGCTGGAACAGCGCACAGGCCGAAGCGTCCGGCATGGTCAAGGTGGAAGTCGAGCCGCAAAACCGTGTCAAATCCCCGTCATAGGCATATACCGGCTCCGTGGATGCCAGAAAACCATGATAATAACCATGGGGCGCAAATGGATGGGCGGAATCACAATAGATTCCGTTCAGCCCTGCATCAAAACCTGTTTTCATGCACCGGTACATCTCATAATATCTCGGATAAGAAAATCCCTCCAGAGAAAAGCTGACGGCGGAGAACATGCTGAGGCTGCGCTCTCTTTCCCCTGTATTGCAAAGCCGGACCGTCCAGATTTCATGCAGCCCCTTCACTGGTACAAAAATCCGCCACGAAGACTCTATCCCTCTTTTCCTCGATTCAATTTTGGAATACCCTATGTTATGGGTACATCTGTATCCCTCAACCTCTTCATTTAAGGGACCCTTCCCGATATTCCAGCAGATTCCGTCATCATCATCCCTCAGATAAATGTATCTGGCATCATTCTGATTGATCATGCACATATCCGCCTTCTCACTGAGAAAATAACTCCTGCCATGACCGACCTGGGATACCTGCGCACAGTACCGGTCTTCATTCCACAGATAATTGTACCAGTATCTTGGCGTCTCCGGTTTCAGGACCCGGCAGCTGTTCCCATCCTCTGTAAACTCATATAAATTCTGGCTGTCTGACTGTTTTACCTCCATGATAAATAATTCCTCCGGCTTCTTCTTATTTCTGTTACCGCTTTACAGTCAGATGATACTGGATTCCCGGAACCGAACCATCTAGTGTAAACCGTACTTCCCCATTTTCTTCTTTCCCTTCAACGTATGCTATCGTCTCCCCTATGGGGTTCAATATCTCAAGCTCCGCTTCTTTTGCTTTCACACAGATACATCCTTCCAGCGTTTCCGCAAACAACTTTCCCTTAAACTCCACTGCGGTGAATTCAAACGGCATCCCCGGAAGCTTCTGCCCTGTGTGGTATTCCGTCTCATCCATACCGGTTTCTCCCATCGCAGTAAGGATATATTCCTGCGCCTCTCCTAATGGTTTTTCCTTTTTTGCGATCAATGCGAGAGTAATTCTCTTATTACCTGCTTTTACACTGACTTCCTCCGATAAGGAGACCACCTCTTCCGGCACCCCGCTGAAATATCCACAGAAAGGCGTGCTGACCCTATAGCGGGCATTTTCAGGATCAAATATAATCTCGCCTGTATCAGAAATCAGTTTTCCATCCACATATCCGGCCTCTTCCGGAAGGATGCCCCATTCCTTCATCGCCTGATCCATAATCGCGGCAAACTTCCTGTAATCTCCATCTCCCGCGATTCCTCCTATCTCGTCAAACACAAGCGTCCGCTCTCCGATATGGACACCCGGTTCCATCTCCCTTGTCCCATGGGCTGCCTTTTTCAGGCGGACATCATCCTGATACCGTCTCCCGGCATCCCGGTACTTGGACCACGCATAAGAAACACCGTGCTTCGCCTCAGAAAGCTGCGCCCCATTAAAGAACCCTGCATTAACAGCTATATCCGCATCGCCCTGATAGGTATCGCCTCCGTCCAGAAATACATTGCGCGTCGATGTTATATAGGGAAAGAACATTGCGGGCATGGCATGGAAATTCGGCAGCGTCTTTAAGTCATTCTGCGTATAGACGATATCCACACAATGTTTTGCGCGAGACACAAGCCCTTTCAGGAATATGGAAGCCATAAAGCCCCACTGGCATACCACTGCCGGATCATTATAAGCGTCAAAAATATTCCGGATCTCATCCGCAGGCTGGTCATCCCAGTGTTCCGATGTGTGATGGTTATAAAGGATCAGTCCGTCCCAGTCATTCAGACAGGCATATGCGACCGTATGTACAAAGGCGGTAGAATGGAAAGGGTGCTCCCCATACTCGTTCCACTCGCTGAGCATAAAAGGTTTCCCCTTTACAATTGCCACTGACGCAAGGCTTAAGAGCGTGGTTGCCATGGAGCCAATCCCTTTCTGCCATGTCAGGGGATTCGTAGACACATATTCTTCCGGTCCGTTTACCATATAAGTGCTCCCCATATCGGGCAGGAGCAACGGATGGTTGAAATAACTGTTATTTTCCATCATATCCCCATCCGTATGGCCATAGACATCCGCCGCGCCTGCGACAAGGTTGCTGGTGACAATCGGCACCTTCACGCCAAGTGAATGCAGATAATCCTTCATATCCTGGTAAAATTTCCGGTTCATCAATATGCCGAATTCCATAAAGTCCGCATATCTTGCCGGGCTTTCCTCCGCATCCCACTGGCCGTTCGGATCATTGACCGGCTGATAAAAGCCTCCCGTAATGCCGCGCACGGTTCCTGAAACCGGATCTTCCTCTTCTCCCAGGGCGCATCGCCCCTCGCTGGTCCATGCCTCCTTGAGACGCTGTCTGGTGTGGTATTTCATCAGCAGGAAATGGTTAAAACGGCTCTGCACTTCATCCCGGTAGGGTTTCATCTGTTCAGATGCATCCGCTTCCATGACCCACTTAATAGCGGAATCCTCGTTGTTGATCTGTACAGTCACCACCGCCGGGTCGTCAACCAGTGCAAGGCCCGTATAGGGATTCACATGGCAGAGCAGTTCTTTCGCATATTCTTTCTGGAGCTCTATCATGCGTTCATTGTACATAGCGTGGCGCTTGATACAGGACGGTGCGCCTCCCGGATAATCCATCTCATCCCCAGGCTGGAACTGTCTTGCAACGATCAGATCAATATGCAGGTATATTCCCTTTTCTTTTAATTTTGCGGCAAAATAATCAAAGCGGTCTAATCCTTCCGGGTTGAATTTTCTGCTGGTTCCCCCGGCATAATCAAGCAGCGGTGCCTCTTTACAGCTGCTCCAGCTTCCCGCTTCTTCCCCCACCGGCGCATCAGCCGCATGGAGACGGATCAGGTTCACTCCCATACTTGCAAAACGTTCCGCCATTTTATCGGCAGTTTCGTGATCCGGCGTATTGGAACGTGCCGCCACATTAAATCCAAGGAACCTTGCCCGCTCCCCATCCTCAAAATACAGATGCCCATTTTTTGCCTCCACGAATCCATGCTTTCCCGCCGGTGCGTCCAAAAGATAGGAATAATCCAATATCCCTTTATTCGGTTCTGCCTTGTGTATCCTAATATGCTGTCTCATTATTTCCTCCATTTCCGCACTGCCCTGGGTTTCTGTATGGGGTTGTGCCAGGCAGCGCATGAACATCAATCCCGCAGTTGAAACATTGTTCTTTTCATCTTTATACGCATCTTACCATACCGCTTTGATTCAATATTGCAAAATACGCTTTCCTATTGTAAATTATGTTTTAATTGTATCCTTTGTCTTTTGCAATAACTTTTCATGCATCAGGATCATAAGCGCCAATACTAACAGCAAATACCACGGAAACAGATATGCACCGATATGGTTTGCAAACAGGCCGAATACCGGCGGCATAATACATGTTCCGGCATAAGAGGCCGCCATCTGTACACCGATCAATGCCTGCGATTTCCCGGCTCCGAAGTGTGCCGGTGTGGCATGGATAATGGATGGAAAAACCGGGGCGCATCCAAACCCGATACAGACCAGCCCACACAGGGCGGAGATTTCTCCATTCGGTACCAGTACCATGATAACCCCGCATAAAATTAGCACCTGCCCGATTCGTATCATCTGCGTATCTGTCAGTTTTGCCGCCAGAAAACCGCTGAGCGCCCTTCCAGCCGTAATGCCGATGTAGAACAGGCTGGCAAAAGCGGCGGCTGTTTCAGTCCCGACCCCACGCTGCATGACAAGGTAACTGCTTGCCCAGAGCCCTGTCGTCTGCTCTACTGCACTATAACAGAAGAAAGTAAACATGACTTCCCTTGCTCCCGGAATCCTGACGATCTGACGTAATGATAACGGTTTTTCTTCCAACTTCCCCGAATCGCCAATTCCATCTCCTATCATTTTCGCCTGTCTCCAAAGGGGCAGGCTGCATACCAGAACGGCAGTCAGGGCAATCTGAATCAACGCAATGCTGCGGTAGCCCATATTCCAACCCTGGCCGTCCGACAATGCTGCTCCCATGATATACGGACCTACAGAAGCGCCAACTCCCCACATGCAATGAAGCCAGCTCATATGACGGCTTGCATAGTGGAGCGCCACATAATTGTTCAGGGATGCATCCACACATCCGGCTCCAAGCCCATATGGAACCGCCCACAGGCACAGTCCTATATAGGAATGGCTGACCGAAAAACCAAACAGCGCTGCGGCTGTTAGAAACACGCTGATTGTCGTAACCCTTCCGGTACCGATTTTCCTTGTCAGCCTGTCACACTGCAGGCTTGAAAGAATCGTACTGGCCGCTATGATCATGGAGATTCCGCCCGCATAGGAAACCGGAACGGAAAAATCCTGATGCATGCTGGGCCATGCGGAACCCAGAAGGGAATCCGGCAGACCAAGGCTGATAAATGCCAGATAAATAATTGCCAGCAGCATATGTACCATTTTTTCGTCTTACCTCATTTCCATCTTTTAAAAAGAATATCTATTTCTTTAATCCTCTAATTTTGCAATTCCAAAGATTTCGCATAAAATCCCCTGTTTCTTCCCTCAAGCCATCCATCCTCTGTAACTCTGTATGTATCTTTCAGCCGGATATCCTCTGAAGAACTTCCAATCTCGACCAGGAAATCCCCCTTTTCCACTTTCCAGCGCATATCTTTGTCCAAAAAAGCCATCTGGGTTGCCTTTACTTCAAAGGCAACCGTCTTTTTCTCCCCCGGTTTCAAGGTAATCCGCTTAAATCCTGCCAGCTCCTTGACCGGTCTTGCCATGCTTGCATAAATATCCGCAACATACAGCTGCACGACTTCGTCCCCTGCCATGTGGCCGGAATTTTCCACATCCACACTGATACGGACCGAGCCAAAAGGCGCAAGTTCTTTTTGCGATAAAACCAGGTTGGTATAGGAAAACTGTGTGTAGGACAGCCCGTATCCAAAGCAGTATCTCGGCGTATGGGGCAGGTCTACATAGTTTGCAAAGCCGATGCTTCCAGTCTGATGCCAGCAGGAATTATGCTGGTGGTTATAGTAAACAGGAATCTGCCCTGCATGATAAGCGGTCGTCACAGGCATTTTCCCACCCGGATTGTATTCGCCAAGAAGTGCGCTCACAACAGCCTCCGCCCCGGTCTCTGACGGGCTCCACGCTTCCAGGATGGCATCCAGATATTGATCCGCAGCATCACTGGAAATGGGCCTTCCGTCAAAATGTATGCCAACCATAGGTTTCCCATATTCCGCCGCCTTTTTTATAAATGCGTCCTGCCCTTTCGGCAGATTGATATTGGAAGCATCCACACCTTCCCCCATGGAAGACATAGAACAGGTTCCATGCTTTCCGCCCAGAGTAAGGATCACCACATCTGCCTCTTCCACAAGTTTCAAAGCCTCTTCAAAATAAGTTTCATCTTCACCGGCAATATAATAGCCATAAGAATAGTGAATCTGTGCATCCGGCATCTTTACGCGCAGTTCTTCCAGAAGACTCCTGCAATACGGCTTCTGCCGCTTCAATATCCTGTCAAATTCTTCCGTTTCATCCGACTGGATATTGGTTCCCGGAATGGTTATAATTTCCTCGGGATCTACATTTTTTACCCCGCTGACCCCGGCAATGGAATTCGCACAGGCAAACGTCGATTCCATCATGCACATATGTGTGTATCCGCCGAAAAATTTTCTGGCGCAGTCCGCATGAGGACCGATTACTGCAATTTTTTTCACATTGTTCCTCAAAGGCAGTACACCATTATTTTTCAGAAGCACCAGGGATTCCTTTGCCGACCGCAAAGACACGTCTCTGTCCGTATCTTTCAGGAACGCTTTCCTTAATTCTTCCCCCTGAAGAGAAAACGGATGCTCAAACAGGCCCATTCTGAATTTTGCCGTTAAAACACGCAATACCGCCCTGTCAAGCAGACGGATGTCTGCCCTGCCGTCCCGGAACATCTCCCGGAAGCACTCACCATATCCTTCCGGCTTAGGCAGTTCAATGTCCATTCCGGCCTCCAGACACATAAGCCCTGCCTCTTCCAAAGTCTCGCCCACATGTTGGGAATTATGGGTATTGCCAACCGCCCCATAATCGCTGAAACAGATCCCGTCAAATCCCATTTCTTTTCTTAGCAGCCCTGTCAAAAGACCATAAGAAGCGGATGCCGGCTCCCCATTGATGGTGCAGTAACACGGCATGATTCCCAAAAGGTTTGATTCGCTGATTGCCGCCTGGAACGGCCTGCCATAAATCTCCTCCAGCAGTCTCGGCGGGGTATCGCTGACTGCCCCATGGATTCCGCCGCCGGAATTATGGAATGCCAAAAAATGCTTTGCCACGCTCTCCGTCCTGCGCCCCGCAGTCTCTCCTTTCTGGATTCCTCTGGTATATGCAGCGCCCAGTGCCGAGGCAAGGGCCGGGTCTTCCCCATATGTTTCTCCCTGCCGCCCCATACGGGAATCCCTGGAAATATCCAGAACCGGAGCCAGCACATGGGTAATCCCACAGGCTGCTTCCTGCCGGCTCACAATCTCCGCAATCTGCTCCTCCAGTTCCGGGTCGAAACCTGCGCCCCTGCCGATTCCAGCCGGGAAACTGACAGAGTCCTGAATAAACGGACCGCACAGCCCCTCCATGTGAAAAATGGCAGGGATATGGTGCTCGCTGTTTTTCATCACGATTTCCTGCACTTTCCTCTGCCATGCGGCCGCTTCTTCCAGAGTCTCCATACGGCGCATTTCCAAAGTGCTTACTTCCCCGATTCCATACCGTGTACTCTCAGCGATGGCATCATAGTTTTTATATTCCTCATCAAAAGGAAACACGCCTGTAAGCTGTGCCGCCTTTTCTTCCAGACTCATTTCCTCCAATAACGCTTTTGCCCGTATTTCCGGCTTTAATGATTGATCCAGATATTCTTTACCCATTCTGACAACCATGCTCCTTTCTACTCAGTCTGCACTTTCTCCTGCTATTTCATATACATGTATGCCGGCATCCGCTTCATGGCGGGTTCCATCCGGCATGATTACCTCCGCCGCCGCATTGGGCGGAACCTCTACCTCCAGCCTGAACAGCGCATCCAGATATTCCCATGAGGAGCGGATTTCTCCCAATGGGGAATCATAGGCCGCTTTTACATATCCAACACGCCTGTCCGGAATGGGTCGTATCTGAATTTTTCCCTCTCCGACCCTGATTCCTGCCGCCCGGTCCATCAGCCATCCTGCAAAAGTTCCGAAAGAGTAATGGTTCATGGAATCTTTTGGTTCTTTCCCTTCCTCCATGCCTTTCCAGTTCTCCCAGATTGTCGTTGCGTGATATTTCAGCTGATACAGCCAGCTCGGATAAGTATCCTGAAGCATCAGGCTCCATGCGGTGTCTGCATGGCCATAGTCCGACAGGACGCGGAGCAGTTCACAGGTGCTCAGGAATCCGGTATTTAGATGGAAACCATTCTGCACTATCATTTCATTCAGTTCGTCACAGGCTGTTTTTTTCTCTTCATCCGTTATCATGTCAAACATGACCGCATGCACATAATCACACTGTCTTTTCTGCTTCATGCGCCCATTTTCCATACACGCTTCACGGTAAGCCAGCTTTGTAAGCCGCCGCATTTCACTGTAAAAGTCCGCCTCCTCTTTCCGCCCCAGCAGCTGCGCTGCTTCGGCAGCAATCTGGCATCCATAGGACAGATGTGATGTACAGACTTCCGGGGCGCCGTGCTCATAAATATCCCTTAAATATGCCCCTCCCGGATCTTCACCCGAAATAAAGCCATTCCAGTCAGGTTCAATCCATTCTCCCCAGTGCCATCCTGTGTCGAGCAGATAAGAATGATATTGGTCATCCTTCCCCCTCACCCTTCCGGGGTTATCTTCTTTTGCCCTCTCCAATGAGAAATCCAGCCATTCTTTTATTTTTTTATAGTTCTCTTTCAAAATATCCTGATTGCCATAACGCAGGTACATCCTCCATGGAATCAGGTCGATGGCATCGCTCCATCCTGCGGAACCGTCAAACAGATGTCCTTTCCCAGAAGGCGCAGTCTGGCTGACACAACCACCATCCCGTTTCACTGCCCTTAATTCGCTTAAGAACTTCCGGTAAACAGGGTAACATTCCATCAAGTACATCCCTGTATTTACAAACACCTGTGCATCCCCTGTAAATCCGGTTCTTTCCCTTGTCGGGCAATCCGTGGGAATTTCAAGGAAATTTCCTTTCATGCTCCATACCGCATTGGAAAATAATTGATTGATACCCGGATGCCCGCATTCAAATTTTGCTGTCTGCGGCATATCCGAATAAACTGCAATTGCAGTAAAATTTTTCTCCGTGACTTCCGCATCTGTCATAACCTGAATGTACTGAAAACCGAATATGGATTTCTGCGGTTTGTAATCATTCCAGCCCTCTTTACAGATATATTCCACACACTGCTCCACACGATGGCCAGGAGCCTGAAAGTTTTCTCTTGTAAAATTTCCATATTGGTCCAGGCACTCCCCATGGTAAATCGTAATGCGCTGGCCTTCATGTGCATAAAGCCTTAACTGCGTATAACCGGCTATATTCTGCCCAAAATCAATGACCAGACCGCCATTTGGCGTATCAATCCGTTTTCCCGTAAAACATTCTTTTTCCACAACATCAAAGCTGTTTGAGCAGACAAGGTTTCCATAGCCGATTTTTCTCTCCGTTACCGGATGCCATTCACAAATATTTTCCTTCCTTGCGTCATACCGCTCGCCCTGCATCAGGTCATTGTGCCCCAGCGGGCCCGCCTGCGATGCCATCCAGCTCCCGTCACTGGCCAGAACTGTTTTTTTGTCAATTTCCAACTGGCAGAGAAGCCCTAAATCCGTTCCAAAACTATTGCGTTCCCCACCATAACCAGTATCGCCTCTCCACCATCCGTCCCCGACTGTAACTACAATCTCATTTTTTCCCTGTCTCAAAAGACTGCTGACATCATACGACTGGTATTGAAGCCTCACGTCATACTGGCTCGTGCCCGGAGCAAGGACAAAATTACCGGCCTTTACGCCATTTATATATGCGTCATAAACACCGTGGGCAGTGATATAAAGCCTGGCATGACCTGTTCTTTCTACTTCAAACTCCTTTTTCAGATAGCTGGCAGGCTGCCGCTCTTCCGGATTATGAACCGGCTCCGGATCGATCCACTTTGCTGTCCAGTCCTTCTCATTAAGAAGCCCCATCTCAAAAAATGCTTCCTCGCTCCATTCCCCGCAGGAATCAGCCTCATCCCACAGACGGACTTTCCATGCTACCCTGTTCCTGCTAAACAGTTCACCGCCGTATTTATGGTTCATTTCTGAACTTTCAACTTTTCCGGTGTCATACACCTCCCTGCCGTCCACGCAGCCCTTAAGCTGGTATGCCGTCTGGTGGGCTGCCCCCTGTACTTTCCAGAATAATCTCGGAAAAGCAATATCAATGACGGACGGATTGGATAAATATTCTGTTTTCAGGCAAACCGCTCTAATCATAATGACCTCCCCGGACAAACATTGCTTTTCGCTATCATCCTGAGCATCCGCTCTGCACAGGCACGCAGTTCTTCCACTTTGACCGGACACTTTACCGTCCCCTCTGCCGCATCCACGGATGCAATGATTTCCTCCACATCCTCCCGGCTGCCCGGCATGATCAGGTCATTTCCCGCCTTAATACATGCCGCCGCACTGGAACAGCCATATAGAGGGAGCCTTCCTTCCAGATCCGGCTTTGCCTCTGCTGTCGTTCCCCAGTCTGTCATGACAATGCCCTCAAATCCCCACTCATTACGCAGCACTTTTGTCAGCAGATCCGCAGAATTTGCCGCATGGATTCCATTGATCATATTATAGGCGGACATGACTGCCATAGGCTGTGCATCCCTGACAGCAATCTCGAATCCTTTCAAGTAAATTTCCCGCAGTGTGCGTTCTGCCACATGGCTGTTATTATACGCCCTGTTATCCTCCAAGTTATTACATGCAAAATGCTTAATGGTAGTTCCCCGCCCCGGATGCGACTGGACGCCCAGCGTCTCTGCCGCAGCGCATATCCCAGAAACCACAGGGTCTTCCGAATAATATTCAAAATTCCTCCCACACAGAGGGTTCCTCTGGATATTCATTCCCGGAGCCAGCCACAGTGTAATCCCGAACTCCTCCATTTCAGAACCGATGATGTCCCCCGCTTCACGGACTGCTTCCTCGTCCCATGTCTGTGCCAGAAGGGTAGCCGTAGGAATGCCGGTGCAATACTGATAATGGGTGACGGCGCCCTCCGGCAGCGGCTTTTTCTCCACATTACGCAGAATATCCATAAATCCTCCGCCAAGCGCCGGCTCCTGATACAGAATATTCCGGTTGCCGTCCACTGCAAAAGACGGGGATAAACGCAGACCGGCCGGCCCGTCCGCCAGAATGATGTTCCCCACATTCCTGCTCTCTAAAAGTGCAGAAGTAGTCTCTCCCGCCGCTCCCGGACATGTCATGCTTGCCGCTCCTATCGTAGAGGATTCTTCTTCGCCGCCTCTGGCTGTTCCAACGCACAATGCAGTCATTTCTTCCACTGTCAGCTGTTTTACAATATCCCTAAAGCTGCATTTCCCTGAAAAAGCGTCATCCATCACATAAAGGATATCTGTTTCGGACATCTGCTTTTCCGGTTCCGTTTGTGATTTCTGCAAACCGTCCCCGCCTTCTTCTATCTGGAATTCCTCTATGGAAATCACTTGAGCCTCTGCCAGTTCTGATTCCTCTTCCAGGTAAGAATAATACAAGCTCCTGTCTGCACGGATACACGCCATCTCACAATCCAGCGGAAGCACATTCCCAAGTTTCCGGCAGATACTTTCTTTTTTAAGGCGGATTACTGCCGCTATCTTTGTTGCCCTGGAATGTTCCCCTGCCCGGATGATGTAACTGCCCTTTTCCCAGATCCATGCAGCCGTCTCTTCGTCATAAGATGCCATCCGGTCTATTGAAAATGAAACAGCCACATCCTCGCTCTGGCCGGGCTTTAATTTTTTTGTTTTTGCATAGGCCACAAGCTCCTGATATGGTTTATCCAGCCTGCCTTCCGGCGCGGATACATAAAGCTGCACAACCTCCCGTCCGGAATATTTCTCACCGGTATTCGTCACCCGGAATGTTACCGTAACTTCAGATTCCTGCACAATAGCATCCATGGTTTCAATGGAAAAAGAAGTGTAGGACATCCCATACCCGAAAGGATACGCCGGAGTTTTCCCAAAGGAATCAAACCACCGATATCCCACAAAGATGCCTTCCGTGTAATATTCATCGTCCCGGTTTCCATTCCTGTATCCAAAGGTATCGGCATTGGGATAATCCTCATACTTCTCTGCCCATGTGGCAGTCAGATGTCCGCATGGTGATACTTTCCCGCCGAGGACATCCGCCAGTGCATCCCCGCCCGCACTGCCCGCCTGCCCCATAAGCAGGATTGCGTCAATCCCCGTCTGGTTACGTAAAAAAGCCGTGTCGATCACGCCGCCCACATTCAGCACAACTATAACATGACCGTAATGCCGGCATAAAACAGACAGAAAGTCTTTTTCATCCTGATGCAGCTGATAGTCACCCGCTGCATCTCTCCTGTCCGATCCTTCTCCGGAATTCCTTGCCAGAATATAGATGGCTGTATCCCCATTTATCCTGGCAAAATCGCTTTCTTCCACAGGAACCGTCAGCGGATTTCGATGGGCAAACATTGCCCAGAATGCCAGTTCAGGGGTGCTTGCATATTTTTGTTTCATTTCCTGCATATACGCTTTCCTGTCACGTTCCGCCACAGCATCATACCTGTCCAGCCATGCTTTTGTCATAATGCAGGCTCCCGCATGCTCCAGTCCCTGTTCCACGCTGCATACATTCCTTGCATTCACCTCTCCGGAGCCTGTACCGCCTGACACCGTATGCCTTGCGCCGTTTCCGAATAATGCAATTTTTCTTCCCTCTAATTCCATGGGTAAAATTCCGTTATTCTTTAACAAAACCATTCCTTCTGCTGCGACTTTGCGGCTGCGGCTCAGGTTTGTAATTTCACGCTCGCTGATCTCCGGGCTTGTTGTTGCATAAATCCTATTCATTTTATATCTCCCATCTATTGATATCTGTTTAATGATTTCCCCGCCCTGACAAGGGCGGGGAAATCAAAGTACATCATTCATTTTACAAAAAACTTACCAGCTTCTGCCAGACAATTACTGACCCGCCTGTTTTTCGCTGCGCCTCCTTGCCAGTTCCTCATGAATCGCAGGAAGTTTCTCCTCCAGGTCAAAGAACCTGAACAATACAAACAGCCCAAGGTTGATGATCAGCGGCAGGTAATTTGAGAACGCATAGATGGCATATCTCATGGAAGTAGTTGCCACCTCCAGATCCGGATTATAGGAACCTAACGCCAGACATGCGGTAAGTATCACAGATCCTACTCCTGCGCCTATTTTTGTTCCAATTCCAATCGCGCCTGATGAAACTCCCACCAACTTATTGTGATATGTATATTCATTATAATCAATGACCATCGCCAGAAGAACGCCATACAGGCACATCAATGGTATCTGTACAAAGCTGCCAATCAATCCAACCGCAATGTATACCTTAAAGTTTGTCGGAATAATACACCGCACCAATGCTGTAAGTGCTGCGCCAAGCACGCCGAAATCAATTGTTTTCCTGACACCCAGTTTTGCAATGACTGGTTTGGATAACACAAACCCGATGATTGTTGCAAAGAATCCCATAGAACCTGCAAGCGCTACCAGATTATCATTTCCAAAAATCCATTTACAGTAATAAGTACCGGATGTTGCAGAAATTGAGTTTGTTACCTGCGTGATCAGATTAAACAGTACAAGAATAATCCAGTATTTATTTTTAAAGAGCATAGGGATAGATTTCGCTAACGGAATCGCTTCTTCCTCATCCTGTGTATTCACTTCAGCGATTTCATCCACTAACTTCGCCTTACGTCCATTCATATAACAGATAGAGAGCATCAGCAATACAACAAGTGCCATAATAAAGCCGTACTTAATCCATGCATTCTGATTGCCGCCCAGTATATTGGTAATCGGTATGGTGAGAATAGCAATAACCATCCCGGAACCATATGCCCCGACTGCCCGGAATACTCCCATGCTTTCCCGTTCACTCTGGCTGTTTGTCCTGACAACCATAACCGCCGACATAGGCGTACCCATCAATGTTCCACAGACAGCTGACAGAAGAATATTTGTCACACACGCATAAATCAATGCCGGAACCTGCCCCGCCTGAATCGGAACGCAGAACAGCAAAGCCGCAAGAATGGAATATGGAACCATCATTCTCAATATCCAGCGGTAATATTTTTTGTTTCCGCCCTTTGAATGGTCTATCACATTTCCGAACCACAAATCTGTCACTGCGTCCACGATCTTGGCTATCAGCATCACGGCACCCACGCCACCGACAGCAAGCCCGACCTTATCCGTATAGAAATAAGTAAGCTGGCCAATCAGGTTTGCCACCAGGTTCATGCCGAACTGTCCTGACATATCTGCAAGATAATCGCGTTTACGCATCATTTTCTGCACACCGTTTTGATCTACACCGAGATCACGTTTTGCTTTCCCCATGTTTTTCTTCTCCTTTTCTCCGTGCACCGCACTTTTTCTTTTTGATAGGTAAAGTTTACCGCTTGCTGTAAATTCTGTATTGTAGTTTTCGCTTTTATATTGTAAATTTTGATATTGCATTGTGATTTCAGATGTCTTATACTTATATACAACAAACACTGCCACGCTTTGCGAGCCAGCTTATTGTAATAAAAACTTTTACCGGAGGAGAAGTATATGGATTATACCGCCTTTTGTAAAATTTATTTTGCTGTCACGAATATCCCGGTCAGCCTTATGAAAAAAAACGAAGCCGTATATTCCTCGATTAGTGAAGTCTGTTCGATTGAACCGGCCAGATACTGGGAAATGGCGCCCATGGAAGATGTTCCCAATTTCTACCGGTATTCCCCTGACATTGAATATGGCGGAATCCATGTCATCGGAACGGATTACACTGTGATCCTAGGCCCTGCTTTCAGCGTGCCCATCACAAAAGACATCATCAGGACATATATGCACGAGAACACAATTTCCCTGGAACATCAGGAAGTAATCACAGAATTTCTCTGCGCCATTCCCCGTATTACACACCAGCAATTTACCAAGCACCTTGCCCTGATACATATGAGCCTGAACCAAAAAGAGGTAAAGCTGCAGGAGCTTTACCATCAGGACGATGCCATTATACGCAGACGGGAAGAACAGAACCTGAATGAGATCATAAATAACTTTGAGAACAGCAGCCTGCATGATTCTTATTATTTTGAGCAGGAACTATACCAATGTATCAAAGAGGGTAATCTTGTAAAGCTAGAGAACTTCCTCTCTGAAAGCAAATTCCAGCCGGAAGAAGGCAAACTTGCCAGCACTCCCCTGCGTCATGCAAAAAACCTGTTCATCGTGACGGCTGCAAAGGCAGGAATGCTCGGAGCGATTCCAGGCGGACTGGATATAGAAAAAACCTATCAGCTCATTGACTTATATGTCCAAGAATGTGAGAAACTGCAGTCAATCGGCGATGTTAAATCCCTGCAGTATTCCATGATCCAGGATTTCTGCCGTCACACAGCCGACACCCATATCCCGGAGGGGATTTCTTCCGAAGTATATGCCTGCATGAACTTCATCCGCTGCCATACAAATGAATCCCTGAGCATCGAAGACATTGCAGAACAGATTCATCGAAGCGGTTCTTATATCAGGAAACGTTTCAAGGAAGAACTGGGAATCAATATCGGGGCATATATAACACGCTGCAAGCTGGAGGAAGCCAAAGCCCTTTTAACTTACAGCGACAAAAGCCTTACCGAGATTTCCAATTACCTTTGTTTCTCAAGCCAGTCCTATTTTCAGAATGTTTTTAAGAGAAAATATAGCCTGACGCCTATGCAGTACAGAAAAAAAACGCAGCATGTATGACAAACAGGATGCCTCCGCAACTCATGCGGATGACATCCTGTTTAGTACAGATTATGCCTTTTCATTTAGGTGCTCCTTATTTAACTGATAAAATATACTCGTAATCATTGGAAAATACCTTGCACCAAAATTCAAATGTTTCCTGCATAAATTTTTTTACCATACTGTTTTACCTCCCTTTTCTTTTTTACAGTTGCATTATAACTTCCCATCCCATATAATACTCGTCAAATCCAATTAAAAACCAGCCAAATTTTGCAAAGGAGATTTTATATGCTGCCACATTATGAGGATCTAAAGAAAAATCTTGAAATTTTCCACGGAGAATCCGGTCATATTCGCCCCCATCTCCACAAATCTCTGGAATGCATTTATGTGACAGAAGGCACTTTGGAATTGGGTGTCGGCCAGGAATTATATCACATGGAGAAACACGATTTTGCAATGGTTTTTCCGGAACTGATTCATCACTATCAGGTATTTGACCAGAATCCCTGCCGTGAAGTCTGCCTTCTTTCTTCCCCTTCATTGTTTGGACAGTATCATCAAATCTTACAGAAATCGTGTCCTCAAATACCGGTCATTCCATCCAGTCAGGTGCATCCCGATATTCCTTATGCGCTGTATCAGCTGCTTGACATCGCATCAGAGGATGAACACGCCGCTGCGTTGCGTCAGGCTTACACACAGATTATTCTTGCAAGGACGCTGCCACAGTTCCAGCTTGTGGATAAAAGCACCGTGGACAGTGATGATATTATCTACCGCGTGGTGGCATACATTGCTGCACATTTTACAGAGGAATTTTCTCTCACACAAATGGCGGAAGACCTCGGATACAGCCCTTATGCACTTTCCCGTGTATTTTCAGGCACCTTTCACTGCAACTTTAACGCCTATCTCAATAACATGCGTCTTGATTATGCCTGCAACCTCCTGCTCAACACTGAGCAAACCATTACAGAAGCATTTGAAAATGCCGGTTTTGGAAGCCAGAGAACCTTTAACCGAATATTTCGGGAGCGATTTCATATGTCTCCAAGAGACTACCGTAATTCTTACACAACAGATACCTGATATTCGGGAATATTTTGTCGTTGCATTTCTCCCGGTTCAGAGTTAACATACACCAACCACGAAAGGAGGAATCGTTCTTATGGACAAACAATCTACATTGTACCAGCTGATGGGCATGCGCATGAATGGCATCATGAACGGGATCACACAGCGGGACGAGGATTATTTCTTGGCATCGAACAGACACACATGGCGGGCAATCTGGAACAAACAAAAAGGACGAACATTACCAAGTAATTGAAATAATTTAGGTTTTCTAAATACTTCTTTTTCGCTTTTTAGTCTTTGGTTAAGTTGAGAGTTCAAGGTAGTGTCATTTTGACCCCCTCCCCCGGTCACATCTGCATAAGCAGAAGCCTCTCGCTCACATTTCTCCGTATTCTCAAGTTGTTCTGCCTTCTCCATCTGCTTTTCACTTACATTGACAGACTGTTCTTCCTGATGTGTTTCTACCTTCTCTTTCTGCAACTCTGCCCTGTCCTCAGTAAAGAATAACGTATACAGATTGGAAGTCTGCCCTCTGTTTCCCTCACGGAAACGGCTTTCCTTTTTCACATATCCGGCTTCGACCAGCTCACGCATGGCACGTTTGACTGTGGATATGCTGATATGTAATTCTCTGCCGATGGTCGGAACTGCCGGAAAACAGGTCTGCTCCTTATTTGCCCGGTCAATCAAATATAAAAGTACCTGTAATGCTCTGCTCTTTAACTGTGACTGATATGCTAACTGCTTCATCTCAAACTGGTTCATGTTTGTTACCTCGCTTCTTTTATTTTCGTCTTAATCATGCATATGTGTTATCCAGCACCCTTGGTGCTCCAAATCATTCTTATATCAGTCAAATTAAATGAAGGTACTGACTCAGATATTC
>ENA-UEQW01001014-UEQW01001014.1-human-gut-metagenome-genome-assembly--contig:-NODE-1014-length-24811-cov-4.067033_pt1 | contig 24811 bp, 15 predicted proteins | sample MGYA00242947_ERZ507947 | MGnify/ENA primary metagenome ERZ507947 (study PRJEB26167, sample SAMN06115421) | human gut metagenome | host: Homo sapiens | place: China:Guizhou | collected 2015-03-17... | reverse complement strand
CAATATAATCTTCCATGTTGCAACTCTTCCTCCGCCTTGGCAATCGCGTTCACAACCCCAAAACAGAAACCGGAATTCTCGTCAATTTCTACTTTCATACCTTGAACGAATGATCTTTAACATCTCTTCCACTTCTTCCTCCACGGTCATATCGCCATTATCAATCAACACGGCATCCGGCGTCTTCACCAAAGGGCTTGTTTCCCGGTGCTCGTCGATATAATCCCGTTTCCGGACATTCGCTTCCACCTCTTCGTAAGTCACTTTTTCCCCCTTCTCGATCAACTCCTTGTAGCGCCGTTGGGCCCGTACTTCAGGACTCGCCGTCATAAAGAACTTCACCTCTGCATGAGGGAACACGACACTCCCTATATCCCTTCCATCCATGATCACGCCCCCCTCTTTTGCCATTTCCCGCTGCTTCTCAACAAGCAACTCCCGCACGTAAGGCAACGCGGCAATCAAACTCACGTTATCAGAAACCTCCAACCCGCGAATGGCCGTCTCTACATACTCGCCATTCATGTAAGATTCATAACACTTCTTCCCCTCGTTATATTTAAAACCGAAAATAATGGTCGGAAGCACTTCTTTCAATTTCTCATCATCCACGTTCCCGTCTTTAATCAGCCCCTCACGCATCGCTTTCAACGTCACGATCCGGTACATGGCACCCGTGTCGATATACGTGTAACCCAAACGAGCTGCCAGTATTTTAGATACCGTGCTTTTTCCCGTAGAAGAATGGCCGTCAACGGCAACAATCAAACCTTTCTTTTCCATTTTCAATCTTATCTATTCAGATTGCGAAGATACAAAAAAAGGGAGTAATCTTCGCGACCACTCCCTGCTATATTTTTGTTACAAATCTTAATTTACCAACTGTAACAATTTCTTGGCTCTCTCCATCATCGTCTGGTTAGAAGACTCTTCTGCCAAAGAAGTAGCTATTTTAGCATATCTTTTAGCAACATCCTCGAAACCACATTTGTTAGAAATCAAAGCATAATTGTAAAGGGCATCAAAATCTTTCTTTGACTCGACAGTCTTACCTGCCCACAACTGAATCACCTTCAAACGCGAAACATCATTCATGATCTCCAACGCCCCATCGGTGATCTCCTTGATCATTTTCCTGTTCTCGGGGAAATAACGGAATAATTTTCTAGCTTTATAGAAATAATCTTCAGACTTACGCTCTGCTCGCAATTGCTTGATATAAAAATAATCAGCCACCACGTCATAATGCTCGTAACCGGAACTCTTCAAGAAATCCAAATACTTGTTATACTCGATCTTGTTACTGTTATAGTACTGTTCCAAATGACCGACAAACACGTTATCCAATTTCTGGAATACATCATCCTTCGAGAAATTCTGCATGAACTTGGACTGATTCTTAAACAAATATTTAATTTGGGGAGCATTCACATCATCCACGTAATCCCGGATAATCGACCAGTTATAATCTTTCAAATAGTCCGCCTCTTTCTGAGTCTGAAAATACCTGTTCACAACATCACGATTCGGCTTCCCTTGGTTTTTCAACTCTCTCAAAAGTTGAATTGTCGTTTGGGGGTCCGCAGGATTCGCCTCGAACTTCTTCACCAAATTATCCAATGTACCCATCTCCTTCTCGTGAGCTTGCACTCCAACAAGATTGAATAATAAAACACCTACGATTAATACAATTTTCAACATAATACTTGATACTTAAATTTGAACTTACACCCATATAACACCTTTAGGGGCAAAAAGGGTGACTTGAAAATCGATTTTAACTTAATATTTAACATGAATTAATTATTTCACTTACAAAAACGAATCAAATCTCCCCTTTAAATAAAAATCTATAACCTTTTCATTCTTTTTCTCTCTACTCCGTGAAATGTTTAATATTTACGGTGTTATATACGGACTAAACATATGACATGTTTCACTCCAATTCCCTTTTTTACATGTGAAGGTCTTAAATTTCAACAATCTTAATTTTTAAATGCTCCACTCTGATACAGAAATGAATGTTTTGTTCAAATTTATCTATAACATCAGAAGAGGTTGTCGTGGGGAGATACGTGGCTATTAAGTCCGATTTAATACACGAAATGAAAATAAATACATGATCACATCCGGATCACTACCGTGTAAAACGCTATTAGAACGCTATTAAAACCCTATTAAAACGCTATACGGAATAGCGTTCTAATAGGATTTTATAAACATACTAAAAACTTTATATTCGGAAGTGATCCACTAGTGATTATGATTTGTAAATCTATTGTTTTAATACAAGTCCAGTATCATCCAATATCTTTAAAAAGATTTACCCTTACCTTCCTCTATAAAGAGGAGGATAAGGGTGATCATCATTTTAAAACAAACTTTCTAAATCATTCTTTCTTTTACAAAATGCTTGGAAGATTAAAACTATTTTCAATCAGAGGTGTAAACAAATGAAAATCTCCATGTCCAGCCTCATACTTGATTTCCATGTATTCCCCGTTTCCAAAATCTATTCGTTTTAAAAAACCGTCACTGTTGTATTCGTAGGTTCTTTCCCCATCCGTGTAACGAACAGAGATTACATTCTCTCCGGAATACTGATACTCCAAATTCAATGTCTTGCAGGAAACTTTCGTCAACAACCCACTGGAATAAGAGAACGAATAAGTATCATGCAACCTGTAGTCCTCTCCACTCCCGTAGGTGTCATCAGACAGATAAAGATTCATGGACGTTACCATATTCCCGTTCAGGTCGAATGCAGCCTTATAAATCAACCGATCGAATTCTTCATTGTCCTTTATCTCTTTTTTGTACATGTCTTCCAAAACCCGGCAAATAATCAAATTCGCTCTATCATCATACTCGTACAAGTAGCGTACCCGTTTGTTTTTCAAATATTTATTATTAAAATTCTTTCCCGACCCCACGTCTTCCCGTGCTTTGTTGTACACAAAAGTTTGTGCTACCAGTATCTCGTTTTTGTACTCGTTACTCAAAGAAAACAATTCCCGTGCAATCAAGGGAATACTATCCTTTGCCAAGCTACCGTATTTATCGTACAACTTTTGAATCGAATCGGCATCGATATTCGGGATGTAGTCATTCAAACTATATTTCAATCCGTTATCAGTCCCAGAGGATGTCATTACGGCCAATTTATCATTCGCATGATCACGTACCACAACAGAATCAAGGGTCTCTTCATAATAAACCATGTTCATCACATACTCGCCCCAATGAGCATTTCTCCCGGTGATCTCTTTCACCCGAAACTTGTTTTTAGGCGAGTCTTTCACATCCAAATCATCGTCAGAGTCGCTACATGCAAATAACCCAGCACCTAACAACATATATAATATCCATTTTTTCATTTTTATGTCAACTAAAATTAATATTTAGACTGTCTGAGGAGTAATGCAAAGAATCCGTCCGAAGCCTTTATACTCTTGGTGATAATCCTTGTCTTTCTCCAATATACCGCTACCAATATTCGTGATCGGGACACAAACAAGCTTACCTTCTTTCGTACTCTCGTTGTAAATGGCAATTACCATCATCCGGTTCATCGCCCAATCGGTGTAATATCCCTCGTCGCTTGATGAATCCTTGAATTTCAATTTTCCCTGCCATCCTTTCCGCCAAAGGGTAATCGAGGTTATTTTTTCGTTGGGATCTTCTACCGAATACCTTTCGAAAGCCTGGGGATCACTTCCCGGCAAAAGTAAAGCATACACTTTTTTATCCGTAGCGTAATAAAGCACTTCTTCCAAAGGAGAACATTCAAAATCGACTGCATCCATCATATCCGGAAATGAAGTTAAATCATACATGCCCAATGCCTTACATGTCGGATCAAAAAGAGATCCTCCGGTAAAAGTATACAGATAACGTTTTTGGGCATCCTTTGTCTCAAATACCGTGAAAATAGCATTCGCGTTTCCTTCTGCCATAAACAAAGCATTCATCCTACCCACGTTATTTAAATCAAAAGGTCCCCCGGTTTGTTGCGTAACGACTTGTAATTCATCATACGTGTACGGACATTTCAAGAAACGACCGTTCAACTCGTCATACACATAAAGCGACGTGTAGTTATATCCTTCCATGATACTACATCCCATGGTAGCATGATATTCGGAATTATCAGAAGATTCTAGATTAGCCGAATAATTCTCGTTTCCATAACGAATCCGACGAGCATAAACATCGTGATCAACAATCATCACTTCATAAAGCGCACTATTATCATACATCAAACACATTGGCTTAAAACGATCTTCGGGAATCGGGATGTAAAATATATCATTATTTGTCTTTTCCAACACGTAATCATAAGGATCCATACGACGTACCGAATGATCGGTTATCACGGTCAACGTACGTTTATATGAATCATGCACGGAAGTCATCATATAGGTAACCAAACCAGAAATAGCATTTCCTCCATTGGTGGTGGAATAGACGTTTTTCAAAATAATGTTATCTTTTTCGTCAAATTTTTGCGTGAAACTTTCCGTGAAGTTTTGTGACATAATAAGATTCAAATCTGTGTTAATTCCATCCCGCGTGTCAGCCACGACCAATCCCTTCCCTAGATTGCTATACACGGAAAGATAGAATTGTTCGTAATTCTGTAAACGAGTTCGATTATCCGTGACAGTAAGTATAATTTTATATGGATTGGAATTCGGAGCCACGGACACGACGGCTTTCAAGGTCATCGTGGAATCCATAACAAAAGGCAAAATATCGTTTCCCGAAATTTCCCACTTATAACTTAAATCCGCATCATCAGACCCGATTTTATATACAACCGGCTTAATTTCCAAGGTATCCAGCAAGAAGGCCGACATTGAAGTCGGTGCCCCTCCCATATCTATCACCAAAGGATTAATGGTTTTTATCGAAGTGTTGGATTTATCATCATAACAAGACGTAAAATAACCAACCATCGTAAACAATAATATAATAAACTTTATTTTCATAATACTCAATATGTTTCAATACATTAGTATAATATTTGCACCTCTTTTCCCTTACTTGGCCCGTCATCATGAGTCAAGGGAGTATCATGCGTCTCGTTATACTTTTTCAGAGCCCGTTTCACGAGTACCTGTAAAGCTTCGAATTCTCCGTCAGACATCCACCAGGTTTCGGTATCCGCATTTCCTGGCCAGTAAGGAATAGAGGTCCTTTCCGTCGCCTCTTTAATAAATTGCCACCAACGAGTAGAATAATCTCCCCAGAACCACCTCAAATAAGAGTTCCAGTTAGCCGGTTGGATCTCCTTCGCTGTAAATTGTATCGCCACGATTCTATTGTTATACGAAACATCTTTAAAATCATCGTTCGGCACGATCCGTATATGAAAAACATACACGGTATCTTTCAATTCATCCGTATGTTTTAATTCCACGGACACATACCCCAATTGAGCATCAGCGGGAACAACTCCTCCCAAAATACGATATAATCCTTCCGGAGCCGTGTTGACCTTACTTGTATCATCTGTTACAAGCTCAGCTTCCACGTAGCGTTCCGTGTCAGATGGTTTTCCAAAAATCTGAATGGGGCACTTTATTGTATCCGTTTCTTTTCCCGGGTAATCCAAAAAAGAGTAAGAATAATCGGAAGTCGTGAAATAAACACTACCATCCGTATCGAAAAGCATGGTTTTTTCCTGATCACAGGAATAACTTATTATTCCCACAAACATCAATACCAGTAATCCGTTTAATTTATTAATCATCTTCATATCTTTCTATTTATTCTCGTCCGTAGTACTGTTAGGCTCTCTTCCTCCCACGTTAATCTCATCCTCCGGAATCGGTAACACGTAGACCTTCTCCGTGATTGGAAGCGAAGAATTGGGAAATTTCGTGTAACCTAAACGCTTATAGAAATAAAACATCTGCCCTTCTCCCAGAAATTCTTTTTTCCACTCTTTCTCTATCTCCTCAGTAAGTTTTTGGGAAGTAATCCCGCTCGGTAACATCTTATCTTCCGCTATTCCCCGGTTACGACGCACCACGTTCAACAACGCTACCGCATCTTTGGTTTTCCCCTGTCGATTCAAACACTCGGCCCCCATGTAATACATTTCAGACATCCGGATCAACGGCATCCGATCCGAATACTTGTAGTTTTCCATATCATAGAACTTCCGTATCGAATATTTCGAAGTGGCTCTCGTGTACAAACGCGTGTAGCGATAATCCGAATTTCCGACATGATCATCAATCTCAAACAATTTCTGGGCATACTCCGACGTGTGGAACAATAACCTGTTATTGGGATTCGGACTATTATAATCCGGATCGATCAAATCTCTCAACCCTTCGTACAACTTGTGTATATCCAAACGGAAAAGATGTTCGGTTGAAAAAGTCAGGTCACGCTCTATCTCGGCCTCGTTATTAATCGTCTGATCTTTGATCCAATCTAAATTCTCGATCTGGGAACGATTGTTTATAAAATTTTCCACAATCGACAAAGCTTTATCCCGCTTACCTTCCCACATATAAACACGAGCCATCGTGGCTTGCACGGCCCAGTAATTAAAACGAGTCATCCGATTCGTGTAAAATTTATCATCATTCGGCAAAACGTAAGCTTCATTTTTCTTCGCGGTAGACCATGGGTCGTACTTTTCCAACAACACAGATGCTTCCTCCAAATCCTTATGAATAGCCGACAACACCTCTTCTCCGGTATTCTGCTTCGTGATCTCCTTGTTATACGAGGTCACGTAGGGAATACACGCTCGCTTCAAGTTCTCCGGATGATTTTCCAAATCACCCCATCCGAACATCCGTAACAATTCGAAATGAAGAAAGGCTCGCAACCCCAAAGCTTCTCCCTTGATGATACTATAGTGGGTAGGATGCAGGATATTTTCCTTGTTCTCAATATTTTCGAGAATATTGTTCACGTTGGCTATCGTTGTATAAGCCTGCCCCCAGATATTACTAATAATCGACTCTGCCCGGTCATACTCGAAATTTTTAATTCGGTAATAATCTCCCCCATTTTGGTCAATACTATATTGCTGGGCGATCACGTCCAGAAAACCCGTTGTGAGTTCCCGTCCATACATGGAAGACTTGCTCATCAGGATATAGCACCCAATAATTGCATCTTTAAAACCGCTTTCCGACTCGAACATTATATCTGATTTTACCTCCGTTTTCGGCTCCACATCCAGCCACCTCTGGCAAGAAATCGTGAGAGAGGAGAGTAAAACAAGAGTTATTTTTACAATCGCTTTCATGTTATTCTATTTAAAAAGTTGCTGATAACGAAAAATTAAAACTCCGGGCAAACGGATAGGAGGTTCCCCTTTCCAAGCGAATGGAAGACCACGTGTACACGTCGTTCATGTAGAAAGAAAAACGCAATACTTTTAACCCCATCTTGGTTATAAAAGCATGATTCATCATATCATATCCAAGATTCACGGAGGAAAGCGTCAATTCATTCCGATCTTGCACGAAACGTGATGTTGCTTGTGTTTTAATCTGTTTCTGTTCATATTCGTTCGTTCCGGGCTTCTGTACATAAGCATAATTCAACGCTTTGTACGGCTTGACATCTCCCGGATTTCTCCAACGCCCGTCATAAACTCGTTTATCCACGTTGTAATTCAAATCAGCATTCTCCACTAAATCAACCAATGTCTGGTTATACATCTGCCCACCGAACTGATAACGGAACACACAATTCAAGCTCAACCCTTTCCATGTCCAGTTGAACCCGAAATTACCGGAGAAATCCGGCAATTCATCCCCGCAGATAACCATATCCGCTGCACTCCAGGAACTCGTACGTTTTCCGTCTTTATTCAAGAAAATCTCGTAACCCGTGGCCGGATCAATTCCTAATGATTTCACGGCCCAGATTGCCGTCATGGATACCCCTTCGTAATATTTCTGTACCGGACGATTCTCGTAACGATCGCTCGCAATTTCATCCTGCTTTTTATTATATTGCTTCATGGCATCGGATATACCCGTAATTTTATTTTTATTATGAGACACGGCCGCTGTCAACGTGAAGAATGAACGATCTTTCGTGTTCCGCCATGGCGTGTAAGTCAAGTAAGCATCGAATCCCGTATTTTTCACGTCACCGATATTTTCTTTTACAGAAGTAAAACCTGTAGAAGCAGGAAGAGTAAAGTCCAACAATGTATTGGTCGTCTTCGAAATATAGTAATCAAACTTCAAGGTAAAGTTATGAGCAATATCCACATCTATACCAATATTGTAATCAAGCTTCTCCTGCCACTTCAAATCGTCATTCTTCATGCCTTTCAAATAAGCACCCATAAATTGATCATAAGTTTGCTCCATAAAATACAGATAGGACGCGATTGATGCATAAGCCTCGGAACTTTGTGACCCGGTATAACCGACAGAACCTCTCAATTTCAACAAGTTCAAATGCTTCCATTTGTCCTTCATCCAATTTTCATTATGAATATTCCACCCCATACCAATACTCCAAAACGATCCCCATCGATTGTTACTACCGAATTGACTGGACGCACTCATCCGGTAAGAGCCATCCACAAGAATACGATTATCGTAAGCATAGTTGGCCACTCCCAAGAACCCCATATCGCGAGTCGTTGACTCCACTCCTGTGGGTTTCATGTCTTTGGTATATTGTTTAGCGAAAATAATATTGTTCATTTTATCGTTAGGGAATCCCTCTGCATTATAGATATCTTCCTCAAACGTGTTCTCAGAGAGGGTGTATCCGATATTGGTAAACACAAAATGTTTTCCCCATTCTTGAGACCAATTCACATTCAAGTCTCCCGTCATAGTTTTATTGTCTCCCTCGTTGATCTGGTATGAACCTTTACGGAAATAATCCTCATCCGAGTAAGAACGGAATTTTAAATGATTTGCCGGATAAAACTCATCAGCTTTGGTCCGTTTCTCTGAAATCCCGAAACGTCCGGTAGCCTTCAATCCCGGTCTAATCAACCATTCGATATAAGCGTTATTCGTAACATCAATATATTCTTGTCTTAAAAGAGTGTTCAAGGATGCATTATACAAAGGGTTAGCCACAAAATCAGTGGTTGTATCCTTATCTTTATCCTCTATAAATTGAAGAGCGATATTCTGCGACAATAAACCATTCTCATCGTAAGGAGACCAATATGGATTCAGACGTGCATACTCGCTGAATTCACCGTAAGGAGAATCATTACTCACATTAGATGTCACGGTCAATATATTCCTAAAATTAAACTTTTTATGCCGGTAGGACACCATAAGAGAACCGGCCGTATTCACTCGCTCCGATCCTTTCATCACCCCTTGTACATTATTATAAGACAAATCAGCAATCACGCGCAAATCATTACTTCCCAATTCTACTGACAACGTGTGCTTGGTTCCGACACCCGTACGTAATGGTTTAGCTAACCAATCGGTATCTACCCCGGCTAACACGGCTGACAATATACGATTATACTTTTTAGGCAATCCCGTGGGATCATATTTATCGCCATCATACAATCCGGCATCTTTTTCCACTTCCAACTTCTGGGCTGCATTCGTGAGATGATAAGAAGACAAATCTGGAATTGACAAATCCACACTTCCGGCATACGATACCCGTAATTCCCCATCTGTCGTTTTTTTGGTTTCAATGACAATAACGCCATTTGCCGCTTTTGATCCATAAATAGCCTTAGCGGATGCATCTTTCAGAATAGTCAGGCTCTCGACCCGGTTCATGTCCAAGTCCATAATTTTTTCCACAGTTGCCTCAAAACCATCCAAAATAAACAAAGGAGCATTTGGGTCTGTCCCGTACGTCCCTTTCAAATCAACGCTACTTTCACTTATATTAAAAGATGAAGTCCCGCGTAATTGCATCTGCGGTGTCTTATTGGGATCTGATCCGTAAGCCATATTATCGAAAATCATCAAACTCGGGTCCAGATTCTTTAAACTCTGAAAAACATTCTGGTTACTTACTTGTAACAATTTCTCTTTCGTCACGGAAACAATAGAACCGGTGAAACTGCTGGCTTTCCGGGTAAAAATACCATTCACGACAACTTCTTCCAAGTTTTCAACATCTTCTTCCAACACCACGTTGATTTCTGTCTGGTTAGTCACTTTTACTTCCTTAGAAATCATCCCGACAAAGGAAAACACTAACGTTATATCTTTTTGATCTGGTAATGTGATTTTATAGTTTCCATTAACATCAGTCACAACCCCAATAGTTGTCCCCTTCACTAAAATTGTTACTCCAGGAAGAGGTGCTTTTTGGGCATCCGTGACTTTTCCCGTGATACTTCTCTTCTTTACCTCATTCTTTTGTTGTTCAAACTCTGTTAGATTACGAATGATAATCGTTTGGTCAACAATCTTGAAGCCAAGTTTCGTACCTTTCAAACAAGTCTCTAACACCTCTTGTACCGAGGCTTTTTCCAAATCAACCGTCAAGTTTACCACTTTCGCCACATCACTGTGACTATACAAACAAGTATATTCACTTTGAACTTCGATCGATTTCAATATATCGATCAATGCAGCATTCGTTTTCTTGATACTTAAGGCTGTTTCCTGCGACTTCACTTTGGCATTTACATGAAACACCGCAAGTAGCATAAATAACACAAAAAATTTCATAGAACGAAAATTACCAAGACTGGAAGGCCAGTCCTTGCATTTGAACTTTTTTTTCATACATTTGTAAATTAGATAAATTAAATTTTCCTTGAATTCTTTTTCAAGGATTATAACAGGTGGTATTACCAGTACCACCTGTTTTTTATGGATTACTTCTTACAAAAACACTTTTTTCATTGATTTCTATTTCTATTTTATTAATTAATCTCAACATTTCAATCACCTGATCCAAATCACTGTAACGTTTGATGTTCCCCGTGAACAAGATATCTTTAACCGACTGATTTTCATAGAAAACATTGATATCGTACCATCGAGCAATCGTGTTCATAATCTCTTCTAAGCGTTGCTTCTCAAAAACAAAACGTCCGTCTTTCCAAGAGCAATAGAGACGCACATTCACTTCTTCAACAATCGTCTCGCCATTCTCTTTGTTCAAACGCAATTGTTCCCCGGGCTTCAAGTAAGTATCTTTATCTTCTGTCTGGAAGGCAACTTTTCCATTTACCAACGTTGTTTCTAAAAACACCTCATCTTGATAATCTCTCACGTTAAACGAGGTTCCCACTACCCGGATATTTCCTTGATGAGTATGTACCACGAAAGGATGTTGAGCATCCGGGGCTATATCAAAATAGATCTCCCCTTTCATGTACACATCACGCTGTTCTTTAGAAAATTGTACAGGGATACGAATTTCCGATTCTGAATTCATCCACAAACGGCTACCATCACTTAATGTCAAATCGTACTCCCCGCCTCTAGGTATCGAGATCGTGTGATAACGAACTGCCATGTTTTGAGATTGACCTCCTTTACCGGAGGAGGAATCCGGTTCCATACGCTCTTCCACAAAAGCCAAATAAGTTGTATCGGAGATATCGATTTTTTGTCCATCGGATCGAGTCAATATGGCTTTAAAAGAACCAGGCTGTATTCTCTGTGTCACTGTTACCGGAGCCTGCTCCGGCTTCCGCAAATTCAAGTAAAGTACCCCACTTAATATAAACACCCCAATAACCACCGCAGCATAACGATAAAAAATTAAGCGTCTCCGTCTGCTTTTTACTTGATTCACTCTCTTCGTGAATTCATCAAAAGCCTCCCCCACACTATGTTCACGAACGAATTCAAGCTTAGATGTCCAAAAATCTTGTGATCGGTAAAGTTCATATAACTGCATATTTTCTGAGGATTCACCTTTCCAACGCTCCAATTCTTCCCGCCCCTCCTCATCAATTCTCCCTGTAATTTCGGCCGCAATTAAATCGGCTATACGATTTATATGAAGATATCGTTCCGTCATAATTTATCTTATTTTCTTACAAGACACGTAACGATTCAAAAAGTGACAAAATTTTACAAGAAATTAATCAATAAAACTAACAACGGATGATTCAACTTCTCCCGTAACCGTTCTTTTCCCCTCTTTTTCTGTTGCTTAACAGCATCAATAGATATTCCCAAATGAAGAGCGATTTCCTTATCACTCAACCCCTCTAAATTCAAACTTATTACCTCCTTGTATTTCTCTGGAAGTTCATTAATAGCCCCTCGCAAACGAATGAACAACTCTTCCTCCAACAACACGTTATAAAAAAAATCCTCTGAAACCAGTTCCGTTTCGTTCCGATAATTTTCTTCTACTTTCTTATCTCGGATATAGTTCAAACACTGATTCTGAACGGAACGATACAAATAAAAACGTAAATCGGTTATTTGTACAAATTTTTGAGGAGTATTCCATAATTTAAAAAACGTATCCTGCACAATATCCTCCGCAGTTTCCATCTCCACGTATTTACAAGCGACAGCCAATAGTGCATGAAAAAACTCTTCATACAAGACTTTAAAAGCATTCTCGTCTCCACGAGAAATTTGCTTGGTTAGTAATCTGTTGTCTGCATTCATAGCACTATTCACATAATTAACGCAAAGGTATGATTTTATTTTATACAGACAAGAGTCGCCCGAAATTCACGGGCGACTCTTCATATTTCATTTTTCAATAATATTCTTATCTTCTCTTTCTCCTAATTAAAAATACAATACTATACCCCATGATTCCTAATGGAATTAACCAAACAAATAGAATTTTTATCCAAACCAATGCACCTTGAGAAATATATAAATTATTGTCTGGCGGGCGCACTCGTTCTGTCTCAATAGGATATTCATCATAAGACAAACTACGAAACATTTCAGTAACCAGATTAAAATTCGCCCCATTCAAACCCGCCCTACTTGTTGACAACTCTTTTGTAGACAAACAATCAGAATCTCCTATCACAAAAATTCGTTGTTGCGGCTTATCTTTTATAAAACGTGTTAAATATAACATGACTGAATTAGATCTTTCAACCTCTCCAATTTTATCATTTATCGTCGATTTTTCATTAATAAAATCTGTCGTTTCATACTCAATCCATGAACCCTGAGAATTGGTGGCTAAAACCTCCGATATTTCAAATCCTTTTGTCGAATCAATTATTTCAATAGCACAAGCAGAAGGAGTTATTACTGTATATCCTCGTTGTATCAATTGCGCAAAATAAGGAGAAGCTTTTAAAGCACCTTCTGTAATTCTCGCTGCAATCACATCATCCAAATACTGTTTACTTGGTGCCACCAAAATACCATCAGCAAAATGTAACCCAAGTTTTTCTACAATAGGATTCATATTTTTCTGACGTTTTACCTCGCCCAATATAATTAAATTTCCTCCCTTATCCACAAAAGAGCTGTAATTAACAAACTCTTCAGGAGTAAATGGAACCTTCATATCAGAAATAACCAACACATCCACATTATCAGGTACTGGTTGTTCTAAAGTTAAATCTTGAACTCGAAAACCTTGATTAATTAAAGCATTTCTAAAAGTCGGATTTTTAGCAAAAGCTGCATATCCCCGATCCCCAAAATCATCACAAGCACGTTCTCCATGTCCGGTTACAAAAGCAATCAAAGGAGATTTATCTACTAAGGTTTTCAATGCAGCCGTAATCTCACTCTCGAAAGGATGCACATACATATCATTATAAATACGCAAATAGGCTTTCTGACCATTCTCTCTTTTAAATACTCGAACAATACGACCGTTCTCCGCAGAAATATCTTCTACTTTTTGCACTTCTTCTGCAGAAATAAACATATCCGGATTATAATCATATCCCTCACATACTTTCAACATTCGTTCTTTAGGCCCCAACCCCTTGTAAACCTTATCATAGTGAGAACTCGTCCCTGGACCATAATAATAAACATATTCGATCTTCATGTCCGGTTTAAATCGAACATAACGTTCGAAACGATCCATATCATAATTCTTTGAACTGGGAGAGGCATGATACCATGTATCATCCAACAAATTAACATAAGTTGTTAAAGTCAACCCGCCATCAATTTTCTTCACAATTTCCTGACTATTTTTCGTCAAAGTATTCAATTTTGTTGCTGTTGCATCATAGTAAACAATCATCACGGGACGAGAAGAAATATAGCCGCCAACTAAAACAAAGACAAAAACGATCAAATAGCTTCCTACGGTCTTTAATGTCGAACTTTTTAAACGTTCCCCCTGCAATTTGATAAAGGCAAAAGCAAGAAACATAAAAATCACAAGTAGAAAATAAATAATATCTCTACTACAAATCATACCTTCCAAAAAGATCTTTGAACGTCCTGAAATAGACAACCAATACGTTAAATCTCGTACGAAATCTATATCCTGACCGACATTTCCTATAAAGTTCAATATAGCTAAAATTGCCAAAGTACCAATAGCAGCAACAACCTGATATTTCGTGATGGTTGACATAAACAAACCAATTGCTGCATAAGTACATATTGTAATAAACACTCCAAGCAAAGCGGTAAACATAAATTGAATATCCGCACTTTTAACGATAATGACTGAAAATATCAAAGGTATTAATAAAACAGCCACAAGAATCACCCCATAAACAACCACAGATAAATATTTACCTACAATAATCTGTAAATTTGAAACAGGGGAAGAATATAATAATTTTATAGATCCGCTACTTAATTCTCTACTCATCAATCCCATAGTTAAAAGCGGAATATACAAATAAAGATTATTCAACATCTCAGAAAAAACGCCACGATACCCACCTATTAAAGATGCTGTTGCATTGTATAAACTATACCCCATTGCCAAACTGCGTAGCCCATCACTTAGACGGTCACAATACCCGACCCCTAACTGAAAAGCAAACACGACCAACACCATCCAAGCTATTGGAGAGAAGAACAAAACTCTTAGTTCTGTCTTCATTATTCTCATTATTGTTCTCATCAATACTAATCTATTTAAAGTTTCCCTGACAATTTGGCAAATACTTTATCTAAGGACTCTTTCTCTAAAGATATTTCCCGAAGATGCCAACTATTATTAACTGCTTGATCCACAACACGCTTGACAATACCATTATCTCCTTTAAAATGGAGTCGGAAACGAGTTTTTGTTAATCTTTCAACCCGTTCTATTCCTTCTATACTCATAAATTTAGCATCATCCATGGGTGCATTATGCATAATCACCAATAACACACTTGGCTCCATGTAGTTATTAAATTCCTCTATTGACCCCTTAAACACCATTTTTCCATGTTCAATCATCATGATACAATCACATACAGCCTGCACCTCTGGCAATATATGAGTTGATATTAATACAGCTCGTTCTTCTGCGATTTCATGAATCAAATGACGTATCTCAAGAATTTGATTAGGATCCAATCCATTAGTGGGTTCATCTAGGATAACAAATAAAGGATTATGAATAATCGACTGAGCAATACCCACCCGTTGTTGATATCCCCCAGAAAGATTGCTAATTACTCGTTTACTAAAATGAGAAATTCCACACTTAGCTTTTGCTCGTTCCACGGCTACCGGAATTTCAGATTTAGGAACCAAACGAATATCTGCACAGTGATAAAGATATTCATCAACCGTCATATCCATGTGCAAAGGAGCTTTTTGCGGTAAAAATCCTATAAACTTCTTCGCTTTGATCGGATCATGACGAAGGTCAACTCCATTAATAAAAACTTCTCCCTCTGTTTGAGTTAACACATTACATATAATATTCATTGTTGTCGATTTACCTGCACCATTAGAACCAAGTAAACCAAATACTCCCTTTGAATCTATCTCAAAATTAATATCTTTAATTGCCCAATCAACACTATAGCGGTGTGAAAGGTGTTTTACTTCTACAATCTTATTTCCCATAATCATTATTATTTTCTTTGTCTACGGAATATTGTAACAATTCCCAATCCCATAATACACAATGGAAATATTCCCATGCAAAACCAATTAACAATCGAACGACAACCTTTAGGAAGCCTTATTCGAGAATCAATCGTATCTGCTTTTCTTGTATCTATCGGGAACTGCTCGTAAGATAACCAACGGAAAGAGCCATTGATAATACTATAATTTGATGCACTGATTCCCGCAAATTGAGAAGTTAGAGCCTCATTAGCAATAAAATCCGAATCCCCGGAAATAACAATTCTTTGCTCTTTATTCCCTACTTTTCGATTCATTGTAAGAAGGAGCGTATATTTATCCATTCTCTCCCCCGCCTCTGGATTACACACAAACTCTCCATCAACAAAATCGGTCGTTTCCCTTTCCAACCAAGCAGTTGTATCTGAAACTAACACTGGAGTCACCTCAAAACCCCGTACATTTGAATAATCTAACGCAACAGATGTTGGTAAAGCAACCACATAGCCATATTTATGCAATCTTTCATACATTGGGAATTTTTGAGCCGCATCCTTCGTAAAATAACCAACGACAACCGTCGGAGAAGTGTATTCATTTCTATTTACCAACACTCCATCCGAAAACGTCACACCTAAAGATGCTGTCAATTTATTCATATTCTCCCTCCTACTATATTCCCCGAGAATAAACAAATTACCTCCTTTAGCAATATAGTCTTGCACTTTTTTCAATGCAACAGTTGATAATGGTTCTCGCAAATCGGAAATAACCAATACGTTTATCGACTCATCTATTGGATCTGTATCCAAATTTATCGTTTTAGTATCAAAACCATTATTCAAAAGTGATTGACGAAACCATTTATCCTTCGCAAAAAGATAAAAACCTCTTCCCCCATAGTTATCTATTTCTCGAGACCCATATCCTGTCGAAAAAGCAACCGTTGGAGAAGGTGAAATAAAACGCTTCAATGTCGCAGTAATCTCTGCTTCTTCTGGATGTTTCGTGTTATCATTAAACATTCTTAGATAAGCCCTTTGTCCATTTTCCCGCTCAACAATCCGTATAAATTTATTGTGCTCCGGAGTTAAATCAATGATGTTCTTTATTTCCTCGGGACTCATAAACATATCTCTCTTCAAGTTGTTAGCTTGACACAACAATTCCACCCTCTCCTCGAAAGTCTTGTTCGGGAAACGCCATTCCAAACTGGAATTATTAGACTTATCGTAATAATAAACATACTTCATTTCAATATCCGGCTTAAATCGATAATATTTTTCAAACCGTTTGAAATCATTATTTCGATTACGGGGTAAACCATTGTATAAATCCTCGTCCAACAAGTTCACGTAAGTTGTTATTGTTAAATCTCCGTCCAAATTTTTAATAACATCTTGGCTTTCCTTTGCCAATGTATTGGATTTTGTATAAGTAGCATCATAATAGTATTTTGTATATGGCGTGGAAGAAACATATCCAAGAATCAACACCACAAATACAATTACACAATATTTTAGCACTTTTATTTTCAAGGGCGTTATTGTTTTTTCTGTATTCAATTTCAAAATAGATAATGCCAAGAAAAAACCAATAACAATTAGAAAATAAAAAATATTATCACTAGCTATTAAACCATCAATAAAAGGATATGCTCGCCCTGTAATAGATAACCAATATGTAATATGTCGAACTAGATCATAATCCTGTCCCACATCCCCGATAAAATTCAATACAGCTAAAACAGCTAAGGTTCCAATAGCCGCAACAACCTGATATTTAGTGATTTACGACATAAATAAACCTATCGCCGAATAGGCTAATATCAATAAATACAATCCCAACATACCGGACAACACTAATGGATAATCAAAATTTACAATTGTTATGGCAGAAAAAATAACGAACACGCCAAGTACGGCAATCAATGCTCCTCCATACACCATCATAGACAAAAACTTTCCTATAATAATAGAAGTATTCTTTACCGGAGACGAGTATAACAACTTTATAGAACCACTTTGATATTCCCGACTCATCAATCCCATTGTGATGAGAGGGATATAAAGATAAATATAACGCTGTATTGGAGGAAGTATTCCTCGCATCCCGGTATACACCCCAGAAGTAACAGACCATAAGTCATATCCCATATCTTGGTAACGCAATTGTTCTCCATATATTTGAGCGAAAGACATTCCTATTTGGAAACCAAATATTACAAGTACAAGCCAAGCTACGGGAGAATAAAACATCGAATTCAATTCTATCTTAGCTACACGAATGGCTGTTTTTATATTACTATTCAATTTCATTTTATTTTCTATTTTTTGTTTTTCCTGACAATTGTGCAAAAATTTCATCCAAAGAACAACGCTCTACAATTAAGTCTTTCAAATCCCAAGCATTAAACACGCTTGCCTCTATATATTTTTCCGTAATTCCGGGATCTTCTTTGAAATAAATCCTAAAACGCCCCTCACCCAATAATTCCACTCCTTCATTTTCACACAATGATAATAATACAGATTTATTCGGAGCATTACCCAATTCTATCACAAAACTTTCCGGTGCCACATAATTATCAAACTCTTCCATACTACCGGAAAAAACCAGTTTGCCATTCTCGATCATTTTAATCTCATCACATATTGCCTGAACTTCTGACAATATATGTGTTGATAATAGAACAGCATGATCAACAGCTATTTCCCGAATTAAATTCCGAATATCTACAATCTGATTCGGATCCAAACCATTCGTAGGCTCATCCAATACTACAAATTTCGGATTATGCACAATAGCTTGAGCTATCCCCACACGCTGTTGGTATCCTCCTGACAAATTTTTAATTAGACGCTCCCGGAAATGCACGATCGAACATCGTTCCAAAGCTTGATTCACAGCAACATCAACTTCTTCTGCTGGCATCAACCGTAAAAAAGCAGAATGTCTCAAATATTCTTCAACCGTCAAATCCATGTACAACGGAGGTTGTTGTGGTAAAAAACCGATATACTTTTTAGCTTCAACCGGATTTTCCCTCAAATTAATTCCATTTATGAATACATCCCCTTCTGTCTGATTCAAAACACCACAAATGATATTCATTGTTGTCGATTTACCCGCACCATTAGATCCGAGCAACCCTACAACACCATTTTCCGTTATTTCGAAGTTAATGTTTCTAATTGCCCACTGGACACTATAACGATGAGATAAATTACATACCTTTACAATACTATTTCCCATAAAATTCATTTTTTTAATCAAGAAGCACGCACCAAATCAAAAAACACCCCAAGAATAGATACACAAAGATCTTGTTCATAAGTCAAAATCCCACCCCAACCTTTATCCGTTCATGAAAGGATTCTCTTATCAACCCAAACTTTTACAAACAAGACCTTCGTGAATAATTCAAGTCACGGCATTTCTATTAATTCCAACTACTGTATCCGTTTCCTATCTTCCAATTGATTTGAAGAATTTTTCCAAAACGCTCTTTAGAAGAACACATAATTCTATCCGTTTCCGGACGATTCTTTGCATTTACAATATTGACAACATGAAATTCTCCATTCTCCAACCCAACTGCAACATACTGGTTTTGTTGCATATTTTCAGCATCCATAGCTGTAATTCGAGCATTAAATTCCAAATACTTTGATAATATCCGAGTATCTTTATCTAGCATATATAGAACATTACCTACAGCAAAAAATGCATAATTAGAAGTTGTATAAGGAGGTATCACCATAGAAGAAGGAATTCCACCTAGACCATTCAGTTCAAAAACTTTTACGTTAGACACTTCCATATAGTATCCATCTGCTCCTGATTCACGTTCAAGAGCAAACTCTTCCAAATACAAATCACCATTCTCGTTTTTAAACAAAATATTAAACGCAGGATAAGTTGTAGACGAATTTACTGGGGTCAATTTTCGATACTGCATTGACACGATTTCATAACCACTAAAATCATTTAATGGAATATAATTAGCAGGTAGAACTTCTCCGGCCCCTAATACTGCAGCTCCAGGGACTTCTATAATATTAGCAGCTCCTTTCAACGGATCATCATCCCAATTTATTTTGCCGTCAATTATTGCCAATAAACGACTATTTTTTTTGTCAATAATCGGTGTATAACGAGCTGTATACATCAAATAACGCCCCAGCACGGGTTCACATTGCTCTAATATTTTCCCTTCATACTTCATTGGCTCTGGCAAAAAATAATCAGAATTAAATAACTGGTTATCTGATTTTACACGAGAATATAAATGTCCATACTGGTCATACACGACATCTGTTTGAATCATGAATACTCCTCCTTGAATTGTAACTCCAGCGGGAACTCCTCCCATAAAGGTTTGATTTAAATCAATATCTTTCGTTAATCCAACTCCCTCCAAATCAACAGCACCACTCTCGGAAAATATCCAAATATTCCCAGCCCTAACATCATAATCCGCACAATAATGTTCCCGCATTGATATTGGCCCCTGTCCTAACTCGATTCCTCCATTTCTTGAAGGATACAGATCTTTATATTCTTTCCACTCTGTAATAGTCATTGAAGACCAATCCGCACTCCATTCCGTATCAACTGTTTTAAAGAAAGATAACATGGTCTTCCCCTCCTGCTCAGAAAGGATCATCCATGAAAAAGAGGCATCAAACTCTCCGGAAATAGAAATATATCCTTGTTGCATATAACTAATTCCATAACGTTCATCTGTCACTTTAAGAATAAGATTAAACGTAGATATAATTTCATCAGCAATCCAAAAGAAATTTCTACTATTCCAATTGGGATATTCCGGACGTTTTTTCCCATCAATACTCCATTCATAAGAAAGATAAGAAGCATTTTCTGGAAGATCAATATTAAATTTAGGTTCAATTTTTACGGTATCCCCCAATGTTTTATAAACAGATACAAATTTCTCAATCTCGATATTCTCAATATCAATATAGTCATAATTTCCTTTATCTTCATAACAGCTAACACATATGCTAACTATCAATATGAAGAAGAAATAATTGATTCGTTTCATATTTGTAATGTATTTTATCAATTAATAAATCGGAATAATCATCGGAGTTCCATCATCCTCTGTCACATTATTTGCTCCAACATATTCTTTCACTTTCAGCGAATAAAATCTCATCTCTCCAGCAGCCATTCCTTCAAAACTAGTAAGTCCGGTTGCCAATACAAATGTCTCAAACTTCTTTTCTGACCAAGCTCCTAAATAAACTTCTTCCACACGATTATCCCACCATTCCGGTTGACTTGCTTTATTATTAAACCTTAGCCTCACATCAGAATACCCCCGATACCCAATACCGAAATTTTCATTTGCTATTAAACGCAATGTGATATAAAATTCTTTATCCTTTTCAACTTCACCCGTATGAATAGTCATCCACAAAGAATCCATAACCATCCCTTTTCTAAAATACAATTTCTCAGGATAAGTAACCATCCCTTCTCTTGCATTGGTCAAGGTATCCACAATTATAACCCGATACTCTGCATCTTCTTGTAAAGTGTCACCAATAAGCACAACTCGGAAGGGATGTTCGATTTTCTCTTCTCCCGGATAATGAGTAACAGAAATAACTGCAGTATCAACTCGCACCCATTCATATGACAAATCGGTCGGACGTTTTACTTGACGCTCAAAATACAACCAACGTTCCTTTCCGAAAACATCTGTTTCACTAGTACTACAACTTTGTATACATAGAGGCAATACAAGGCCTATTAATAACAAAAACAAACATGTATATTTTTTCATTTTTATTTCAAATTTATCAGTTAATATTCTCACTATCAGGCAAAGGAAGAACAAAATCTTCTATTGTCATCACGTTGGAACATTTCACATTCAACTTTTTATGATAAAAAAACAACTGTCCCTCTGTAATGTATTCTCTTCTCACCTCTTTTAGTAACTCTGTTCTAAAAGATTCATAATTATTCACGTTCGTCAAACGACCTTTCGTACAATTTCTTCCCTCCCGAACATTATCCAACTGATTTACCGCTTCACTCCAATTTTCTTTCGACGCATAATATTCTGCCAAAATATAATACAATTCACTATATCGAATAATTGGACATATGTCATTTGTTTCTGAAGAAATTTGAATATTGCGAGCAGGCATATAATAGGATGATGTCGAAGTTAAAGGTGTAGATAACACGTCCTTTCGATAATCAGCAGGATCGTCAAATGCCGAACTCCAATCTTTTAAAACAAAACGGGCATCCCCCGAAGAATATCCATGATCTGTTGCATATGGAAGATAATTCTCGTATAATTTGGGAAAGGATAACGCAAAGATTAAATCCCGTTTCATCTTACGGTCTGTTAAAACATTTTCTCTCGTAGGAAAACTATATAATACTTTATCATACGGGTCTTTCAAATTCATTATCTCGTTAACACATTCAAAAGCTTCATCATGTTTCCCCGCATAATTATAAACTCTTGCTAGCAATGAAATTATTGCAGGATAATTCATTCGATACCCTCGGTATGCATAAAAGACATCATCAGGCTGATAATTTGTTGATCCTTCCTTTACATCAAAATTTCCACCATTTACAGTCAATCGAAGAATATTTTCGTCTGAAAGTGTGTCATAGGAAGCAACTAAATCTCGAGCCTTTATCAAATCGGTCACCACCTTATTCAAGACTTCCGTTACAGTCAAATTATTCTCCCCGTAAGAAGGGAATTTATCAAAATAAGGTATATACAAATTATTATCATCCATTATCGGTGCCGGCGCAAACAAACGCAACATATCAAAGTGTAAAAGAGCCCGGAGACCGTAAGCCTCTCCCATAATTAAATTTTTCTCCACATTTCCCATGGGAAACATCGTAGAATCAACATTCTCAATAGTCCCAATAATATTATTACAATTAGCTATCGAATTATAAGCTAAAGTCCAAACCTTTTCAATATAGCTTTTTACATCAGAATCTGTATATTTATAATTAGCAACCTTATAATATGTATGATATCGACCTATATAATTGGAACCTAAATAATACGGATTTGCCAATACATCAACAAATCCCCACGTCAGTTCCTTTCCATACATTCCTGTCTCTCCCATTTGCTTATAGATTCCGTTAAGAGCATTTCGATATCCCAAATGAGACTTTAATAAATCTTCTTCATCAACTATATCTTTCGGCGTAACATCAAGCCAATCGGAACATGATGCAAACAACACCAACAAAGAAAAGAAAAAGTACCTCTTTATTTTCATAATATCTTTCTTTTTCATTTTAAACTAAACTCACTAAAAAGCCATTTTCAGAGAAAAATTCACGGTACGGGCAAAAGGATAACTTAATCCGCGTTCTTGTTTCACATTAGATAAATGAAATAAATCACTCATACCTAATGTTAAACGAATCATACTCATACTTAACCTATTTGTTATTCTTGTACCAAAATCATATCCTAACTCCAAAGAAGTCCAAGACAATGCATTATACTGCTGCACGAAACGAGAAGTTGGTCTTGTTATTTCTACAGAACCTCTATCATTAACAATAGACTTATACTTCACCTTATCTCCGGGTTTTTGCCAACGACTTGTCAATACTCGCTTATCTACATTTTCTTTATAAATATCCACATTTTCAACCTTATCCACTAAAGTCTGATTATAACGGTCTCCCCCGAATTCATACATAAAACTTGTAAAGACAGAAAATTGTTTATATACAAAATTAAATCCGATTGACCCTTGTGCTCCTGGGTCTGTATTTCCCAAAACAACTTGATTAGAAGCAAGCCATTTATTAGTTACCGAACCATCTTTTGCAATATATACCTCTTGTCCATCAGCAGGATTTATGCCCATAGATCGTACTCCCCAAATCGAATTTAAAGAACCTCCTTCTTCATATTGTAAAAACGGTTCTGCAACCTCACTGTCATAAGCCGTTGCGTTTTCAAATTTCTCCTGAACACGTCTATTATATGCTTTCAGACTTTCAGATATTTTCAATATTTTATTCTTATTATGAGCCAAATTAGCATTAACAATTAAACTCATATCTTTCCTTCGAATAACATGAATCCGTAAATCTAACTCAAATCCTCTATTAGAAACTTCTCCTATATTATCCCGATAAGAAGTAAAACCAGTTGAAGTAGGTACCGTTACATCAGTAACTAAATCCACTGTTTTTTTATCATAATAACTCCCTTTCAAATAAATAAAATCATCGAATAATGAAATCTCTCCCCCAATATCCAATGTGTTTGTTGTTTCCCAAGTCAAATTTTTATTTCCCAAGGCTTTTAATACGGCCCCATATCCGGTTTTATACCACTCATCAGTAAACACTTGATAACTAGTTCTTGCTGCATAGGCAGGGAAATTCACTTTTCCTGTCTGACCAAAAGAGCCTCTTATCTTTAATTGATTTACAAATCCAAGATTCTGAATAAAATCAAATTTATGAAGATTAATCCCTATTCCAGTAGACCAAAAAGGAGCATAACGCTTGTTGGCACCAAAAGCAGAAGACCCATCCACACGTACTGAGGCATCCAACAAATAAATATCTTTATAAGAATAATTCATTGTTGCTAAAAAACCCACCAATCGATTACTTGCTTCGCTATGTGATGTTTTATCAACCTGTTCTTTTGCGTATTCTGGAGAAGATAATTCTCCGGATGGAAAACCTCGATAATTTGAACTCTCTGATCTTGTATCTGTCTGTTTAATGCTAATTCCGGCCAAAGCATTAATCATATGCTCTCCAATAGCTCCATTATAAGAAAGAGTTGTATTCATATCATATGTGAAATTTTTACCTTCAGATAG
>ENA-UEQW01001013-UEQW01001013.1-human-gut-metagenome-genome-assembly--contig:-NODE-1013-length-24844-cov-5.391731_pt1 | contig 24844 bp, 24 predicted proteins | sample MGYA00242947_ERZ507947 | MGnify/ENA primary metagenome ERZ507947 (study PRJEB26167, sample SAMN06115421) | human gut metagenome | host: Homo sapiens | place: China:Guizhou | collected 2015-03-17... | reverse complement strand
ATCCTACATTGAAATGTGAAGAAATAAAAAATAGATTGCATAAGTGTTACAATGAGGAATTAAATATACCAGTATTAGACGTAAAGAAGATATGTATTCAGGAGTGAAATAATGGATAGAATCATAATTTTAATTATAGTATATCTTATTGCATGCTATATATGGAAAAAGATTGATTGTTCAAGACATAGGAAAATACATAATGCAGTGTTATTTATATCAAGTATAATGGTAATCATCGGTTGTATAACACCATTAAATTCCACATATATAATTTTGTGCGCAATCATATTGATATTATTAGATTGTCTGGTAAAAAAAGTATGGACTGCATAAGGTAATATTTTTTAACGAAACATTCATTGACAAAAGCCGGAGCAGATTTTGGTGACTTTGGGAGAAAATTAGAAAATCTTGGTCTGCCGGTCACGTCACTCCGAGAAAACCTACATCAGGCACATTTAGATTGCCTTATTTTCGTACAACGGAACAAAAATTACTCCGGCTTTGCGAGGGATGCCACTCATAAGCCTGCGACACAACATTTGAACGGGCAGCTCATATCAATCGTACTGTGTAATCAGCAGCGATTAACCCCATTTTATATAAAGTTAAGACCTTATTTATTGAAGATATATTAGGAAAAGAGTATAATGTGCGTAAGCAATGAGCAGTGTCAAAACAGGTACTGCGTAGTATAGAAATAATCAGGAAACCAATTCAGGGAGGTAGCACAGTATGGAGTTTTTTGATAAGTTAAGCGAGACAATCGTGAGTGCAGGTAAGGATGTTGGTCAGAAAGCGAAGGATGTATCCGGGATCGCAAAGTTAAAGATGGATATCAGATCCAAAGAAGATTTTGTGGAAAAACAGTATGCGGAACTTGGAAAAGCATATTATGAGAAACACAAGGATGAAGAGAGCGTAGAAGGCGAAGAAAAGACACCGGAACAGGAGCACTTTTTCCTGATCACGGAGGCGCTTGGAGAGATTGAGCGCATGCGCGCAGAAGTATTTAAACTTCAGGGAGCCGTGGAATGTCCGAAATGTGGTGCCAAAATGCCACAGGGAGCAGCATTCTGCAGTAGCTGCGGAACAAAAATGGACGATATATTTGAGGAATAGGAGCCGGATGCGTGGAAAATCAGAATAAAGCCCGGGCAGATCTGCGTCAGTTAATGCCTTTTTTCATTGTGGCTTTTGTGGGGATTATTTATCATCTGAGGATCCGTCCGATGGCGGGAGATGATGTATTTTTTTCGCAGGCAACGTCAGAGCTTGGATTGTGGAATTATCTGATACAGCGTTATGAGACGTGGACATCCCGGTTTGTGATAGAGTTTCTTCTTGTCTGGATCATAAAGTATCCAATTTTGTGGAGACTCATTGATCTGACGCTTTTTATTTCGTTTCCGGTATTAATCTCAAAAATATTTGATGGCGGAAAACTGATGGACTGGTGTGCGGCAGCGGCGGTTCTTTTATATCCGTTTCATGATATGGGAACGGCAGGCTGGATTACCACAACGGTAAATTATTTCTGGCCGGTCTGGGGAATGTTCTTTGTTGGATTTCTGCTGAAAAAAATGCTGGTACATAAGAAAATCAATATTGTGGAAGGCATTGCAGGGGTACTTGTCTGTGTGATCGCAAGCAGTCATGAGCAGGTAGCGGTGATCCTGTTTGTGGTTTTTATATTGTATGGCATTTATCTGATTTGTGGGAAATCTAAAAAGACGCCTTTGGTGCAGGATTCTGCTGGAAGCACGCTGACAGACAAAAAAGTGATACACAGCAATAATCTGTATCTGGCAGGAATGGTACTTGTTAATATCATAACACTGATCTCAATCCTGCTCTGTCCGGGAAATGCCGGAAGAAATGCGGTCAGCATTGCAGATCTTCCAATTTTTGAGACATATGGATTTGGAGATAAATTGTATCTTGGTCTGCTCAGTATTGAGCGTGTGTTTATAGCAAACTGCGATGCCGTATTTCTGACAGTTGCATTGGTGCTTGCAATGCTTGTCTATGTAAAAACGGATGACTATAAAAAGACCATTATTTCTGCGTTACCGGTCTTGATTTTATTCGGACAGACGGCAATGCGTACTGCTTATCCGGGATTATCAGGTCTGTTTGTCATGCCGCAGGAGATCACAGAATGGAGCTGGGGCACGCTTTCTACCTGGCTTCCGATGGTGTATCTTGCAGTCACAGTGGCGGCGATGCTTTATGCATTGTGGATTATCCTGGGAGAGCAGCCGATAGAGTATATTTACGCGCTTCTTATGTTGGGATGCGGATTTGGTGCAGGCATGATCCTTGGATTTATGGCGACGATCTATGTCTCAGGTGAGCGTGTTTATATTACCCTGTATTTTATATTGTTGTTTGTGACAATGTTTTGCATTTACCGTATGGAAGATGCTGTGGAAGAAAAATTAAAGCAGACAGGTGGAAAGCTGGCGGTGACACTGCTTGCATTGATCTGCCTTATAAATATTGGATTTGTAACCCTATCCTGTTAAGGATAGGGTTTTCTGTCATTGTTAAGGACAGGGTTTTCTGTCACCATATTTTTTTGTTGACAAAACATAGTATTCATATTAATATAGTAGGAAATAAGAAAACAAAAATATACAATACTTCAGATAAAAGACAGAACAGAAAAGGATAGTGTGAAAAATACATTTTTCACAAGCAAGGGAGATTACTATGAAAGAAATATTATGCTTTGGAGATTCCAATACTTATGGTTTGATTCCTGGAACGAAAAAACGTTACGATAGAGATACAAGATGGACGGGACTGATCGAGCAGGAGCTGTATGGGAAAGGCTACCGCATCATTGAGGAAGGATTGTGCGGCAGGACAACGGTTTTTGAGGATGAGCTGCGTGAGGGAAGAAAAGGAGCTGCATTGCTGCCAACTCTTTTAGAGAGTCATGCACCGGTGGATCGTGTCGTTTTGATGCTTGGAACGAATGACTGCAAGACATTTTACAATGCCTCAGCAGAGGTGATCGGTCTTGGTGTGGAACGTCTGGTGGAGCAGATACGTAAGGCAGATCAGAATATCCGGATCTTATTGATCTCCCCGATACAGCTTGGGGAAGGTGTCTGGGAGCCGGGGTATGATCCGGAGTTTAATGAAAAGTCCGTGGAGGTATCGAAGGGACTGAAAGCAGTTTATCAGAAAGTTGCAGAAAAATATGACTGCGATTTCCTTGCAGCATCCGATGTGGCAGAGCCGAGTAAAGAGGACAGAGAACATCTGAATAAGGAAGGTCACAAAAAGCTGGCGGAGGCAGTGCTTGGAGTGCTGGCGGCGTAGTAAGATCGTCGGACATTCCGCAGGAGACGAATATGGAATCTTTGGTATGGATTTAGGCATGGGAGCACGCACGGCGCAGGCATGTGAGGAAAAGTTAAACAGTATGGACGGAGCATCATAACAGATCGGATAAAATGACAGGTAAGAAGTTTGATTTGGATGATTTTTAGACAGAATGAAACGAAATGTTATATATTGATAAAAATATAACAAAGAGGCTCTGAATAAAGAAACGGAATTATGCATTATATATAAAACAAAACGAATAAAACTGTAAAACACAAACAAAAATGATAAAAAGCATCAAGAAAGTATTGCATTGCATTGTGCATTATGATATGATGCAGTCAGTTCAATAAGAGAGCTATGACAGGAGAGCGAATAGAACGGCCGATGAAGCCGTTGGTATTGTCGCTCTTTTTTATGTTATATTAAAACTGCAATGTAAAAACGTCATGAGGTGACCATTAGTTGTATACATATGAATTAGGAAAAAGGTGTCTGGGAAGGGGAAAGCATGAATCAGAATTTTTATGAAGCAGTAGTGGATAATCCCATCATTGCAGCGGTAAAAAATATGGAAGATGTGACAGAATGCTGTAAGCATGATGATATCAGAGTCATATTTATTTTATTTGGAGATGTCTGTTCTATTGGATCAATTGTAAAGACGATCAGGGATGCAGGTAAGATTGCAATGGTGCATATGGATCTCATCAGTGGTTTAAGTCCAAAGGAGATTGCAGTTGAATTTATTAAAGAACAGACCAAAGCGGATGGAATTATTTCCACGAAGCCGTCACTGATCAAAAAAGCAAAAGAAATGTCTATGTATACAGTACTTCGTGTATTTTTACTGGATTCGATGGCATTTGAAAATATCAGGCAGCAACAGCACATGATAAAACCAGATTTTATCGAGGTACTTCCGGGAGTAATGCCAAAGATCATTGCACAGATCAGTCATTCGGTAAAAGTACCCATTATTGCGGGAGGGCTGATCACAGATAAAGAAGACGTGATGGGAGCATTGTCAGCGGGTGCGATGGCGGTATCATCCACAAACCATAAAGTCTGGAATATGTAGGGTAAAAAATAATATATTTCAATAGAAAAAAGAACAATCAATTTTACGAATATTTATAATGCTCTGGGGGGAGCAGTTTAAATATTAAATAAAGCCAAAAGAAAGAGGAGGAAAAAGTATGGCAAAATATGTAATGGCACTGGATGCTGGAACCACAAGCAACAGATGTATCCTGTTCAACGAGAAAGGTGAGATGTGCAGCGTGGCACAGAGGGAATTTACACAGTACTTCCCACAGCCGGGCTGGGTGGAACATGATGCAGATGAAATCTGGGCAAGTATGCTCGGTGTTGCAGTTGAGGCGATGAACATGATCAATGCGACAGCAGAGGATATTGCAGCAATCGGTATTACCAACCAGAGAGAGACAACGATCGTCTGGGATAAGGAAACAGGAGAGCCGATCCATCATGCGATCGTATGGCAGTGCCGCAGAACTTCAGAATATTGCGATACCTTAAAAGAAAAAGGACTTACCGATAAATTCAGGGAAAAAACAGGTCTTGTCATTGATGCATATTTTTCAGGCACGAAGGTAAAATGGCTGCTTGACAATGTACCGGGTGCAAGAGAGAGAGCCGAAAAAGGTGAATTATTATTCGGAACGGTAGAAACCTGGCTGATCTGGAAACTGACAAAAGGCGCTGTTCATGTGACCGATTATTCCAATGCATCCAGAACAATGTTATTTAATATCAACACTCTTCAGTGGGATGATGAGATTTTAGCAGAGTTAAATATTCCAAAATGTATGCTGCCGGAGCCAAAACCGTCAAGCTGTATTTACGGGGAGGCAGATCCTTCTTACCTTGGTGGACCGATCCCGATCGCAGGTGCTGCCGGAGACCAGCAGTCAGCATTGTTTGGTCAGACCTGTTTTAACGCAGGAGAGGCAAAGAATACATATGGAACCGGATGTTTCCTTTTAATGAACACAGGCGAAAAACCGGTATTTTCCAAGAATGGTCTGGTAACTACGATTGCATGGGGACTGGATGGAAAAGTTAATTACGCACTGGAAGGCTCTATTTTCGTGGCGGGGGCTGCGATCCAGTGGTTAAGAGATGAATTAAGAGTCATTGATTCTGCACCTGATTCGGAATACATGGCAAAGAAAGTAAAAGATACGAACGGCTGTTATGTAGTTCCGGCATTTACCGGTCTTGGTGCACCTCACTGGGATCAGTATGCAAGAGGTACGATCGTAGGTATTACCCGTGGCGTCAATAAATATCACATTATCCGTGCAACATTGGAATCTCTGGCATATCAGGTGAATGATGTTCTGGTTGCCATGAAAGCAGATTCCGGAATTGATCTTACCGCTTTGAAAGTTGACGGTGGAGCAAGTGCTAATGATTTCCTGATGCAGACACAGGCGAACATTATTGATGCGCCGGTAAATCGTCCGCAATGTGTAGAGACAACAGCGATGGGCGCTGCATATCTTGCTGGTCTGGCAGTCGGTTACTGGTCAAGTAAAGAGGATGTTATTAAAAACTGGGCAATCGACAAGACATTTGAGCCGCAGATCGATGCCGCAAAGAGAGAAGAAATGATCAAAGGCTGGAACAAAGCAGTCAAATATGCATACGGCTGGGCAAAGGAAGATTAAAAAGAAGGTTTTGTATAGGGAAGGTAAAGATTGTAATGTATTGGTAAAGTTAATTGAATAAGGGGGGATAGTATGTTACCATATATAGCAGAGTTTTTGGGAACTATGATTCTGATCATCTTAGGTGATGGAGTTGTTGCAAACGTAAATCTCAACAAATCTGGCATGAAGGGTGGAGGAACTGTCCAGATCACATTTGCATGGGGACTTGCGGTTATGCTGCCGGCATTTATTTTCGGAGCAGCATCGGGAGCATCGTTTAATCCGGCGCTGACGTTAGCACTTGCAGTTGACGGAAGTTTTGACTGGGCAATGGTTCCGGGATATATCATTGCACAGTTTGCAGGAGCGTTTGTTGGAGCGGTGATCGTATATCTTTTGTTTAAAGGACAGTTTGATGCAACAGAGGATCAGGCGACAAAACTTGGGGTGTTCTGTACAGCGCCTTCTATTCCGAACATGGGACAGAATATTTTCAGTGAGGCAGTTGGAACGTTTATCCTTGTATTTGCGATCAAAGGTATGGCAAATGTGCCGGGACTTACCGATGGACTTGGAAAGTTTCTTGTATTTGGAATCATTGTATCGATCGGTATGTCACTTGGTGGACTGACCGGATATGCGATCAATCCGGCAAGAGATATCGGACCGCGTCTTGCACATGCCGTTCTTCCGATTAAGGGAAAAGGAACATCCAACTGGGGATATGCAGTTGTTCCGCTGGTGGGACCGGTGATCGGAGCAATTGTTGCAGTACTGCTATATGGAGCAATTCCATGGTAGACCGTATGTTTGTCATGCGATAAGTAACTTTATATGACAATTTTATATTTATGACAGTAGATGTGCATGTGGAACCTGCAATCTATTGTTGAGGGGCAAGAGAGAAGAGAGCCTGACAGGATAATCGCAACAGCATGGGTGCGCTTACTTGTCAGGCTTTTTTATTCATAGGAGATTACATCTTATGAATGAAAAAGCCCTCCGGGTTAGATACCAGAAGAACAAAGTAAAAAAAGGAGAGATGGAAAATGTATGACGTAATTATCATCGGAGCCGGTGTATCCGGCGCAGCAGCGGCGAGAGAATTGTCGCGTTATAATGCAAAAGTATGTGTGATAGAGAAAGAGGAAGATGTCTGCTGCGGCACATCCAAGGCAAACAGTGCAATCGTACATGCGGGATATGATGCAAAAGAAGGTTCCCTGATGGCAAAATTAAATGTACGGGGAAATGCCTTGATGGAGCAGCTTTCCAAAGATCTTGATTTTCCGTTTAAGCGGATAGGTTCTCTGGTTGTCTGCAAGGACGAGGAGGATATGCCAAATCTGAAGGCGCTTTATGACCGCGGTGTGGCAAACGGTGTGCCGGGACTGCGCATTTTATTGAAAGAGGAAGTACATGAAATGGAGCCAAATCTTTCGGATGATATCTATGCGGCTTTATATGCGCCGAGTGCCGGGATTGTCTGCCCATTTCATTTAAATATAGCACTGGCTGAGAATGCAAATGCAAACGGTGTGGAATTTAAGTTTGATACGGAAGTAACAGATCTGAAAAAAACAGGAGAGATCTGGGAGGTCCATACGAATCAGGGCGTGTTTGAAACAAAATATGTCGTCAATGCGGCAGGTGTTTATGCGGATAAATTTCACAATATGGTCAGTGAAAAGAAAATCCATATTACACCAAGACGCGGCGATTACTGCCTGCTTGACAAGAGTGCCGGAAACCATGTGAGCCACACGATCTTTGCACTTCCAGGTAAATATGGAAAAGGTATTCTGATCACGCCGACGGTACATGGAAACCTGTTATTAGGACCTACTGCGATTGATATTGAGGACAAAGAAGGAACGAACACGACAAGAGAAGGCTTAGATCAGGTTATCGCCGGGGCGAATCTGAATGTAAAAAATATTCCGATGCGTCAGGTTATCACTTCTTTTGCCGGACTTCGTGCACATGAAGATGGTCATGAGTTTATCATTGAAGAGGCAGAAGATGCAAAAGGCTTTATCGACTGTGCCGGAATCGAGTCACCTGGGCTTACGAGCAGTCCGGCGATCGGAGAAATGGTTGCAGGTCTGTTAAAAGAAAAAATGCATTTGGAAGAAAAGAAAGATTTTATCGCAACGCGCAAAGGCATCTTAAATCCAAATACTTTAAGCAAAGAAGAAAGAGTGGCCTTAATAAAGGAAAAACCGGAGTATGGCAATATTATCTGCCGCTGTGAGATGATCACCGAGGGAGAAATTATCGATGCCATCAGACGCCCGCTCGGTGCAAAATCACTAGATGGTGTCAAACGCCGCACAAGAGCCGGAATGGGACGCTGTCAGGCGGGATTCTGCTCGCCGAGAACAATGGAGATCTTAGCAAGAGAGCGCGGTGTGAGTCAGTCTGAGATCACAAAATCAGGCGGAAATTCAAAAATTATTGTCGGAACCAACAAGGACAGATTGTAAGAGGGAGGAGCCAGAGCATGAAAACATATGATATCGTAATCATCGGAGGTGGACCGGCAGGGCTTGCGGCTGCTGTTTCTGCAAAAAATAACGGAATTGATGACATATTGATTTTAGAGAGAGACAAAGAATTAGGCGGTATTTTAAACCAGTGTATCCACAATGGTTTTGGTCTGCATACATTTAAGGAAGAACTGACAGGTCCGGAATATGCGGGAAGATTTATCTCGCAGGTAAAGGAACTTGGAATTGAATATAAATTAAATACCATGGTCATGGATATCAGCCATGAAAAAGTAGTTACTGCAATGAACCGCGAAGACGGTCTGTTTGAAATTCAGGCAAAAGCAGTTATTCTTGCAATGGGATGCCGCGAGAGACCCCGTGGAGCGTTAAATATTCCGGGATACAGACCGGCAGGAATTTATTCTGCAGGAACGGCACAGCGTCTGGTAAACATCGAAGGGTTTATGCCTGGACGCGAAGTTGTCATTTTGGGTTCCGGCGATATCGGCCTGATCATGGCAAGAAGAATGACACTTGAGGGCGCAAAGGTTAAGGTTGTGGCAGAATTAATGCCATATTCCGGTGGGCTGAAACGTAATATCGTACAGTGCTTAGATGACTATGGAATCCCGTTAAAGTTAAGCCACACGGTTGTGGATATTAAGGGAAAAGAACGTGTAGAGGGAATCACGTTGGCTGAGGTTGACAGCAAGGGAAAACCGATCCCAGGAACTGAGGAGGAATATAGCTGCGATACACTTTTACTTTCTGTCGGACTGATCCCGGAAAATGAGATTTCCAAAGGTATGGGGGTTGACATGAACCCGGTTACATCAGGACCAAAAGTAAATGAGAGTCTTGAAACGAATATTCCGGGTGTGTTTGCCTGCGGAAATGTACTGCATGTACATGATCTTGTGGATTTTGTATCTGAAGAGGCAAAGACAGCCGGAAAAAATGCAGCAGTTTATGTGAAAGCAGATGGCGTGAAGGCAGCAAGAGATAACGACATTGTTTTAAATCCGATCGAGGGTGTCCGGTATACGGTGCCGGGAACCATCAATGTTGCTAATATGGATGAGCAGATCACAGTCCGTTTCCGTGTGGGCGGTGTATACAAGAACTGTTACGTCAGCGCTTATTTTGATGATGAGAGAGTCATCCACAGAAAACGTCCGGTCGTGGCACCGGGAGAAATGGAAGAGATCAAACTGACAAAAGAGCAGCTTTTGCAGTACCCGGATCTAAAGACGATCACAGTCAAGATCGAGCAGGAATAAAATGGAGGTATATCAATGGAAGAGAAAAATTTAATCTGTATCGGTTGTCCGATGGGCTGTCCGCTGACTGTAAAAATGGAGAACGGTGAAGTTGTCAGTGTTACAGGGAATACCTGTAAGCGCGGTGATATCTATGCGAGGAAGGAAGTGACAAATCCAACCAGAATCGTTACCTCTACAGTAAGGATCACCGGCGGAAGCGAAGCAATGGTTTCTGTAAAGACAAAAGAAGATATTCCGAAAGGAAAAATATTTGACTGTGTCAAAGCATTGAAAAATGTTGAGGTTGCTGCTCCGGTGCACATCGGGGATGTGCTTGTGAAAGATGTTGCAGGGACAGGTGTAGATGTGATCGCAACGAAAAATGTGGAGTAAGTGCCGAAAAAATAAAAAATACATGATAGGAATTGATTTTTAAACTGGAGGGGCAAAACAGATACCTGAAATGATCTGTTCTGCCCCAACATCATGTTATTATAAAATACAAAAAGTGAGACTTGACTCAGGATATGATGTGTCTAATTGCTTTCTACAGCATCAAAAAGGTTGCTGTCGTTCCAATCAGGGTGAAGCTGGCATAACTGGTAGATATGATTTACAAAATCAGCATCCTCATCCAGCATGTTGATGCAGCTTTCAGCAGGAATATTTTTTTGGTACATCGTGTGAATGACGTGTATACGATATTGGCATTTTCCATCTTCATAGCTGTCCCTGCGTTCCATTTTGATATACTCTTCCATATCAAATTCTTCCAGTAACATTCCAACTACCTCCGATCTGTGTTTTATGAGGAAATCACGGAGAATATTATCATGAATACAATCCTGTACCGTGAAATCAATTGCCTGTTCTAAAGAAATTCCTTCCAAAATCTTTGAATAGATTCTGCTGATCAAAATAGAGTATTCCTCTAACGTTCTGCACCGAAGCATCAGTTCTTTATTGTGTCCGTAATTAATATTATAGACTTTTGCGGTACATTCCAGGCAAGGGAGTTTTGCTGTATCATCTGAATTATTTGTCAGTTCAAATGCGTCTGAAAGATGCAGCTCTGTATAATCAGCATCATTTTCCAAAAGAGCTATTCCGTTGTAGAAAATAACAAATTGAGGAGAAGGTATTTTAAGCTGTTTTTTCCCGTATATATTTAAGTTGTGCTGTTTGATGTAACTTTCATATTGTTTACCAAAATAAATCAACCCGCGAAGCGGCATATGTGGATTTAAGGTACTCTGATGCTCATACAGATTTAGTGTTCCACGAACGATGAAAGATACATCATTTTTGTAGCCAAGATAAATTACATCATCAATGGTGTAAACAGTAAGTTCCTTTTCGTCTGAGTAACCAGTGTTGTTCAGCGCGTTATATAATTCAAGCAGGACAGAACGCTCACTGAAAATTTTACGGAATAACGCATCCCGGTATTTCTTTTGTACAAAAACCCGTTTTGTATGATGGATTTTTCGTGTGTTTTTCCCCATATCATATTCTCCTTTGATTATAAAAAAATAAAATGGTTTTCACAATACTTTTCTGAAATAGCTGGCGAATTGCCGGGACATAAAAGACTGATATTCAGAAAATGAATTTCACAGAAATGAAATTTGAATTGCGATAAATGTAGAGTAACATGGGAAAGTTGAAACGGCAAGTGTTAGAAAAAAGTTTGTGTATAATCACCATAAAACCGGATGCTTAAAAAATGTTATAAGAGATTTGCATTTTTTAAACATCCGGTTTTATTTTTAACAATCAATCATTTTATGGTCAGCTTTTTATTTGCTATAAAATACTGATGTAGGATTGGATACATAAACAGTTGTGGAACAATTTTTCTTTCCGACTTTGCAGACCGGCTTAACACTGATGTAATACATGGTATTTTTTTTCAACTTTTTCTTTTTAAATTTTTTCAGGGTGTAGCTGGTGTTTTTACTTTTAACGGCGCCTGCTTTTGTAAAAGTTTTCGTATCGTAGCTTGTGGAAACGTATATTTCATATGCGGAAGCACCGGAAACTTTTGACCAGTTGATCTTTATTCCTGAGCCGGACTGTTTTGCAGTAATCTTTTTAGGCGAGGTGCCAAAAGTAATGACGGTACTCCATGGACTGTAAACTTTTTGCTTAGTGCCTGCAAGTGTGACATAGGAACGGACTCTTGCTGAATAAAAAGTGCCTGCTTTGATTTTTTTTGAATTGGTATATGTTCCAAGGTAACTGTAAAATTTTGTTTCGTTTACAATCGGTTTTTTAAATTTTTTGGAATCATAAACTTTTGTTATCTGCAACTGAAATGCTTTGGCACCATTAATGCCTTTCCATTCAAAGCTGGCATCTCCGGGATAAGCAGTTGTCACTTTAAAATCACGTATTTTCTTTGGAAGTGTTGTGGCATAGGTTTCTGTGTAAGTATTAGAAACAACTGTAAAGTCAGAATTGCTGTTTAAGGCATAAACGCAGATTGCATAAGAGCCATCTTCTTTTAAGTTTTTGATCGTACAGGAATTTGTACTTGTGGTAAGTTCCTTGGAAAGATCAGAAAGACCACTTGGATAATATACAACTTTATATCCGGATGCACCGGAAACGGCTGCCCATTTAAAGGACAGGGATGCAGCGGTTGCTTTGGTTCCTGTAATTTTTGCTGTTTTATCGCTGATCCGTGCAACAACTTTTAAGGTGTCAGACCAGTTTCCAATATCACAGAGATTTTTATCGTCCGTATAGAAATAGTCGGCAGGAGCAGTGTAGGCGCAGACACGCGCATAAAAAACAGATTTGCCGGACGGTCTCCATTTTTATAACCATATTTGGTGGCAGTGATATCTATTTCCGGAAAATCCTGAGTCAGGTTAAGCAGTTCATTGATGCAGGCAATGTTATCGTCGGTGAGTATATGTGTCAGGGCAGAATGCCGCAGTCTGTCCGGGAACGCTACTTGAAAATGAAGGAAACTCCTGATCATCCGGCAAATCTTGATGTATTGATCCAGAATTTTGACTGTGCATTGTCTCACCCTGATGCCAATGACCTGGAAAAACTGAAAGAAGCCGTTATGGATCCATCCTTCTGATAAGACCATAAAATAAGGCAGCCCCACATAGCTGAGTCTGCCTTACTCTCTTTATTAAACGTTGATACCACTGGCATATTGCTGCAGAAACTGTTTCTTTCCACATGGTCTCCCCAAATAATATCCCTGCAGATAATCAACCTTCATTTCTTTCATTTTCAGAAGCCATTCTTTTTCCTCGATGCCTTCTGCGCATATCCTGACGTTAATACTATGTACCATGGGGATGATATTTTTATATAATTCATAATCCCTGTCACTGTTCATCGCCTTGGCAGTAAAATCCCTATCCATTTTCACGTAACTTGGATTCATATCACGGATACAATGAAGATTCGAATATCCTGTTCCAAAATCATCGATCACAAAGGGAATCCCGTTCTTGTCCAGAGTTTTACGGAATTTACAGAACGAAGGTGTCATATCCATAAATCCGCTTTCTGTCATTTCAACACATAAGCATTCCGGCTGTAATGAATATTTTTGAATTGCATCCAGAATAACCCGCTCCACATTGCCTTGCAGGATCTGAACATAGGATACATTTACATTCATCCGGAAGTCAGGAATATATTTCTGCATTTCACAGCACATTGCTGCAGCTTCGTTCAAAATATATCTTCCAGCGGGAATGATCAATCCGGTCTCTTCCAACAATGGGATAAACTCCATCGGTGAAACAAACTCCCGCCCTTCTTCCGTTATCATGGAAAAACGCATCAGCGCCTCTGCTCCAATGATCTGTTCGGACTGACAGTCCACGATCGGCTGGTAGTATACTTCAAAGCCATCATAATGGTTCACAATAGCATTACGAAGTGTTGCTATGATTCTTCCTTTTCGTAAAAAGACCTCATAGTCATCCTGGTCAAAAATATAGAATCCATTTTTACCCATGTTTTTTGCCTGTTTCAAGGCAAATTCAAACTTTTTGCGGCATTCTTCGGTTCCCTCACAAAATGTTGCTGCATCTATAACACCAATAGAAATAGAAAAAATAGCTTCATAATTTTCGGCTACTATGAAATTATGAAGTTTATCTGTAATCTTTTCTTTCAGTGCCACAACGTCTTCTGCAGAGGAAGCTTCCAGATCCACAATCACATACTGATCCGCTACCAGATGGTAAATTCTCTGCTTGTCTGAAAGGCATTCCTTCATACAGCCGGCTACGCTTTTCAGGATATAATTACCATAATCAGCTCCCCTGGAGCTATTGATCGCTCCAAAATCATCAATTCCTATATGCATAAAAAATCCCTTGGTAATGGGTTCTTTTTGTGCACGCAGGTAAGCAAGGAATTCCGGACCGCCAAGCAGTCCTGTGACATTATCAGCTCTTCTCCTGTTGCCGGTCTCATTCAGACACCCGACCAGACACGCTGCCTTTCCCTGCTGATCATTGATCACGACACCACGGCAATTAATCCAGACCGGCATACCTTCTTTATCAAGCCACCTGTAATGAAGATTATGTACCATTTCTCTTCCTTCGCATATATCCGCAAGATGCTTTGCAAGCATCTTGCGGTCTTCCTCATATACTACCTTCATAACTTCATTTGCAGCATCTGTCAGAACATTTTTCGACACATTAAACCGTTTCACAGCTGACTGTGAAATCTCACAGGTATTATTCTGCAGATCAAATATATACAGGTAATCATCCATACATTCTGTAATGATCTCAAATAAAATATCAGCTGTCTGCTCTCCAAATAATTTAACTATATCATTAATCACAACAAGAACCTTCCTTCTGACTACTTCACTCTATTCTTGTCATTTTCTAGAATAACTTAAAGATATTCACGCGGTCATGCATCTTGGCTGCTCCCTCTGCCAGATTAATACTAATCGCAGTATTCTCTTCTGAGGATGCTGCATTGCCCTGTACCACACCGGACAGCTGTTCAATTCCCTGACCGATCTGTTCCAAGGACTCTGCCTGGGAGTTTGCTTTCTCCATGGTGTTCTGTGCAATCTCTGCAAAGGACTCCATATCTTCAATGATCTGATTAAATGCGTCTGCTGTTGTTCTTGTGACCGTATTGCCCTTTTCGATTTCCACTAAGGTCTTATCGATCAGATCTCTCGTATTCACAGCCGACTTCGCACTATCCGCTGCCAGCTTGCCGATCTGATCCGCAACCACCGCAAAGCCTCTTCCTGCTTCTCCTGCTCTGGCAGCTTCAATGGAAGCATTCAGGGCTAACAGGTTGGTCTGGGATGCAATATCCTCGATATCTGTGATAATATTACCGATCTCCTTGGAGATTTCTGTAATGTGCTCCATTTCCATCAGCAGCTCGTTCATTTTTTCTTTTTCTTCGTTCGCTTTATTTGCAGAGGCTTTTACACGTGCAGATGCGCTCTGTGTTTCCTTCGCTGTATCTGCCGCCAGATCCACGACCGTATCAATGGTGGCATTCAATTCCTCGATGACTCCTGCCTGCTCTGTTGCACCGTCCGCCAGGGATTTCGATGCATTTTCCACCTCGGATGCATTCGATGATACCTGTTCTGCCAGATTGCGGATCTCGGTCAGGGTACTGTTAAACCGTTTCAGAATATACAGCAGTGATGTCTTCAATTCCGAGAAATCGCCTAGGAAATCTGTAATATCATTACCATTTCTGGTCAGGTCACCCTGCGCTATTGCCTTTACCTCCACAGAGATCTCGCTGACATAATCTGCCAGAATACCCATGGCTTCTTTCAGATTCCTGATGGTATCGCCAAGCTCATCCTCAGACTCATAGGTAAGCATTTCTACATTAGACAGTTCGCCCTTACGCAGGCTGGCAACTGCTGCCTCTATCTGTTCTACCGGCTCGGTAATGGAATTGGTAATGATCCTTCCGATCAGTGTCGTCACTACAGCAATCGCAAGACCCGCTGCCACGATCACAATAAATATGATTACAGTGCATACATTAGCCATGGTCTTTGCCCGGTCTAATTCTACCTGGAACTCGTCACGTAATATAGTTAATTTTTCAGCAAAAGCTGTATATTCTTCATACACCTCTCCGGTCATCAGTTTTGCTGCGTCCTGCTGTTTACCCTCACGGCTTAACTGCAAAATTTCATCCGAAGCAGCCCTGTATTTTTCCCATCCTGTGCTTGCTGCTTCATAATCAGCTTGTCCTTTTTGAGCATCACTGTCTGCAGTGATGATCGCATCCAGATTCGCACTGGTATCCTGGATCTGACTCTCCAGCTTCTGAATTTCTTCTTCGCAGGAGTTCATGACTGCTGTATCTGATTCTACCAGATGCTGATACTGTTTGATTCTGTATTTCGCAGTCATTGTCTCTAAATCCTGCAGATATTCCAATGACGGAGACCAGACCTCCGTGATCTTCTCTATATTTGAACGGATCACTAATGTCGAGATCAGCGCCACCAACACTAAAAATAATGTCATAACAAGCACTGTCATTCGATATACTTTTAATTTTCCTGCAACCTTTAAGTTAGTTATACGCTTTTTGATCTTTTCCATGATAGTTTTCCCTTCCTTTGTAAATTCACATTTGTTTATCCATAAATAACTATAATGTAGCATACTTTATTGGAAAAATCTATTACAAAGGTATTAAATTATTTTCTACTAAATATTAGTGGTTCTATTGCTAGAAACTGGTGAAAATTAATCTAAATTCTGTCTCCTTGCATATTCCGTTGCCGTCTAATTCCATTATTTTCAAATGCTGCCTGTTCCGCCTGAACACTTTCATTTTCCTGCCATCTGTCACAAGTGTATTCCATATCAAGAAACATTCTGGTAAATATTCTCTGGTATCACAAGCTTCCATTCATCAACATATCGTCCACCCGACATGTCCTTCGTCAGGTAACGCTTACTCTTTCCCATCTGACTCTTACATCAGAATCTTTCCGATTATATCTGATTCACAGATATGCTTATACAGACAATTATCTTCCTCAACCAGAATGTCATAAGATGGTTCTTCATTTTGATCCATTGTGCCAAATGCATCCACAACAAATACCTTTCCTACCTTTTCAGCATCATCCCATTTAATTCTGACCATTTCATCACGATGGTATCTTGGTCTTCCAGGCACTGGAACATATGCTAAGCTTCTATATTCTTCGACAGGAATAATTGCGTGATAGAGAAGACTATGCTTGTCATCAACATCCAGCTCCATATGATAATGACCAAAATACCAGTGTTTATATTCCAATTTTTCTTCTACTTCCTGAAGAAAATCTGTTAATACATCTGTGCTATATAAATGTCCTGGACCCTTATCAATAAGCTCCTGTATCTTAGTAGCACAACAGTGTGTAAGAACATAATCTACCTTATAGCCATGCTTAGCTAGATTCTTTCTTCCTTCTTCGCTTGGAAGTTCCTGCTCCCACCAAGATTCATGCTTGATGCGAAATGGAAGGTTACTTCTAATTGCTTTACGACGATCATCATCAAAATCAATATCTTCTCTATCCAGAATACCTCCCTGAACATCATGAGAAGCAGCTCCTCCAAAGGTAAAAAATGTCTTCCCTTCTATCTCAAACACCTGACCTCGTTCCAAAAGAATCACTTTATCTTTTACAATATGGCGCACCTTGCCACCATGCCATTCTTCAATGGGATATTCTTCAATCATATCGTAGTTTTCATGATTGCCCTGTATCCACAATGTTGTATACTTCTTCTCAGCAAAATTCTTGCAATTGTAGGTAAAAGTTTTATCCTTTGCCCAACAAAGTCCCAAATCACCGCAGACAATTACAAAGTCATTCTCTCCTAGTTCAAGTCCTTGTTTTCTCATACGTTTATTTGAAAAACGTCCAAATTCTCCGTGTGTATCCCCCGTTATATAAATCATACTTGCCTCCTATGCAGCAGTCTCTAGTAGTTCCTTAAGAGATCTTGGTTCATAAGCCATCCAACTATACTATTTTTTATATAAGCTCTTTATCCAAAAGGAAATCAATCACATTGATATTCAAAATACCGTTATCATCATACCAACGCTTTCCAATATCTTTCCTTACAACAATTTTAGGGAAAGAATCTCCTGTAAGTGTAAATGGTCTGAGTTCTACTTCTGCTTTTTCATCAGCCAGCATCGCATACGCTGACTGGATATAGGTTCGTTTCCCTCCTGAATTTACAACAAAATCAATTTCCCTTGGGACACGAATTGAATTGCCATTTTCATTGAGTGTCCTTGCATAAACAACACCAACATCAACGGAAAACTGCCTGATATTCAACTCATTATATATGATGTTCTCCATTATATGCGTCATTTCCTGCTGACGAAAACCGATTCTTGCATTTCTGAGTCCAATATCCTCGCAGTAATATTTATTTGGCGAGTCAAAATAGGATTTTCCTTTTACGTCATACCGCTTACTTTCGGAAAAAAGGAATGCATCCTCCAAATGTCCGATATATGCCCGAATCGTATTGGCAGACACACCGCCCCCTTGTTTAGACTTCAGAGTGTTTGCAATTTTAGTCGGATTTGTTAATGAACCTACTGATGAACAAAGCAAATCTAAAATCTGCTCCAGTACATCTTGCCTTTCAATTCTCTTACGTTCAACAATGTCCTTAATATACACTTCCGAGAAAAGCGATTTCAGATAATTCATCTTAGCCGTATCATTAGGTCTTGACAAAATAAGCGGCATACCGCCATAGAATGCGTATTCATCAAATGCTTCATTTTTATCTCCACCAACCGCAGAGTAATATTCCGCAAAACTAAGTGGGTGTACTCTTATTTCATCACTTCGTCCTCTAAATTCAGTAAGAATGTCACTGGAAAGCATTTTTGAATTACTTCCGGTTACATAAACATCTAAATTTGATAAACCTCTCAAATCATTAAGAGCATCGTAAAAAGTAATTTTCTTTCCGTCCGGATTATATGGATTAGCCACTTCATCAGACATTTGAATTTCATCAACGAAAAGATAATACTCATCTTTGCTCTTTTCCACTTTTTCTCTTACATACGATGAAAGAATAAGCGGATTACGATATTTAATATCTTTTGCAAGGTCAAGCTCAATCGTAATAATCTGCTCCTCTTTTACACCGTTATCAATCAGATAATCTCGATATATATTTTTAAGAAGATAGGACTTGCCACATCTCCTGATACCGGTAATTACTTTCACTAAGCCGTCAAAACGATATGAAATCAACTGCTCAAGGTAACTATCACGCTTAATTTCCATAAAACCCACTCCATTTCATTGAAAATTTCCGCCTATTCAGGCTTTTTCAATCAATATTATATATGTTTTTCTTTTGGTTTGCAAGTTTTCATTGAAAATTATAGCCCATAAAAGCTAAAATATTCAGTTTCCTTTGACGGCTAATTGTAATGCTCTGATATAACTGTTCAATCATATCAACTTGTTCTTGAGATAATATAGGCATTTGCTTTTCGCCAGAAACGATAACAGGGCACCTGCATTTTGGCAGGCGCCCTGTTCATCATCCCTATTCTCCTAACACTCTAACTTATATTCTGCCGATCAATACTACGATCCCTGCCACGATCAGTGCAATGACAAGATACAGGATAGTAGCCAGACCACGTTTTACCAGAACATCCTTCCAAGGCTTGATGTAAGGAATTCCTTCCATACCTTTAATGACCCAGATCCTGCTGTGTGCCACCCAGACTCTGTCAAGCATAATACCGTCAAACCAGTTCATAACCACCAGGAACAGATATGCCTGCCAGAATGCGGTTTTGAAATCGGTAACCTGATTCCACAGCGCAATGATCAGGATCAAAGCAGCAAAAATATAGATACAAAACGGTACCATAAAACGCTTTCCCCGTTTCATTGTTGCCTCTTTATCCGCAAGTCCCCGTCTCTGAGCCTCCTCTATGTATGCCTTCGGATAAAAATACAGACAATTCATTCCATCGTTTTTAGCCGCTAATTTTACCGGCAAGATAAACAGGATACAATATAATACGTTTTGCAATAACAGTAACATTTTCCATACCTTCCTTTTTCTTATTCTTTTGTAGGAACCTATCTGCTCTGTAAAAAGAAGCAGCGCAGGTTAGGCTCTTCTAACCAGCGCTATTTTACCATATTTTTCTCATTATGCAAATATTTTTATGTAAGTCCATGACTAGACCTGCAATTTATGCCAGTCAGTTTAGGAAGTGTCTTCTGCAGTTCTACGTGATTTATATGCTTTCTCCAGCGGTTCTATGCGATCCATGGCAGGATCGCATCATCGATCGCCTGATACCTTGGTGTATCCAATACCTGTAGCAAAGCCCCGTAAGGATCTTTTCATAGGTTTCTCCTTTTCCGTGAAATACCAGACACATTGAAAACAGGACGTCAGGTCCCGCTGCTTGTATATTCTCATCATTTACCTAATCAAAATAATCTGCTGTAAGTGTCTGTATTATTGATAAAACTATCTTATATTTCACGGTGTCAGTTGTCGAGCAACCTGTGGTTTAAGCAGTGATATACCGCTCTGTAAAAGGCATACAGGTTCTGTCCCTCCGATGGCCCTGACACACTTCCATCCCCCGCCTCAAGAACTTTCCAGCTTCCATCCGCAAGTTCCGCATAATCCAGTGTATAAAACGGAGAAGGCAGTGACCGATATTTTTCCAATAAGCTGCCCGGCGGCTTCGCCGTAAAATTGCCTTGTAGGGAATTTCTTACCACGGAAGCAATCTCGTTTCCTATGTAAAATACACGATACTCGTTTGTTGTCTCTCCGTATCTTGCCAGATCCACATATTCTTTAAAGCACAACCCACCGGAGAGCAGTTCACCGCGGTATTGATAGAAAAGCTCCATAGCTTTCCGAAAGTCTTCCTCTGTTGTATCTTTTGTAAAATACTTAGGAAAAGCCGTACCTTTTACAGATTTTACATAATCTTTCACCATAAAGCGGTCAAACTTCTCCTGTAGATCTGTCAGGGAATACTCTGTGCCCAACGGAACCGCGAGCATCTTTGGCGTATCCGTCCGGATCGCATCATACACATGCGGGAAATAATGAAAATAACGATAAGACTTTGGATCTGTGACCAGCGTAATTCCTTTCTCCTGCAGTTTGCGGTAAAAAGAGGCATACTGCTCTTCTTTCATCATCCAGCCGCGGTATACTGCAGTTACCTGCGAAGGTATTTCTTTGGATAATACAAGTCTGCCATCATGAAACCACTTATCATAGCTGAATAAAACGACATCCCACAGTCCTGTATCCAATGCCGCCTCGTATTCATTCTGTATATCTTCATCTATCTTCTGTCCATCAAAATAACTGGCTGGGAATAAAATTGTATGAACCATCAATCTCACCTTTTTCTGCATTTATTCTTGGGTTTTTTTCTGAAATCCAAAAAATAGTCTACACTTTTTATATCTCTGAGGCAGATATAAATTGAAATAAGCCCCTCCTGCTTATCTTCAGCGTAATAGATCCTTCCCGCCTTACTGTATGCACTTTTTCTGACTCTGTTGAGAACGGATCTTGCAAACCTGTCCACATAATTTTGTGACATGTCCCAGTTTCCTTCTTCATATAATTCCTGCCAGTTATTAAAGTTCATACGCCGCTCTTCATACGCCTCATACATCTGCGTCACTTTCTCATATGCGCGTTTGTATTCCTCCGGCGTATGCTCTTGTTCGGAAAACTTTTTATTGGCTATATCGCCATTTTCATCCATATTGGTAACAAGCTCCCAAAAAGATCTTCCTGTTATCCGGAACTTATTTTGATAATCAAGATACATATTGTACTCTTCATCATCAAAATCAGGCTCACTGTCATAAAATTTTTCAACTGCCGACTCGCAGAAATAATGGCGAAGTAGTTTTTCTATATATCTTTTTGACAATTTCAGTTTCTTGGGTATTTCATTCCATCTGTTAAACGCCTCGCAGGCAAATTCATTTCGTTTTTCAACCGATACTTTTTTATGCAACATTTCTACAACCTCCATAAAAGCATCATATCTTTCAAAATACCTGTTGTCGAGCAACCGGTGGTTCAGACGGTTTACGCAGCTATAGAATATCCTAAACAAGTAGAAGAGGACACAAGGTCCTCTTCCACCAAAAGCTCCATTGGGCTTACATGATACAAAATTGCTAAGGCTACCAGATTATCGGCCTGAGGATAACATTTTCCGGCTTCCCACTTATACACAGCCTGGGTTGATTCAAACCCCATGTACTCCATGACCTGCTTCACAGAAATATTTCTCTGCCTGCGGATCTGTCTCATCCGCTTCCCGCTGGCTATTATGTCGAAATGTGGTCGCTCCATGTCGCGCCTCCTTTTCCTTTTGGAAAACACATCAATTTGTTCTACAGAAATACCGCATGACAGTATCATAACACATAATTGGGGAAATGTGGTATTAACTTGTGGTTAAAGATAAAGTAAACTTACTTCCTCCTCAGCTCATAAATCAGAACTGATTTATATATCTCTTAAACTCTTGCTTTGATGTTCGACCATGCTTTAACCGGTTATTGCTTGTCTTGTTGTCCTTGACAAGTATTATTCTATCGGGAATAACTGGAAGTATCAGCACCCCATCCGGCAACAAAAGTTGCCTGTGAGGAAACTTTACATATACTAATATGTGAAGCTTTTCTGCATATACTATCTGTAAATCATCCAGCAAAACAAAATAGCTTTATTTTTGTCTTGTGTATAGAACACTTTTAATATATAATTGTTTTACAGATTGGAGGTTTGCTTATGAATAGAGATACCTTAAAACAGATCATGGTTGATCAGAAGGATATTTACTTAAACAATCCATTAATTGCCAGACATTATCCTTTGGAAGAAAATATAAACTATTGCTTTGTCGGCATCAGAAGATGTGGCAAATCCTATATGATGTATCAGCAGATACAGACCTTACTTGAAAAGAAGGTTCCTTTATCACAGATCGTCTATGTAAATTTCGAAGACGAACGTCTGTTGGAAATGACAGCTGATGATTTGAATACCATCCTGGAAATAGGGCTGGAGCTTTCGGGAGCAGGTAATAAGCCATATTTATTTCTTGATGAAATACAAAATATTGACGGATGGGAAAAATTCGTACGCAGAATTGCAGATATGAAATACAGGATAAGTATCACCGGAAGTAACAGCAAAATGCTCAGCAGTGAGATTGCTTCCACACTGGGTGGACGATTCGTGATTATGAATATATATCCTTACTCCTTTGCCGAATACCTGATTGCGAACGGTAAGGAAAAGAATTACCTGGATACCATCAGTACAAGTGATAAAGCGGAGCTGCTTGCACAGTATAATGAATATGTTACTTACGGTGCATTTCCTGAACTTGTGGAAATCAAAAATAAAAGAACCTTCTTAAGCAGCATTTATCAGACGGTTTACCTGGGAGATATTATTACAAGAAACAAAATCACAAACGACTTTGCCGTTAAGCTTTTATTAAAGAAAATAGCTGAGTCCATTACCAAGCCTCTCTCCTTCACCAGGCTAGCCAACATCGCAAAAAGCGCAGGAACCTCTCTGGGCAAACAGACCGTCATAAACTATGTGGGATATATGAATGATTCCTATCTCATATTTCCTCTGACTAATTATGCTGCAAAGCTTATGGAAAAAGAGACTTCCCCTAAATACTATTTCATGGACACCGGTCTTGTAGGTCTGATGCTTTTGGACTGTAAATCTGCGCAATTAGAAAACCTTGTAGCAATAGAACTTGTCAGACGCTATGGTATGGAAAATGTCTTCTATTTTGAAAACAATGTGGAGATTGATTTCTATGTTCCTGATGAAAAGCTTGCTATTCAGGTATCACTGCAGGTTCTCGATGATATGGATACACGGGAGCGTGAGACCAGAGCTTTTGTAAAACTTCATAACTTTATTCCAGATGCAAAATGCCTTATTATTACAAATAGTGAGGAAGCATCTATAGAATGTGACGGAATCCCGATTTCAGTACTTCCTGCATGGAAATGGCTTTTGGAAACACCATAAATAAATTTGAGCTTACCCGTATGATCAGGTAAGCTCTTTTATTACTACGACTAACTATCTCCAAGCTGAACCAGCAAAGCAATCTGCTTCTTTGCCAATTCTCTGTGTTCCGGCCTCTTAATCTTCTCAAGCATTTGGATCATATCATCCCTCCAATCATCTGCCTCCACATCACCAAGAAGCAAATAATTCGGTGTAGTATGTATCTCCCATAGCACCCTCCTAAAATTTCATTAATTCTTCAAGCATAGCCTTACGTCTTGGATAAGCCTGTCTGTATTTTTCAGCACGCGCTTCTGCTACATCATCGCCTCCTGGATATCTCTGAATCCACTTAAGCAGCCCTGCAAGTTTTCTGTAATCAGATCTTTTATTTCCATCATGCGCCACACGGTCTGCTTTGCATGTAAGAACTGTAAGACACCTTTTCGGATACAGTTTTTTCAATTTTTTCTCGTATGCTTTTATCAGATCTGTATCTTCACAGGATTCTACGATATCCATAACAAGATCATATCTGTCTTCCTCTGCATACCAGCTGCTTGCCCTGTAATCCGTTTTCTTAATGATACCAAATATTTCCTCTCGAGCTGCAGGCCAATCTTCCTTTGAAAAATTCGATTTATACTCTTCCCAAAGTTCCATGTTTCCCACAACAGCACGCATGGCCAACTTCAGATTTTCAAAATATTTTTCCTGATTACCATAATCTTTATATATGTGCATCAGTTTTTCACGATACTTGTTTCTGCCCCATCTCTGTTCTTCGCGCTCTGCAAGTTCCTCATAAATTGCAATGGACTCATCAATATTGCCGTAGTCAAGTTCAATCTTGGCAAGGTTCTCCTTAACAAAGTAAGCTTTGCAAATATCTTATTGAAAGAAACACCAACACTTACTGTGATGCCAAGCTCTGACTTCATTCTCCTGCTGAT
>ENA-UEQW01001009-UEQW01001009.1-human-gut-metagenome-genome-assembly--contig:-NODE-1009-length-24877-cov-46.587944_pt1 | contig 24877 bp, 19 predicted proteins | sample MGYA00242947_ERZ507947 | MGnify/ENA primary metagenome ERZ507947 (study PRJEB26167, sample SAMN06115421) | human gut metagenome | host: Homo sapiens | place: China:Guizhou | collected 2015-03-17... | reverse complement strand
TTTAGAGAGTTAAATCAAATTTCATGTTCATTTTTTCTTGCTTGCAGTCTCAGTCTCAGAGTCTCAGTTGTTTTTTTTATGGTCTCGCTTCCTATATATATTATATATAACTAATTAATAATCTATAAGTTATAAAGCTTTAAGAAGCGGGTTTGAAGTTGGATTGTGACATTTATCCTAACTGAGACTGAGATTTGAGACTGTCATCACTCTTGCCGCTAATGATGCGCAGCTCGTCGGCGGCACCCTGGCAGAAGTCCTGGAAGGTGAAGCGCTCTGAGAACTGCGGGCGGTTGAAGGTAGGGTAGAGCGTACCGTCTTTTTTCCGGTTCACGTTGATGTACTTTCCTTCATACACGTGCGGATTTCTTTGCACCACCTTCTGCAGTTTCTTCTCTTGGTCATTCTGCACAAAGGTGAAGTGGTCTTCGCCGTCGTGCGAAATGGCTCCATCCAGATACTCGCCAACGGCCATGCGCCCTGGCTCCTTAATCATCAACTTGAGGTCGATACCCAATTCTGTGTTTGGGTAGAATCTCTTTCCTGCCTTACTTGAACTTTCGTTCATATTGCCATTTAATACTATATTCATTTTTACTTGAGTATTAAATAAGCCTCTCTGGTACGATGACGTTCGAAGAGGTTTCCCTGCCATCTTTTCTAGTACCATCATTCCCCATTTTGTGATTTGCAACTCGCCTGATGGGTAGTCATCTTGTTATCAGATGACGGGTGCAAAGATAAGGCGAAAAATCCGTGCGAGTGCAAAAATAATCGGTTTAAATCCTTGAAATCCATGGTATTAGGAATCAGTAGGAATCATTAGGAATCAATCGGAATAAAATCAAGGAATCAATCGGAATGCAAAAAACACAAAAAGCGGCAACCACCATCCTTTTGTCGGATAATCGTTGCCGCTTTCAATAGCGTATTTTTTGTTTTCAGAAAACAACAGATGATAGTTATTCCGTTGTCATAGCTTTAAATATATCCTCTCCGATATTTCTATCTGTTTCCTTCCATTGTAAATGTTTTGGTGGGAGCGGTGGTACTGTCTTGCCTTTTTGTTTGCCTCCGTGCAATTTTCTGTTCATTCCATCAGCCATATTTTTTATGGCTTTTTCATCACTATACTTAAGCACTCCAATTCCAATCAGAGCACGGATAAAATCTATACATTTCACTCCAGGGCGGATAGCTTTTACTTCCATGCCAATAGCCATCAGCATGGCTACCTGTACATTGGTTGTCAAGTCAATCACATAAGCTGCTTTTTCAATTTGATTTCTGGAAATCTTTACAACTTTATTTGGCAAAGTAAAAGTAGGTTTCATTACTTTATTGATGGCATCTCTACAGTCATCTGGGATGCATACTTCATCAGGAACTGCATTTTGCTGTTTTGTATAGGATTCCAGATTCTTTATCAACTCGTTTTGATAGAGTTGCTCTTTGAGTCTTAAAACCACAAGTTCGGTACCCATGATATCATACATTTCTCTTCTTGAAAGGTGCAGATAACGCATTTGAGGTACGATATCTTTCTTTTTCAAGTTGTGGGAATGAAAAATTCCTCTTGGTACTTTGTCTAGCCAAGCTGTAAGCCTGTTGATTTCAGATTCTATTACTTCCGTTTTAGCCAGCCCCAATGGAACTTTTAAATAGTTGTCGTCGTATCTTTTAAAAAATCCATCCTTTTCATTGGAGAAAAACTTTTTCATTCTAACCAGATGTGTCTCGTAAATCTTGTTTCTATCCTCTTCTCTATGTATATTTGCCACAAGATTCTGGATTTTATGGCAGAGATTTTCTAATTTCTTTTTAGTTGAACTTGATATTGCTGAGTGATTATTTGTGAAATCTTTCAACTTATTGAGAATTCGACTTGTATTTTTGCAATCAACATCGCAAAGTGTTAGGGGAATTTGGGCGCAGTAGTGCTCACTTAGCCTAATGAGTTCTTCTGCATCCTCATCCTTGAAATCTCTTGGTAGCAGTAAACTTGTTACTAACTCAATCTTATTTTCTTCCTCCATGAATGGCATAGAAATATCAAATGGGGATGGATCAATTTTTCTTTTGTATGGTTCGGGGGGCAACAGGCATTCCTTTGGAATGTCAACATCTGCTGTTAAAGTGATGTAGCCAACCTTGCCAATAACCTTGGCCTTTACTATTGTTGTAGAAGACTGCTCTTGGGGAAATACACGTTGTATTTCTTTGGTGTAATTTTCTGATATATAGCCAATCTTATTGTAGTTCTGATAGTACACGGCAATAGCGTTTGAACTATAAACGTTGTCAGGTTCTCTTTTCAAGTAGACCATTGATGGAATAGGCAGTTGTGCTACAAATTTTTGGGCATTTTGGGTCTTCTCCTCGAAATTCTTTCCAGGCATTTGATATCTGATTGCAGTAATCTCGAAATTCATTTTTATCTATATTATTAAGTTTTCTATATTATGTTTTAATATTCTCCATACAACTCGGTCTAATCCTCCTTATCCAGATAAAAAACTTCCAAGGAGAGGCAAATCCACTATTGGCTTCTCATCTTGTCATCATTAGTAGTAAGGAACTTAGCGTTTGCCTTTCCCTGATGCTGAAGAAATTTTTGTACTTGAAATACTTGATTCATAGCTGTTCTTTTTTTATTCTGATGCAAATTTACGATAAAAAAACAGAAACGCAAAGCAAAATCTCGCGTTTCGTGATAAATTCACGTAATTTAATATTAAAAGCTGTGTTTTTCGTTATTTTTCCTGCTTTAAAAAGCCAATTCTATGGTAAAATTAAATTTATGTATAGCTAAAGAGCTTCTTTTAATCTTGCTTATCTGCAATAAAAATGAAAATAAATCCCATTTCTTTTTGTTTTTTGCCAGTTTCTTCGTATCTTTGCAGATGGATTCGGCAGGAGCCGCTTCCAGACATTTTAGTAAAAACAAAGCATTGACTATTATTGTGGTCTTCCAGAAAAAGCCTAGGAAACTTTCTTTCTGAATATACGACCGCACCAATAATGGTTGGCTTCATCTGTGGTAAGCATAGGTGAGCCTCTCGTCAAATATGTAGAGTCAATGTTCATGCCCGATATAGGGTGTGAGCATTCTTATATTTGACGGTGGTTCAGACATTTCCTAGGCTTGCCACGGAAGACCTTAAGAATCGTTCACACCCTTCTTTTGTGTCTCTTTGCGTGTAGCCTGATGATAGTTGGATGCAGCTATTAATAACTATCAGAATATGGCAGACAATATTGATGAACTACATCGAAAAATAAAAGATTTGGAGGGTGAAGTGGCTTATCTTAATGCTCAGTTGAAGCAAGATAACCGTTTTGGACTTCATTGGATAGATGTGCCTGAAGCTTTTGAAGCTGGGGGAGAAAATGCTATTCCGATTCTTGAGGAAGTACCAGATCTTTCCATCACGACAGATGATGGAAAACCTACTCATATACTCATAGAAGGTGATAATTATCATGCTCTTACTTGCCTTAATTATACGCATCAAGGTAAGGTAGATGTAATTTATATTGATCCTCCTTATAATACGGGTAGTGATGGGTTTACGTATAAGGATAAGAGATTCCTAGATAAATATCCTGATGGGGCAAAAGTTCCTTCAAACCATCCGCTAAGGCATAGTTCTTGGCTTTCGTTTATGGCTAAACGCTTAAAGTTGGCAAAAAGTCTTTTATCTGATAGGGGAGTAATTTTTATTTCTATAGATGATAATGAGTTTTCAAAGTTACGAGAATTATGTGATCAAATTTTCGACTCAACAAATTTTGCAGCTGTCTTTTTATGGAAAAGAACAGATACGCCACCTTCTTTGTCGAATAAAGTAAGACGAAAATTAGAGTATGTCTTATGTTATACATCAAGACATCTTCCTAAACGGCAGTTTGTTCAGGGTTATGTGGATGGAGATGATGCCCCTTTGTTGAATGCAGGTAATCCTATTGGTACTTTAGAGTTTCCTATAGGTTCTGTACATTTCAACATAGCCGATGGTGTGTATTCTGCATCTGATGACAAAAAAATAAAATTGTTGGATGAGGTGGTGGTAAAGAATGGTTTGAATGCCAAAAAGTTTAGAGCTTCAGGTCATTTTAAATGGGGGCAGAATAATTTGATGAACGAAATAGGGAATGGTACATACTGTTTGATTAAAAGTAAGATGTTTTCTATACGTTATCAAAAGGCTAATAAGTCGTATAAAATACCCTCTAACATAATAGATTCTCAAGTAGGAGTTGGAACAAATGAGGATGCAAAGAAGGAATTGCGCAGTATCGGTTTGGTGGGAAGTTTTGATTATGCAAAGCCACTTTCCTTAATAAAATATTTGGTAAAAATGGGATTCTATGAAGATAAAAACATTTGCGTCATGGATTTCTTTGCTGGTACTGGTACTACGTTACAGGCTGTTATGCAATTGAATGAAGAAGATGGTGGAACTAGACAATGTATCTTGTGTCAATCTAACGATGATGAGGATAAAGTGTGTTCTTCTTTTACTTATCCGCGAGTTTCTGCTGCAATAAAAGGCTATGTAGCTCACAATAATTTGACGGAAGAGTTGTGTCGCATAAAACTTACAACAAAGAATATTTTGAAATCCGAAGATTTGTTGTCTCAGATTAGAGAAATACAATTAGATAACGAAAATAATTATGAGTCGTTTAAGACTTTAATAAAAGAAGATGCCCTAGTGTTGGAAGGAACTCATAAAATGAATGCTGATGTCCCGCCTCTCGGCAATTCTCTCAAGTACTATCGCACTTCTTTCGTAGGAACAAGTACGGCTAATCAGGCTACAGACCATGACAAGACAATCCTTGCCCAAAAGGCTGGATGCCTGCTGGCCTTGGCTGAGAATACGCTTTACGAAATGAAGAAAACTGATAGCTATCAGATATTCAAGGACAAAAATCATGAGGTATGGACGGCAATCTATTTCAAAGAAGATTATCGCCCGAAATATTTCAACGAATTTGTTCATGAAGTAGAGCAGCTTCAGGGCGTGAAGAATGTATATATTTTCAGTTGGGGCGACGTCGGTTCTTTCGATTCCTATTTCGAATATCTTTCTGGGATAAATCTGAAGAGCATTCCTCAGCCTATCCTCGATATTTACAAATCTTTAAATGCTTAAGAAAGTATGGAACAGATACCTTTTCAGATAGAAGCCGTTGATAAACTGGTGGCTAATATAAAGCGATTATGGGGACATAGAGATCGCCAGATTCCTGTTGTACTGAAAGCTCCTACAGGAAGCGGTAAGACTTATATGACTCAGAAAATGATTTGCGAGATGGCAGAACAGCCAGATTGGGATAGAGAGGTGGCTTATGTATGGATCACATTCTCAGACGACCTCGCCATGCAGAGCAAGCATAAGTTTGATGTCTACTTCCCTACGAGTAAGCATGGTCGATTGTTGACGATAGAAGATTTTAGCCTTGGGGCTTTGCTGAAAAACGATGTGCTTTTCATCAACTGGCAAAAACTGGTGAGCGAGAAAGCCGGAAACCGTATATACAGACGACCGGAAAATCCAGATGAGCGACATGAGAGTAGAGTATACTTCGAGGATTTTGTAGAGAATACCCATGCCAACGGCGTGGAAATAGTATTTATAATCGACGAGTGCCATCTGAATGTAACCGAAGCTGCTAATCGTGACGTGATTAGCAAACTCGACCCGAAAATCTGCATTCATGTCTCTGCTACTCCGCCTCCTGAAGTGATGGCAAAAGCTGTAGATTATGACTCGAATGTGATAATAAAGCATGAAGATGTGGTAGCACAAGGGCTGATTAAGGAGAGCATCATTACCCAGACGAAAGAGAATTTGGATAAATATCAAGGCGAAGATGAAGATCATGTCCTGCTGAAACTTGCTATCGAAAAGCGCAGGGAACTTAAAGCGGAGATTGAGGCCTTCGGCAAAAACGTCAATCCGCTAGTTATCATCCAGTTGCCAAATGATGATGAAACCTTGATAGAACAGGGGCAGCCTACCAAGGAAGAGATTACGAAAGAATATCTTATCTCGCAGGGGGTAAAGGCAAACAGAATTGCATCTTGGTTTACTGGTAAGGCTAAGCCTGAGGGGCTGGAACGGAATGATAGCGAATACGAATACCTTCTGTTTAAAACCGCAGCCGGTACAGGTTGGGATTGTCCCCGTGCTCAGGTTCTGGTCATGTTTCGTGATATTAAATCTGAAATTTTCAGTACTCAGACCATCGGTAGAATTCTCCGTGTTCCAATCATGCACGAAGAAGTGTCTAAGGTTTTCCGTAATGGTTATCTTTATACCAACTTCTCACGCAAAGCTGTAACAGAGGCTGATTATGGCGGAATGGGCAACAAACCAAAAACGCTTATCTCTTACAACAAAAAGGGGGAAGATTACATCATCGACCCGAATCTGATGACAGATATGCTGTCGCGTGTAGATTATGGAGATTTGGGTAAATCGGGTGAATTCCAACAATGTCTGTTTGATACATTCAATCGCTATTTCGGCATTACTGATGAGGATGTGTTTGATGATGTTGTAAAAAGGAAACTAGAAACTAAAGGACTCTACTTGAAGGGAAATTTAGCGCATGAGATAGTTTCAGATGCTCAATTCTATGATTACGAAAATATTGGAATCAACCTCAAGGAAGCTAAAGGGGTAGAGCGCGAGTGGAGTAGGAGTGATGTGCAGAAACTCTTTACTTTCACTTTGGTGGAAATCCTGCGTTCGCAATCAGATAATGATTGTAAGGTGGGAAACATCGTGCGTTCTGTTCCAACTTTGAAAAGTGCCATACGCTTGTGGTTCAAGTATTATGCTCTAAAGAATGAAGACGAAGACAAATGGTATCGTATTTTCTTGCATGATGCATTAAACGGTTCAGCTTCAAGTATATTCAGACGTCTTATCACGGAAACGCTTAAGGCATACCATCCTTTGCTCGAAGAACAATTACGTAAGCGCAGAGAGGAAAACCGAAAGCGGCAGAGTGTTCCTTTTGTCTTGAAGAAGATGTATTCTTATACAGAAGAACATGATGAGTTGACGGAGCAGAAATGCCTGTTGCATCCTTTCTTCTTGGGGCAAGACTATACTGGCAGAAAAACGGAAGAGAGCTTTTACAAGTATCTTGAGGGTCAGGATGGTATAGAATGGTGGTTTAAGAATGGAGATAGCGGTAAGGATTGGCTTGCCATTCGTTATTTCAGCGAAGAACGCAACGAAGAAGCACTTTTCTATCCCGACTGGATTTTCAAAAAGAAGAATGGTACTATCGGCATCTTTGACACCAAAGGAGGTCAGACGGCTGCATCTAAAGACACGAAAAACAAGGCTGAGGCTTTGCAGAAGCGTCTTTCTATGTTGAACAACTTGGCTGAAGGCAGAATAAATTACGTTGGCGGTATTGTAATAGCTGCTAATGGCACATGGTATTATAATGATAATGAGGAATATGCCTATCAGCCTGGTAGTACAGATGGATGGAAAATGATGCAGGATATGTTTGATGTGCTTATGGATGGGGGTAGCTTGAATGCAGAAATTCTTCATAGCATCTCTCCTTCCGTCCGCTTCACCCGTTTTCTCCCTCTGTATTCCATTCAGGCTGCCTGTGGTTACTTCGATGAATATGAGGAGCCGGAGGCGGAAGGATGGGTGGATGTATCTTCATTACCTTTCACTCCGAACAGGGAAATGTTCGTGGTTCACGCCAAGGGCAACTCTATGCTGCCGAAAATTAAGGATGGAGACTTGTGCGTGTTTGAGCGTTACCATGGAGGTTCGAGGGAAGGAGAAATCGTACTCTCGCAAGTAAATGAATATTACGAGGAATATGGCGGAAAATATACCATCAAAAAGTTTCATAGCGAGAAAACTGCAAACGAGGACGGGATAGAAGTCCATTCTAAGATAGAACTCCAACCCCTCAACAAGGATGGCTTCAAGACCATAGAAGTTCCAGAAGATAATGAAGCAAATATAGCCGTTATCGGCATCTTGAAATACATTATCAACTAAAGATAAAAGGGCAAAGGCATTACCTATCATCAGGTAAATACTTTTGCCCTTTCTCTTTATTCTACCTCCTCGCACATCGCCATCTCTGCTCCCCGGTAAATCACGACGAGCTGATGAAGCTTCGTTCTCTTTACTGATTCGCGCACGATGTCGCTATCGGCGTAGCGCCTTATCTGAGCAGAGGCTTCCTCGAAGAGATGGTTCAACTGCTCATCGCTGGTGCCCGGCTTACAATATTTCAGCTCCACGATGTAGGAATCTTCCATGTCCTTATAAATGTCGCAGAGGGGTAGGAGGAATATGTCGGCATAACCGCCATCGTTGTCAAGTTCTGAGATGGGACGGTAGAACTTGCATTGGCTCGTCATCGCCAGGGTGAAACCATGAACGTAGGCCTCGCCCTTCTGCTTGTCGCGCTGGGAAGAGAAGCGCTTCAGGCAATCGGCTATGTAGGCGAAGTAGGGCTTGAATGCACCTTCGTAGGCAAGCTTGCTCTCCAGTTGGGTCTTGTCGTATTGCTCAAATGTGAGGTCATTCTCCTTATAGGTATCCAGCAGATAGGTGTACATCTGGTCTCGTACCACCTCGTTGGGAACCACAAAGCGGGTGTTGCCCTGGTAGGTGCCGCCTATCGTTACCATGCCGAAATAGAAGAGCAGACTCAGAAAATTGTCCGGGTCGTTGATGCGCTCGGCGGGGAAATTCTCCATCAGGGTTCCCGTGGTGAATCCCTTGGTTACAATATCCTGTATGATGCTGGCATCGTGGGCAAACTCCTTATCGTGGCGGATGAGCATGCGGATCTTGTCGTAATCGATGCGGATGTTGGTTTCCAACATGCTATCAGGAATATCATAATCGTTGCGAATGTAATTGTCCACAAAATTGAGCACCATCACGGAGTTGTACATGGTTGTCTTGCCATATCTTCTGATGCTGAAACAATAATTATCATACCATGGTTTCATCACTTCTATAAGCTCATCCACGCTATGGCGGAATGGCAGCACGCTAGAGTAATAAGCCAGCATTTCACGTACTTCATCCTCGGTAAATCCTACCATCTCGTTGAACTCTGGAGATAGGGAATAGTTGGTTCCAATGTTGAAACCGCTGGTCAGATCATCCATGGTTACGGGGCTTACTCCTGTAACGAAGACTCTACCCAACGAATCTCCTGCAACTCCCTTGATTGTATCGAAGAAATGGCGCAAATATCCCTCGCCGTGAGTCTGCTCGCGGTATCGGGTTTCATGCTCTTTGTGGGCAAGAATCTGATTGGTAAAATGATCGTACTCATCGATGAAGAGATAAATCTTCAAGCCTGTTTCTGCACATTTGTCGCATAGAAATCCCAATTGGGCAACGGCATCTTCCTTCTGGTTCATCTCTTCCTTTATGCCCGGTGGCAACAGGTGGGCGTATCTGCTGCAGAAGGAATTGAACTTGTTGTTGCAATGGGCATCAAGTCCCTTTTTATAATTATCCAATCCTGCTGAAATCATGGCAAAATTCAGATGCAGGATAAGATAACTGTTGCGTTCGGGGGTAGGATTTTCTCCGATGTAAAGTTTCCCGAAGAGGCTTTCGAACTGATCTTTCTTATTGATGTCGTAATAGTTTTCGAGCATGGAGATTGTAAGGCTCTTTCCGAAACGGCGAGGGCGTATGAAGAAGAAATATTTGTTTGATTCTTCTATATTCTCAATGAAAGGAGTCTTGTCAACAAAGTAGCAATCTTCCTTGATAACATCCTCGAAATTCTGCATTCCATAAGGGATGCGCTTGCGATAGATTCGCTTTTGTCTTTCTATTTTTGCCATAATCGAAACCAACTTTTTGTTTTTATGCCGCAAAGTTAAGATTATTATTTGGAATAAGCAAAGTTTTTTGAGCATTTTTCTTGGTGGTTTATCAAAAATGTGTTATTTAGCGCAGGAAAACTGAAGGAACCTGAATGACATGTGTAACAGACGTGTTTTGCCCCCCCCTTACTTTCCTCTTTTTAATTCTAACAGGTATTATGGTAACGATTTTTTATATACTTTCACAATGTTTCACGTGAAATGCAAACTCAGAGATAGCAGAATAGCACAAAAGTGCGTAAACTACCACAACACAAAAATATAGTTGTGTCACTTTTGCTATAAATAAACAAGGGGGAGGAGAAAGCGAGGAAATTTACTCGCTTTTGCTTTTTTGCTGGCTGCGCCAGCCTTGCCAGCTTGAGTGTTCGACCAACGAAAATGTGAAAAAGAACATAATTTAGACGTTTGAAAAGCTCCTTCGTCGCAATTCAAACGACTAAATTATTGTCCTTTTTCTGCTCCGCTGGGCGCACAACATAATAAACGTCACAACATGGAAAATTTGCCTACGCAGAATTTTCTGATGTTGTAACGTCTATTATGTTGCGCTCAGAGAACTAACGATAATTGGCGATTAGGGGGCACCACTCCGTGCCCCCTATAACCCCTGGAGCAAGCGTGACGCTTGACCCATCTGCCTCCGGCGGCTCTACCGAGGGTGTTCTTTTGGCATTGCCCAAAAGAACCAAAAGGCTAGTGTTTTTCATAAGTATTACTGCCTGACGGAATGAGTTTATGTGGCTGGGTTGTCGTTTCCTTCAGCGGAAACTCGCACATAGAAATAAAATAAAAACGCGCACACGAATAATCGCGCGCGCGCTAATGTTAATTTTTAGCATGAAACCATAGCCAACGAATGGCAGCAACCATCAAGGCTAGAAACAAAAAGAACGGCAGTAAAAACATGCCAATAGTTACTAAATCAAATAATCTATCCATATATAGATAACGGAAGATAAAAGAATATATTGTATTACTTACCAGTAACTCCGTGACGACCACGCCACATATTGTAATAAATAGGGTCATGGAAATCAAGCATATTCTCTTTTTGCTGACGTTCAGACTGAGCACCAGCAACTCCAGCCTCATAGAATATCTTATCAGTAACGGCTTTAATGGTATCTTTCTTAATCTTATTATCGGTCTTAGATGAAAGAGTAGCCTCAACTTGAGTTTTAACTTGTTCACGAACAAGATTACGCTGTTCACCAAGTAGCAAGGCATTAGCAGCATTGACAGAAATTTCTGAAAGGTCTTTTTGAATCTCAACTTGCAACTTACGAGGAAGATACTTAAGTTCAGTACGAAGTATCTTTGTTTGAACCTCAGACTGAATCTTATTAGTAAGATTAAGTTCAGCAACAGAATCAAGAACTTTACCTTGTTTCTGAGCATTTTCAGCCTCATACTGCTTTTGCTTAATCTGAGAATCAGCAGTAGCAGAATTAATAAAGGTATTAACACGCAAATTCTTAGCTTGTTCTTCAGACAACTGACCTTCCTTAACTAACTTGTTAATGGTAGCCTCAAGCTGAGCAGCACGATAATTACGCTCGATACTCTGAATATCAGCGTCAACAGAAACGGAACGAGTCTGAGCAGCGTCTAACTGATTTTGCTGAAAAGTACGAGACAAATTATTGAAACCTCCAGCAATATTCTGCAAATTATTAGCATACTGAGAAACCTCTTCAGCAGGGTTTTGCATCTGAGCAGCAATAGCGTCAGGACGATTACCTGAAGTGGCAGCACTTTCAGCGTTTCCACCGGAAATTTGAGCAATAGCGAGGTTAGGGTTAATACCAGCCTCTTCAAAGCGCTTACGCTGAGCGGAAGGTGAGTTATAAGCTAATTCTTCTTTCCACTTATCATAGTCATACTGCTTTTGCTCTTGCCACATCTGATAGTTAAGTTGATTAGTCTTATCGGCTATACGCTCATTGGAAGCATTGGTAGCTTTAGTCTTAGCACCAGCACCACAAGCAAAACAACCAATAGAGAAATTAAGACCAATCGGGCGGAATACTCCGGCACTTTTCAATAGGGCTTGCAACATAATCAACACATTGAAATTGAACAAAAAAATCACTAGACCAAGCTGCAAGAATCAGGAACTCAAGCAACCATTGAGTAGTGAAATCATCTAAACCAATAGGGCATACACCGAAGTGCAGAACCCTAGGATAAATTTTAGACATTTAGGACACATTTTAGACATCATACGAGTTAAAACGCTTAACCAAATCTTTAAGACCTTTTTCGAGATTGGTAAGTTCTTCTTTCTTGAGAGAATCTTCAAGCTTTTGCTTTTCGGAATCGAAATCAAGCATAAGCTGTTTAATTTTCTGAGAGCGATCAGAAAGGAACTGCTGATAGCGTGAATCAGTCTGTTTAACTAATTCGTTATCAGACAAAGAATCAAGCTGCTGACGTAACTCTGGAGACAGAGAATCAGAGACAGACTCAAAACGAGCGAGAATAGCATCTTGTAAGTTACGAGAGCTTACCAACTCATTAATACGTGAAAGGATGAATGAATCTGAGTGAACAGAAACAGAATCACCAAAACTTTCTAACTGCAAATCCTCACCAATAGGAGAGACATAAGCAACACAATCATTATTTTTTAAACTCATAATCAAAAGCATTAACCAGAATATGGGAGACCGTAACGAGACAGACGTCTAATCACATAAGCCATATTAACCAAACCAACAAATAAATTATCATCACTAGTCAACAGCGTTTTCTGATTGAGGAAAATCGACTTAACCAAATCAGGACGGCAATTGAACAACTCAGGAGCAAGAGTAGAAGGGAGATTAGAATCTCGCAACAAATCGCGCAAACGAGACAAATCAAGACCGGTAACCCAATTACTCAAGGAGAAACAGAACTCACCGTTATAACGGTCAAAACTTGTCTTATACTCAGCATAACGAGGAGCATAGCCAAAAGAATCAGTAGGACGATGAATTGTACCTGTAGAAAATGTACCATTATCTCCATCATGATAACTAGGCATACAAAGTTCACCAACAACAGATTGTTGCATACCAATAGAATCAAGTTCAGGAATAACAAAGTCAGAGGCATCAGTTTTCAAAAGAGTACGGTCAACACCAACATGAGCGTAATCCAAAACGGGAACACAGCGATAAATTCCAAGAACGATACCATAAGTATCAGCTGTAAACTTAATTTTACCGTGACCTTGACCAATAGGAGCACCCTTAATTGCATTAGACTGAGACCAGTCAGCAAGGTTAGAGTTAATCTGGGGATTGATATCAATCATAGAAGACGCACCACCGAGGAAATAAGAAACAGTATCAGAATGCTTAGGAGTAACACCGAAATGAGCCTCAATTTGAGACACAAAATCAGAGTCATTAGCAAGCTGAATCTCCTTATATTTCTGCAAAGCGGTAGCCTGACGCAAAGCAGCGATACTCAACTGACCGGAAAGAGCAGTATTGATAGTTGCATTACCGGAAAGAGTGTGAGTATGCTTAATAGGATGATAATTACCATCAGAAGACTTATAAGCAAGGTTAGAGTTATCTGCGAAAGTATCAGTAATAACTGTAGAGCCGTTAGGGATAAGGGAAGAATCAGTAGGAACCCAAGTACCGAAGTCAGAACCGGTAGAACCTTGTAAAGTAGCAGAACCGGAGGCATTACCCAAATTTAAATTAACGACAGACTCAGAACCGAACTGAGGGGTAGGGAGAACACCGTTAAAGTAATCGAGAGGTAAATTAGAGAAACGCATATCCAAAAGGGTAAGATTATCTTTACCGGAAAGATTATTTTTCCACGGCAACAAAGACGAAATATCCAAAGAACCTGATTTATCAGGAACAAGATAATCAACGTTACAAAGATAGGCATTATAAGGCTGCCATTGGCGGTAAGTATAATGGTCGTTACATACTTTATGATAAGCAAGCAATCTGAAAATAGAGAGGTTGATATTAAAGTAATTACTAGGAGTAGAATCAGAGTTACCAAAAGTATCTAAGGTATACTTAGATTGACCTTTAGAAACAGCAAAATTCTGTTCAGGAAAGTTACCATAACCAAGCATCTGCAGCAATTTAGCAGAGCAGGACCAACGATACACACCATTGTTGAAAAGATTATCCTTAACATAATTATAAGTATCAAGGGAATCAATACCAGCATTAGCAAGAGCAGTCAATTCTTCATGAAGAGCTTTATACTGAACAAAAGGCATTTGAGTTGTAATCTTACTATTGGAAGTAAGACCTGTAGCAACACGAGAAATATCAGCACCATTAGGTGTTGAAGTCATGTTCATAACCTGAGAATCAAAATACTTCCAAAGCTGAGAATAAGGGACGAAAAAGAACTGTACATTTTCTCTCAAACGGGTATAAGCAGCAGAATCGAGAGGAGCAGTACGAGTAAAATAAGAGGTATCCAAATTAATGGTATCTCCTGGGTTAAGTTCAAACACAGAACATGGAATCAATTCACCAACCTTAGCGGTAAAAAGATTTCTGTGCGAAAGGTCAAAAGAGTTCTTCGAAGTCTTATTTTTAAGACCGTGAAGACCCATAATATTCGAACGATTAGCCATATTATTGATATAAATGTTTATATCTATCTCCTATAGAACGATGTTTAATCAAATGTTCGTGAGAAGAGACAGATTGAGAAACGAAATTAATAAACTCAGAATCAGGGTTAAGATATTCGATAACGGCAGTAGGAGTAATCAAACGTCTACTAAACCAACCATCGAAATATATTTTATCTGACTCAAGAGCAGAATAGTGCTCACGATAAAGGGATAAGTTCATAAACTTATAGAAGTTACACCAAATCCGATAGTAATCAACTAGGGAAATCCCGAGCCAATCAGCCAATTTACAAAAATTCTTACTAGCATACAATACATTTTTAATAGGTAAAACATCATCAGGAGTTTTAGAATGATTACACAAATCGAAGGTAGACTCCATATTAACTAAAACATCAGCAATATCACTAGGAATCTCATCGAGAGGACGAGAATAGAAATAATAAAACCAATTCTTAAGCCATTGAGCTTGATTACTTACTCTGTAGTAACCGGACAAACGTCCGATTTCTTGCCACAATCCAAATAAGTAAAATACTTTTTCACGAGACATATTAACAAATCCGGTGAAGACGGGGAAGAATCGAGAGTAATACGACCTCCAAAGGGTATAAGGTATTTGAGAGCCTTTACTAGAGAGACGATAATGTAGTCGGAAGAACTCGAAGTCTTCTGACTGAATAGCAGATTTAATTTCTCTTTCGTCCAAGACTTGACCAAGGAATCTAGAGTGCAAGGAGTGTGGTCTACTAAGGACTGACAAGACGAGGGGAAAGCGAGAAGTGCTTGTAACGTATCCAGAAACATAGTAATAAGCGGACTTGTCTGTACGCACCGAAGTCGCAAAACCGAACTTCCACAGCGAATGAATAGACTCTGCACAATCATTTTCGGTATAGAACTTGAGGTCAGGGTTTTCTCTGAGTTCTTCAACCGTGGGATAGTAGCAGCGTTCCAAATCTCTTGCCAACTCATCGGAGTCGAAGAAAAGTAACAAATGCCAATGCGGACGGAGAGAGTTCGATCCGTATTCTCCAACAATGTAGTAGCGCAACGAAGCACCAAATTTTCTTTTTGCATATTGCCTAAAACGTTTAATAAATCTCTGTATATCGGGATAATGTAACAGATAAATCACATCATGAGGTACAAACTTATGTAAACGAGAATACAAACGAGAATACTCATCACGCTGAGCAATAAGTTGACCAATAGACTTTTCAATATCTGCATCATAATCGAGACAATAAGGCTCAAAATACTTATCAGCCTTAAGGCGAGGAGTAAGTATTTCAAACTCGGAAAAAGAGCCGAAATCTGCATCCATAGGTACACGGACAGCCGGAACGTTTGCATCATCATAGGTAGGGTTTACGAAATAACAGTACTTAGCGTTAGACTCTTCGAGAGCAAGCATAGTAGAAAGCGACTTCTGTCTAGATACCTGACAACACTCGCAATGCCTACAAGGATAAAGGAACACGGAAGAACCTCTATGAATAGCAACAGGAGAAGTGCATTTAATATATGGACGCAAATAACTCATCAATACCGATACTTGAAATTACGAAAATAATCACTAGAGTGCTCAATAACCGTGCTATCCTGAATAAGGACAGTAGTCTTGCCATGGCACTCAACTGCACGGCTAGACGTACACGAAGTTAAGGCAGAAATACCAAGAGCCGAACCAATCAAACCCAAGGCATAAATCAAAACCTTAATGATAATCTTTAATACTTCTTTTTTCATATCTATATAAGTTGGAAAAATTGACGTGAATCAGGAGAATAAATGATGTCTATAAATGAAATGTCAGGGTGAACAAATGTATCCTGAATCATTTGAACGAAATCATCGACATAATCAGTAGAAACCGCATAATGAAGAACACGGACAGACTGAATATCGGTGTAGACAATCACACAACGAAGATATTGACGAAAACGGACTTTATTTTTCATAAGCTAAGTATTTTTTAATTTAATATACAACTCATAGACATCAGAAAAATCATCTTTTAAAATAGTAAACATTTCCAAATTATTAGTATCAGTATAAAAGCGAATCTTAGAAGTCAAATCGTCCATATGAGACAGAAGAGACTGCAAAAGTACTGAATAATGAGCATAAATCAATTCCAAATAAACCATAAGCCAAAAATTTTATTTTTACATTAAACTAATCAATCAGAAACATGAAGTAACTGATAACGAGCGCAAAGATAAACACTATTTTATTATAACCGGTATTATGGTAAATAGGCGCTATGAGATAAAGAAAGAGAGGAAATTTGGAGCCTGAAAATGGAAACGGTTCACCCCTTTCTGATCATTTCTTACTTTCTGCCTGTTCTGAGATTAATTCTCATTTCAATCTAAAAGAAATATCTCAGAACAGAATCTTACATTATGCCCGTAAGACGCTGGATGGCGATTACTGCCTGGTTGTATTCATTAATCGCATCAGCATGCTTCATCAGAACATCTATGGTTTCCTCGATGGCATTCACGTATTCAATATACGAAATTTCGCCATTTTCATATTCTATCGCACTCAACTTCGAAATTTGCGCAGAATGTGCCTGGTTGTTCTGCTCGTAATATTTCAGACGGTTGGATGCTGCCTGCAGGCGCTTCGTACAGAGACGGTAATCACGCTCTTTCTCTGTCTGCTCCTGACGCATTTCGATTTCAGCCAATTCGCGGTCTTTCTGAGCTGCCTTGACCTTTGCCTTCGTAGAACCATAAAACAAAGGAATGCCTACGCCAATCTCGAAACCGAAGAAATTGCCCTCGGCAAATCTTGAACGGTCTATGTTGTATGGATTCCAACTGGAAATGACACATTGGGTGCGCAAAGATAAGGATAAACTCGGAGCAAAGCCCGTCTTGGCTGCCTTGATTTCCTTATCGAGAGCGATGAGCTTATCCTGCTGGTAAAGACCGTCGGCAGACTGCTGATAATTATAGGTATTGAGATTCTGGGCTGCGATGGCCGAGAGATTCTCTTCTGCCGGTTTTACGGGCTCCTGTGTGTTGAGCTGCGACATGAGGTCGATTTGCAGGCGCTCGATTTCGCTCTTCACATCAGCCATTTCCAGGCGGTTTTCGTTGCATTTGCGGTCGGCAGAGAGATATTCCAGCTGGCGGCTCTCTCCTGCCTTGTAACGCATTTCAGCTATCTTGCTGTAACGCTCTAATACTGAGTCGATTCGCTGCAATATCTGAAGTCTGTGAGCCTGATAAAGCATCTGATAATAGGTGTTGGCGATTTCAGCCTTCAGTTGCTGGCTTACCACATTCAAGCGGCTCTTTTCAGCCTGGGTTTCAGCCTTGAGCTGGTTGCGGCGCGAGGCGTAGACGGTAGGAAAATCGAGGCTCTGGGTAAAGGTAAATCCGTTGTCCGATTCGCCTCCCGTGGCAGGGTTTTGCGAGAAGGTAACCTCGGTTTTATCCAGCTCCCAAGCCGTGCCTTGCATTACCTGCGCACGTTCTACCGATTTCTTTCCGACTTGCATCTGTAGGTTCTGTCGGGCAGCTAAATCGAAACATTCCTGCAGGGTAACTTTCCTGCCCGCAATATGAGCATCAAAATGCTGGGCTCCTGCTGGCGATGGCAGCAGGAGAAGGATGGCGGCAAAACAAGCCACCACCCTATTTTCATTTATCTTTTTTCTGTTCATTATTTTCATATCTTGAAATCTTACTTTTTCGTAAACATCTTGTAGATGGCTGGCAGAACCAGGAGCGTGAGGAGCGTGCTGGTAATGAGACCGCCAATTACAACCGTGGCAAGAGGACGCTGGACTTCTGCTCCATCGCCATGGGATAATGCCATCGGGAGGAAGCCCATAGAGGCTACCAGAGCCGTCATCAGAACCGGACGGAGACGTATCATGCAACTGTCAATAATTCTTTTCTGAATAACAGCCGCCAAACTTGCGCCATTCTCCTCAGGAACCGCAGCCGCCTGCTTCTGCATCTGGTTCATCTGACCTATCAGCACGATACTGTTGAGAACCGCCACACCAAAGAGGGCGATGAAACCTACGCCCGCCGAAATGCTGAAAGGCATTCCGCGCAACCAGAGTGCCCAGACGCCACCTATCGCAGCAAGCGGAATGGCGGAGAACACGAAGAGCGACTCGCGCAGATTCTTGACCGTGGCATAGAGCAGCAGCAGAATGATGATGAGCGCTATCGGAACCACGATGAGCAGGCGCTGGGTGGCACTCTGAAGATTCTCAAACTCGCCACCATAATTATAATAGTAGCCCTCAGGCAGCTTCAGTTTCTCGTCGAGGATGGTCTGAATATCCTTTACGGTACTCTGCACGTCCCTACCCTTCACGTTGAAACCTACGTAGATGCGGCGGGCGCCATTCTCATGAGAAACCTGAGCCGGAGCCGGTTCGTAAACCACATCAGCCAACTGGGAAAGCGGAATGCTCTCGCCACCAGCCAGCGGAATACGGAGCGACTGGAGCGATTCGAAGTTGCGCTCCTTAGGGTCAAGACGCAGAACGATGTCAAACTTTTTGTCGCCTTCGTAAACGGCCCCTGCCGTGGCACCCGCAAAGGTGGTTTCAAGAATGCGGTTGATTTCGTCAACATTTACCCCATAAGCCGCCATGCGTTCATGGTTGTATTTTACCTGAATCTGAGGCAGTCCCGATACCTCTTCAACGAAGATTCCGCTCACGCCCGGCACATTCCTGATCATTCTGGAAACCTTATCAGCTTGCTGGGTAAGCACATCGAGATTGTCGCCAAAGATCTTAATCGCCACATCTTGCTTGATGCCCGTAAGCAACTCGTTGTTGCGCATCTGGATAGGCTGCGAAATCTCAGCCTCCAAGCCCGGAATCGTCTTCAGGGTTTCTTCCATCTTCTCCATCAGTTCGGCGGTAGTTTCTGCCGAAGTCCACTCGGCTTTCGGCTTGAGCGCCACCATGATGTCGGCCCTTTCCACAGGCATCGGGTCGGTAGGAATCTCGGCGCTACCTATGCGGCTCACCACCTGCTTGATTTCAGGATATTCAGCCTTCAGAAGTTTCTCCGCCTTGGAGCAGCTCTCTACCATCTGCGAGAGCGACGTGCCCTGCGACATGGTCATTTCTACCGCAAAATCGCCCTCTTCCAGGCTCGGAATGAATTCTCCACCCAGGAAATGGAAGGCTACGGCACTCATGCAGAAGAGCGAAACGGCGCCGGTAATCACATCCTTATATCGCGCCAAGACCCATTCAAGAACCGGTCGGTACCAGCCCTGCAATTTCTCTATCATCCTATCGCTGAAGGTTTTATGCACATGTCCCTTCTTGCTCAGGAAGAGCGCACTTGCCATCGGAACATAGGTAAGCGAGAGGATGAAAGCACCCAGGATGGCGAAGAAAACGGTAAGCGCCATCGGACGGAACATCTTGCCCTCGATACCCACAAGCGTCATCAGCGGAATGTAAACTATCATGATGATGATTTCGCCAAATGCCGCACTCTTGCGGATGCGCGAAGCGGAATCATGAACCTCCTCATCCATCTCTGCCTGAGAAAAACGGATGGGAGTATCGGAAGAATTTCTCGCCCTCCGCTCAATACTCTTCACGCCCAGATGGGCTACAACAGCCTCTACGATAATGACGGCAGAATCGACTATCATACCAAAATCGATGGCTCCGAGCGACATCAGATTGCCGTCGATTCCGAAGGTCTTCATCATGCCGAAAGCAAAGAGCATGCTGAGCGGAATGACACTCGCCACAACCAGTCCGGCACGCCAGTTGCCCAGGAAAATAACCAGCACGAAGATGACGATGAGTCCGCCCTCAATCAGGTTTCGGGCGATGGTTCCCTCCACACGGTCAACCAGGTTGGTTCGGTCGATAAACGGTTCGATAACCACGCCCTCGGGCAGAGATTTCTGAATCTGCTCTATGCGCAACTTCACATTCCTGATAACCTCCTGAAAGTTTTCTCCCTTCAGCATGATGGCTATTCCGGCAACCACTTCGCCCTCGCCATTTCGGGTAACGGCTCCGAAACGGGTGGCGTGCCCCAGCTGAACCTTCGCCACATCACCTATCTTAATAGGAGTGCCGTTCACGGTCTTGACGGCGATATTTGCTACATCTTCCAGACTCTTCACCACGCCTATGCCGCGGATGAAATACTGGTTGGAATTATCCTCTATGTAACTTCCGCCCGTGTTGGCATTATTCTTTTCGAGCGCATCAAACACGTCGCTCACGGTAAGATTGCTGGCGTTGAGCTTATCCGTATTGATGGCCACTTCGTATTGCTTCACGTAGCCTCCCCAGCCGCTCACTTCCGCTACGCCCGGGGTTCCCGAGAGCTGCTTTCTCACAATCCAGTCCTGGATGGTTCGCAGCTGGGTTAGCGAATATTTGTGCTCGTAACCCTTCTCGGCACGCACGGTATAATGGTAAATCTCGCCTAGTCCGGTAGCAATCGGTCCCATCTCGGTTTCCGTATTCTTGGGCAAATCTTTCTCCACCTGGGTCAGCATCTGGCTCACCTGCGAACGTGCCCAGTAGATATCTACATCATCATCAAAGACGAGGGTGATGACCGACAGTCCGCTTCGCGAGATGCTTCTTCGCTCCTTGAGTTCGGGGATGTTGGCGAGCGCCATTTCCACCGGAGTAGTAACGTATTGTTCCACCTCCTGCGCTCCGAGCGAAGGCGCCTGAGTGATGACCTGAACCTGATTGTCGGTAATATCTGGTGTGGAATCGAAAGGAAGATGGATGAGCGATACGATGCCCCAGACGATGAGGGCTATCGTGAATACTCCCACCACCAGCTTGTGGCGGATGGAGTAAGTAATCAGTTTCTGAAACATAATCTGTCTTTCTTTTAAAAGCTCTTTATTGATGAAAAAGCTTACCTTATATTAATGCTCATCCGCATGCTCGCCCGTGAGCGAAGCCAGATAATACGCGTTTTCTGTCACAATCTTCTTTCCTTCTTGCTTCAGGTGCTTGCAGAGTTTTACCTCGGTATAAGCTCCGTCCGAAACGCCCGTAATGACCTCATGGCGGGAGAAACTGTACTCGCCCTTCTTTGGTTTGCCATTCAGAGCGAAGACAAACTGCTTGCCGTCGGTAGTGACGATTGCCTTGGAAGGAAGGGCGATGCACGACTGGCTGCCCGTAGCTATCTTGCCGCTTACATACATTCCGTCGAAGAGTCGGGCTGAGCCGTGAATCCCGCTGGTTTTAAGCGACTGCGCATCTATTTTTACATGAACAGCAACAGATTTCGAATTATCGTTAAAGTATTGGTTTAAGCCGTAAACATGACCTGCGAGTTTCACGCCCGGCTGATTGGTAAGCGAGAGATAAACCTTATCGCCCGGCTTAACCTTCTGCAGATCTTTCTCAAAAATGTTCAGATCGCACTCTACAGCCTGGTTGTTCTGAATCTTCATGAGCGGCGTCTGCATATCGGCAAAGCTGCCCAGGCTGGCTGTAATCTGCGAAACCGTACCCGATATCGGAGCACGCAAAGGGAAGGCTGTAGTAAACTTACCCCTGGCAACGGCGGCGGTAGAAATGCCCATCTGGGCAAGCTGTTTGCCGATGCCGATGAGGTTGGCGTGGGCCACATGATACTCCTTGGCAGCCTGCTGCGCATTCTTCTTGACGCCAGCTCCGGTCCTGTTCAGCAGTTTCTGTCGCTCCAGGTCGGCAAGTGCCAGTTCGCACTCCTTGCTGGCAGAATAATATTCTCGTTGCAGACTGACCACATCGGTATTTTCAACCAGAGCCACAACCTGTCCGCGCTTCACATTCTGTCCTTCCTTTACATAGATAGCCTTTACTACGCCCCCCATGAGCGAAGCCACATCGCCCTTGCTCTGGGCGCGCAAAACAAGCTGGCCGTTGGCTGCAATCGTAGCATCCATCACGCGGTCAATCGCCTCGCCCATCTTCAAATCTACAGCATCTACCTGTTTCTGAGAGAGCGGAATGTTGTCGAAATCCACCTCTTCATGTTCATGCTCATGTCCGTGTCCGGCAGCATGAGCCTCTGCTCCAGCGTGGTTTGAGAAAAGGGTAAAACCACACCAGGCTAAGATTGCCGCAACGGCAACCACCAAAATTCTTTTCATTTTTTTCTTTTTATTGATTCATAATTACGGATAAGCAAAAGTACGCCCCGAGAAACTTCGGGTGCAAAAGTACGCACTTTTCCCTGCAACCCGGTTGCAAAAGCTGCATCCAGGTTGCTCTTACTACAGAAAATCAACAAAAAGAAGGAGGTCCTCGCCTACAGAAAGGCGCTTCATCTACGCAAGGAAGACTGGCTGCAAACTGCTGCCAACGCACGCTAACGAGCGACGAGGTCGGGATAAATAAATACTCAGAAGAAAGCATGGAAAGCAGATGGTTTCCATCGAAAAGCTGTTTCTGAATGCCCTTCATAATCTTGCCGTTGGTTACGAAATGGTGCAGCTGATGCACCCGGCAACTATCGGCTTCTTTCTCATGATGCTCAGTATGCTCATCGTTGAAATTACCATCCTGCTGGCAACGTTCTACAACCATACAAATACGCCCCATGTGGTGATGATGCATCACCACCGTAGAGAGCAGCACACTCAACGTGGCCACAAAGAGGCTGAACAAGTATAGTTTCTTCTTTGCCATTTTATTCTGTTTCCAAATTTTAGGATTGCTTTTTTCCGTCCGCAAAATTACATTAAAAGTACGAAATAGCCAAGTAAAACAAAGAAAATTAGCATTTTTTCTTAAAAAAATTAAAACCGAGTACCCTTAAAGCCCTTTGAATACGTAATATGAGTAGTTTTTAGTAACTTTGCAACATAAAATTAAAAAATAGAAATGAAAAAAGTATTTTTAATCTTTCAATTACTCCTTGTAGTAATGCTGGCTCAGGCGCAGATGATGAACCCTGTGAAGTTCACCAGCTCGCTGAAAACAGACGGAAGTGCTGTGGCCGAAATCGTGTTTAGCGGAAAAATCCAACCGGGATGGCACGTCTATTCTACCGGTTTGGGTGGCGATGGTCCGATTTCCGCTTCGTTCAACGTAAACAAGCTTGAAGGTGTTGAACTCGTAGGAAAACTTCAGCCACGCGGCAGAGAGATTGCAAAGTTCGACCCTCTCTTCGAGATGAAACTCCGTTATTTTGAGGGAAGCGTTACCTTTGTGCAGAAGGTGAAGTTTACCCAACCAAATTATCATATTGATGCCTATCTGGAGTATGGCGCCTGCAACGACCAGAACTGCCTGCCACCAAGCGAGGCTGGTTTTAAGCAGAGTGGCAAATCACCAGCCGTTGATGCTCCTGCAGCTGGAGCAAAAGATGCTCTGAATGCGAAGGCGATTGATCCTGCTCTTGCAGCCAAGATGAAGGCCGATTCGCTTGCCAAGGCCGCAGCCCTGGCTCAGACCGATAGTGCTACTCAGCCCGTAGATTCCACAGCTTTGGCATCTGCTATGGAAAATCTGAACGTCAAGGACTTATGGAAACCGGTTGTTAAAGAACTTCAGGCATTTGGCGGAGCTAACGACATCGCCAACCATTCGCTCTTCTATATCTTCTTCATCGGTTTCGTGGGCGGTCTGCTTGCGCTCGTCATGCCTTGCATCTGGCCTATCATCCCGATGACCGTAAGTTTCTTCCTGAAGCGTGCTAAGAACGATAAGAAGAAAGGTATCCGCGATGCGATTACTTATGGTTTGAGCATCGTAGTCATCTATCTGGTTTTGGGTCTTGCCGTAACAGCCATCGCAGGTCCTAGCACCCTGAATGCGCTCAGTACAAGTGCCGTTTTTAACATCATCCTCTTCCTCCTGCTTGCCGTTTTCGCCTTCTCGTTCTTCGGTTGGTTCGAAATCAAATTGCCTGACAGTTGGGGAAATGCGGTAGACAACAAGGCTTCCAGCACCACGGGTATGATTTCTATCTTCCTGATGGCTTTCACCCTGGTATTGGTCAGCTTCTCATGTACAGCTCCTATCATCGGTTTGCTGCTGGTTCAGACCGTTACATCCGGCGACTGGCTCGCTCCTACCGTGGGAATGTTCGGTTTTGCGCTTGCTCTGGCGCTCCCATTCACCCTCTTTGCCCTCTTCCCATCATGGTTGAAGTCGGCTCCTAAGTCGGGTTCGTGGATGGAGACCATCAAGATTGTGCTCGGCTTCATCGAGCTTGCCTTCTCTCTGAAGTTCCTCTCTGTAGCCGATCTGGCTTACGGTTGGCACATCATGGACCGCGAGGTATTCCTCTCTCTCTGGATTGTCATCTTCGGTCTGTTGGGTCTCTATCTCATCGGCAAGCTGAAGTTCC
>ENA-UEQW01001001-UEQW01001001.1-human-gut-metagenome-genome-assembly--contig:-NODE-1001-length-24955-cov-30.648967_pt1 | contig 24955 bp, 17 predicted proteins | sample MGYA00242947_ERZ507947 | MGnify/ENA primary metagenome ERZ507947 (study PRJEB26167, sample SAMN06115421) | human gut metagenome | host: Homo sapiens | place: China:Guizhou | collected 2015-03-17... | reverse complement strand
TCACCTCCCGCGTTACAGAATGCAAATATAGCATAATTTTCTTGGATTTCATCTTTTATTTAGGGATAAGTTCTAATTTCTCCGAACATTTTTCCGATTCCGGTAACAATAGCATGAAGAAAGGGGAAAATCAAATGGAAAATTTCTTTCCTGCAGCAATCTCTGCAAAACTTCTGCGGGAGGATTTCCCGGAAAACATAACGATTTTTCCCAAAAAGGCCATTGTTTTTTATGCGGAATGTGATACGTTTTCCCTCAAACACCTGCAAGAAAGGCAATCGGGAGAAGAAAACGATGGAAACTTACGGTCCGATCATCCGCAACGCGACGGAGATCCTGCACGGCGGCGACTACAATCCGGATCAATGGCTCGAAACCCCGGAGATCATCGACCGCGACTTCGAACTCATGGAGAAATCCGGCTGCAACACCTTCTCGGTCGGCATCTTCAGCTGGACCATGCTCGAACCGGCTCCCGGAAAATATCAATTCGACTGGCTCGACCGGATCATGGACCGCATGGCCGAACACAACTTCCACGTGATCCTCGCGACGCCGAGCGGGGCGAAACCCGCCTGGCTGGCGACCGCGTATCCGGAGGTCTGCCGGGTTGACGAACACGGCCTGCGCCAGCCGTATGCCGACCGCCACAACCACTGCTGGAGTTCGCCGGTCTACCGCGAAAAGGTGCGCGAGATCAATTCGAAGCTGGCGGAACGGTACGCACATCATCCGGCGCTCTCCGCCTGGCACATCTCGAACGAATACAACGGCAAATGCTTCTGCGAACTCTGCCAGGAGCGTTTTCGCGTCTGGCTCCGGGAACGGTACGGGACGCTGGAGAATCTGAACCGCGCGTGGTGGAACACCTTCTGGAGTCACCTCCACACCGACTGGTCGGAGATCACGCCGTGGGGCGGTTCCGAAGGCAATTCGCTCGACTGGAAACGGTTTGCCACCTTCCAGTGCTGTGACTTCATGAAGTTCGAAGCGGATGCGCTGCGCGTTTACACGCCTGAAATTCCGGTGACGACCAACATGATGGGCTTCTTCGACGGGCTGGATTACTGGAGAGTGGCGGAGGTGTGCGACTTCATCTCCGACGACGTCTATCCCGGCTGGGGGATCGATCCGGATGTGCGGCGCATCCTCTCGGAGTGCGCGATGCGTCACGACATGCACCGCGCGATGAAGAACGGCAAGCCGTTCCTGATCATGGAGTCGGCGCCGAGCGCGACCAACTGGCAGCCGGGGCACCGGCTGAAGCGGCCGAACCAGCACAAGCTCGAGGAGCTCTGCGCGGTCGGTCACGGCGCCGACGGAACCCTCTATTTCCAGTGGCGGAAGAGCCGCGGGAATCTGGAGAAGTTTCACGGCGCGGTGGTCGATCACGTCGGCACAGAGGAGACGCGGGTCTTCCGCGACGTCGCGGAGCTGGGCGCGCTCTACCGGAAGTGCAACGACATCTGCGGCAGCGCCACGCCGGTACAGGCGGCGGTGGTCTGGGACTGGGAGTGTTTCTGGGCGCATCAGTTCGACCAGGGTCCGGGCAAGGAGGACCAGAAGAAATATTGCGAAACGGTCCAGACCTTCTACCGTGCGCTCTGGACGCGCAACTTCCCGCTGGACGTGATCGAATCGCTGTCGGACTTCTCGAAATACCGTCTGCTGATCTGCCCGATGCTGATCATGCTCAAACCGGGCGTGGCGGAGCGGTTGAAGGCGTTCGTGGCGGCGGGCGGCACGCTGGTGATGAGCTACCTTTCGGGGTATGAGGATGAGAATACGAACTGCTTCCTCGGCGGCTGGCCGGGCGACGGGCTGATGGAGCTCTTCGGCATCTGGAACGAGGAGCCGGGCGGGATTCCGGCGTTCGACCGCCAGTGGCTCCGGTACGAGGGGCGCGAGATCGAGGTGGTGGACTACGCCGAACGGATTCACCTGCGCGGTGCGGAAGCGCTGGCGGAGTTCACCAGTGATCCGCTTTACGAGGGGATGCCGGCAATCACGGTCAACCGGTTCGGCGCGGGGAAGGCGTACTACCTTGCCGGGCGGACCGGGGAGGAGTTCCTCTCGGAGTTTCTCGGGAAACTGGCGTTGGAAGCCGGGCTGGAGCCGGTCATTCCGGCGGAGAATCCGGGGATCAGCGCCTCGGTGCGCCGCAAGGGGGAGGAGGAGTTTCTCTTTCTCTTCAACTACACGGCGGAGGAGCGTCAGGTCCGGCTGCCGGCAGGAAACTTCACCGTGCTTGCGAATGGTTCCTGCTGCAGCGGCACACTCACGCTGCCGCCCTTCGGCTCGGAGATCCTGAAAAAGTAAGTTTCTGACCACATCCTGCGGGCGGTCAGTACGCCGCCCGCAGGATGTCGACGAGCGCATCGCCGTTGCGTCGAACCCTGTCCGCGGTCAGCGAATCCCGCATTGCCGCAGACTCCCCGGAAACGGTCATCCCCGCAGCTTTCCCGTAAACAGGAGTTTCCTTCTCCGCCGAAACCGGATGGACCGGCCCGCCTCATTGCCACGCACCGGAACTCCGGGCAGAATACGGTTTTCCGGCTTCCGGGTTTCATTTTCCCGCCGATGGACTGGAAATTTTTTCGAACCGCGGGTATATTATTGTTTTGTTCTCTTGTTTGTTTCAACCCCTTACGAAAGCATACCCGGATGGATAAACAAAAAAAACTGTGGTTTCCCGGCCGTGACGCAATCGCTCCGTATCTGATGGTTGTCTATGTGCTGATGCTCGCCGTCGTCGGCTTCTTTGTCTCCCGCGTCACCGAATGGAACGCGATCACCGTCGCCATCATGGCCACGGCTGCTCTGTGTTACTCCTTCTTCTACATGATTCCCGGCCTGCTGCTTTCCGCGCTCGTCTCCGCCGCGACCGTAAAGGCCGGCGAAGCTCCGTGGCGGCGGCGGCTGGTGATCGGCGTCACCGTCGGAACCATGTATTTCTCCCACCTGCTTCTGCTGATGGATGCCGGACTCTATCATGGATTCGGCTTTCACTTCAACTTCCTCGTCTGGAACCTTCTGACCACCCCCGGCGGTTTCGCCTCGATGGGACTCCGGGCCGGAACCATCCTCACTCTCGTCGCCGGGATCGTGCTGCTTCTGGTGTTTCACATCGCCATCATGGCCGCTTTCGTCTGGATGCCGAAACTGCGGGTCATCGCCGTTGTGCTGAAAGGCTGGCGGAAGTTCGCGCTGGCGGGCGTCTGCCTCCTCTGTCTGCTCTTCTCGATGTTCGCCTACGGGTACGAACACTACATGCTGCGCGCCACGCCGCTGATGGCGGTCCGCACCATTCCGCTCTTCCAGGGAATGACGATGTCCGGCTTCCTCTCCGACCTCGGCGTGAAGCGGCCGGACCGCGAAGTGATGCAGGTCAAGGCAAATTCCGGGAAATATGAACACCTGAACTACCCGGCCAATCCGATTCAGCGCCGGGCCGACCGCCCGAAATACAACGTCGTCTGGCTGGCCTGCGAATCGTGGCGCGCCGATATGCTCGACCCGGAAATCATGCCCAACGCCAGCAAATTCGCGGAACGGGCCGTCAACTTCAAAAACAACTACTCCGGCGGCAACGGCACCCGGCAGGGGGTCTTCTCGATGTTCTACAGCCTCTACGGGAACTACTGGGACATCTTCCTGAAAAACCGCCGCGGCCCCGCCTTCATCGACTGGCTGGTCGAAGATCAGTACAACTTCAAGTGCATCACCTCGGCGAAGTTCAGCTATCCGGAGTTCGACCAGACCGTCTTCTGCCGCATCCCCTCCGAATCGCTCTACAGCGACGACAAAGGGCTGACCTACACCCGCGACCAGCGCAACGTGAAGCTGCTGACCGAATTCATCCGCACCGCCGATCGGAACCGCCCCTTCATGGCCTTCATGTTCTTTGAATCCTCGCACGCGCCGTATGAGTTCCCCGAAGAGGCGATTCTGCGCAAGGAGTACGCGAAGACGCTCAACTACACCAGTCTCTCCCCCGCGGACGGGCCGCTCATCAAAAACCGTTACATCAACTCCAACCACCATCTCGACATGCGGCTCGGCGAAGTGTTCCGGGCGCTCGACGAATACGACCTCTGGAAGAATACCGTCGTCGTGCTGATCGGCGACCACGGCGAGGAGTTCTATGAGAAGGGACGGCTCGGCCACAACTCCACCTTCGTGCAGGAGCAGGTCCGCACGCCGCTGGTCATCCACATTCCCGGCGTCAAACCGCAGGTCTACACCGGAATGAGCAGCCATCTCGACGTGGTGCCGACCCTCGCGCCCCACTTCGGAGTGACCAATCCTCCGGCGGATTTCTCGCTCGGCTTCAATCTGCTCGACCCGGCGCAGAAGCGCACCTACACCATCATCGCGGACTGGTCGCAGGTGGTGTACGCCAGCGCGAAGTACAAGACCGTTCTCCCCTCCAATTCGATCGCCTTCGCCACGCAGCAGCTGACCGACGGAGAAGACAAACCGCTGCCGTCGCTCGAACCGTTCTACCGGGACAACAAAGCCGAACTCTTCCAGATTCAGCGCGATCTCATCCGTTTCGTGAAGTGACCGCCTCCACGGGCGGCAACGGAAATCCTGCGGAACTGCTGCGGCGACATGCCCGCGTGCTTCGAGAAGGCACGGGTGAAGGAGAACGGCAGAGCATATCCACACTGCGAAGCGATCACCTTGACCGGGTAATCGGTTCGCGTCAGCAGCATTTCCGCCAGTTCCATGCGAATGCGGGTCAACAGAACATAGGGAGACGGGATTCCCCGTTTCCGGCAGAGCGCATGCAGGTGTGACGACGAGACACCGCACAATGCAGCCATCTCCGCGACCGTCCACGGCAATTCCGGCCGGAGCCGGAGTTTGCCCGCGAGCAGTTCCAGCGGGGATTCCCGCCGTTCTGCATCGGCGATCTCCCGGCGGACCAGAGAGAGTGCCATATGAGCCAGCTCCCGGCGGAAAACACCCTCCGCCATCGGCGAATATCGCTCATGCAACGCGGTTTCCAGAAGCTGAAGCAGCAGATCGCCGTAGATTGAACGGGTGTGCAGAAACCCGACTTCGCACCAGATCGCCGGATCGAGCAGAAAAAAAATGCTTTCAGAGCGCTCCAGCGCATGAAATTTCTGGCGGCGACCTCCGGGCAACACCAGCAGCTCGCCGGGCTGCAGCTCACCGCATTTCCCATCGTATTCATAACGGTAGCCACCGCGAGTACAGTACTGGACGTCGTGTCGGCGCGGCGCCGGATAATCGACGAAATACCCCGGTACGTGGCGTGCGAGCGCCGCCATCACCACCCCTCCGCCGAACCAGTTCTCTCCTTCCGGCAGATCGGAGAAATCCACGAAATTCTCGACACAGCCGGGAGGAATGATAATAGTTTTGGCAATGCCGTTCATACTTATTGCAAGCTTCGAAACATTGAATTTGTGCAAAGTCCGTATAGATTTAGAATATAGCGCAAAATTCCGGAGAATGCAAAGGGACCTGAGAATGAAAGCAACATTCACCATTCACCGCAAGTTCACCGTCGGCCCGGTGGACGACCGCCTGTTCGGCGGCTTCGTGGAGCATATCGGCCGATGCGTCTACGACGGAATCTATGAACCGGGCCATCCGGAAGCGGATGAAGACGGCTTCCGCCGTGACGTCGCGGCACTGGTGCGCGAACTCAACATGCCGGTCACCCGGTATCCCGGCGGCAACTTCGTCTCCGGGTATGACTGGCACGACACGATCGGTCCGAAGGAGAACCGCCCGGTCCGTGCCGAATACGCCTGGGAGGCGCTGGAGCCAAATCAGGTCGGAATCGATGAATTCGTCAGATGGTGCCGCAAAGTGAATACGGCTCCAATGCTGGCGGTGAATCTCGGGACCGGCACAGCGAAATCAGCGCAGGAGCTGGTCGAATACTGCAACTTTCCGCAAGGAACCCGTTGGAGCGACCTGCGCCGGAAAAACGGAGCGGAAACACCGCACGGCATCCGTCTCTGGTGCCTCGGCAACGAAATGGACGGGCCCTGGCAGATCGGCCACAAGAGCGCGGAGGAATACGCGAAAATCGCCCATGAGAGCGGCAAGATGATGAAGATGGCGGATCCGTCGATTGAGCTTGTCGTCTGCGGGTCGAGCACCCGTTCGATGCCGACCTTCGCCACCTGGGATGCTGCGGTGTTGCGCGAAACTTTTGAAATCGCCGACTACCTCGCGCTGCACGCCTATTTCGGCTGGAAACCGGAGGATGAAAAACGGATGGCCTTCTTCGCCTCTCCGGAGCTCCTGGAAAAGCAGATCTGCGATCTTATCGCAGTCTGCGACTTCATCGCCGCCGAAAAGAAATCCACCCGCCGGATTTCCCTCGCCCTCGATGAGTGGAACATTTGGTACCGCGGCAACCCGAAAGCCCATCCGGAAACCCGCTGGCAGGTTGCCCGCCCGATCAACGAGGAGACTTACGACATGGCCGACGTGATCGTGGCCGGCGGGCTGCTGATGGCAATGCTCGATCACGCCGACCGGCTGAAGATCGGCTGTCTGGCGCAGACGGTGAACGTGATCGCGCCGATCATGACCCGCCCCGGCGGCGGTGCATGGAGGCAGACAATCTACTACCCCTTCTATTATACCTCCCGGTACGGCCGGGGAACCGTGTTGCAGTCGCGAATCGATTCTCCTTCGTATGCACTGCCGGAATGTGCCCGGCCGGTAAACTGGGTCCGGTGCTGCGCCGTCCTTCGGGAGAAAGAGAGCGAGATCACGCTGTTCGCAATCAACCGTTCTACGGAGGAGTGCGCGGAGCTCGTCTTCGAAATGAATGGATTCACGCCGGAACAGGTCGAAGAGGCGGTGGAGATCCATCACGACAATCTCGGCGCGATCAATACCGAAACAAGAGAGGAGGTCGCCCCCGCAGCGATCGATCCCGACTGCTACGAGTTGACGCCGGCAGAATTGCAGACAACGCTGAAACCGGCCTCGTGGAATATGTTCCGGATCAAAGTGAAAAATCCGGGAGGAGAAAAATGACGGATCGAATCGTGTCGCTCCGCCAGTTCGTCACCGACGGCCGTCACCATTCGTGGCGGAAGAAGTTCTCCTGGAATCTGGCGGAATCCTTCGCGGCTTCGGGTTCTTCGCCGCTGGAACGGGTATCCACAGCGCTGGAAGCGGTACTGGCGGCGGAGACTCCGGTCTTCCTTCCGGGCGAACAGATTGCCTTCACCCGCACGGTGGCAAATCTGCCGGAGCTCTATACCAAAGCGGAGCAGCAGGCGATGCGCAGCCGGAACAGTTACGCGGAAAAGGGGGTGGTCTTCAACCTCTGCTGCGACTTCGCCTCCACCATCTCCGCCGGGCTGGACCGGCGACGGCAAGAGGTCGTCGAACGGTGTCCCGCCGGGGAGTTCCGCACCGCGGTACTCCGGGAGATCGACGCCGTGCTGGAACTGGCCGACCGGTATTGTGCCGCGGCGAAGGCCGCCGGAAGGGAAGAAACGGCCGCAATGCTCGCAAAGGTGCCGCACCGCGGGGCGGAGAGCTTTCGCGAGGCACTTCAATTTCTGCGGATTCTCCACTTCATTCTCTGGTGCGAAGGGGAGTATCACAACGGCCTCGGCCGGTTCGACCAGTACCTGTGGCCCTTTCTCGAACGGGATCTCCAGCGCGAAACGGAGACACCGGAGAGCGCCTTCGAACTTCTGGAGGAGTTTTTCCTCACCTTCCACCGCGACAGTGACCTTTACCCCGGTGTCCAGCAAGGGGACAACGGCCAGAGCATGGTTCTGGGCGGCTGTGATTCCGCAGGACACGATGCCTCCAATCTCTTGACCCGCATGTGCCTGCGCGCGTCGAAGGAGCTGGCGCTGATCGATCCGAAAATCAACCTGCGGGTGACGAAGGAGACGCCGTTCGAACTGCTGGAACTCGGTTCGGAGCTGACCGCCGCCGGACTGGGATTCCCGCAGTACAACAACGACGAGGTGGTGATCGACGCGCTGTGCCGCTGGGGCTATTCGCTGGCAGACGCCCGCAACTATGTGGTTGCGGCCTGCTGGGAGTTCACGATTCCCGGCTGCGGCATGGATGTGCCCAACCTCGAGGCGGTCTCGCTGCCGGAACTGCTTCTGAAGACGATGGCGGATTCCGCAGCTGCATCCTTCGACGCCTTTCTGGCAGATTACGGAACAACTCTGCGCCGGAAAGCTGTCGCACTCAACCGGAAGCATCGCCGTTTCACCATGTTGCCCGGCCCTTTCGCCTCTCTGCTCTGCGACGGCTGTATCGAACGCGGACGCGACATCAGCACGGGCGGACGCTACAACAACTTCGGCGTACACGGCACCGGAATTTCCACCGCGGTCGATTCCCTTGCGGCAATCCGGCAGGTGGTCTTCGAGGAGAAACAATATACGTTGAAACAGTTTTTCGATGTTTTATACCGGAACTATCAGGGCAATCCGGAGCTGCTTGCCGAGGTACGAAACCGGATTCCGAAGCTGGGCGGCGGCGATCCTCTGCCGGTGGCGCTGGCGCAGAAGCTCCTGTCGCTCTGGGCCGCGGCATGGGAGGGATTGCGCAATTCGCGCGGCGGAATATGGCGGCCCGGCACCGGGTCGGCGATGTTCTACATCCGGCATGCCGAACATCTGCCGGCCACGCCGGACGGCAGACTGGCGGGGGAGCCGTTTCCGGCCAATTATGCGCCGAGCCTGACCGTACCGCAGACCGGGACGGTCTCTGTTGTGCGGGATTTCGCCCGCGCCTTCCGAAAAGAGGTCTGCAACGGCGGTCCACTGACCATTGAAATCCACGATTCGGTCTTCCGTGAACCGGATGGAGTCGGCAAGGTGGCGCGTCTCGTCGAACTCTTCCTGCGGGAGGGCGGGCATCAGCTCCAGCTCAATGCGATCGACCGCGAACAGCTGCTCGACGCCCAGAAACACCCGGAACGGCATCGGAACCTGATCGTCAGGGTCTGGGGGTGGAGCGGCTGTTTCGTCGAACTCGACCGGGAGTTTCAGGATCATATCATCCGCCGGGCGGAGATGAATTTCCGGTAAAAAGGAGAAGCTGAGATGCGGGGCTGCGTGTTCGAAGTACGGGAGTTCTGCGTTCACGACGGACCGGGAATCCGCACTGCCGTCTTCTTCAAAGGGTGTCCGCTGCGGTGCCGCTGGTGTCAGAATCCGGAGGGGCTCTCCTTCGAACCGGAACTGCTGGTGAACAACCGCCCCTGTCAGGGATGCGGCGTCTGCCGGAAGTGTTGTCCCTCCCCCGGCAGATGCATCGCCTGCGGCAGGTGCGCCGCATACTGCCCGGCGGGAAAGCGGAAGATTGCCGGACAATTCATCGAAGCGGAAGAACTGGCCGTACGCCTGCTCCGGGACCGGGAGTTTCTGACGCGTTCCGGCGGCGGCGTCACCTTTTCCGGCGGAGAACCGCTGGCGCAGCCGGAATTTCTCTTCGAACTGAGCGACCATTTGCGAAGCGTGCATCAGGTAGTGGAAACCAGCGGCTTCGCCCCGGAGCCAGTCTACCGTGAAATGCTCCGGAAAATCGACCTGATCTACCAGGATCTGAAGTGCGCCGATCCGGCGCGTCACCGAGAGCTGACCGGTCAAGACAACTGGACGATCCTCCGCAATCTGGAACTTTTGAAAGCCTCCGGGAAGCCGTTCGTCATCCGGATTCCGGTGATTCCCGCCTGCAACGCCGACGAGGCGAATCTCGCAGCGTGTGCCGAACTGCTCCGGGGAGCGAAACAGTTGCAGCAGGTGGAACTTCTGCCGTACAATCCGGCGGCTCCGGCGAAATACAGTTCCGTCGGGCGGGAATTTCCTCTTCACCCGGAGAAGTTCTCCGACGTGCATTACCGGAATTTGGAAGCGGTTTTCCGGAGCCGCGGTCTGCCGTGCACCGTCCTGTAATCCGGCGTCAATCGAGCGCGTCGAAGAGTGCCCCGGAGAGCGAACGGATTCGATCCAGTTTGATCTCGGTGCCGTCCTCCAGAATCAGCGCCCGGCGCGGTCCGGCGATCTTCCGGACCGCACCGGTCCGGATTTCATACCGGCCGCCGCGTTTGCGACCGTCCGGAACGAACCATTCGATCTGAAGAAGCGGATGCTCTTCGAGATGGGCGCACAGCAGCCGGAGCCGCCGGTCGAGTTCCGCGGCCTCCTCCTCGCCGCGCTCCGATTCCGCCTCGGTCAGCCGGGCGGTTTCGGCAACCGCCTCCCCGTAGCCGGTCAGCGCGGAAAAAGGAGCGAACTGGGCCGCCCGGTCGTGCATCGACATCGGCGGGTGGTTCGTCGAAACGTGGTGCGGCATTTTCAGAAGTTCTTCGTAGAGGTGTTTCACTTCCGGTGGCCTCCGATCTGTTCGTTGCGCAGGCGGGCGGTGGAGCCCTCCTGCAGACTCGTTCCCTTGAGCAGCGCATTCTTCCCCAGCCGCCGTTTGATGTCGAGAATCGCACGCTGGAGCCGGCTTTCCCGGTCGAGTTCGGCGCGCTCCTCCTCCGATTGCCGGGCGTCGGCCTCGCGGTCGGCGAAGAGGTCGGGCTGGACGGCGCGTTCCACGGGGAGCGCACTCTCCGGAATCACGTGCCCGGCGCCGAGCGTCATCCGCCGGACCAGCAGTTTTCGATCGACAATCCGGTCGAAGAGCGGCATCACCGCCTCCAGAATCCGCTTTGCCGAAGCGGTGTGCCCCTCGAGCCGGACCGAACCGTGCGCCGCCTTCGGCACCTGCCGCCCGTAATGGTTCACTCGCACGGCACCGGCGTACTCCCGCCGCCGCTCCGGCGCGGCAAGATTGGAAACATCGTACCCCACCGTCAGCTCCAGCTGATCGGTCGTCAGGCGCTTCTCCACCAGATCGAGCGCCAGCTGGTCGGCCATCTCCATGACCACCAGTCGCGCCTTGTCGAACTCATACGGCTCCTGCAGAACCTGTCCGGAGCAGAGACTGCGGTGTTCCGGCCGGTAGGCCTTGATGTCGGCGACGGTGACCGGCTCCCAGCCCCAGGCGTGGTCGATCAGCAGTTCGGCGTTAACGCCGAACATCCGGTAGAGAATCTCCTCGTTCTGCACCGACATCCGGGCGATGTCCCCCATCGTGTACATGCCGACGGCCTCCAGCCGCGCCGCGTAGCCGTGCCCCACCCGCCAGAAATCGGTCAGCGGGCGATGGGTCCACAAATCGCGCCGGTACCCGGCTTCGTCCAGTTCGGCGATCCGCACCCCGTCCCGGTCGGCGGGAATGTGTTTGGCGACGATATCCATGGCAATTTTACTCAAGTAGAGGTTGGGACCGATTCCGGCGGTCGCCGTGATGCCGGTCGTCTGCAGCACCTCCCGGATGAGCTTTCTCGCGAACTCCCGGGCGGTCAGGCGGTAGAGTTTCAAATAGGAGGCGGCCTCCAGAAACACCTCGTCGATCGAATAGACGTGAATGTCCTCCGGCGCGACGTATTTGAGGTAGATTCCGTAAATCCGGGAGCTGACCTCGATGTAGCGCGCCATCCGCGGGGTTGCGACGATGAAATCCAGCTCCAGCGCGGAATCGGCGGCGAGCGCGGAGGCGGAGGCGGATCTGCCGGTGAAACGCCGCCCGGGCGCGAGGCTCCGGCGGCGGGCGTTGATTTCGCGCACCCGCTCCCTCACCTCGAACAGCCGGGGGCGGCCGGAGATGCCGTACGCCTTCAACGCGGGCGAAACCGCCAGACAGATCGTCTTCTCCGACCGGCTCTCGTCGGCGACGACGAGGAGGGCGTCCAGCGGGTCGAGCCGCCGGTCGGCGCACTCGGCCGAAGCGTAGAACGACTTCAAGTCGATGGCGATGCAACTGCGTTCTTTCATATTCCCCGCCGTTGGTCCGCCGTTTTGCTCCCGGCGGTGTCGAGACCGGAGAGCAGCTGTGCGATCAGCGCCGGAATCCCGTCGCGGTCGGTGACGTCATACGCGGCAATCCGCTCCTTCCAGCCGGCCGGAGGCGCCGGAATCCAGCGGAACCGGTCGAGCTCCGGCGAATAGGGAGCGAACCGCAACCGCACCAGCCGGTGGTAGAACTCCTCGGCCGCGGCGGGAGTCCGGTTGCGCAGCACGAGCCCGCCGGAGAGGGTGGCGAGGAAACGGAACGCCGGCTCCTGCGAGAGCTCCTCCGCCATCCGGAAACAGCCGGCCTCGCGCAGCCGGTAATGGAAGCGGGGGAGAGCGCGCGGCGCACGCTGGCGAATCGGATACCCATCGTAGGCGCCGTCACAGATGAAGTAGTCCGGCGCGAGCTCATAGCCGAAGAGGGCGATGTCGTGCCGGAGCATGATCTGCCCCATCCGGAACCAGGCGGCGGCGCGCTCTTCGCCGGGAAGGGCCGGATTCTCCGCCGTCGCCGCCTCGGTCGCAAAGGCGCGGCACACCTCCCGGAGCCCGGCGGGGAAGTACCGTTCCGCCTCCGCAAAGCGGTTCTCCCGCATCAGGCGGCGGGCCAGCAGATGGCGCAGTTTCCGTTTCATCTCCGGCGGAAGCTGAGGATTCGTCTCGTGCGCATCGGCGAAGCGGCGCAGTTCCGCGACGTCGAGCTGCTCTTCGGCGACCAGCGCGGCGTCGCTCCAGGCGTTCCCCATGAGAAAGCTGTACAGTGCCTCCAGAAAGAGGCGGCTGTGGTACTGCGTCGCGCCGACCTGCCCGCGGACCTCCTCCTCCATGCCGCGGCCGGGGAGGCGCTCCGTCCGGCAGGAGACGGGCCAGTACAGCCCGCTCCACTCCGGAAAGGGATTCCAGCCGTGCCCGGCAGGCGAGAAGCGTATGGAGTCCAGCTGCGGCGCGGCGGCGGAATCCGCCGTAGTACGGCGGTAGTGCTCCAGCCACTTCCGCAACAGGGCGGCGGATTGCTCGAACCTCCCCTCCCGCCGGGCGAGGCGCGCTTCGAGATAGAGGCGAAGCGGGGAATCGGGGGTGCTTCCGGCCAGAAGTTTCCGGCAGTCGTCGAACGCGCCATTTCGGAAGGCGCGCAATGCCAGCCGGTCGCCGCAGACAAAGGGGCCGGAGACCTGCCGGACCAGTTCCGGGCGGAAGAGCACCGCGACCTCCGCAGTGAGGGGATCCCGGAGGAAGCGGTCCGGGTCGCGCCGGATCATCGCGCCGAGTTCGTTCCAGAGCTCCCGTCGGAAGGGGCAGGGTTCTCCCCTTTGCCAGTTCACCTCCTGCGCATCGCCGGAACAGCGCCCGAAGGCGGCGGCGAGCACGAGAAAACGCATCCGCTGTACCGGATCTTTCGCATAGAAGTAGTTGGTACGGAAACTCTGTCCCGCCAGATTCTGCGGGTCCGGCACGCCGCGGCCGACCGCCTCCCGCAGTTTCTGATACCAGAAATAGGCCCGCGCCGGATTCTCCTGCGCCTGCAGATTCCCGAGCAGATAGAGCGTCTGTGCGGTGCGGCGGGGGCGCTCCGATTCCGGCAGGGCAAGAAGCTCCTGCCACGCCCCGGGGAAACGGTTCTCCGGATTGCGCCTCAATTCCTCCCGGCCGGCGGCGAAAAGCCGCTCCTCCGGGCAATCCGGATCCGGCGGCACTGCCGCGGCGACCGGAGCGGACGCAACGGGCTTCTCCGCCGGAACACAGTCCGGGAAGTAGTGATGCGCCAGCGCGCAGAGGTGAAAGTGCAGATCGAGCTCCGGGCTGTACGCCTCATCCTGCAGGTCGATGTAGCTCGGCGGGAACGACACACTGCAGGCCGAAGCGGCAAACGCCCCGGGCACGAGCAGTGCAGCCAGCATCAGTTTGAACGAGTGGGAATCCATTGTATGATCTCTCCGATTTTCAACGTTTCTCCCGGGGGAGGAACAGGCCCCCGGACCGCCTCCGGCACACAGCCGGGCACCGCGGGCGCCGCCGGGTGCACACCGTGAAAGAAGAACGCCTCTCCGGCGCCTCCGCCCAGAACCTGCGTAAACTCCCCCTCCCCCAACGTGCCGTGATTGGTCCAGTATAGTTCGGTGCGCGCCCCCTCCCGCCGGGAAGAGCAGACGATCCTCACCTCCGGCGGCAATCCGGCGTCGAGCCGGCGGAGATTCTCCAGCTCCAGGCAGAGCCGGTCCCCCGCCATCGGCAGTCGGAACCAGATCACCGGAATCTGCGCGTACCGTTTCCGGAACCGCAACAGCTCCTGCCAGTCGGGAGCGGCGATTTCAACCCGCTCCCCCGGCCTCCGGGGCGGGCGGTTCTCCGCGCTCAGCCGCCGGAAACGCCCCGTCTTTTCCTCGTAATGCAGCCGGTAGGCGTAGACGGGCAGAGCCATTTTGAACGGTTTCTCCAGTTGAGTCGCCTGCTCCACGGCGCGGGCCGCCGCGACCGGGTCGAAGAGGGGATACTCCTCCGGCAGGTCGCCGGGCCTCTCCAGCGCATGCAGCTGCAACACGAAAAAATCGAGGTGCCGGAAGAGCCGCTTCAGCTCCTCCGGATGGCGCAGATGGCAGGGCAGCAGCGTGGCGGAAAACCGCTTCTCCGGCACCCGGCGGCGAAGCTCTTCCAGAAAGGCGCCGTAGTGCCGGAGCCGGGATTCCGGGACGTCGCAGTCGAGCTGGAGCTCCCGCGCCTTCTCACGGCGGAGAATCCGGGCAAAGGATTCCGCAAACGCCTCCTCCTCCCAGACGCGCGCATCCAGCCGGAAGACGGGGACTCCGTCCGGCAGTTCCGGCTGTGGAAGCAGAACCGCCTTCTTCCCCTTCCGGAACTCGCCGCGGAGAAGGTAGATCCGCCATGGGGAACAGGTGGCGAGCACGCGTTCGGCGGCCTCCCCCCGCTCCCGGTGCCAGAAGTAGACCCCGCTCTCCTCCGCGCCGAGCGGTAAAATCAGACACAATCCGGTCAGCAGAGCGGCGAAGAGAGCGCCGCACCGCATTCCGGGAATTCGATTGTGACAGAAGGTCCGCAAGGTATCCGCCGCTCCGAGAAATGGCCCGCACCGGGCCGGCAGGTTTTCCGCCGGGTGGATACTGTAATACGCCGGACCGCTCTTTTCAACAGCGGATTCAAAAAATTTCCTCCCCCGCTTCCGGGCGCTGAAAAAGCCGGTATTCCGGAATCCCGGAACGCCGGCCGAAGTCCCTGCGGGGGGCGAGCCCTACTCGTTCTCCTCCTCCTCGTCCACCAGTTCGGCGGGAGGATCGAGCAGCGTCACCTTTTCGCCGAGGCGGAAGGTGGTGTTCCGCAACTGGCTGTGCGTCATCTCCGGCAGGATCTTCACCGGGATGTTCGCATCGAGCGTCACGTCGAGCGAACCGTCGGTCAGCTTCTCCCACTTGACCTTCAGCCTGCCGCGCGCCATCGGGACAATCGCCTCCGCCCAGTCCACCTGATTCAGGGCCGGCGAGAAGTAGATGACCGTGTGCCCCGCCTCGGCGATGCGGATTCCCACCACCTCCCGGAGCAGGAAGATGTTGGGCGACACGCAACTGCCGTCGGAGAACTTGGTCGGCGCCGGGTCGGGGCTGTCGAGCGAAATGCGCCACGCGCCGGAGTCGCCGCAGAGCCGCCGCTCCCAGTAGTCGCGGAAGTAGCGGAACGCCCAGTCCCGCTGCCCGAGCGCGAACATCATCTCCAGGAAGAGAAAGTGGAAATAGGGGTGTCGCGACTCCGGACTGCGGTCGAACGGCGGGTCGAAATTGAAGAAGGAGAAGAAGAAGTGTTCAAACGCCTCCAGCGGCAGCACGCCGCCGAACACCGCGCAGAAGTTGGCGAAGAGGTTGTCATCCGGCTTTCGCGGACTGTCGAGGTTCCAGCGGGCGAAGAGCTTCTTCTCCGGGTCGAAATTCCGTTCCCGCAGCGCGTCGGCGACCTTCTGCGCGAGCTTGACGCAGCGCGCCGCCACCAGCGGCTGATTGACCACCCGGTAGATCTCGGCGGCCGAAAGCAGGAACCGGCAGAAGAGCGCGTTGAGATAGGTCGGCGTCTCCCCCTCCTCGAACTTTCCGTAGGAGAGGCGGCTCTGCAACGCGAAGCGGCTCTCCACGTCGACGAGCAGACCGCTCGACTCCTCCAGCAGCGCCTCGAAATACTCCCGCAGGAGGTCGAGATTGGGCACCGCCCGTTCCAGCTCGACCAGATTCGCGCTGAACCGGTAGTTGTAATACATCCACACCGGGTAGAAGAACAGATGATGAATCTGCGACGCGTGGCGGACACCGTAGGTCAACGCCGGAATTTCACCGTTTTCCAGCTGGGCGTCGGAGAACTGCCGGAGCCGGGCGGCCATGTAGTCGAAATCCCCGAAGGCGATCGCCATGTTGGCCGCGTCAATATAGGCGTCGAGCATGTAGCAGTCATAATCGGCCCGCGATTCCGACAGCGGGACGAACGCGGCGGAACGGCGGAGCGTCTGCCGCCCGGTCTCCCAGAAGCGGTTGAGCAGCTCATCCGAACAGCGGAAGAGACTCTCGTGCCGTTCGTGACGGACCAGCTCCTCGAAGCAGATGCTCTCGACCGACACCCGCTGCGCGGCGCGGCGGATGGATATCATCACATAGAGACAGTCGGCCGGGATGAAGGTGAGATAGGTGGTCTTGCCTCCCCGGTGAATCAGCGTCCCGGTGCCGCGGATGCCATCCCCGGCCGAAACGCCGCCGGACTCGGTGCGGCGCAGTCCCAGCGTGATGTCGATGATGTCATCCTCGAACGCCTCGAAATAGATCCTCACAAAACCGTAGCGGACGATGTCGAGCCGGTAGATGAGATATTCCCCGGTCTGAAGCGGCCGGTGGAGCGAAGTGGTGTCCTCCGGCTGCATGACGCAGTTCGCGAGGATGTCCGCCGGGTCGGTCAGTTCGCCCATGGTCGGGAAATAGCTCTGGACCGGCAGCCGTTCGAAGTGGATCGACGGCGTCGCCTCCTCCAGCGTCATCTTGAGCGGTCCGGCCATGTTCCAGGCGGCGGGTGCATTCTCGACCATATCCTGATAGATGCGGATTTCGTCGTCGTCCAGCTCTCCCGGAAAGATCAGCAGAAATCCCATCGAATTTCGTCCCGGCTCCTGGAACAGCACCAGCCGGTTCCAGCCGGGGCGGAGCAGAAGCTGATCGCCCTCGCAACCGTCGCGGTGCGTTCCGGAGCAGACCAGGTTGTTGTTGCAGAAAAACTTGAACGGGTCGTCGGTGAACACCTTCACCGGCATCGACTGCTCCTCCTCGCTGAAGAGGTAGCACCCGGCGGCGTAGGTCTCCGGCCACCGGCCGGAACAGTCGCGGAACCGCACCTGCGTCCAGTTGGGCGGCGCGACGATGCGGCCGTGTTCCACCGGGTCAAAAGGCGGATGCTCGTCGGCGATCGCCGCCGGCGCGAGCGGATGCAGTTCCAGCCGGGAGCCGAACTCCCCGACCGGCACGATGTGGTCCGGGTGGCTCCACGAGGAGTCCGGCATGAACATCTGATGGGTCCATTTGCGCGGACATTTCACCGAGTGAAAGAACTGGGTCAGCCCCTGTTCCGAACTGATGCGCGCCCGCGGGCCGCAGAAACACTCCCCTTCGAGGATGTGCCACGACTCGTCGGAGCAGAGAATCTCCTGGCGGGAGGACTCCATCTGGCACCAGAGCCCGGGGGTGCGGCGGTTCGGCGCGGTGCTCTCCGAATTGTAGTAGACCTGCACGGCGAGCACGTTGATGCCCGCCTCCAGATAGAAGGTCAGCTCATGCTGATCGATGTAGCTGGTGCCGCAGGACTGATGGGCGCGCGGGCCGAACCCGACCAGACGGCCGTTGATGAAGAGCTGATAGGCGCTGTTCGCGCTGATCCAGAGATTGGTCTCCATCCCGACGCTCGGGCAGACGAACTCCCGGCGCATCAGAAGAAAGCTGTCGGGCTGGTTGAGCAGGGATTTCTTCCAGATCCATTTCCCATAGATTCGATTCGGCAGCTTCACATTCGCCATGGCTCCACCTCCCGTATTCCTTACCGGCGGCGCATCCCCACCCGGATTTGAATGTTTTCGGACCACTTCCCCCTGTTAGTATGAAGCCGAAACCGGAATTTGTCAACCGCTGGAGCGAAGATTTTCCGCTTTTTCTTCCCTGCGGCGGGCTCCGGAGGGCCGATTCCCACTTTTTTGCGAGAAAAATGCGCCGGGAACTTTTTTTGTCGGGATGTGCGGTGTATATTAGTGCCCATGGATAAAAAAGAACATCTGCAATACGAAGATCTGACCCTGCTTCCGCGGCGCTGGTTTCCGCTGCCGAAGCTGGATGGCTACATTCTGCGCGAATTCCTCATCAAGTACAGCGTACTGCTGCTGGTTTTCATCATTCTGTTCATTCTGAGCGACGTCTACCGCGACATCTCCGACTTCTTCGAGGCGGATGCGCCGTGGAGAAGCATCCTGCTGTACCTGGCGTACAAACTGCCCGGGAACGTCCGGTTCATCCTGCCGATCACCATGCTGCTCGGTTGCATGTGGACCATGGCGACCTTCGGCAAGAACATGGAGGTCACCGCCATGCGGGCCTCGGGCGTCTCGCTCTTCCGCTGCGGCGGAGCGATCTTCGCGGTGGGGCTGGTCGTCACCGGCGTGAACATCTACTTCAACGAAGCGCTGGTGCCCTACACCGAACGGCAGGCGGAACGGGTTCACGACGCGGTGGTGGACCGCCGCAAGAGCGTGCAGAACCTGCTCGCCTTCCGCAGTTCGGACCAGCAGCGCCACTGGCTCTTCAAAACCTTCACCGCCGGGAGCGCGCAGGAAAACGTCACCGTCAAAACCTTCTGGACTGACGGAATGATCCGGAGCATCATCCTCGACCTGCCGGAACCGGAACAGAAAGCGATGATCGAGCACATTTTCCGCTTCAAAGCGGCCCATCTGCTGGGGCTTTCGCGCGAAGCGAGAGTCCGGGAGATCACGTCGGAACTCAAGGGGCGCAAGGTGGACTTCTTCGCCAACCGGGTCACCTTTGATCCCGAAAGCGGCGTCTGGACTTTTGAGAACGGCAACTTTCTGAGCTACGACAAGAACGACGAAACCGAGTATGCCGCAAGCCGCGGCACCTCGACGATGCACGATCCCCGGAACTATCAGGCGATTCGATTCAGCGCCGAAGAGATTCCGGAGACGCCGACCGACATCATCAACGCGATCAAGGAAAAGGATGAATTGCCCACGCTGGTGATCTGGGACTACGTGCACCGCAATCCGAACCTGGCGGAACGGGTCAAGTCGATTTACATGACCGTATTCTACTACCGTCTGGCCTTCCCGTGGGCCTGCTTCCTCGCGGTGTTCCTCGGCATTCCGCTGGCGACCAAGAACGAGCGGACCGGCAGTCTGATGGCGATTATCACCGCGGTGGCGCTCATCGTGGTTTACATTGTCGTGGCGCAGGTGTTTCTGGTTCTGGGCAAAGGGGGAATCCTCAACCCGATGTTCGCCGGACTTGCACCGACAATCGGCTTCATTCTCTGCGGCGCGGCACGCATCTATTACGACCGGAACTGACGCTCCCGAACGGGCGGCCGAGCCGGAACCGTTCCCAGAGCCGCAGTCAAAAAATCCGGTAAAAACAGGAGGGGAATATGGCGAAAAGCAGCTTCACCCGGGAGGAACGCGGACAACTGCTCCGTTTTGTCCGGGAAGTGATCGAAAGCGACCTTGTCGGAGCAGAATTGCCCTCCCTGCCGCCCCTGCCCCGTCTTGCGGAACCCGGCGCCTGCTTCGTCACCCTCAAGGAGGGAGGCGACCTGCGGGGCTGCATCGGGAACATCGAAGCGTTCGAACCGCTGGGGGAGAATCTGATCCGCAACGCGATCAACGCCTCGCAAAGCGATCCGCGCTTTCCGCCGCTGGAGTTGGAGGAGCTGCCCGGCACCACCATTGAACTTTCCATTCTGACGCCGGCGACGGCCATTGCTTCGCCGGAGGAGTTCCGCGTCGGGGAGGACGGCATCATTCTGCGCGCGGCGGGGCGGGGCGCCGTCTTTCTGCCGCAGGTGGCGCCGGAACAGCACTGGGACCGGGAGACGACCTTGCGTTACCTCTCCCGGAAAGCGGGCTTGCCGGAAAACGCCTGGCAGTGGCCGCAGGCGGAGCTCTTCACCTTTCAGGCGGAAGTTTTCGAGGAAGAAGAAGATTGAGCCGGGGAACCGGACGGCCGCTGAAGTTGAAAAATATGGAATGCGCCTCTCAAGGGGAGAGGTCGCTGCAACCGGAACAAAAACCAAGAGAAGGAGAAACATCATGAAGAGATGGCTCGGAGTTGTCATGGGGACGGCGGCTGCAGTTTTCTTCGCTGCCGGCTGCACCTCGATCAACACCAGCGACGGCGCGGAGAGCCAGGCGCTGCCGGAGACGATTTCGACGGGGTACCAGGAGTATTACACTCATAAGGACCAGCGTGTTTCGGGGGAAGGAAACGTCAACGTGCTGTTCGGGATTTTCGCCTGGGGGTCGGATGGTTTTGCGGACAATTCGGATCTCTCCGCCTTCAGTTTCTTCCCGTCGCCGGCCAATTACGCCAAGAGTGCGGCGGTGTACGACGCCTGCCAGAAGAACGGGGCGGATACGCTGCTCGGGACGCGTTACAAGCTGACGACGACCGATTACTTTGTATTCAAGCAGGTCAAATGTGAAGTTGCGGGCTTCCCGGCCACGCTGACTTCGGTGAAAAAGCTGGTTCCCTATGTGCTTGGCCAGGGAGAACAGCTGATTTTTGTTGATCCGGCGGCGAAACCGGCGCGGGTCAAATAAGATCACCGGCAGGAAAACGCCGGCGGGGTGGCTCTCCTGCCGGCGTTTTTTTTGATGCAATACAGAGAAAAACGCAGAAAATTGAAAAAAAAGCAGGATTCCTGTCAACCGCGACTTTAAAAATCGAAAAAAGCGAGTATTGTATATAACAATGACATGGGCACCCGTAGCTCAGCTGGATAGAGCGTCTGCCTCCGGAGTAGAAGGTCATGAGTTCGAATCTCGTCGGGTGTACCATTCTTGAGCTCAAAAGAGGTCGTGAAGTAAAATTCGCGATCTCTTTTTTTGTGTGAAAAAAGCAGGATTTCCTCCTCAATTTTGCGAAAATTTTGCGAAAGCCGTTTGAGGATGCCTGATACAGTCTTGAAGAAGGCTCATCGATAAGCTGTCTGTGTTATCATATCGCAACCTCCTTATCGCGGTTTTGCTCAAGAAACAATAAGAGCGATCGGTCTTTTTCCATTTTATCGCTGAGTTTTTCTCAGAATACACGCATTCCTGTCAAATATCGCCGAAGAATTTTTTTGCTCTGGTTTGGATTCTATTCCTCTTCCCCCCTATGTTTTCGCAACCAACCAACTCCGTTGACGGGAAGGAGGTAGTTGACGGCTTGTCCAGACAAAACTAAATTGAAAGAGGAATATCATGAAAGAGAAAGAATTTACCAGAAAAAAGAATCATCGCTCTGCAATCGACCGTGAGATGGAGGAGACCAGGAAAAAGATTGCCGAAGCGGTGGATGAACGCCACAAAAAACATTATGAAGAACATCTTACGATTCTTCAGGAGGATAAGATCGTTGAAGAGAAAGAGAGACGCCTGAAAAAGTCGGCATGGATGACCGATTACAGAATCAGCCGGATGTCGGATGACGACATCCGGCGCATGTTCAAACGATACCGGGAGGAGATGAGCAAACGGCATATGGAAATTGACGGAAGATAAAAGAAGACGCAGGACTCTCTCCTGCGATTGTTTCCTGTAACAAAAACAGATGACGACCTCCCTGCCGCCTCCGGCACAGGAGGTCGTTTTTCGTGGACGAGGCACTGCGGAAATGAGGAATCGAAAATTCTCGGCAGGCAAGTAATATCCGGTTGCTTGAACAGCCTTTTCAAATGACCTGAAGTTCAATAGAGCAATCTTTTTCGTCAATCAGAGGAAAACGTTTATTAGAGAGCCGACTTTACTATTGACAAGGTGGTAAAGGAATGATATAGTGTATGTGGTGCCAGCTGATGGCATCAGTTCTTTTACAACCAGTATATTTCAGCAAATGCTCCGAAATCGGCCAAATTGAAGAATGTCATTTGCTTCTACCACAGGTGAAATGTACCCGGTGAGATTGTGTACCTGCATCTTGCCGACGTTTCCTTGCACGGTAGAAGCGGGTTCTTGGCCGAACCTCGGAGCATGTGCTTGGAGGCGTTCGGCATTTTTTTTGTCATCTTCCTCCAGGCGCGGCTTGCTCATGTCATTGAGTCAAGCCGTTTTTGCATTTTGATTCCCGATTGAAATCATCCTCATGGTGAGGAGATTGTATAACGGTAAAGCGGGGGGAAAGAGGGAAAGCACGAAAAGAAAACCAATGATGTTCCTGAAAATTGAAACAAGGCATGCAAAGTCAAATTAAGAATTGGAAAGGATCTGTATCATGAAAGAAGTCGGCACCATTACAATTGCACTCTCTGCACTGAGCGTAATTTGCATTCTGATCATCTGTTTCGGATTTCTGACTCCGCTGCTTACGGAAGGGATTCCGATGATCGAGTGCGCGGCCAAGGGGGCGGTGTTTACCGTCGTCGGCACGTTGGCCGTTACGTTTGCGATTCTTGCCGGAGTATTCAAGAAGAGATAAATAAAAATTTTTATGAGTAATTTTTGACGTGAGGCATTTGCGACATCTGGAAAATGAATCGCAGATAAGCAGTGTTGCTGGAATGGCGGAATGTTCTGAATGCGGAAACGCCGTTTCCCGCTGGTGCATCGCCATTCCATAACTCCAACGTGATTGCGATGGATAGCCCGGTAATCATGAGGGCTGTTGCGGTATGCTCCTGGCAGACGGCAAGGTTGTCATATTTCCCGGGTTTGAGTCGTCGGCTGAACAGTTACTGAAACTTCATGCTCAGGGAGCTCGCGGGAGACCACTGAGGATTCAGCGGAAGGCTCTTCTGGCCGTTGCTGCTGAATGGGATAAAATAATAAACCGTAACATGAAACTCCAAAATTGGGCTTGTTGCACGAAAGGAATGATTATGAAAGCGAAGATGGCGACAGGAATTTTTCTGGCCGCGGCGGTGATGGTGCTGATGGCAGGTTGTGTCAGCACAATTGAATCAAAGGCCGATGGCGGTGACGTCAAAAGCATGAAGAAAATGGCTCGTCTGTATAATGGAGAACGGGTTTTTGTCTATGATCCCGCAGATGAACTCCCTATTATCGGCTTATTTACGGAAGCTGTTGTCGGGAAACCGACTAAAGATGAAGCCAAAAGTCTGGCCTGGATGAAAAAAGCTGCCGAAAAAGGGGATATTGTTTCGATGTTTACTGTCGGACAATACTATGGGGAGGGTTTTGGCACGGAAAAATCCTTCAAGGACTCTGCCGACTGGTTTGACAAGACGCTGAAAGCAGCGAAAGCAGACAACTCGCAGCAGATCTCTTTTGCAGAGCTCTGTAAGGCTCTTGCCTCATGGTTTGACAATAATCTGACGGAATCCAACGTGGAAACATATCACGGTGTACTGCTCCAGATGATGCAGTATATCAACCCGGAAGCCGTTTGCTACAAGATTATTCACGCACCTCTTGAATTCAATGAAAAAGTAAAATTAATGGATTTGTTTTCAAAAGATTTCAAGTATTCAGAGAGTTTTGCGCCGGTCGTGAAGAGCGAAATCAGCGAAAAATATATGAAGACGGTTTTTGCCAATTCCAAAGCATCGGAAATTGTTTGATCTGTTCAGTGGAATGCCGGTCAATCTGCTGTTCTGCGGCGATTATAATGTGGCTGTGCAGATCGAGAAAGAAAAGACGGCCCCACATAAGTTCAGCAAAAAGTCTTTTTTCGGCAAAGATAAAGATTCGCTTCAGATGGTAACCGATCGCGGAACTTTTTTTGGAACGAGACACGGTAATTACTACTTCATGGCTGATATTCCCGACAGTGATCTGTCCAAGTTGTATGAATATACCCGGCCGCGTACCAGCGATGAGCGGATGGAGAGTCTCATTTTCGGCGGTTTTCTCGCACAGGCGGCGATTGTTCCCGTTGTCGTGTACTCCGACGACTTTGATGAAAATAAATTTCTCTATCCTGAAATGTATCTGTTTGGAGGACGTAAAAAAATTTTCGGCGTTAAAATTGACGATGTTGTTGAAAAACTGAAAGCCGACTACAAGGATATTAAAGTAAAAAATCTTTCTTCGGAAAAAGTTTCCAGAGTTATCATCGGAACCCCTTATAGAGTCACTTATAAGCCGGTAGGATACCAGCTTGAAAACAACGAGGTATTTTTGAATGTAAAAAGTGCAAAAGATGTGGGATTGCGTGAACCCAAGGTGGAAAAAATAAAACCAGGCGACCCCGACTATCAGTTTGCCTTCATTAACGCCAAAATTCATTGTGGCTTTAACTATTCGAAGTTGAAGGGGTATCCTCAGCGTGTGATTGATGAGAAGCACAAGGAGGAAGATGAAAAGTTCGAAGAGTTCTTCAATCGGAATCTTGATGCAGATACGCTGGAGGAGCAACTTGCAAAATATGGAACCGTGATCTCGATAAAATATCAATCTTCCGATGCGCAAAAGCAAGCATGGCATAATGTCATGGAATCAAAGAAAAATTATCGACTGGCGTCTCCCGGAGCCGCTGGGAATGGTACTGTAGTTGACACCGCCATTTCAGCAGTTCTGTCGAATCTCGTACAAATGCAGGCCCAGCTGACGGGAAAAAAGCAGGAGGAGATTGTCGTAATTGTTGAATGCTTTGATAAAGCACTTTATGACAAAGCAACCGCCCAGTATCCCAAAATCAAGAAAGCTCTGGCCGAGAGGGCTGAGATGAAAAAGCAGAAGGATTATGAAGACAAGAAAAAGGAGCAGCTGAATTTTTAACAGCCAACGGAATTGGTTTGACGATGTTATTGCTCCCACAGTTTAATACTTGTAGTTCATCCGGCGTATTTGACAGACTCCTTGTGAAAAAGAGCTTTGATCT